>Ga0209257_1000074_pt1 | contig 325641 bp, 293 predicted proteins | sample AraplaCvi_mCL_r2_FD_184277 | JGI IMG/M metagenome (GOLD analysis project Ga0209257, IMG submission 184277) | Arabidopsis root microbial communities from North Carolina, USA - plate scrape MF_Cvi_mCL_r2 (SPAdes) (version 2) | ecosystem: Host-associated > Plants > Roots > Endosphere | place... | reverse complement strand
ATCAAGTCAAGCAAAGATTTCTAAGAAACCTACAAAGACTTGAAGAAGTAACTTCCGAAATCCTTGCGAACTTCCTTCCGTTACTCCCGGGAACGCGGCTTCTAAGGAAAGCCTAACCCCCTGTCAATCGGCTTTTTCGCTTTCGTCGATGAGCTGACCGAAGCCGCTTCGAAAGACAAAAGCACGGCGACGAAGCCCTTGAAGACAGGGTCTTCGCAAATTCGTCACCGAGTCGATTGAGGCTGCGGAAACTAGCGATCCGCCCTTCCAAATGCAAGGCCCGAAGACCTCGAATTCGTCCGGCGGGCGTCAGCTCCGAAGCGAGGGCGGTGTTTAGCCACCGCCCCGAGGAGTCGCAACCGCAAAAGCGACGCGATCAACCGCACCCACCGCTTTCCCTGTGCGCGGATCTGTGAATGGTTTGGGCTCGCATCCAGCAACGCCCCGCAGCCTGGCGCCGCGACAGCGCTTGCGCCATCCCCTCCCCTGGCTTCATAGACCTCTGCAAGAGGAGGCCCCGCGCCCATGTTGTCCCAGAAAGCGCGCTACGCCCTGCGCGCCATGATCGAACTGGCCCGAGAGAACGGACAGGTGACCGCCGGCGAACTGGCGATCCGCGCCGACGCGCCGCGCAAGTTCCTGGAAGCCATACTTCTTACATTGTCACGCCAGGGCCTGGTCACCAGCCGGCGCGGCAAGTTCGGCGGCTATCTGCTAGGGCGCGAGCCGGCCGCGATCAGCTTCGCCGAGATCATTCGCCTGGTCGACGGCCCCCTGGCCCTGACCCCTTGCGTCAGCCGTACGGCCTTCCGACGCTGCGAGGACTGCCGCGACCTGGCGACCTGCGCCCTGCGCGAGGCCCTGCTGCAGGCGCGCGACGCCACGGCGGCGGTCCTGGAAGGCTACAGCCTGGCCGACGCGGTCGCCGGCTCGGGCGCCGAACTGCTGAGCGAGCCGGCGACCTGATCCGTGCTCTCTATATATAGAGAGATATATTAGAGCGTAGGCGGGCGACCGCCGCGGGCCGCCCGAAGCGCCGCCTCAGCCAGCGGCGATATAGGCCTTCAGCCCGTCAGCCTCGGCCTGGGCCTCGCTGATCTTGTACTTCACCAGGTCGCCGATCGAGATGATGCCGGCCAGGCGCTTGCCCTTGCAGACCGGCAGGTGGCGGATCCGTCGGTCGGTCATCCGCGCGAGCAGGGCGTCGACCGTTTCTTCCGGCTGGGCGAAGACGACGTCGCGGGTCATGCAGGTGGAGATCGGCCTGGACAGGGCGGCCGCGCCGCTTTCGGCGATCACCCGCACGATGTCGCGTTCGGACAGGATGCCGGCGATCGTCTCGTCCTCCTCGAGCACCACCATGGCCCCCACACGCCGGGTGTGCAGCAAGGCCGCGGCCGCGCCCACCGTCTCGTTGGGCGAGGCGGTGAAGACCAGGTCGCCCTTGTCCTTCAGGATCTGAGAAACGAGCAAAGCTTATCCTCCCTGATACTTATTTCAGGCCAGGGTCTCGCAAAGCGGCCTCCTTATCAATGGGCTGGATCGCCCAGGGACCGGCGGGACCGCATTATTGCGGCGACCGTCAAAGTGGCTGTCACGCCGGAGAACTTAACCAAATCGCGAGACCTTTGGGGTTAAACCTGACGCTGTCCGATATTGGCACGGGGGTTGCTAGCTGTCGGGCGCGTCGGCGTTCACGAGGTTTCTGATGGCTGCGAACGAGAAGAATCTGCCGGGCGCCAGGCGTCCGCTGGCGATCGGCGCGGCCGTTCTGGCCCTGGCCGCCGCCGTGACCGGCCTGGCGCTGTCCAGCCCGGCCGGGGCCCAGACCCTGGACACCAACTCCGCCGCGTTCAACGCCGGCTACGGCCGCGTGGCCGGTTCGGAGAACCACGTGGTCGAGTATTCGACCCGCGACGCCAACGGCAACCGGGTCATCGTCGACGGGGTCATGCTGACCGGCGCTGACCAGAGCGTCTATTCGTCCAGCCGGTCGTCGGGATCGCTGGACAGCTATTCGGGCGTCGGCGCCCTGGGGGGCTGGGGGAGCTCCACGGCGATCGGCAACAACCTGACGGTCGTCACCCAGGGCAACAACAACACGGTGATCGTCAACTCCACCCAGATCAACAACGGCAACATCAGCGCCGGAACGAACGTCGGGAAATCGGGAAATGGCCAGTAAGCGCCTCAACCTTCTGCTGGCCGGCGCCTGCGTCGTGCTCAGCGCGTGCGGCGGCGTCCCCAAGCCGATGACGGATGGCAACTACGCCACGCCGATCGGCGGGGCGCCGGTGACCGCCAACCCCACGCCCTATACGGCGGGCCTGGTCTGCCTGGCGCAGTACGCCCGCGCCAACCACGTGGTCGCGCCGCGCGTCGCCATCGGCCGCATCGCTGACTACACCGGCAAGGAGGAGTCCGACGGGTCGGGCCGCAAGGTCACCCAGGGCGCCTCGCTGCTGGCCATGACCGCCTTCGCCAAGGCCGGCATGCCGATGGTCGAGCGCTTCGACACTTCGGTGTCCGAGTACGAGCTGAAGTACGCCAACAACAAGCTGATCTCCGACAACCCCAAGCCGGGCGCCGACGTGCCGGCCGAGTACCGCCGGATCCTGGCGGGCCAGGTGCCGGGCTCGGACTTCTACGTGGCCGGCGGCATCACCGAGCTGAACTACAACATCCGCTCGGCGGGCGTGGACGCCTATGTCGGCGACAAGGACACCGACGGGCTGAAGGGCAATTTCCGCCGCCGGGTGTTCGTGATGAACATCGCCCTGGACCTGCGCCTGATCAACACCCGCACGCTGGAGGTGGTCGACGTGATCTCCTACCAGAAGCAGGTGGTCGGCCGCGAGATCAGCGCCGGGGTCTTCGACTTCCTGAACGGCAACATCTTCGACATCTCGGCGGGCCGCGGCGCGCTGGAGCCGATGCAGCTGGCCGTGCGCTCGCTGATCGAGCGGGCCACCATCGAGATGAGCGCCAACCTCTACGGCATGCCCGGCCCGCAAAGCTGCATGCAGTACGACCCCTACGCCGCCAACACCGTCGGCGCGACCGGGGCCTTCGTGCCCGCGTACAACAATCTGGGAACCAACAATGCGCAGACCCGCGAAGACCCGTCTCGCTGGAACGATCGCAGCGATCCCAATGTGGGCGATGCTGGCCGTCGGGGCCGCTACTAGCCAGACCGTCCCGGTCCAGGGCTCGAACGACCAGCTGAACCTCGGCAACCTGTTCGCCGACCAGACGCTGGACGTCGTCACCGTCGACGAGGGCGTCACCGCCACCACCACGGCCGGGGCCAACACCTTCGGCATGACCGTGGTGGGCGCCGACGCCGGCCTGACCTCCAACCAGGTCAACCAGGGCGCGGTCTCGGCCCACGGGGTCGTCAACGCCTCCGGCTCCATGGGCGATTCCAGCACGATCACCACCACGGCGGTCGGCAACAGCGGCACGGCCACGGCGGCCTATGGCACGCTGAGCGGCTTCATGGTCCAGACCAACACCGGCTCGGTCACCGCCCGCAGCCAGATCGAGGGCGACACCGCCCAGGCCGGCGACGTCATCGAGACCAGCCAGGCGGCCGGCAACAGCCAGGGCCTGCTGATGGTCAACGGGTCGATGGGCGCGCGGGTCAGCCAGAACAACCAGGCCGACGTCGCCGCCGACGGCGGGGCGATCCTGCACTACGTGGCCGGGACCGCGGTCGTGGCCGGCACGGCGGCGGGCAACAATATCGACCTGACCGGCGCTGACCAGTCGGCCGCCCGGGTCATCACCGACCAGAACAACGGCGCGGCCAATGTCACGGCCACCAAGTTCACGGCCTATGGCAACAGCTACCTGACCACCACCGCCGCGACGGCCTCGGGCAACAACCTGAACGCCGCCAACGAGGGCACGCTGCTGGACGTGGCCAGCCACCAGTACAACACCGCCTATGTCCGGGCCCAGGCCGAGGGGACCTCCTACGAGTTCGGCGGCGCCCAGGCCACGGCCTACGGCGTCGGCAACTCGGCCATGGCCAGCAACGCCAACGGTCCGGGCCTGGTGCTCGACAACGTCCAGGTCAACGACGGCGGCGGGGTCGAGGTGATCGCCAGCTTCGAGGGCGACACCGGCTACGACGCCGGGGCCAGCGCCACGGCGATCGGCAACGCGGTCAGCGGCTACGCCTGCAACCTGTGCAGCGGCACGATGAGCGCCACCAACAGCCAGTCCAACAATGTCGACATCAGCGCCCGCTCGACCGTGACGGTCCGCAATTCGGGCCGCGCCGTCGTGGGGGTCTCGACCGCCACCGGCAACAACGCGACGTTCTCGGTGACGAACTAACGGCCGTCGCCGCTGGCCCCCTCCGGCCCTTCGGGCCACCTCCCCCAGAGGGGGAGGATCTACGCCGTGATAGATGCTCCCCCTCTGGGGGAGCTGTCGGCGAAGCCGACTGAGGGGGTCTTTCGCAGGCGCGGTTTCACACTCACGCGCCGAAGCTGCGATGGGGTGGGGAGGGTGCGAAGCGCCCGGGCCTCGCCCGGATGATTTGCAGTTTTGAGTACCGTTTCGACGAAGTCTGAGCGCTTCGCGTGGAGCCGTTATCCGGAAGCCTTCGGGTCGCGGATTCTTAACCCGCTCCGATGGAGGCCCCCGACGGGCAGGACGTTGGCGCGTCCTGGACCGCCCGGGCGATTTCAGCCCGGGCCTGCTGGCCTGATCCGCCTGTCCCGGGCGCCGAAGCTTCGTCGCGACTGAGGCGAACCTGCTCCGAACCAACCTAGACGTCCCCGAGGAGACACGGCGGACAAGCCTTCCCGCTCGTCCACCTCTGAAAGCCGCATCGGTCGCCGTACGCGCGCCCTCCCCATGCCTTCAGGTGAGGTCAGGATAAGGGTGGTTCGAAGGGGTGAGGACCAAATCGGGTCGAGAAAATTTAGAGCGTTGAAATCACAGAGCTTCGCTCGCGATCCGCCGAGCATTCCCTTCTGAATCCTCTCCCTTTGAGCGCCATTCGCGCCCGGAAGAAGCTGTCATCCCGGACAAGCCCGGCGAAGCCGGGCGCCGATCCGGGACCGCCGAAAGCGCTAAGCTCACGCCCCGGTCCCGGATCTTCGCGCTGCGCGCTCGTCCGGGATGACAACCGTTTTTGGTCGTAGGCAAGAGCCGCCCCTCTGGGGGAGGGTGAAAGGCGCGCCGCAAAAAAAATGAGAACAAAACTGGAACATTCTGCGTCCGCATCTGACGCATCCATCCTCCAAATTAAAACCATCCGTTGTGATCCAGGCCTCGCAATAAAGGCGGCCAAGGGCGCGGCGGTGCTGCATTTTTAGCGGCTATATTTTTGAAATATTTGGAGAATTTGAAATGACCAACTATGTTTTCGCCGACGATTATCGTCTGCCCGGCGACCCTGACGACACCCTCAGCTTCCAGCGCGCCTTCGCCGCCTCCAATGAGGTCCGCATGCTGGCCAAGACCTATCTCGTCAGCGGTCCGGTCCAGTTCCCTCGCAACGGCACCGCGCTGCGGGGCTGCGGCATCGGCGTGACCTTCCTGCGGTCGACCAGCGCCAACCAGCCGGTGATCCTGATTCCGGCGGCCACCGACTATGTCACGATGGCCGACTTCACCGTCGACCACCTGGGCGTCACGGCCGTGCCCGGCGGCGACGGGATCAAGCTGCAGGTGGCGGCCAACTACAGCTGGGACAACGGGGTAATCACCAACGTCCGCGCCAATTCCAACTATATCGGCTGGAACCTGGGCATGACGGCCTACACCACCCTGGTGAACTGCGGCGCCGCGAACAACGTCTCGCACGGCTTCAGTTTCACCTCCAACAGCGCCTACGCCCAGAACCCGCTGCAATACTACCTGACCAAGTGCACCTCGAGCGTCAACGGCGGCGACGGCTACCACTACGCCAGCCAGGGGACGGCTCCGGCCACCTCGGTCGGCGCGCTGGAAGCCTGCGTCACCTACAAGAACGCCGGCAACGGCGTGGCCGCCATCGGGGTGCAGACCAACCCGATCGCCAGCGTCCGCATCGACGGCGGCTTCTATGGCGAGGACGGCGGCCATGGGGTCTATCTGGACACCTGGGGCGGCCAGCACCTGATCCGGCCGGGCTTCATCGAGCTTGAGGGCGACTGCGGCGTCTACCTGTCCGACCATAATCGGCAGGTCCAGGTCGGCCCGACCATCGTCACCAACAACGGCCAGGACGGCATCTTCGTCAACTGCCCGGACGTGACGATCACGGGCGGCCAGACCATCGCCAACGGCCGGCTCAAGCACAGCGGACGCTCCAACGGCATCTACTTCTATACGAGCGGTTCGGGCGTGGTCAGCGGCGTGCGCTCCCGGGCGTACGGCGGCCAGCAGGACTGGGGCGTGGTGACCAACGCCGAGGTGCTGCTGGTCGGCAACGACCTGCGCAACAACAACCTCGGGGCGACGACCGGCGCCACCAACCCCAGCTCGACGGGTAACCGCGTCTAGGCGGTCTACCCAGGCGCCCGGGAGGTCTTCCCGGGCGCCGATGCGGAGGACCGCGGTTCCCATGGGCCCCGCCAGTCGGCTCGACCAACGGCGGGGACGGGTGGAAAGGCGACTGGTCTGAGGTCATATGGCGAAATGACCCGCGATGAGCCTTTGATCTTCGAGGCCGACCTACCGGCGCCCGAGCACTTCGATAGCTTCCACCCCTTCATCAAAGGGGTGTTCAGTCAGTGGCATCCGACGCCGTTCCAGATCGACGGACTGACCGTCGTCACCGCGGAGCAATGGATGATGTTTTCGAAGGCGCGACTATTCGGCGACGAACGCGCCGCGAATGCGATCTTGGCGACGGATAGTCCGGACGAGCAGAAGCGTTTTGGTCAAAACGTCCAAGGCTTCCATCAGGAGACTTGGGATCGCTGGAAGGTCAGCGTCGTCTATCAGGGCAACCTCGCAAAATTCAGCCAGAACGCGGGCGCCACCCGCCAGCTCAAGGCAACAGGAGGCGCCATGCTCGTTGAGGCGAATCCGCGAGACTGGATCTGGGGCGTGGGCCTGGCGATCGACGATCCTTCCGTACATTCGCCGGCCGAATGGAAGGGCGGCAACCTGCTGGGACGCATCTTGACGAAGGTGCGGTCCGCGCTCGGCTAGCGGCTGGTCTAGATCCGCTCGAGCTCGAAGGCGGCCGCCCGTTCAGCGCCTCGCACATCATCCCCGCGACGGACATCGAAGCGTGGCCGTTCCGCCCCACCGACGCCTTGCTTGCGCCACGCGCTTTGGCCAAGGTGCGCGACCGTCCAACGCTCTACTTCAAGGCCGCACATGATCCGCGTTTCGCGCCTGGCGCTCGTTCTCTCGGCCGGGCTCAGCCTCTCCGCCTGCGCGACCCTGTCCCATCACAAGCCCGGCGGAAAGGACGAGGCCGCCGCGTCGTCGTCAGCACAGGCGCCGTCGTCCAAGGTCCCCGCCACGCCCGCCACACCCGCCAGGACCCCGGGCGCCCCGACGATCGACCTGGTCAAGCCCGGCCAGTGGCCGCAGGCGGTGTCGGACGTCGCGCCCGATCCGCGCGTGCGGTTCGGCGTGCTGCCCAACGGCCTGCGCTATGCGATCCAGAAGAACGCCACCCCGCCCGGCCAGGCCGCCCTGCGCCTGTGGTTCGACGCCGGCTCGCTGGACGAGACCGACGAGCAGCAGGGCCTGGCCCACTTCCTCGAGCACATGGCCTTCAATGGCTCGAAGAACGTGCCCGAAGGCGAGATGATCAAGATCCTCGAGCGCCACGGCCTGTCGTTCGGGGCCGACACCAACGCCTCGACCAATTTCAGCGAGACCACCTACCAGCTGGACCTGCCCAAGACCGACGACGACACGGTCGACACCTCGCTGATGCTGCTGCGCGAGGCGGCTGGCGAGCTGACCATCGCGCCCGACGCCGTCGACCGCGAGCGCGGGGTGGTGCTGTCGGAGGAGCGCACCCGCGACAGCCCCGGCTACCGGGTGTTCGTCAACACCTTCGGCTTCCAGCTGCAGGGCCAGCGGCCGCCCCAGCGCCTGCCGATAGGCAAGACCGAGATCCTGAAGGCCGCCCCGGCCCAGCGCATCCGCGACTTCTACCAGGCCTGGTACCGCCCCGAGAACGCCGTGGTGGTGGCCGTGGGCGACTTCGACGTCGACGCCATGGAAGCCAAGATCAAGGCCCGGTTCGGCGACTGGAAGGCCGTCGGCCCGGCCGGCGTCAGGCCCGACCTTGGCCCCGTGGCCAAGCGCGGCCTGACCGCCAAGGTGCTGGTCGAGCCCGGGACCCAGACCTCGGTGCAGATGGCCTGGGTCCTGCCGCCCGACCTGGAGCTGGAAACCCGCGCCAAGGACAAGGAAGAGCTGGTCAAGGCCCTGGGCTTCGCGGTGCTGAACCGCCGCCTGCAGGTGCTGACCCGGTCGGACGCCCCGCCGTTCATCGTCGCCATGGCCCTGCAGAACGACCAGGAGCACGCCGCCGACATCACCACCTTGGCCGCCACCGTCCAGCCGGGCCACTGGAACGAGGCCCTGACCGCGCTGGAGCAGGAACAGCGCCGCATCGTCCAGTACGGCGTGCGCCAGGACGAGCTGGACCGCGAGATCGCCGGCATGCGCGCCGGCTTCGTGGCCGCCGCGGCCGGCGAGGCCACCCAGCGCACCACGGCCCTGGCCGGCGCCATCGTCGGCACGCTGGACGACCGCGAGATCGTCACCAGCCCATCCCAGAACCTGGCGGTGTTCGACGAGGCCACCAAGGGCCTGACCGCCGACAAGGTCTCGGCCCTGCTGAAGGCCCAGTTCGCCGGCTCCGGCCCGCTGATCACCATCCCGACGCCGACCGCGATCGACGGCGGGGAGAAGGCGGTGACCGACGCCTACGTCGCCTCGGCCAAGGTCCCGGTCGCCGCCCCGGCCGCGCCGGGCGTCACCGCCTGGCCCTACGCGACCTTCGGGCCGAAGGGACAGGTGGTCGAACAGAAGGACGTCACCGACCTGGACACCGTCTTCGTGCGGTTCGCCAACGGCGTGCGCCTGACGGTCAAGCCGACCAAGTTCCGCGACGACCAGATCCTGGTGAAGGCGCGGGTCGGCCACGGCCTGCTGGACCTGCCGCCCGCCGGCCAGAGCCCGCTGTGGGCCGGCTCGGCCTATATCGAGGGCGGGCTCAAGCAGATCAGCGCCCAGGACATGGAGCGGGTGCTGAACGGCAAGGTGTGGAACGCCGGCCTGGGGGTCGAGGACGACGCCTTCAGCCTGTCGGGCCGCACGCGCCCGGAGGACCTGGACACCGAGCTGCAGGTCCTGGCGGCCTACGCCACCGAGGGCGGCTGGCGGCCCGAGGCCTTCAACCGCATCAAGACCTATTACGGCACGATCCACGACCAGCTGGAGAGCACCCCCGGCGGAGTGATGAGCCGCGACCTGGGCGGGCTGCTGCACGGCGGCGACGGCCGCTGGACCTTCCCCAGCCGCCAGCAGATCGCCGGCGCCTCGCTGGAGCAATTGAAGAGCGCGGTGTCCGGCCCGCTGGCCGCCGACTCCATCGAGGTGGTGATCGTCGGCGACATCACGGTGGACAAGGCCGTGGCGGCGGTGGCCCAGACCTTCGGCGCTCTGCCGACCCGCGCCGACGTCCCCGCCCCGGCCGGGGCCGAGAAGGCGCCCTTCCCCGCCCCGTCGCCGGTCCCGGTCGTGCGCACCCACAAGGGCCGGGCCGACCAGGGCCAGTTGTTCATGGCCTGGAAGACCGACGACCTGTTTTCCGACCTGCAGCGGGCCCGCAACACCCAGATCCTGGCCCAGGTGATGCAACTGCGGCTGACCGACGAGCTGCGCGAGAAGCAGGGGGCGACCTATTCGCCCTCGGCCTCGGCGACGGCCAGCGTGGCCTTCACGGGCTGGGGCTATCTGGCGGTCAGCGTCGAGACCCCGCCCGACAAGATCGACGGGGTGATCGCCAGCATCCGCCAGATCGCCGCCGACCTGCGCGACAAGCCGGTCACCGCCGACGAGCTGGACCGGGCCAAGAAGCCGCGCATCGACCAGATCGAGAAGGCCCGCGAGACCAACGAATACTGGCTGGGGGCGCTGTCGGGCGCCCAGTCCGACCCGCGCCTGCTGACCGCCACCCGCTCGGTGCTGGCCGGCCTGCAGCGGGTGACGATCGCCGACGTCCAGAAGGCCGCCCAGACCTTCCTCGGCGACGACAAGTCCTGGACGATGGTGGTCAAGCCGGAGGGAAAGTAGGGATCAACGCCCCTCTTTGATCCGAGGGCTTACCGACAAGCGATCAGGTGAACCTGATCCCGCCGCGCCTCCGCCTTCGGCGCGGCCAGGGCCCCGTACGCCACCAGGCCCCAGACCGCCAGGACGGCCAACCATTGCGCGGGGGTGATGGAGGATCGAGGACGCATGACCTCCGTATCCTCCGGTTGCCCTTCCGCGAATAACGACTTATCAGCGGGCGTCTGTGAGGTTTCGTCACATGGTCGCCCGTCCGCTCCCGCCGCTCAACGCCCTGCGCGCCTTCGAGGCGTTCGGCCGGCGCGGGCGGATGACCCTGGCGGCCGACGAGCTGTGCGTCACCCACGGGGCGATCAGCCGCCAGATCCGCCAGCTGGAGGACCACCTGGGCGTCGCCCTGACCGAGGGCCCGCGCACCCGGCTGGTCCTGACCGAGGCGGGACTGAAGCTGGCCCAGGGCCTGACCCGGGCCTTCGACCTGATCGACGACGCCCTGCCGCCGGCGCCCGACGGCGGCGACACGGCCCTGGTCGTCTCGTGCCTGCCGACCTTCGCCATGAAGTGGCTGATCCCGCGCCTGCCCGACTTCGTCGCCGCCCACCCCGAGATCCAGGCGCGGATCGTGGAGTCCAACGGACCGTTCGATTTCCGCGCCGACGGGATCGACCTGGCCATCCGCATGCGCCTGCCCGACGCCCCGCCTTCGCCGGACGCCGACGTGGTCCCGTTCCTCAAGCACGCTGTCGGCCCGGTCGCCTCGCCCGGCCTGGCCGCCCAGGTCCGGGACCTGGAGAGCCTGGCCGGCCTGCCCCGGCTGCACACCCGCACTTTCCCGGAGAGCTGGGCCGAGTGGGAGGCGGCGGCGGGCGTCGTCCTGCCGCCGGCTGCGGTGAACCGTGAGTTCGACCACTATTTCTACATGCTGGAGGCGGCCGCCGCCGGCCTGGGGGTGGCCCTCAGCCCCTTCGCCTTCGTCGAGAACGACCTGGCGGCCGGGCGCCTGGTCGCGCCGCTGGGCCTGGTCCCGGGTCAGGCCCAGGTCTGCGCCCTGACGCCCCGGGGCCGGGCCACCCGCGCGGCCCGGCGGTTCCGCGACTGGCTGGTCGCCCAGGGCGCGGCGACGGCCTCGCCGCCCGGTTCTCAACAACTGGTCGAGCCCGCCGCCGCAAAACCCCTTACACTTTCGCGTCCGGCCCTCTAGTTTCCGCCGATCCCCCGCGCCCCGCGCGCCCCATCGATATCAGGAGCCGTCATGGACGCCGCCACCATCGCCAAGCTCGAAGGCCATCTGAAGCGCACCTTCGGCAACCCGCACATCGCCCTCAAGGCCCGCCCCAAGCAGAAGGACTCCGCCGAGGTCGAGGTGAAGGGCGAGTTCATCGGCGTCATCTTCCAGGACGAGGACGAGGACGGCTCGTTCATGTTCGAGATGGCGATCCTGGCCGAGGATCTGGAAGGCTGAGGCCCTAGCGCGGCGAAGCCCCCTCCGTCGGCTTCGCCGCCACCTCCCCCAGAGGGGGAGGAACTACGTTGTGCAGATGCTCCCCCTCTGGGGGAGCTGTCGCGTAGCGACTGAGGGGGTCAGCCCGCCACGGCTCCCGCAACCGACCTACGCACCATCAGCGACGCTCCCGCCGCCAGCAGGCCCGCGACGCCGGCGATCACGAAGGCCTCCAGATACTGCCCCGACTGGGCGCGGATCACGCCCGCGCCGATCGCCGCCGTCGCCGCGCCCAGCTGGTGGCCCGCCCCGATCCAGCCGAACACGATCGGCCCGTCGCGGTCGCCGAACGCCTCGGTCGCCAGGCGCACGGTCGGCGGCACGGTCGCGATCCAGTCCAGCCCGTAGAACACCGCGAACACCGACAGGCTCAGCAGCGAGAAGTCCAGGAACGGCAGGCAGATCAGCGAGAGCCCGCGCAGGGCGTAGTACATGAACAGCAGCTTGCGCGGGTCGTAGCGGTCGGTCAGCCAGCCCGAGGCGGTGGTGCCGAACAGGTCGAACAGCCCCATCAGCGCCAGCAGGCCGGCGGCCTTGACCTCGGGCAAGCCCCGGTCGCCGCAGAAGGCGATCATGTGCACGCCGATCAGGCCGTTGGTGGTCAGGCCGCAGATGAAGAAGCCGCCGAACAGCAGCCAGAAGGTGCGCGTCCTGCTGGCCCGGTGCAGCGCGCCGAAGGCCGCGGCCAGGGCGTTGGCGGCCGAGCCCCTGGGCGGCGGAGTCCAGTCGTCGGGCGCGCCGAACGGGCGCTGGCCGATGGCGTCGGGGCTCTCGGGGATCAGCCACCAGCAGACCGGGGCCATGATCGCGGCGACGGCGGCCACGGTCAGCACCACTGGCCGCCAGCCGCCGTGGTCGGCGATCCAGGCCATGGCCGGCAGGAAGACCAGCGAGCCGGTGGCCGTGGCCGCCGTCAGCAGGCCCAGCATCAGGCCGCGCCGCTGGACGAACCAGCGATTGACGATGGTCGCGCCTAGCACCATGGCCACCGCCCCGCTGCCGACCCCGGCCATCACGCCCCAGGTGGCCACGTACTGCCAGCTCTGGGTCATGAAGGCCGACAGGCCCGTGGAGGCCGCCATCAGCAGCAGGGCCAGGCTGATCGTGCGCCGCACGCCGAACGACTGCATCAGCGCCGCCGCGAACGGCCCGGTCAGGCCGTAGAGGAAGATGCCCACGCCGGCCGCCAGGGAAATCGAGCCCCGATCCCAGTGGAAGGCCTTCTCCAGCGGCAGGATCAGCACGCCCGGCGCCGCCCTGAGGCCAGCGGCCGACAACAGCGCCAGGAAAGTGGCGGCCGCGACGACGAAGGCGTAGCGGTTTCCGAGGGTGCGGCGAAGAATTTGCATGCGATGTGACCGATCGGTACGGGGCTTGTCGCCCTGCATACGTACCGGTAAGTAACATCGTCAAGCGCCATGGCCGAAAACGACGAAAAAATTCCCGAGCACCACCTGCCCTACGGCCCCGGGCCCCGGGCGGCCGAGCGGATCTTCGAGACCGCGCGGGATCTGTTCTATCGCGAGGGCATCCGGGCGGTGGGCGTGGACGAGATCGTCACCCGGGCCGGGGTGACCAAACCCAGCCTCTATCGCAGCTTCAAGTCCAAGGACGAGCTGGTCGCCGCCGTGTTGCGCGAGGTCGAGGCCGGGTTCTGGGAGCGGTTCGAGTCGGCCGAGACGGCGTTCCCGGACGACCCCAAGGCCCAGATGATCGCCTATTTCGAAGGCCTGGCCGCACGCTCGGGCGGGGCCGACTATCGCGGCTGCGCGCTCAGCAACGCCGTCGTCGAATATCCGGACCGCGACCACGCCGGCCGGGCCGTGGCCCAGGTGCACAAGCAGGACCTGCGCGCGCGGTTGCGGGCCAAGGCGGCGGAGATGGGCGCGTCCGACCCGAACACGCTGGGCGACGCCATGATGCTGCTGGTCGAGGGGGTGTTCACCTCCAGCCAGATGTTCGACGACGACGACAAGCCCGCGCTCGCCGTGGTCGGGGCGGTCAAGGCGCTGATCGGGGCCTATTGCCGATGAGCCACCCGCTCGACCGCCCCGTCTGGTCCGCCTTCACGACCCGGCAGGCCCCTCTGGCCCTGCGCGACGGCGGCGCGCTCCGCGTCCACCCCGACTTCGGCCTGTTCGCCGCGACGGCCGACCACGCGCCCGAGACCCTGGCCGCCCTGGGACGGCTGGTCCACGCCCATCCCGGCGAGGTCGGGGTGGTGGAGCGGTTCGACCTGCCGCCGGTCCCGGGAACCCAGGTGACCAAACGCGCGGTCCTCCACCAGATGGTCGCCCAGACCCTGGCCCGGCCCAAGCCGGTGGATTTCGAGATCCAGCCCCTGGACGACGCCGACGCGCCGCAGATGGTGGCCCTGGCCGCCCTGACCGCGCCGGGGCCGTTCTTCTCGCGCACCCACGAGCTGGGCGACTTCGTCGGGGTCAAGGTCGACGGCCGCCTGGTCGCCATGGCCGGCGAGCGCCTGCGGCCCGAGGGCTTCACCGAGGTCAGCGGCGTCTGCGCCCATCCCGACCATCGCGGCAAGGGCTATGCGGCGAGCCTGATGCTGCACGTGGCCGGCAGGATCGCCGAACGGGGCGAGACGCCGTTCCTGCACAGCTACGCCGACAATACCGGGGCCATCGCGCTATACGAGGCGCTGGGGTTCCGGTTCCGGTGCGAGCAGGTGCTGACGGTGCTGGCGCCCCAATAAGCCGCTCATCCCGGCGAATGCCGGGATGAGCGGTTCAGATTGTTGCTGCTTCGAACCAAAAGGACCCGGAGAGCTTCCGCCCTCCGGGTCCCTTCGAAACGCTCAGGCCCAGACGCTACGCCTGAATCTTGTTCGCCGACCGCCGGGCCCAGCCGTACAGCACGGCCACCACGACCGCCGCGGCGATCAGGGCGAAGATCATGCCCACGTGCTCGGACGGCGCGAAGGGAACCTCCAGCGGGCCGGGCTTCTGGGTGGCGACGATCAGGCCGGCCAGGGCGACGTTGAACAGGCTCTCGCCGACGATGAAGCCCGAGGCGATCAGCACGCCCAGGCGCTTGGCGGGCTCGGCCATCCGGTCCTTGTCGACCATCTTGTCGTAGAGCCAGCCGATCACGGCCCCGACCACGACCGGCGCGGTCACGGCGCTGGGCAGGTAGATGGCCAGGCCCACGCCCAGCGGCGGCAGGCTCAGGCGGCCGTCGCTGGTCCGGCGCAGGACGATGTCAACGATCACCAGGCCCAGGCCGATCAGGGCGCCGTAGCCCAGCAGGCTCCAGTTCAGGTCGCCGCCGATCACCCCCTTGGCCAGGGTCGAGATCAGGGTCGCCTGCGGGGCGTTCAGCGGTGTGGAGCCGGCCACGGTGGCCAGGTTGGCCGCGCCGGCGAAGCCGTTCGACTGGTTCAGCAGCTCCAGCACGAACGGGATGACGATCGCGCCGGCGACAACGCCGATAATCAGGGCCACCTGCTGCTTCCACGGCGTGGCGTCGACCAGCTGGCCGGTCTTCAGGTCCTGCAGGTTGTCGTTGGCCACGACGGCCACGGCCAGGACCATGGTGGTGACATAGAGGGCGTAGGCGACCAGGGCCTTGGCGATGTCGGGACCGATCACCCCGCGACCGACGACGCCGACCATCAGCGAGGCGCCCAGCACCGTCAGGATGGCGATGCCCGAGACCGGGCTGTTGGACGAGCCGATCAGGCCGGCCATGTAACCGCAGACGGCGGCGGCCAGCAGGCCGGCGATCAGGACATAGCCGACGCCGATGGCCACCAGCGGCGCGGCCAGGCTGGTGATCGGTCCGCCGGTCAGGAAGTGGGCCAGGAACCAGCCGGCCGGGGCCAGCAGCAGCAGCGACACCAGGCCGACGATGCCGATCGGGATGTCCTGCTCGGTGCGCGCGATGACCGCGCCGTCGACCTTGCGGGCCTTGCTGGCCTCCAGGGCCGACATCAGGCCCGCCCAGATCGGCAGGGCCAGCTTGCCCAGGGTCCAGATGGCGGCGGCGCCGATGACGCCCGCCCCCATGAACCGCACCTCGGTGCGCCAGACGGTCAGGGCATGCTCGGCCACCGTGGCGCCAGGCATCGGGTGCAGGCCGGTCATCACCGGCACCAGCACGCCCCAGGCGATGGCCAGGCCGGCGAACATGGCCACGCCGACCGTGATGCCCATCAGGTGGCCCGCGCCCATCAGGGCCAGCGAGCTGGAGGCGCCCAGGCCGGTGGCGCCGGCCCCGGCCTTGAAATAGCCCGCCACCTCGGCGGCGAAGATCTTGGCGGCGGCCAGGGCGGCGAACAGGGCCGAGGCGATGGTGCCCAGCACCACGGCGATCAGGCCGGCCTGGCCCTCGGCCGCGCCGGCCCGCGAGCCGGTGCCGACCTTAAGCACCTCGGCGGCGGCGACGCCTTCGGGATAGGGCAGGTCGGAATTGGTCACCAGGGCTCGGCGCAGGGGGATGGTGTACATCACGCCCAGGATGCCGCCGACCAGGCAGGCGCCGAAGGTGGTCAGGAACGGCACGTGGCTCCACCAGCCGATCATCAGCAGGCCCGGCAGCACGAAGATCACCGACGACAGCGTCCCAGCCGCGGAAGCGATGGTCTGGACGATGTTGTTTTCCTGGATCGTCGCGGTCTTGAACGCGCGCAGCAGGGCCATCGAGATCACGGCCGCCGGGATCGAGGTGGCGAAGGTCAGGCCTACCTTCAGGCCCAGATAGACCTGGGCGGCGGTGAAGACGAGGGTGATGAGGATGCCAAGGAGCACCCCTCGGATCGTGAACTCCGAACGGGGAGTCGCGGCGGCGTCGGACGACATGAAGGGTCCCAAAACAGTTAAGGCGGTCGGACCTTGCACGTCCGACCGCCCCAAACTCAAGTCCGTTCCGCATAGCGAGGCTTTTTTGGCCGTTTCGCCCCTTGATCCGACCGGCGCGAGGTCCGGCCGGGAAACCTTACGGCTTGGACGCGCCCGTCGCTGACGACTCGCAGACTTCGCCCGCGCGTCGCGCCAGAATGGCGTCGCCGCTAGCTTCGGCCAGCTTCACGGCCTCGCCGCAGCGGCCGCCGTTGATCAGATCGGCGACCCGCCGGGCCTTGTTCAGTCGCACCGCCTGCAGCGTCACGTTCTGGGCCTGGGCGTAGGCGCCCGTGACGTTCGGCGTGTACTCACGGCGGGGAACCGAACCCGCGCCGGTCTGGGCCTGGGCGGCGCCCGTGAACGCGAGCAGACCCGCGGCGATGAGGACGATCTTCGACAGTTTCATAGGTTCTCTCCATCGTGAGGGATGGCGGCGTCATTGGGTCTGGGTCGGCGGTGTCGCGGGGGCCTGGTTGGCGGCGGTCTTGGGCGGCGCGCAGACCTCCCCCACGCGCTTGATCATAACGGTGTCGTCCGTCATCGAGGCCTGCTTGATCGCCTCGTCGCACTTGCCTTCGTTGATGAGGCCGGCCAGTCGCCGGGCGGTGCGCAGGCGAGCGGCGTCGGCCGAGACCTGTTGCCCCCAGCTGGACGTAACCGAACCCTGGTACGAGGTGGAGCCAAGCGGGGAACCGACCTTCTGGGCCGAGGCCGAACCCGCCCATGATGTCGTGGCCGCGATGGCGACGACGGCGCCGATCCTGACGAGCGATCGAACCATGTGCGCCCCCACAAAAGACAAACGTCCTGACCTAGGGCCAGGGCGTCTCTATCCCTGGGTCTGTCGGCCGCTTCGACCATCACAACCCAAGGGCGCAACAAGGTCAAGTTGCCTTTTTCGGGGGCGGTCGAGACCGCCCCCGAAGGCGCGAACGGTCAGAGCACGCCCAGCATCTCGGCCACCAGGGGATGGCGGACGATGTCGCGGTCGGCCAGGCGGACCACCGCGATGTTCTCGACGGGTTCGAACTTGGCCGACACCTCGGCCAAGCCGGAGATGCCCGGCAGCAGGTCCGACTGGTTCGGGTCGCCCGTCACCACCATGGTCGAGTTCCAGCCCAGGCGGGTCAGCAGCATCTTCAGCTGCATGTAGGTGCAGTTCTGGGCCTCGTCGATCACCACGAAGGCGTTGTTCAGGGTGCGGCCGCGCATGAAGCCGACCGGGGCGATCTCGATCGCGCCCTCGGCCATCAGGGCCCGCATGCGCTTGACCGACAGGCGGTCGCTGAGCGCGTCGTAGAGCGGGCGCAGATAGGGGGCCAGCTTGTCCTCCATGTCGCCCGGCAGGTAGCCGATCGACTCGCCGGCCTCGACGGCGGGGCGCGACAACACGATGCGGCCGACCTTGCCGGCCTCCAGGGCCTCCACGGCCTTGGCGATGGCGATGTAGGTCTTGCCGGTGCCGGCCGGGCCCAGCGCCATGATCAGGTTCTTGTCGTCGATCGCCTCCATCAGGCTGGCCTGGCCTGGCGATTTGGGTTTGATCGTTTTGAGATAACTCTGGTCCCGATCCTCATGCCCCGGATTGCCCAGCGGCGACCAAGCTTGGCGATGCTCCACCGGAAGGCGGCGCACCTTGGCGTCGTCGTCGTAACGGCCAGCGTCGTTCGCGCCTTCGCGCACCATCCGCTTGAGAGCTCGCTTGGTCATGTAAGCCTCCATTCAGGCATGAAAAAAGGACGTGGCCGAATGGCGACGTCCTTGGAGCAGGTGGGGAGGAGAAAAACGGAAACGCGAGCGCGGCCGGGCGGTTCGGAGCTTGCCCCCGAAGGCGGTGATGTACGCCCAAACCCCAAAACCGACACCCAAGGTCTCCGTCACCGGGAGGCCGCGTTCGGCGATCGAGCGCGGCTCGGATACGAGAAGAATGACTCCCGATATGGGAGTGTTCCCCCTCGAATCGCACAAATACAATGGGGCAGGCATGGTTTATGACCCGTTAAGGCCCTGCCTGCTTTCAGAACACGAGGTGTACGGATGACTGTTTATTCCTTGGGCGCCGCAAGTCCTTCGCTGCCCGCGGGCGACGAATATTGGATCGCGCCCAGTGCCTCTGTGATGGGAGACGTCATCCTTCGGAAGAATTCCAGCGTCTGGTGGGGCGCAATAGTTCGCGGCGACAATGATCCGATCGAGATCGGCGAGAACAGCAATGTCCAGGACGGCTCAGTACTTCACACCGACGTCGGCAGCCCGCTGACCATCGGGGCCAATGTGACGATCGGCCACATGGTGATGCTTCACGGCTGCACGATCGGCGACGGTTCGCTGATCGGCATCGGGGCAATCGTGCTCAACGGCGCGAAGATCGGGAAGAACTGCCTGATCGGGGCCGGCGCCCTGATTACCGAGGGCAAGGAAATCCCGGACAATTCGATGGTGATGGGCGCGCCCGGCAAGGTGGTCCGCGAGATCGGCGAAGGCCACGCCCTGATCCTCCAGGCCTCGGCGCTGCACTATGTCGAGAACTGGAAGCGCTACCGGGCCGAGCTTTCCCGGGTGGATTGAGCCTGTCGGCGCGGCTCGGCGGCGGCCGACTCGCCGACAGACCCCAAAGAAATCCGCCGCGGACCACCATTCTTGAGATCCCTCAAGGAACCATCGAGGGCGCGGCGCGATCGGTGCGTAGCCAATCGTTGGCGACTTGGAAGGACCGGCCATGGCGGACGAACACGGACATGCGCATCATCCCCATCGGACGGCGGCGGAAACCACGGGGCCGGTCAGGCCGGGCGTGACCTACACCTGCCCCATGCACCCGGAGATCCGCCGCGACGCGCCGGGCGCCTGCCCCATCTGCGGCATGACGCTGGAGCCGCTGACAGCGACGGCCGAGGCGGAGCCCAATCCCGAACTTCGGGACATGACCTGGCGCTTCTGGATCGGGCTGGCGCTGGCCCTTCCGGTGTTCGCGCTGGAGATGGGAGGACACGTCGGCCTGATGGCCATCCATCTGCCGCCCCAGGTCTCCGCCTGGACCCAGCTGATCCTGGCGACGCCCGTGGTGCTTGGCTGCGGCTGGCCGTTCTTCGTGCGCGGCGGCCGCTCCGTCCTCACCCGCCAGCTCAACATGTTCACCTTGATCGCCATGGGCGTCGGGGTGGCCTGGGCCTACAGCGTCGCCGCCACCCTGGCTCCGCAGGCCTTTCCGCCCGCCTTCCGCAACGCGGACGGATCGACGCCGGTCTATTTCGAGGCGGCCGCGGTGATCACCGTGCTGGTGCTGCTGGGCCAGGTTCTCGAACTGAGGGCGCGAGAGAGCACGTCCGGCGCGATCCGCGCGCTGCTCGACCTGTCGCCCAAGACCGCGCGCCGGGTGCTGGAGGGCGAGGACATCGAAATCCCGGTCGACCAGATCGAACCCGGCTTCGAGCTGCGCGTCCGCCCCGGCGAGAAGGTCCCCGTCGACGGCCGGGTGCTCAGCGGCGAGGCCCTGGTCGACGAGTCGCTGGTCACCGGCGAGTCCATGCCCGTCGCCAAGGCGCCCGGCGACACGGTGATCGGCGGCGCGCTGAACAAGACCGGCTCGTTCCTGATGACCGCCGACAAGGTCGGCGCCGACACGCTGCTGGCCCAGATCGTCGCCATGGTCGCTCAAGCCCAGCGCACCCGGGCGCCCATCCAGCGCATGGCTGACCGGGTGTCGGGCTGGTTCGTGCCGGCGGTCATCGCCGCCGCGGCGGTCGCCTTCGTGGTGTGGGCGACGGTCGGTCCGCCGCCGCGCCTGGCCTTCGCCCTGGTCTCGGCGGTGTCGGTGCTGATCATCGCCTGCCCCTGCGCGCTGGGCCTGGCCACCCCCATCTCGATCATGGTCGGAGTCGGGCGCGGCGCCCGGGCGGGGGTGCTCATCAAGAACGCCGAAGCCCTGGAACGCTTCGAGAGCATAGACACCCTGATCGTCGACAAGACCGGCACCCTGACCGAGGGCCGCCCGGCGGTGACCGCGATCCACCTGGCGGCCGGGTTCGACGAGGACGAGGTGCTTCGCCTGGCCGCCAGCCTCGAGCGGGCCAGCGAGCATCCGCTGGCCGACGCCGTCGTCCGCGCCGCGGCGGCGCGCGCGCTGCCGCTCAGCCAGCCCGAGGCCTTTGACTCGCCGCTGGGAAGGGGCGTGATCGGCAAGGTGGACGGCAAGGCAGTGATCATCGGGTCCGCGCGCTTCCTGGCCGAGCAAGGCCAAGCGCCGGGAGAGCTCGCGCCGGTGGCCGAAACCCTGCGCCAGGACGGGGCCACGGCGATCTTCGTGACCCTCGACGGACGTCCGGCCGCCGTCCTGGCGATCGCCGATCCGATCAAGCCCACCACGGCCGGCGCGGTCGATGCGTTGAAGGCCCAGGGCGTGCGCGTGGTCATGCTGACGGGAGACAACCGCACCACGGCGCTGGCCGTGGCGCGACGCCTGGGCATCGACGAGGTCGAGGCCGACGTCCTGCCGCACGAGAAATCAGAGGTCGTGGCCCGCCTGCGCGCCGAGGGCCGCAAGGTGGCCATGGCCGGCGACGGCGTCAACGACGCCCCGGCCCTGGCCGCCGCGGAGGTGGGCGTCGCCATGGGGGCGGGCTCCGACGTCGCCATCGAGAGCGCCAGCGTCACCCTGCTGCACGGCGACCTCGAGGGCCTGGTCAAGGCGCGCAAGCTCTCGCGCGCGGTGATGGGCAATATCCGCCAGAACCTGTTCTTCGCGTTCGCCTACAACGTCGCGGGCGTGCCGATCGCCGCCGGCGCGTTGTACCCGGCCTTCGGCTGGCTGTTGTCGCCGGCGATCGCGGCCGCGGCCATGGCGCTGTCGTCCGTCAGCGTCATCGGCAACGCCCTGCGCCTGCGCGCCATCAAGCTCTAGCAAAAACCCGCCGGGGCTTGGCGAGGGGCGAGCGTCGCGAGTGTCGCGAGCGCGTATTGGCTTGGCCATCCCGTCTTTCGAAGGACCTCCTCCATGACCCTGACGTTCACGCCCGACTAAGCACGCGCCGTCCCGATCCCTCATGGATCGCAAGGTCGGCGACCATCCGACCAGCAAGCCCGACATTTCTGCGAGCGCCTCGCAAACGTGACAATGCAAACTTGAAACGGGGTCAGCTCTAACCTGTACCGACACACTCCGCGGCCCCTTGCCCGCCGTCCAAACCCGGGTCACTCTCTGCCTTAACAACGATAACATTCCAGGGAGGCGACGTCGGAGCCATGGGCAGCACGCGCTATGACTATGTCATCATCGGCGCCGGTTCGGCCGGTTGCGTCCTGGCGGCGCGGCTGACCGAGGACCCGGCCGTCAAGGTCTTGCTGCTGGAGGCCGGCGGCCGGAACAGCTCGATCCTGGTGCGGATGCCGGCCGGAGTGGGCGAGCTGATCAAGGCCAAGGGCGAGCAGAACTGGGGGTTCTGGACCGAGGCCGAGCCGCACCTGAACGACCGCAAGCTGTGGTGGCCGCGCGGCAAGGGCCTGGGCGGCAGCTCGGCGATCAACGGCATGATCTATGTCCGCGGCCACGCGCGCGACTACGACCAGTGGCGGCAGATGGGGCTGGCGGGCTGGTCCTATGCCGAGGTCCTGCCCTACTTCAAGCGCTCGGAACGCCACCACGGCGGCGGCGACGCCTATCACGGCGACGCCGGTCCGCTGCACGTGTCGCGCGGCGAGTCCAAGAGCCCGTTCTACGCCGCCCTGATCGAGGCCGGCCGCCAGGCGGGACACGCGGTGACCCAGGACTTCAACGGCTATCGCCAGGAGGGCTTCGGCCCCTACGACCTGACGATCCGCGACGGCAGGCGCTGCAGCGCCGCGGCGGCCTATCTCCTGCCGGTGCTGGCGCGGCCGAACCTGACCTGCGTGACCGGGGCGCGCACCACCCGCGTCCTGGTCGAGAACGGTCGGGCGATCGGGGTCGAATACGTCGTCAGGACCAGTCCGGCCCCCCTCGTCGCCCATGCCGACGCCGAGGTGCTGCTCAGCGCCGGGGCCGTGCAGTCGCCGCACGTCCTGCAGCTGTCGGGGATCGGCGATCCGGACGAGCTGAAGGCCCGCGGAATCCCGGTGGTCCACGAGTCCCGAGGCGTCGGCGCCAACCTGCAGGACCACCTGGACGTCTGCCTGTCGTGGACGACGAAGAACCTGGTCACCGCCTATTCGGCCAACAAGGGGCTGAACAAGCTGGGCGTGGGCCTGTCCTACATGCTGCTGGGCAAGGGGCTGGGGCGGCAGCAGTTCCTGGAAAGCGGCGCCTTCCTGAAGTCGCGCCCCGACCTCGACCGGCCCGACCTGCAGATCCACGGCGTGCTGGCCATCATGCAGGACCACGGCAAGGTGCAGGTCGAAAAGGACGGCTTCACCCTGCACGTCTGCCAGCTGCGCCCGGAGAGCCGGGGCAAGGTGGGCCTGCGCTCGGCCGATCCGTTCGACGACCCGGCCATCCTGGCCAACTACCTGGCGACCGAGGAGGACCGGCGCGCGATCCGCGAGGGCGTGAAGATCGCCCGCGAGGTGGTGGCCCAGGCGGCTCTGGACCCCTATCGCGAGGCCGAATACGCGCCCGGCGGCGACGTGAGGACCGACGAGCAGATCGACGCCTGGGTCCGCGCCAAGGCCGAGACCATCTACCACCCGGTCGGCACCTGCCGGATGGGCGCGGCGGGCGACCCGCTGGCGGTGGTCGACGACCAGCTGCGCGTGCAGGGGATCGCCGGCCTGCGGGTGATCGACGCCTCGGTCATGCCAACCCTGATCGGCGGCAACACCAACGCCCCGACCCTGATGATCGCCGAGCGCGCCTCCGACCTGATCCGCGGCAAGACGGCGCCGGCGGCTTTGGATGTCCCGGTGTTCGAGGACGGACGGGCGGCGGCGGCCTGATTTCTCGGCGCCGCGACCACTCATCGTTGTCATCCCGGCTCTGCGCTACGCTCAGGCCGGGATGACAACCGCTGAGTTAATCGGAGTTAAGTCATGACCCACCGCCCCCTCGGCCGCTCAGGCCTGTCGACCGCCCCGTTGATCTTCGGCGGCAACGTGTTCGGATGGACCGCCGACGAGACGACGTCGCGCCGCCTGCTGGACGCCTTCGTCGACGGCGGCTTCAACGCCGTCGACACCGCCGACGTCTATTCCGCCTGGGTCCCCGGCCATGTCGGCGGCGAGTCCGAGGGCGTGATCGGCCGCTGGCTGAAGGCGCGGGGCAGGCGCGACGACGTGCTGATCCTGACCAAGGTCGCCATGTGGCCGGCCCAGCCGGGATTGTCGGCCGCCAACATCGCCGCGGCGGTCGAGGGCTCGCTGAAGCGCCTGCAGACCGACTATATCGACCTCTACCAGGCCCACCAGGACGACGCCGCCACCCCGATCGAGGAAGCGCTGGAGGCCTTCGACCGGCTGGTGAAGGCGGGCAAGGTGCGGGCGATCGGCGCGTCGAACTTTTCGCCCGAGCGGCTGTCGGCCTCGCTGGAGACCTCACGGACCCGGGGCGTGGCGCGCTACGAGACGATCCAGCCCAGGTTCAATCTCTACGACCGCCACGAGGTCGAGGGGCCGCTGGCCGAGCTGGCGGCGCGCGAGGGTCTGGGGATCATCCCCTATTACGGCCTCGCCGCCGGCTTCCTGACCGGCAAGTATCGGAGCGAGGCCGACCTGGAAGGGCGCTCGCGGGGGCGCACCGTCAAACCGTACCTCGACGACCGGGGCCTGAAGATCCTGGCGGCCCTGGACGAAGCGGCCAAGGCCGTGGGCGCCTCCCAGGCCCAGGTCGCCCTGGCCTGGATCATGGCCCATCCGGCGATCACCGCCCCGCTGGCCAGCGCCACCAGCGTCGAGCAGTTGAACGAGCTGATGGGGGCGGCCCGGCTGACCCTGCCGGCCGAGGTGATCGAGAAGCTGAACGCGGCGGGATGACGGGGCATTGAGATAAGGAGGGGTCGCCATACGGCGCCCCCTCCCCATCCGCGGCGCGCCCCTCCTCGCGCCGCTCTTTCCGCCCCCCGACGGAAAGCTCGTGATGGTCCTCAGGCGATCCGACGCCCGTGCAGGGTCGCCAGCCGCAGGCGCGGCGCCTCTTCGTTGGCGGGACCCAGGGCCTGGATCCTGCGCACGCCCAGTTCCGAGGCCGGGCGGCCCATCAGGCGCTGCATCATGGCGATGGGCTGGTAAAGACCCAGGAAACGATCCGCCTGGCCGTCCAGACCGGTCATCGGCGCCAGCAGCACCTCCATGCCCACCGACGGCGCCCCGATGGCGCGGATGTCGGCGGTGATCACCACAGGCTCGCCCCGGCGACGCGCGACCTCCAGCGCGGACTTGACCTCCAGGCGGTGCGACAGGGCCCAGAAGCCCAGGGCGTCCTCCCCGCGCAGGTCGCGGGCGTGCAGGTCGGCGACGAATCCGCCCGCCAGCCGCACCGGATAGCGGCCCTTGCCGTCCCGCCCCAGGATGAACACCTGCGGCAGCAGATCCAGAAAATCGCCCGGATTGACGGCGGCGCGCGCGGGCATGGCGGCGTTAACGGCCTTGCTACGCCAATAGTCTATCAACCGTTCCGTGCTTGGATGGAACATCGTCGTTCCCCTGGCGAGCTCACGCGCGGTCGTTTTCGACCGCACCAGGCTTGCAGGGAGAACCGGGCCAGCCCCAGGACCGTGTCGTCCTGGGACAGTTTCCCGGTGGAGCGGCGGACATGGCGTGAAACTTGCTTGGCCTTTGGCCGAGCGGCACGCTGGCGTGTTGTGAAGGGAAGAGGCCGATGAAGGCGCCGAAAATGACCTTGCCCAAGCTGTGGATCAGCCTGGCCACCGGATTGGGGGCGCTCGTGCTGGGCGGGGTCGCCTACGCCCAGTGCGGCAGCTGCACGCCGCCGCCTCCGCCCTGCTGCGCGCCGCCGCCGGCCCCGCCGCGGCCGCCCACCCCGCCCAGCTGCAACACCTGCGGCGGCGGTCACAACGTCTATGTGCCCGGCATCAACATCCATGTCGGCGGCTCGGTCGTCGTCAACGCCAACGCCTCGGCGACCAGCACGGCCACGGCCGGGTCCAGCGCCGGCGCGGGCGCGGGCGCGGGGGCCTCGGCCGGCTCGACCGTCTACTACGGCGGCGGCACCCACGGCGGCTACTATTCCGGCCCTATCTCGACCGGCTACATCCAAGGCCTGAACGTCGAGGGCGGCGAAGCCCGCCGTCGCGCGTCCTACGAGGCCACCCGCACCAAGTTCAAGCGCGTGGTCATCCGCGCCGTCTGCCTGGACGACCGTGACATTCCCCATCCGGCCTCGCAGGTCACGCCCGACCGCGACATCGACAGCGGCTACGACGGCGAGCTCTATCGCTGCATCGCCGGCTCGCGCATGCAGTACGTGGTCGGCGCCTATGAAGGCTACAGCGCGGCCAACTTCGGCGGCGAGACCTACGTCTGCGGCAAGAACGAAGCCCTCTATTACGGTGGCGGCGGCTCCGGCTCCGGTTACGGCGGCGGCTCCGGCCTGGCCGGCGGCCCCGACGGCCGCGGCGGCGCCCTGTCCTGCCGCCCCCAACGCCCGGCCCGCGACTGCAACGAGCGCTCGCTGCTGCGCCGCTACGGCGCCGGGGTGAAGGTCCTGACCATCCTGACCACCGAGAAATACACCGCCTATCGCGAGGAGACGGTGCGCGAGCAGTCCAGCTCGGGCCTGAGCCTCAGCCTGGACGGCGGCGTCGGCGGGGTGGTGTACTAGCCACCGCTTCGGCTTGCGAAACAGCAAGGGCCGCTCCTCCGGGAGCGGCCCTTTTTCTTTGGCGGAATCGCTCGCATTTGCGACTTTGTCGCGAAACCTGCCCCGACGATTGCTATCCTGGGTGAGGAATCATCGCCGATGGACCGCCAGTAAGGAGCACCGATGCGTCGCAAGCTTTTCGCCCTCGCCATCGCCGCGGGAACGCTTCAGGCCGCCCACGCCTCGGCCGATCCCTTCTACGACGCCGCCCTCTGCAAGCCGCCCTATACGATGGACTCGGCCACGGCGCTGTACGAGGCGGCCGAGAAGCTGGCCAAGCCCGACACCTCGCTGCTGACGGCCTACGTCTACAAGCTGCCGCAGGACCTCGGCCAGGACGGCTTCAAGACCGACGAGGTGGTGTTCGCCGGCACGTCGGTGGGCGTCCTGGTCCAGGGCCGGCAGGCCGAGGCGCTGGCCCAGCGCTACCAACTCAAGCGCGAGTCTTCCAACCTGCTGGGGACGTCCACCAAGGGCTATGCGCGCGAACTGCCGCCGGCAGAGCAGCCGCAGCCCGACGCCGGAACGGTCTCGATCATCGCCCGGGAAAGCGCCGCCGTGCCCGGCAAGACGCTGCTGGCGTGCGAATTCGTCTCGAAGGAGGACCGGGCGGCCCTGGAGGCCTACGAAAAGTCCAAGGGCCGGTAGGGCGCGCTGAGCCGCGCGATCGATAGCCTCAGATCACGTAGTCGTAGACCACGTCGGCCAGCGTGTGGTCCATCGTCCGGGCCGGCTCTTCGCAGGTGGGGCAGTTGACCAGCCGGGCGGGGACGCCGGCGGCCGTGCAGTGCGGCGGAATGGGCTTGAGCACCACCGAGCCGGACGCCACCTTGGCGTAGTCGCCGACCGTGATGTTGCCCAGCACCTTGGCGCCCGCGCCCAGCAGCACGCCCTTGCCGATCTTGGGGTGGCGGTCGCCGCGCTCGGCGCCGGTGCCGCCCAGGGTCACGCCGTGCAGCATCGAGACGTCGTCGCCGACCACCGCGGTCTCGCCGATGACGATGCCGGTGCCGTGGTCGATGAACACGCCCTGGCCGATGCGGGCGGCCGGGTTGATGTCGACCTGGAAGACCTCGCTGGCCCGGCTCTGCAGGTAGAAGGCCAGGGTCTCGCGGCCCTGGCTCCACAGCCAGTGCGACACGCGGTGGGTCTGCAGGGCCAGGAAGCCCTTGAAGAACAGGAACGGCTGGACATAGCCCTTGCAGGCCGGGTCGCGCTCGAACACCGCCACGAGGTCGGCCTCGGCGGCGGTCACCAGCGCCGGATCGCTGTTGAAGGCGTCGGCGGCGAACTCGCGGGCGGTCATGGCCCGCATCTCCTGGTCGCCCAGCTTGCGCGCCAGCTGGAAGGTCAGGGCGTCGGCCAGGTTGTCGTGGCTGAGGATCACGGCGTTGAGCAGCGAGGCCAGGGCCGGCTCGGCCTTGGCGGCGTGTTCGGCCTGGTTGCGCAGGGCGGCCCAGACGGGCGGCGTCGTTTCCTGCGTCACGACCTCGAGATGCTTGGCCACCGGGCTCTCCTCTCCCACGCCGCCTATAGAGCATCTTTTTGAGAAATGCTCCAGGCGCCCAGGTTTTTCAGCGACTGGCGCGCGAAACTGTCCGCGCACTTAAGACCGTCGTCAGGCGAGCACAAGCTTGGCCAGGTCGGCCGGCAACTCGCCCTTCACCGCCATATGGTGCACCCGGAGCAGTAAAGCCACCGTCAAGGAGTCCGGCATGTGGCCGGACACCGCCGCGTCCAGGGCCTCGGCGAACGGCGCGCGGGCGATGGCCAGGTCCTCGGTGTCGTCGGGTGCGGTCGCCGTCGGCGTCAGGTCCAGGGCCAGATAGCCGTGGCAGATCTCGTCGGTGATCGAGTTGGACAGCTCCATGGTCAGGATCAGCCGCCAGTCGGCGGCCTGCAGCCCGACCTCTTCGGCCAGCTCGCGCTTGGCCCCGTCCAGAGGGTCCTCGTCGAGCGGCGCGCCGCCCTCGGGGATCTCCCAGCTGTAGTTGGCGCGGGGAAACCGGTTCTGGCCCACTAGGGTGACCGTGCCGTCGGCGTGCAGCGGCACGACGCCGATCGCCCGGTTCTTGAACGTCACCTTGCCGTAGAGCGCCGGCTGGCCGGTGGGGGCGACGGCGTCGTACTCGGTCAGGGTGATCCAGGGATTGTCGTAGACGACGGTCTCCCGGGTCACGCTCCACGGCGTCCCATGCGCTTTGAGCCAGGGCGGTTTTTCGGACATGCGAACGACTCGCGACTTGTGGCGGCCGGGGCTCGGCCATAGGTGTGCTGCTTATCGTGCTTCCCGGAGGTCGTCTTGGCCGGTTCTGTTCCCCCTGCTCCAGAATTCGGCGAAGTGCTGCCGATCGCGCCGTCGCCGGCGGTGCTGGACTTCCTGGCCCGGCGGCGGTCGGCCTCGGCCATGAGCCTGACGGCGCCGGGACCGGACGACGCCCAGCTGGCCGACCTGCTGCGCCTGGCCGCCCGGGTGCCCGACCACGGCAAGCTGGCGCCCTGGCGGTTCGTGATCCTGCGCGGCCCGGCCAAGGACGCCTTCGCCGAAAGGATCACCGCCCTGGCCGACAGCCAGGCCAATCCCGCCAAGGCCAACGCCGCCCTGCGCAAGCTGACCCGCCCGCCGGTCGCCGTGGCGGTGATCTCGCGCCACATCCCCGGCGAGATCCCCGAATGGGAGCAGCGCCAGAGCGCCTCGGCGGTCTGCCAGCAGATGCTGCTGGCCGCCGCCGCCATGGGCTGGGGGGCCAACTGGATCACCGACTGGTACGCCTATGACCCGCGCGCCCAGGCCATCCTCGGCCTGACCGACGACGAACGGGTGGCCGGCTTCCTCTATCTGGGAACCTCGACCGAGGCCCCGCAGGAGCGGGTGCGGCCCGACGTGGCGGCGATCACCACCGAATGGTCCGCCGACTGAGCGCCGCGCCAGAGGCCTGTGGCGTTTTCGCATCGGTCCGACGTCTTTATTCGAGCGTGCGCGGCTGGAATAGCGGCTTGAAGCCATAGAACCGCCATCCCGCTAGTCTTTAAATCCCAAGGCGTGGGACTTGCGGAGCGCAGGCTTCGTCGTGCATCAGGCGCGACATCTTATGTAACAGTTCTGCATCAAATCGACCTTAAGCATCCGTAACTTGTGATGTGGCCTTGCGTTGCCTAAGGCCAAGTTCGACGATGTCCGCGTACCTACACGCCGACCAACTTTTTACGGCCGACGGGGTTTATGACGCTCTCTCTCCTGATCCTTGGCATGACCGCCGCGCTGGACGGCGCGCCCGAAGCCGCGCCCGCGCAGCAAGACCCTCCGGCGCAGGTCCAGACGGCGCCGCGGCAGGCCACGCCGGCCGAGGCCGATCCCTACGCCGCCGAGGTTGACGCGGTCGAGGTGGTGGCCGGCAAGCCGCGCGGCTCGGTCGAGGGCGACATCAAGCCCGACCTGACGCTCAATTCCGCCCAGATCCGCGCCTACGGGGCCGGCAGCATCTCGGAACTGATGGCCTTCCTGGAGCCGCAGCTACGCACCAGCCAGAGCCGCGGCGACGGCCAGCCGGTGATGCTGGTCAACGGTCGCCGCATCTCGGGCTTCCAGGAGATCCGCGACATCCCGCCCGAGGCTATCGAACGCTTCGAGATCCTGCCCGAGGAAGTGTCGCTGACCTACGGCTACCGCGCCGACCAGCGGGTGGTGAATATCGTCCTGCGCCGCCGCTTCCGCGCCCTGACCACCGAGGCGGGGGTCAAGGTCCCGACCGCCGGCGACCGCACCTCGACGGACCTGCAGAGCACCTTCTTCCGCGTCCAGGGCGACAATCGCTGGCTGTTCAACGGCAAGGTCTCGCACGACACGGCCCTGTTCGAGAACGACCGCGACATCGTGCGCACGCCGTCCGGCCAGCCCTACGACCTGACCGGCAACGTCACGGGCCTGGCCCTCCAGCCGCCGGACATCGCCAACGCCGTCTATTTCCAGCCGATCGCCCCGAACCTGACCGCCCTGGTCGGCTCGCCGGTCACCGTCACGCCGGTTCCGACCGCGGCCCTGGGCGGTTCCGCCACCCTGGCCGACTTCGCGACCAACGCCGGGACGGCGGCGACGGACGACCTCACCGCCTGGCGCAGCCTGGCGCCGCGGGGAACCTCGGCCTCGCTGACCGGCGCCCTGACCCGGCCGGTGGGCAAGTCGTCGATGGCGACGCTCAGCGGCTCGTTCGAGGATTCCACCTCCTATTCGTATCTCGGCCTGCCCGGCATCCGCCTGGCGGTGCCCGAAACCAACCCGTTCTCGCCGTTCAGCCAGGACGTCCTGCTCTACCGTTACGCCGACGACTACGTCTCGATGGCCCGCAAGGCCGACACCCAGAAGGCCACGGTCTCGGCCGCGGCGAACGGGCGGATCAAGGACTGGCGCTGGAGCGCCACCGGCGGCTACGTCTATTCCACCACCGACACCACCACCGGGCGCGGCCTGGACGCGGCGGCCTTCGCGGCCGGCGTCGCCGCCGGGGACCCGGCGCTTAACCCGTTCGGCAACATCCCCTCCAACCTTCTGGCGCGGGTCTCGCCCGACACCGCCAAGTCGACCTCCAACACCGCCAACGCCGAGGTGGTGTTCGTCGGCAACCTGCTGCAGGCCCCGGCCGGCGGCGTCTCGACCACCTTCAAGGTCGGCGCCGACACCCAGGCCCTGGACTCGCGCAGCGTCCGCCGGGGCGTGGTGACCGACCGCGACATCTCGCGCACCAGCGGCGACCTGCAGGCCAGCCTGAACGTGCCGATCGCGGACCGGGACAAGGGCGTGCTGCCGGCGCTGGGCGACCTGTCGGTCAACTTCAATGGCGAGTACGAACAGCTGTCCGACTTCGGTGGGCTGACGACCCTGGGGGCCGGCGCCAACTGGTCGCCGATCAGTCCGCTCAGCTTCCTGGTCAGCTACACCAGCGAGGACGGCGCCCCGACCCCGTCGCAGCTGAACGACCCGATCCTGTCGACGCCGAACGTCTCGATCTACGACTTCAAAACCGGCCAGTCGGTGCTGGCCACGCGGATCGAGGGCGGCAACCCCGACCTGGTGTCCGACAGCCGCCAGGTGATGAAGCTGAGCGTCAACCTCCGGCCCCTGCCCAAGGACGCCAAGACCAACCTGCAGATCAGCGCCAACTATACGGCCACGCGGATCGACGACTCGATCAACAGCTTCCCGGCCATCACCGCCGACATCGAACAGGCCTTTCGCGACCGGATCGTCCGCGACGCCAGCGGCCGGCTGATCTCGGTCGACTCGCGGCCGGTGAACTACGCCAAGTCCGAGCAGAAACAGATCCGCTGGGGCTTCAACCTGTCGCGTCCGTTCGGCAAGCCGCGGGCCGGAGTCCCCGGCTTCCAGTTCGGCGGCGGACCGCCTCCCGGCGGCGGCGGCGGCGGTCGCGACCGCGGCCCCGACGGCGGTCCCGGCGGCGGGCCCGGCGGCGGGCCCGGCGCTGGGGGCGGCGGTTTCCGCGGCGGCGGCGGCTTCCGCAACGGACCGCGTCCCGGCCAGGGCCAGCTGCAGGTCTCGCTCTATCACACCTGGAAACTGAAGGACGAGGTCACCATCCGCGACGGCCTGCCGGTCATCGACCGCCTGGACGGCGGGTCGGGCGCGGGGCCCGAGCACGAGGTCCAGCTGCAGGTCGGCGTCTTCAAGAGCGGCATGGGCGCGTTCCTGAACGGCAGCTGGCGCAGCGGCTATCGCCTGAACGGCGCGACGACCCAGCAGGACCTGTTCTTCAGCGACCAGTCGACGTTCAGCCTCAACCTGTTCGCGGACCTGTCGTCGCGCCCGGACCTGCTGCGCGCCCATCCCTGGCTGCGCGGCTCGCGGGTGCAGCTGCAGGCCCAGAACCTGTTCGATACCCGCCAGGACGTGCACGACCGCCTGGGCCTCACGCCCCAGGCCTATCAGCCGGACTTTCGCGACCCGATCGGCCGGACGGTGCGGATCAGCTTCCGCAAGCTGATCGGCCCGTCGCGTCCGGTGCAGCCGCCGGGCCAGCGCCCGCCGCCCGCGCCAACCCCGCCGCCGGCTCAGCAGCCGCCGCGATAGGGCCTATGGGGCTTTCGCCGTGCGTGGCCCTCGTTCTTCGACAAGCTCAGGATGAGGGACCGTTTACAGGCGTCGGCGGTAGGAAAGCCTCATCCTGAGCTTGTCGAAGGGCGAGGCTTTCCGCTTCCGAAGTGGAACGCGCGATCATTGCCCGCAACGGCGAGGCGATCAGCCCCGGCCGCGATAGGGCGCCACGCCCTGGTCGGGGACCCACAGGCCCTCCGGCGCCGGGCCGGTCTGCCAGAACACGTCGATCGGGATGCCGCCGCGCGGGTACCAGTAGCCGCCGATGCGCAACCAGCGCGGGGCGGCGATCTCGACGATCTTGCGGCCGATCTTGACCGTGCAGTCCTCGTGGAACGAGCCGTGGTTGCGGAAGCTAGTCAGGTACAACTTCAGCGACTTGCTCTCGATCAGCCAGTCGCCCGGCGCGTAGTCGATCACCAGGTGGGCGAAGTCGGGTTGGCCGGTCACCGGACACAGCGAGGTGAATTCCGGGGCCACGAAGCGGGCCAGGTAGGTCACGTCGCTCTGCGGATTGGGCACGCGCTCGAGGACGGCCTGGTCGGGGCTGGCGGCGGGTTCGACCACCTGGCCCAGTTGGGTCACATGAAGTTCGGTCATGGGCGGTCATCTAGGCCCCGCGCCTCGGCGAGACAAGCGCGCGCGGCGTCGCTATCGTCGCGTCAAACAGATGTTGGGCCCAAGCGCCTCGAGGGAGGAACCATGAGCGGACGCGATTTCGACGGCTTCACGGTGGTGGTCACCGGCGCCTCCACCGGCCTGGGCCGGGCCATGGCGGTGGAAACCGCGCGGCGCGGCGCCGGCCTGGTGGTGGTCAATTTCGCCCGCAGCGCCCAGGACGCCGAGGAGACCGCCCGCCTGGTCGAGGCCGAGGGGGCCAGGACCGTCCTGGTCCAGGGCGACGTGGCCCAGGACGACGACTGCCGCCGGATCGCCCAGGCCGCGGCCGGCTCGGGCCGGATCGACGCCCTGTTCAACAACGCCGGGATCACCAAGTTCGCGCCCGACCACGCCGACCTCGACGCGGTCGACGCCGAGGACTTCCTGCGGCTCTACGCGGTCAATGTGGTCGGCGCCTTCCAGATGGTCCGCGCGGCGCGCAGCCTGCTGGAGACCGCGCCGCAGCCGGGCGCCGTGGTCAACACGGCCTCGATCGCCGGCGTGGTCGGCAACGGCTCGTCGGTGCCCTACGCCGCCTCCAAGGGCGCCCTGACCACCATGACCCTGTCCCTGGCCAGAGCCCTGGCGCCGCGCATCCGGGTCAACGCCGTCTGCCCCGGCTTCATCGACACGCCGTGGTTCGGCAAGGCCATGGACGCCGAGCGCGTCGACCGCCTGCGCGCGGGGGCGGCCGCGGCCACGCCGCTGAAGGTCGCCTCGACCGCCGAGGACATCGCCGGCTCCGCCGTGTTCCTGGCCTCGCCCGCCTCGCGGCACGTCACGGGCGAAACCCTGCTGGTGGACGCTGGTCTGCACTTGGGCGGAGCGAGTCTGGCGATGCGCTAATGCCGCAGGTAAAGCCGAAACAATCTTTCCGTTGACACTGTGGCGCCCAACGCCACTTCTGAAGCAAAATCGTCACACTCCGCCCAAACTTTACGCCGGCGGCATGCTTTCTGCTGGCGATTTGACCAGCAAGATTGCAACAAAGGCCTGCTCGACAACAACTGCTGTTGTGCTCAACGCGCTTGCAGGCGTCGCCGATCGGTGAAGGCTCCAAACCCTTCCGCCGACAAAACAGAATAAAGGGGATAGAACACATGAAGTTTCTGAAACTGGCGCTGGTCGCCGCCGCCGCTTCGGTCGCCATGGGCGGCGCCGCGATGGCGCAGGACGAAAGCGGCCTGAAGCTGTCGTACAACGTCGGCGTGGCCAGCGACTACATCTTCCGCGGCATCAGCAACACCAACACCAAGGGCCAGGTGTTCGGCGGCGTCGACGCCACCTACGGCATCGGCTATGCGGGCGTCTGGACGTCGAACGTCGACTTCGGCACCCCCAACCCCGACCAGGAAATCGACGTCTACGCCGGCGTGAAGCCGACCGTCGGCGCCTTCAACCTCGACCTGGGCGTGATCTACTACGGCTACACCAAGGACAAGAACGGCGCTCCGGGCTCGTACAGCTACACCGAAGTCAAGGCCGCGGCCTCGACCGCCGTGGGCCCGGCCACCGTCGGCGCCGCCTTCTACTACTCGCCGGAATTCCCGGGCGACGGCGGCGAAGCGCTGTACTACGAGCTGAACGGCTCGGCCCCGATCGGCGAGAAGCTGACCCTGAGCGGCGCCGTCGGCCGCCAGGAAGTCGACGCCTCGACCTACTTCGGCGGCGCGAGCGACAGCTACGTGACCTGGAACGCCGGCGTCACCGCCGCGATCACCGACCACGTCAGCGCCGACATCCGCTATTCGGACACCAACAAGAGCGACTACGGCTCGATCTACCACGCGACGGTCACGGCCTCGCTGAAGGTCGCGTTCTAAGCAGCTCTCGCGGACACGCGAAGGAGCCGCCCCGACTTCGGTCGGGGCGGCTTTTTCTTTGCGCGCCGGTCAGGCCGGCCTCGGCCTGGGCGGCCGCATGAACAGCGCCGCCAGGAACACGATCGCCGTCAACGCCGCGAACAGCTGGAAGGCCGGGGTGAACGAGCCGACCCGGTCGCGGATGGCGCCGCCGACGAACGGTCCCGCCGCCGACACCGCCCCGATCAGGCAGGTCAGGGAGAACAGCTCGACATTGTTGCGACGGCCAAAATAGTTCAGCAGCAGCAGGCTGACCGCCAGCACCGTCAGCCCGAAGCCGATCCCCACCCCGACGGCGTAGAGCGCCAGCAGCAGCGGCGTGGTCGCCCGCGACAGGGCCAGCAGCCCGACCACCAGCAGCCCCTGGGCGAACACCAGCAGCCAGCGGGGATCGACGCGGTCGCCGATCGCGCCGCCGCCCAGTCGGGCCGCCACCTGCATGCCGCCTTCCAGGCTGAGCATGCCGGCCGCCACGGCCCCGGCGACGCCCAGCTGGGTCAGGTGGGCCTGGGTCAGGCTGGCGGCGCTGACGCCCGCCAGCAGGTGGCTGAAATAGGCGGCCAGCAGCACATAGAACTGCGGGGTGCGCACCGCGTCTCGGACGCTCCATTCGTGGTCGGTATGGTAGACGTGGCTGGGCGTCTTGCCCGCCACGGCCTCGGCGTCCAGCTCGCGGTCCAGGGCGGCGCCGGCCTGCTCCAGCCAGCGCGGCCCGCCCACGGCGAGGGCGCAGACCAGGCCGACCAGGCCGACCGCCGCCGCCTGCAGCGCCCAGTAGAGCCGCCAGTCGTCATGGGTCGCCGACAGGACGCTCACCACCATCCACGGCCCCGCCACGCCGCCCAGGGCGCCGAAGGTGAAATAGATCCCGAACGGCAGGGCCCGTTGCTTGAAGATCGCCGACAGCACGTGGGTGCCAGGGATCAGGGCGGCCATCTGGAACCCGATCCCGCACAGGGCCGTCCCCAGGAAGTAGATCGGCAGGGCGTGGACCCGCGACAGGCAGTAGAGCCCGCCGGCCATCACCGCCACCCCGACCAGGACCGTCCCACGCACGCCGATCCGCCGGATCAGCAGGGCTGGCAGCCAGGACGACAGGCCGGTGAACACCCCCAGGATCGTGAACCCCAGGAAGGCGTGCTCCCAGCTCCAGCCCAGCTCCGGGACCATGGCCGGGATCACCACGCCGAGCGACGAATAGGTGGCCGCCGTGATCAGGAACAGCAGCAGGCTGAAGACGGCGACCAGCAGCCAGGGACGAAGGTGGGTGGAGGTCATCAGAACGTCCGCTTGAGGGTCACGCGCCACTCCCGCCCCTTGCCGGGCAAGGCTCCCAGATTGGCATAGGTGTCGGCGTCCGGGGTGAAATAGAGCTTGTCGAACAGATTATCGATGTTGAGCTCGGCGGTGTACGGCCCGCGCGTCAGATAGGCCGAGGCGTTGACCACGGCGTAGGCGGGATAGGTCACCGCGTTCTGCACCAGTCCCGAGGTCTTGGTCACGTGAGTGACCCCCAGGGTCGCCCCGGCCTGGCCCCAGTCGTGCTGGTCGCTGGTGTAGGCGGCGTAGAGGCTGACCACCGACTTGGGGATCAGGGTGTAGTCGTAGTCGCCGCCGCGCCCCGGCAGGCTGCTGAACGTCCAGACGACATAGCTGCCGCCATAGGCCTGGGCCCCAGGCATGCCCGCCGTATAGGCCGGGATATACTGGAACGAGTTGTCCGGCCCCTTCACGGTAGTGTGCTGGGCGTTGGCCGTGGCGGTGAAGCTCAAATGCTCCGAGGCCAGCCAGCGGACCTCCAGCTCCACGCCCTTGGCGCGCGTGCCCTGCACCACCGGCGTCAGGCCCGACAGCTGGGTGCGGTTCTGGCGATAGGCGGCCAGGGAGCCGACCAGGGTTCCGCGCAACAGCTGGAACTTCACCCCCGCCTCGGCCAGGTCGCTGTCCGACAGCCACGAGCCGTCGGCGATCAGCCCCGGCGCGATCTCGCCGGCCTGGCTGACCTCCAGGGCCGAGGCCTTGGCGTAGCTGATGTAGGGCATCAGCCCGACGGGGGTCTGGTACGTCAGGCTGGCGCTGTAGGTCCCCTTCCCCCGGTCGTCGGTCTGGCGTCCCGCGACGGTGAACGGCAGGGCGCCGGTGTCCTCGGCCTCGACGTCGTACCAGTCGTAGCGGCCGCCCAGGGTCAGGGTCAGGCGCTGGCCCAGCTTGACGTCGCTGGTGAAGAACAGGCCCGTCTGGCTCCAGGCGCCCCGGTTGTCGTTCTCCCATGCCAAGCCCTGGACACCGGCGGGTTCGGCGCTGAACGGGCTGTCGATGATGTCGTTGGGCTGGGCGCCGACCGAGATGTCGCGGCGGTCGATGGCGATCATGCCGCTGTTGAAGCTCTCGCGCCGGCGGCCCGAGAAGTCGCGGTAGCTCGCCCCGACGATGGTCTCGGCGCTCACCGCCCCGAAGTCGCGCTTGAAGGCGTAGCTGGCCCGCGCCTCCCAGACCGAGCTGTCGAACCAGGCGGGATAGCCGTACGAGACGAAGCGCTTGTTCTCCTGATCGTCGTAGAACAGCTGCAGCTTCAGCACGCTGTCGTCGCCGAACCGCTTGGTCAGGTCGACATAGAGCGTGTTGGTCCAGGTCTTGGAAAAGTCGGCGGCGCCGACATAGACGGTGCGCGGATCCAGCTTCGTGGTTCCCACCCCGGCGTCCAGCGTATGGTTGGCGTCGGTGGCGGGGAAACCGAAGTAGGGGATGTAAAGCGAACTGCCGAACGGATACAGACCCACTTCGCCGGGCGTGATCCGACCGTTTCCGTCGGCGTCCACCAGGGTCGTGTCGCGGCCGGTGACATAGGTCCGGTGGTCGATCAGGTCCTGGGTCAGGCGGTTCCAGCCCGGCGTCTGGATGTCGCCGGTCGAGTGGTAGACCATGCCGCCGAAGGCCGTGCTCCAGCCGTTGTTCAGGTCGAAGTCGGCCGACGCCTCGGCCAGCTGCCGCTTGGGATGCAGGCCCCGGTAGAAGCTCTTGGAATCATCGATCTCGCCATAGGCGTAGATCCCGCCGTCGGCCGCGCCCAGCTTGACCGGCAAGGCGACCTGGCCGGTCAGGTTCTTCTTGTCGTAGGCGCCGAAGGTGGCGGTGATCTCGCCCTTGGGGTCGGTCAGGAACCGGCCCTCGTCGCGCGCCGACTTGGGGATGAAGTTCAGCAGGCCGCCGACCTTGCCCGCGCCGTAGATCGGGGTCGGCGGCCCGCGCACGATCTCGATCCGGGCCGCGCCGCCGATCGGCGTCGAATAGGTGCCGCGGTTCTCGACCCGCTTGAAGCCGCGGAAATAGTTCTCGGCCAGGGTGCCGCGAATGTTGAGGGCGCCCGGCACGCCATAGAAGCTGGCGGTATAGGTTCCCGGCGAGACCGCGGTCAGGCCGTCGATGGTCTCAATGCCGTAGCGGGTCAGGGTGGTGTCGCTGACGAAGCTGGCCGAGCGCGGGGTTTCCAGCAGCGGTTTCTCCAGACCGAACACCGTGGTGCTAGGCTGCTTCTCCAGCAGGCCGGCCTTGTCGCGCGCCAGGACGATCACCGCATCGACGGCGTCGGCCTGGGGCGCCTCCTCGGCCCCCTCCCGCGCGAAAGCCGGGCCCGAGGCGAAGACGCCGACGGCCATGGCGGAGGCGAGCAGGCAGGCGCGGATCGACATCATCAAAGCTCCAAATCCGCCGAAGGAAGCGGTGAAGCTAGCCATTGCGTCCTTACGCAACGTTCGTCAAAACGTTATCTGACATTTCAGAAAGAATTATACTAACACCGTCATTAGAGGAACCCGCCATAAACAGGAGGTTACATACGCCCTCCGGCCAACCCGGACTTGCACGGGCGCCGGCGAGAGCGTGTCCCCGCCCTGGGCGCCGCGCCCTACCCCTGGACCATCGGCCGGGTCGCCTCGGGCATGATGTTGAGCACGCGCATCATCGCCAGCCGGGCGCCCTCGACGTCGCCGCGGGCGATCACGTCGGCCACGGCGCGATGCTGCTCGACGTCGGCGATCAGCTCGGCCTCGGTGGCCGCGCCGAACGAGAACACCCAGTATCGGGCGGCCTTGTGCTGCAGGGGGATCAGAATGCGGGCCAGGGCCATGTTGCCTCCGGCCCGGGCGACGGCGGCGTGGAAGCGCTGGTCCATGGCCACCAGGGCTGGCAGGTCGCGGTCGCGGGCCGCCTGCTCGCCGCCGTCGAAGGCCGCGCGGATGGCCTCGGCCTCGGCCTTGCTGGCGTGCCTGGCGGCCAGGCCCGCGCAATGCGGCTCGATCAGGGCCCGCGCCTCGTAGCCCTGGCGCAGCTCGACCAGGTCCAACGGCGCGACGGTGGTGCCGGAGCGGGCGCGGCGGATCACCAGCCCCTCGAGGGCCAGGCGCCCCAGGGCGTCGCGCACCCCGGCCAGGCCAGCATCGTAGCGCGCCGCCAGCGACTGCTCGTCCAGCCGCGCCCCCGGCGCCAGACGCCCCAGGATCAGGTCCAGCAGGATGCGCTCATAGACCTTGGCCTTCTGCAGGTCCGGCGACCAGTCCTCCAGCCCCGAGGACGAGCAGACGTCCAGCACCAGCATCCGCTCGCGGCCCCCGGTTGTTTGACCAGCGGCCAGGGCGTCGTCAGGGGCCATCAACTGTCGCAAGGCGGCGCTCCGGGTAAGTCAGTCCTGATATGTACTGTGAAATTTCAGGCGCGGCTAGAATGTGATTTTGCAACGACCGACGGAAGACCGGCGTTTATGCTAACCCTGGCGCGCTCGGTCTTCGCCAAGGGCTCCACGAGCCCACGCGCAGCACCGCGGTCGGCGAGCGAGCAGGAAACACCGCCATGCACCCGACAGGCGTCGACGCCGAAGCCCTCAAGGAGACCGCGTTGCGGATCCTCTCGGAGAACCGGGTCATGGCGGTGGCCACGCTGCGCCCGGACGGCTGGCCGCAGACGACCTTGGTCGGCTACGTGAATGATGGCCTGACGCTGTATTTCGTCATAGCCCGCGACGGGCAAAAGCTGGCCAACATCCAGCGAGATCCCCGGATTTCGATCGCGATCGGGCGGCACGACGGCCACGGGCCCGATCTCCGGGGCCTGTCCCTGGCGGCCGAGGCCGTCGAGGTCACCGGCTCCGACGAGGTTCGACGGCTCAACGCCATGCTCGTGGCGCGCTATCCCGAACAGCAGGTCTTTACGCCGCAAGGCGCCTCGGTGGCCCTGATAAAGGCCACGCCCCTGGTGTTGTCGGTGATCAATCCCCACGGCGCGCTCGACCGGCCGGTGCTGCTGCGCGTGGACGCATCGGCCGGCGCGCTTCGGCCGGCCGAATAGGCGCTCCGGAGCCTTGTCTTAGAACGCCGGCACCACCGCGCCGTGGTACTTCTGCTCCATGAACGCCTTCACCTCGGGCGAGGTCAGGGCCTTGGCCAGCTTCTGGACGCGCGGGTCGTCCTTGTTGTCCGGGCGGCCCACCAGGTAGTTCACATAGGGGCTGTTCTTGTCCTCGATTAGCAGGGCGTCCTTGGAGGGGTCCAGCTTGGCGTCCAGGGCGTAGTTGGTGTTGATCACCGCCAGGTCCACCTGGTCCAGCACGCGCGGCAGGGTCGCGCCCTCCAGCTCCTTGAACTTCAGGTTCTTGGGATTGGCGGTGATGTCCTTCAGGGTGGACAGCGCCTTGTGGGGGTCGGCCAGGGTGATCACCCCGTTGCGGGCCAGCAGCAGCAGGGCCCGGCCCTCGTTGCTGCCCTCGTTGGGAATGGCCACGACAGCGCCGTCGGGAAGCTCGCCGATCGCCTTGACCTTGCGCGAATAGGCGCCCAGCGGCTCGATGTGCACGCCGATCACCGGGACCAGGCTCGTGCCCTTGTCGGCGTTGAAGGTCTCCAGATAGGGCAGGGTCTGGAAATAGTTCACGTCCAGGCGCTTCTCGGCCACCTGGATGTTGGGCTGGACGTAGTCGTTGAAGACCTTGACGTCGATCTTCAGCCCTTCGGCCGCCAGCTTCGGCTTGATGAACGCCAGCACTTCGGCGTGGGGGACGGCGGTGGCGGCCACGGTCAGAGTGTCGCCGGCGCCGGCGGCGGGCTTCTTGCCGCAGGCGGCCAGCGACAGGACGGCGAGGCTGACGAGAAGGGCGCGGCGGGCGACCATGAACGGCTCCTTTAAGGCGACTGTGCAGGTAGGGTATTGCCCGCTTCCCGGCGGATCGGGAAACCAGTTTTCCTGAACCGGCGCGCAGAGTCTTGAACCATTTGCCTTGGGATGGTTTTCCGCCACGCCTTGACCTCGCCGCCAAACAGGGCGCCTGGAGAGGGATGGCCCGAGAAACCGTCTACATCGTCCAAGCCTACAAGGCCGGCCGCGGCAAGGGGCTGAAGGCCGAACAGCAGGTCGGCTGCAAGGACGCCGAGGAAGCCCGCCGCAAGGCCGAGCGCCTGGCCCCGCTGCGCGAAGGCGTCGTGGCCTTCGCCGCCTCGGCCGACGTCGAGCTGGGCGACTATGACGAGAACCCGCAGATCCTGTTCAAGGCCGGCCGGCTGCCGTTTCCGTTCGACCAGGGCTGAGGCTTCAAGCCCGATAACCGCACCCCACAATCGTCATCCCCCGACTTGTTCGGGGGACCCAAGCCGCGCTAGCCGGCTTGAGTTCTGACCTCAGCTTAGGTCCCCCGCATAAAGCGGGGGATGACGGATGTTGGTGGGCGCGAAAATTACTCCGGATCGTTCGCCGGCTCTTCCGGTCCCGCGATCGTCCAACTGGACAGGAAGTCGGGATTCTCCACCGTCTCGCCGTCGCTGAGCGGATAGAGTCCCGGCTCGGCGCGGCGGATGTTCGAGGTCTGGGGCGGCAGGGTGGTGGTGTCGCCGTCCTGCGAGCCGAGCAGGTCGAGCAGGATCCCCTCCTCCGCGTCGGCGGTGATCACCACGCCGTAGAAGGCCTCGCGGCCTTCCAGCTCGCCCTCGGCGTCGAGGAAGGTCAGGTTCACCAGCATGGTCTTGCCGACCAGGCCCTGGGCGAAGCCTTCGTCCCAGTGCTCGGGCGGCGGGGCGGACAGGATGGGGATGTCGTCGTCGGTCATGGGGCTTCCTAGCCCAAATCGGCCCGAGCCGTGAGCCCCCTCCGGCCCTTCGGGCCACCTCCCCCAGAGGGGGAGGATCTAAGCCGTGCAGATGCTCCCCCTCTGGGGGAGCTGTCGCGAAGCGACTGAGGGGGCGCGTCAGCGGTGCGAAACCTTCCTCACCACCGCATCGCCGACCATCTGCAACGCCTGCACCAGCACCAGCAGCAACACGACCGTCACCACCATCACGTCGGTCTGGAAGCGCTGATAGCCGAAGCGGATGGCCAGGTCTCCCAGGCCGCCGGCCCCGACCACGCCGGCCATGGCGGTGTAGGACACCAGGGCGATGGCCGTGACCGTCGCCGCGGCGATCAGGCCGGGCATGGCTTCCGGCAGCAGCGCGCCCAGCACCACCTGCCGGCGCTTGGCGCCCATGGCGAAGCTGGCCTCGATCACGCCCTTGTCCACCTCGCGCAGGGCTGTTTCCACCAGGCGCGCGAAGAACGGCGCGGCGCCGACCACCAGCGGCGGGATCGCCCCCGCCACGCCCAGCGAGGTGCCCACCAGCGCCACGGTCAGCGGGATCATCACGATCAGCAGGATCACGAACGGCACCGAGCGCAGGATGTTGATCACCAGCGACAGCACGCCGTTGGCGAGGCGGTTACGCAGCATCTGGCCGGGTCCGGTCAGGAACAGGATCACCCCCAGCGGCAGGCCCAGGATCACCGTCAGCACCATCGAACCGCCCAGCATCGACAGGGTGTCGAGCGTCGCCTGGCCGATCTCGGCCCAGTCGATATTCTCCATGACCCCGCTCATCGGCCCGCCTCCGCGACCGGGTCCACCCGGACGCCGTCGGCCTGGAGCCGGGCGATCGCCGCCTCGACGTCGCCGCCGGTCAGGGACAGGGTCAGCTGGCCGTAGGGCGTCTCGCGCAGGCGATGGATGCGGCCGCCCAGGATCGAATAGTCGACGCCGGTCTCGCGGGCCACCGCGCCCAGGATCGGCCTGTAGGTCGCCTCGCCGCGGAAGGTCAGGCGGACCACGCGGCCGTCGACCGCGGCGCCGGCCTCGCCGGGCGCGCCATCCGCCTCCATCACGAACCGCCGGGCCGTGGCGCTGGCCGGATGCAGGAAGACCTGTTCGACCGGGCCGGTCTCGACCACCCTGCCGGCCTCCAGCACCGCCACCCGGTCGCAGACCCGGCGAACCACGTCCATTTCGTGGGTGATCAGCACGATGGTCAGGCCCAGCTCGCGGTTGAGACCCGAGACCAGGTCCAGGATCTGCTCGGTGGTCTCGGGGTCCAGGGCGCTGGTGGCCTCGTCGCACAGCAGCACCTTGGGGCCGGTGGCCAGGGCGCGGGCGATGCCGACCCGCTGCTTCTGGCCGCCCGACAGCTGGGCCGGATACTTGTGCGCGAAGTCGCTCAGGCCCACCCGCGCCAGCAGTTCGGCCGTCCGCACCTTGACCTCGGCGTCCGGACGGCCGGCCAGCTTCAGCGGAAAGGCGACATTGCCGGCCACGGTCTTGGACGACAGCAGGTTGAAGTGCTGGAAGATCATGCCGACCCGGCGACGCAGGGACCGCAGGCCCTCGACGCCCAGGGTCGCGACGTCGTCGCCGTCGACGATCACGTTGCCACCCGACGGCGTTTCCAGGCCGTTGATCAGCCGGATCAGGGTGGACTTGCCCGCCCCCGAGGCCCCGATCACCCCGAACACCTCGCCAGGCGCGACCGACAGGCTGACCCCGGCCAGGGCGGCGCGGTCGCTCGCCTGTCCGCCTGGCCCGGCATAGGTCTTGGAGACGTCTTCGAAGGTGATCACGGGCGCGGCCTTGCAGCGGAGGGTCGGTCGGCGCGAACGCCGCGAGCCGCACGATTTAGGCGTTGCCGGGCCAAAGGTGAAGCCGAGCCGGCCGCTTTCAGCCCGCGCGGCGCTCGCGCCCGTCCAGGGCCTGGCCGATTCCGTTGAGCAGGTCGGCCGCGGTGACCGGCTTGGCCAGGTGCAGGTCGGCCCCGGCCAGCAGGGCGTCCTGGCGATGATGGACCATGGCGTTGGCGCTGAGCATGATGATCGGAACGGATGCGCCGCCCCGGTCATGCTGCTCCAGACCCCGAATGGCCCGGGTCGCGGCCAGGCCGTCCATGACCGGCATCTGCATGTCCATCAGGACGAGGTCATAGACGCCGGTCTTGAACGCCTCGACCGCCAGGGCCCCATTGTCGACCACCGTGACCTCGACGCCATGCGGCTCCAGGATCAGCTGCACCACCTTCTGATTGACGGGGTGGTCCTCGGCCAGCAGCACGCGAAGGCCCTGGGGCTCGCCGGCCGGCGCCGCGCCGGCCCCGGCTTCGGCGGCCATGGCGACGTCCGCGGTCTCGATCCGCTGCAACGGCAGGACCACCCGGAACACACTGCCCTCCCCTGGCCGCGACCGGGCCGAGATCTCGCCGCCCATCATCTCGACCAGGGTCCTGCTGATGGCCAGGCCCAGGCCCGTGCCGCCGAAGCGGCGGGTGATCGTCGAGTCGGCCTGGCTGAAGCGCTGGAAGATCATCTCGCCCTGCGCAGCGTCGAAGCCGACGCCGGTGTCCTCGACCTCCAGGACCAACCGGACGTCCGCCGGGCCGTTCATGGCCTCGACGTCTATCCGGGCGACAATCTCGCCCTGGTCGGTGAACTTCAGGGCGTTGGACAGCAGGTTCCCCAGCACCTGGCCGATGCGGACGCTGTCGCCCAGGAAGGTCCCGGAGGCGACCTCCCCGCGCTCGACCCGGAAGACCAGGCCCTTGTCCTCGGCCCGCAGCCGGGTGACGTCCAGCGGACCGTCGATGGCGGCGTCGAGGTCGAACACGCCCGTTTCGACGGTCATCTGGCCCGCCTCGATCTTGGAGACGTCGAGGATGTCGGACACCAGGCGCTCCAGCGTCGCGCCGGAGCAGCGGATCAGGTCGACCATCTCGCGCTGGGCGGGGGTCAGCGGCGTGTCGCTCAACGTCGCGGCGATGCCGATGACCCCGTTCAGCGGTGTGCGGATCTCGTGGCTCATATTGGCCAGGAAGTCGCTCTTGGCCTGGTTAGCGGCTTCGGCGGCGCTGCGGGCCGCGGCCATCTCGGCCTCGTCGCGCAGCCGTTCGGTGACGTCGCGGGCGACGCCGAAGATCAGGTCGCCCGACCGCCGGGCCCGCCATTCCAGCTGGCGGTATTCGCCGTCGCGGCGGCGGTAGCGGTTCACGAAGCCGGTCACCTCGCCCGACTCGTTGGCCTGGGCCATGTGCGCCTGGGTGGCGGCGACGTCGTCGGGATGCAGCAGGGGCAGGAGCGGCGCGCCCAGCAGCTCGTCGATCGAATAGCCCAGCACGGTTTCCCAGGCCCTGCTCAGCTTGACGAACCGTCCTTCCAGATCGCGAATGCAGAGCATGTCCAGCGACACCTCGAAGAAGGTGGCGAGGTTGCCGGCCGTCTCCAGGGCGCTCTGGGCGGCGCGTAGGGCGCGCGCCTCGCTGGCGATCAGGGTGTCCTCGGCCCGCTGCCGGTCGATGGCGATCGCCGCCAGTTCGGCCGCCGCCTCGATGAAGGCCACGTCCTCCTCGCTGGGGGTGCTGGGCTGGCGGTGATAGAGGGCGAAGGTGCCGACCACGGCTCCGCTGGCGCTGCGGATCGGTTCGGACCAGCAGGCCGCGACGCCCGCCTCGGCGGCCAGCGCCTTGTAGTCCACCCACAACGGGTCGGTCTGGATGTCCTCGACGATCACCCGACGGCCGGTGAAGGCGGCGGTGCCGCACGAGCCCGTTGAGGGCCCGATCCGCACGCCGTGGATGGCCTGGTTGTAGAAATCGGGAAGGCTGGGAGCCGCGCCCAGCAACAGGCGTTCGCCGTCGGCGTCGAGCAGCAGGATGCTGCAGACCATGCTCGGGTCTTCGGCCTCCACCGCCTGGACGATCGCCAGCAGCGCCGTACTCAGCGGATTGCCGCCGGCGATCAGGGTCATGGTCCGGCGGAAGGCGCGGTGAGCGGAGGTCAGGCCCATGGTCCGGAGCGGCTCCAAAGAACGACAAGGCAATGGCCTAGCATTCGAGTGAAACCTTGACGTTAAACCCGCGCCGCCACCGCCGCGACATTGTGTAGCAGCGCGACAATCTACGGGCGCACGACCACCGCCCCGCCCTTCATCACGAACACAGGCTCCTCCAGGGTGGTGATGTCCTCCAGCGGATCGCCGAACACCCCGATCAGGTCGCCGTAGCGGCCGACGGCCACCTGGCCGACATCCTTCTCGCGGCCCAGGGCCTGGGACGCGGTGATCGTCGCGGCCTGGATCGCCTGCAGCGGGGTCGCGCCATAGCGGACCATCACCGCGAACTGCTTGCCGTTGGTCCCGTGCGGATAGACCCCGGCGTCGGTGCCGTAGATCATCTTCACCCCGGCCTTCAACGCCTTGCGGAAGTTCTCGCGCTGCACCTCGCCGATGTCGCGGTCCTTGCGCAGATTGTCCTCCAGCACGCCGTTCCGGGCGCCCTCGGCCTGGGTGTAGTCGGTGTTGTAGATGTCCATCGAGAAGTAGGCGCCCTTCTGGACGGCCAGCTTGATCCCCTCGTCGTCGACCAGGCTGGCGTGCTCGATGGTGTCGACGCCGGCGCGGATGGCGTCCTTGATCCCCGCCGCGCCGTGGGCGTGGGCCGCGACCTTCAGCCCGGCCATGTGGGCCTCGTCGACGATCGCCTGCATCTCGGCCAGGGTCAGCTGCTGCTGGCCCGGCTCGTCGCCGTGCGAGAACACCCCGCCCGTCGCGCAGATCTTGATCACCTGGGCGCCGTACTTCTTCAGCGTGCGCACCACCTTGCGCCCCTCGTCGGGGCTATCGACGTTGTAGGGACTCTTCTGGTTCATCGACGGTGGGAAGAAGGTCTGGTCGCAGTGCCCGCCGGTCGCCCCGATGGCGTAGGTGGCGGTGACGATGCGCGGACCGGGCACATAGCCTCCGTCGATCGCCTCGCGCAGGCCCACGTCGTCGAAATTCTCCGAGCCGACATTGCGCACCGTCGTGAAGCCGGCTTCCAGCGTGCGCTTGGCGTTGGCGGTCTGGACCACGCTCCAGAAGGCGTCGCTGTATTGCAGCCCGTTGTAGCCGCCGATCTCGGCGACGCTGTCCAGGTGCACGTGCATGTCGATCAGGCCGGGCAGCAGGGTCGCGTCGGGCAGATCGACCACCGTGGCCCCGGCCGGGACCGCATCGCCCGCCTTGCCCACCGCCGAGATCCGCCCGTCTGTGATCACCACCTGCGGCCTGTCGACGTACTTGCCCGTGGCCACGTCCAGCAGCCGCGCGGCGCGAACCACCTCGACCTCGGCCGCCCGGGCGGTGACGGGCGCCAGGGACGCGGCGCAGGCCGCCGCCAGGACGGCCAAAGCGGCCAGTTCACGCTGCATGATCACCATCCCCACTCCTCGTACGGTCGAGGACGGCGACGCTATCATGCGTCGGCCCCGCGTCGAGCCGCAACGGTCCCGTTTCCGCCCGGGCGCCTCGAAGCCGGGCGCCGGCGCCACGCCCGCCCTTGGCTAGGCTTCGCTTCGCCCGCCCGATCACCCGACCAACGCGACGTGCGCCAGGGCTTGCCGCGAGCCCGCTCGAAATCCTCGACGACCAAGACCTGGCCGACTATAGCTCGGCTCGGTTTAGGCGGGCGTGGCGGAACTGGTAGACGCAACGGACTTAAGCCACAGGATTGAGTGCGCCCGGGGAAATCCGGGACGTAGAACTGCTCAAATTCGGGGAACCCTGTCAGATGGCGATCCCGAGCCAAGCCCTCTCCGAGGGAAGGTGTAGAGACTAGACGGGCAGCACCTAACCTCCGATGCCGGAGCACGGTGAAGGGATAGTCCAGACCACGAACGTCCCGGTATCGGGACGGCGGCGAAAGCCGAAGTGGTACGAAAATCCGTCAGCCGCAAGGCTATGCCGGTTCGATTCCGGCCGCCCGCACCACTTCACGGACAGACGTGGGCGCACGGCGCCCAGGGACTCCATCGGCACGGCGAGGCCTGGGCGTTGGCGCCATTTCGCCAGTCACTCCCGGCCGTGACGGCCCTTCAACGGTGCAGCGACACAGCCCGGATCATGGCAAGTCGGTTCTTCATCTCGCGCGATTTGAGGGGAAGGGTCGAAAAACCGCGCCGCTGTCGGCAGAGGGCAGGAACGACGGCTTCATTGCGGAGACCTAGGTATATAGGATAAACCTAGCGCCAATTGGCGCCCCAGGGAAATCTGCCGTGCTAGAGCTTCACCCCCAATGTTTCTCGTCCGATTGTCCGAGCCGCGCGCTCTTCGACCAGATCGCGGACAAATGGTCGATGATGGTGCTGGCGGTGCTGGACGACGGACCGCAGCGGTTCAACACCATCAAGCGACGTCTGGAAGGCGTCACCCAGAAGGCGTTGACCCAGTGCTTGCGCCGCCTGGAGCGCAACGGCTTGGTCTCCCGGCAGGTGATCTCGTTTTCGCCGGTCGCGGTGCAATACCAGATCACGCCTCTAGGCCGCACCTTGCAGCAGCCTTTCAAGGCGCTGCACGAATGGACGCTTGAACAGTTGCCGCAGGTCGAGGCGGCGCGGCGGCGCTTCGACCAGATGTCCTCAGGCGTTGCGCCCCCCGCCCCCCCTCCCGGGGGGCGCGTCGGCGTGATCCAGCGAACCGCAATCGAGCCGCCAGCTTCCTCCCCGGACCGCGGACGAGCCTGACCTACTACGACATCGACTACACCGATCGGGTTGTCGCGCCGGTCTTTCTGTCCTGGAGCGATCAAGCCGCCATCGATCGGTTCGTGACCTGCCGTCCGACCGAAGCCCAAAGAGCGGCGCCGTTCCTGGAACCACCGCGGTGGACGACCTTCGTACGACCCCGTCGCCCCGTTTCCGCAGATCGGCGGCTACAACGGCGCCAACCTCGCCCCCGCCAGGCGGGTGTTCGCCGGAGAACCGCTGCTGCGCCGCCAGCGCCTTTGCCTCGGCCGCAAAGGCCGCGGCGACCGCTCCAGGACCTGAAGGGACACGTCGGAGCTCAATCCGCCTTCGCGCCCGAGCGGCGCCGACAAACTCAATGACGGGTTCGAGGGCGTTGCCTTGGCGGAAACCCCGCCGACGAGGCGGTAGCGACGCGGCGACTAGGTGTCCGCGAACCTACCTAGGCGACTCAGGGTGCCTAATTGACGCCAGGTCTACTCAGTATACCTAGATGTCCAGACCTTCTGGAGCATCCAATGACACCGTCCGATAGCTAGGCAACGACTCCCCCCACCACGCCCTGTTTGACAGTCGAACTGCGAACAGAGGCCTCGTCTCACAATCAAATGACCTATTTCCACCGCCGCCCAGGGCGCCGGTCGAGATCGTGCACAAAGGTAGCGCGGCAATGACTGACCTTAAACTCCTCACTCCGCTAACGACGGGGGCCTTCGAATTCAAAAACCGAGTGTTCATGGCGCCGATGACACGGGCGAGGTCTCCCGACCGCGTCGCGAACGAGATGACCGCCCTCTACTACGCCCAGCGCGCCACCGCCGGCCTGATCATCTCCGAAGGCACGCAAATCAGCGCGCAGGCGATTGGCTGGACGAACACGCCGGGAATTCACACCGCCGAGCAGATCGAGGGATGGCGAAGGGTCACGCGAGCCGTGCACGACGCTGGCGGGCTCATATTCGCTCAGCTCTGGCATACGGGTCGGGCGTCGCATCCAGACTTTCATGACGGCGCCCTGCCTGTCGCGCCGTCGGCGGTTCCCTTCAACAGCCAGGCCTTCACGCCGGAGGGGCCGAAGCCGACGGTCACCCCCCGAGCCCTGACCCTCGATGAGATCGAACAGACGATCCGGGACTACGAAGCGGCCGCTCGCGCGGCGAAGGCGGCGGGTTTCGACGGCGTCGAGGTGCATGGCGCGAACGGCTACCTGCCAGCACAATTCCTCGAGGACGGCTCCAACAAGAGAACCGACGCTTACGGCGGCCCTGTCGAGAACCGCGCCCGCTTCCTGCTCGAAGCGACCGACGCCGCCATCAGGGTCTTCGGGCCGTCCCGCGTTTCCGTCAGGCTCTCACCGCGCGTACCCTACAACGACATGGGCGATAGTGACCTTGAGGGCACCTACATGTTCGCCGTCGAGGCTCTCGAAGAAAGGAAAGTGGGTATTCTTCACTTCATGGAGCCCGCGCGGCTTCCGGAGGGTCTCAAGCCGCTTGCGCCCGAGGCAAGAAAGCGGTTCTCCGGCTTGTTCGTGGTGAACGTGGGATACGACCGTGAAAGCGGTGAGCGCGCGTTGGCAACCAATCTGGCGGACGCGGTTACGTTCGGAACGCTCTTCATCAGCAATCCCGATCTCCCGGAACGCTTCCGTCAGGATGCGGCCTTGGCCCCCTCCGACCCGTCCAGCTACTACGTGGGCGACGAGCAAGGTTACATCGACTATCCGCCGCTCGGCTAGGGAATGGTCGAGGACGCCGTCCAGCCAGGACGGCGTCCAAACCGGCGATCATGGGCGCCCCTAGCGGCCCGGGGTTGGAAGGTGGTCTTCTGGATGAGAAGCGCCATCGTGGCCAGGGCTCAGAATCGCGCCTGCAGCGCCAGGAAGTAGGACCGGCCGACGATGTCGTAGGTGCCAGGCTGGGTAAGCCCGAAGGTGCCCGCGATCTGCAGCGGCTCCTTGTCGGCCAGATTGCTGATCCCGGCGCGCAGCACCAGCCCATCCCGGATCTTGAGCGAGCCGGTCAGGTCGACCATGTCGTAGGCCCCGACGCCAGGCGCCGGGCTTGTCGGCCGCGTCACCGAGGTCACGTCCTTCATCGACGGCAGGTGACGCCAGCGCACGCTCAGTTCGGCTGGGCCGACGCTGTAAGTCAGGGTTGTCAGCAGCTTCCAATCGGGCAGCGGCAGGCCGGCGCCCTGGGTGCCGTCGATGGTGCCGGCATACTCCTGCCAGGCCGAGCCCGGCAGCAGCTGCACACGATAGGAGTCGGTGAAGTTGGCCACCAGGTTGAGGTCGAAGCGACCCCACTTGTCGTCGAGACCGAAGGCGGAAAGCGGGACCTTCCAGTCGGCCTGGACATCGACGCCGCGGGTCTTCAAGCCGCCCAGATTCAGATAGGGCGTGGCCACCGTCCGCACCCCGCCGGTCGCATCCCGGCTGATCAGTTGGCAGTAGGTGTTGCTGGCGGCGTAGGTCGGATTGGTGCCGTCGAGATTGTAGCACTTGTTGATCGCGGTAACGCCGGAGACCACCGAGATCACGTTGCTGATATCGATCGTGTAATAGTCGATGGAGGCCGATAGCCCCGAGAGCAGGGGATGTCCGAACGACGAGCGCCAGACGACGCCGGCAGTGTAGGTGTCGGCCTGTTCGGGGGTCAGATCGGTGCTGCCGCTCGAGAGGGTGCCGACGGACGTGGTCGTGTACTGATAGTTGTCGACGATCGAGCCGGGCACCCCGGTGGCGATGCAGAGCGTCCGGACGTTGGCGGCGCTGGCGCCGGTGCGCGCTGAGGAGCGCACGTCGCAGGGGTCGCCCTGGCCCGGCGGCGAACCGATGGCGGCCTGGGCCGCGGTGGCGGCGCTGTAGAGTTCGCCGATGTTGGGCGCGCGGATCGCCCGCTCGTAGCCGCCGCGCAGCAGCAGGCTCTCGACCGGTTTCCAGGTCACGTCGGCCTTGTAGGTGCCGACACGGCCGGAGACGTTGTAGTCCGAGGTGCGGTAACCGACGTCGAGATCCAGGGATTTGACGAGCGGCAGGTCCTTCAGCAATGGGACCAGCAGCTCGATCGAGGCTTCCTTGACCGAGGTCGCCCCTCCGCCCGGGTTGGTGGCCAGGGTGCCGATGATGTCCTGCGAGATCAGCGACGGATCAGGCTGGAAATCGAAGCTGTTCTCACGATAGCCCAAGGTGCCCGAAAACTGCAGGTCGCCGGCCGGCAGGGTGAAGAGCTTGCCCTGCAGGCTGGCTTCGACGATGTCCTGGCTGGTCTTGGTGTAGTTGTGGGTCCGGGTTTCGACATAGTTGCGGCAGGCCTGCGACACCGAACCGGCGGCGGCCAGGCCGAAGGGATTGTAGCCGCCCGCGCAGATCGAGGCGCCGCCGTCGGGCGCCGCCAGCAGCGTGTTGAGCTTGGACAGCAAGATCGCCTTGTCCTGGGTCTCCACCAGGTCCATCGAGTCGTGCGAACCGTAGACGTCCCAGGTCCAGCCCCGCCAGGGCAGCTCGCCGGTAAGACCGACCAGGAACTGGCTGACCCGGAAATCGGCGATGAACTCACGCGTGTCGAAGGCGGTGAAGCGCTGGTTCAGGGTGAAGGGCGCGGTCGGGTTGGGACGCGAGGCCAGGATGGTCCGCAGGTCAGCCGGGATGAACGGATTGGTCACCGGGATCGAGGGAATGGCGTAGAGCGTCGGCGTCCAGCCGACTTGGCCGGTGACCGTCGATTCGGTGTACATCGCCTGGGCGTAGGCCTTGATGCTTTCGGTGACCTTGTAGTCGAACTTGCCAAAGGCCGAGCGCCGGGTCATCGGATTGACGATGAACTCCTGGTAGGCCACCGGTTGGCGCACCGTCCCGCCCACGGTGGAGAAATAGCCGGAGGTCGGGCCCTTGTAGTTGGTGGCGCCGATCTGGCTGAACAGCGTGCCGTCATCGTTGAAGCCCAGCGAACGCGACGGCGACACCGCGCCGGCCGCGGCTCCGTAGCCGCCAAACACCGTGTTGAGCGCCGCTTGGGTCGGCAGGTTGCTGGCCGATGGCACATAGGTCCCCTGGCCGATGAAGGACGACAGCACGCCCAGGCGGAAGAAGTCGCGCCGATTGCCCCACAGCACCTGTCGGTCGGAATAGCCCAGGGACACCAGGGCATGGCCCCGATCGTCGGCCGTGGCCGCTCCGCCGGTGATCGAAAAGTCCGTGGTGCGCGCATCCGACTTGAACGAATTGCCGTAGCGGGCGTCGATGATCAGGCCTTCGAAATTGCGCCGCGACTTGAAATTGACGACGCCGGAAATGGCGTCCGAGCCATAGACGGCCGAAGCGCCGCCCGAGATGGTCTCGACCCCTTCCAGAATGCTCTGAGGAACGATGTTGACGTCGACGACGCCGAAGGCGTTCGACATCGGCAGGCGGCGACCATCGAGCAGCACAAGGTTGCGGGACTCTCCCAGGCCCCGGAGGTTCAGCGAAGCGCGGCCCGCGCCGCCGACCGCGCCGATGCTGCTGGCCGTCTGGCCTTGCACGAACTGCGGCATCTGGTTGAGCGTCGCCTCGATGTTTATGGCGCTGCTCTTGGCCAGGGCGTCCTGGCCGACCGTGGCGATGGGGCTGCTGGAAATGTAGTCACGGCGGGCGATGCGCGAGCCGGTGACGATGATGGTGTCGACCGTGGTCTCCTGGCCGGCTTCCGGCGCGGTCGCGACCGGCGCGGTTTGAGCCTGGGCCGTCGTCGCCAGGGCAAGAGCCAAGCCGGAAATCGAAGTCGCCAGAGCCTTGCGGTTCATGTTTGTCCCCTCCTATTGAACGCCCTTCCCGTCCGAACCGCGTCGAGGCGGCCACGGCAGAGCGCGTGCCTTGGTCGGACCAAGCGATCCGGCGACGCGTCGACCGCGTCTCAGGTGTCAGGGGAAGGTCGAGGCGATGCGTCAGGCACGGCCCGCCGCCGGGAGGCGCGCGGCCTCCGCTCCCCTCGTCACGCCGCCGGGCGGCGCGTCGTTTCCTCCTGGCCCTCGTGATTGCTTTTGCGGCTTCTGCGAACCATCACGGTGGGTTTTCACAAAATGGACGAACTGGTACGTTTGTGTCAATCGGTAAAACGACGGTCGGTCAAAAGCCAGGTGCGGACCGGATTTTCGTCGCATGCGCCGCAACGTCGACACGACGATATCGACAGGGAGGTGGCCGCTTGAAAACTCGCTTGAACCCTCGCCGCGCCCCGTTTCGCGGCCGCTGTTTCCCGGCCGCCGCCGGCGTTCTTCTGGTGTTGCTCGCCAGCTCGCCCGGCCAAGCCCGCCCGGTCGCCGTGACGCGCACGGAGGCGGGGATCGTCGCTGGTAAGCACCTGCCCTCGGGCGTGACGGCCTATCTGGGCCTGCCCTACGCCGCGCCGCCGGTGCGGGCGCTGCGCTGGCGTCCGCCCGCCCCTGTCAGACCCTGGGACGGCGTGTTCAACGCCGACCGGTTCGCCCCCGAATGCATCCAGAATCTGCGCGCCAAGGAGATCAATCACTATTTCGGCGAGGAGGCGACCAGCGAGGACTGCCTGTACCTGAACGTCTGGACGCCGCCCGGGGCCAAGGCCGACCAGGCCAGGCCCGTGATCGTCTGGATCTACGGCGGCGCGTTCTCGGTGGGGTCCTCGGCCATGGCCAACTACGGCGGCGAAGCCCTGGCTGGCAAGGGCGCGATCTATGTCTCGTTCAACTACCGCCTCGGCGCTCTGGGCTTCATGGCCCATCCCGATCTCGCGGCCGAGGACGCCCACCACGCGTCGGGAGCCTATGGGTATCTCGACCAGATCGCCGCCCTCGCCTGGGTCCAGCGCAACATCGCCCGGTTCGGCGGCGACCCGAAACGCGTGACGATCATGGGCCAGTCGGCCGGATCGATCTCGGTCTTCGACCTCCAGGCCAGCCCCTTGGCCAAGGGACTGTTCCACCGGGTCGTCGGCATGAGCGGCGGTCCGGGCTTGGCCGCGCCCGGAGCCGGCGGCGCCGATCTGCTGTCCCGCGCCCAGGCCGAGGCCGTGGGTCTGCGCCTGCAGGCGGCGCTCAAGGCCCCGACCCTGGCGGAAATGCGACGACTGCCGGCCGACCGCATCCTGGCGGCCCAGAACGACTGCCAGGCGGGGCGCTGCGAGGGAGGCGGTCCGGCCCTGCCCTGGCCCAGCATCGACGGCCACGTCCTGCCCGACGCGCCGCTGCGACTGTTCGCCGAAGGCCGGCAGAGCGACGTGCCGACCCTGGTCGGCTTCACCCATGACGAAAGCTGGACCCCGCTGCGCGCGACAACCGACCTCGCCGGCTATCGCGAGACGGCGCGCAAGCTCTATGGAGATCGCGCCGAAGCCTTCCTGGCGCTCTATCCGGCGACCACGGACGCGCAGGCGGCGGTGATGGCCCGCACGGCGGCGCGCGATGGCGGCATGGCCAGCGTCATGCGGCGATGGGCCCGCGCCCAGGCCGCCACGGGCAAGGCGTCCGTCTACGTCTATGGTTTCGCGCGGCCGCACCCCTATACCCCGGGGATCACCTTCGCCGATCTGGATCCCGCCACCGCCGGCGCCTACCACACGAGCGAGGTTCCCTATTTCCTGCAGACGCTGGACTCGCTGAACCTCTTTCGGCGCACGCGCGACTGGAAGGCGGAGGACCGCCGACTGTCCGACACCCTGGCCGACAGCCTGATCGCCTTCGCCGCGACGGGCGACCCGTCCACCGCCGCCGCGCCCTGGCCGGCCTATGACCTGGCCGACGAGCGCCTGGTGACCATCGGCGCCGTCCTGACGCCCGACCGGTTCGATCCGGTCCGGATGGACTTCATGGACCGTGTCCGTACACCCTTCTCGATCGGCGCGCCGCCAAGGGCCGCGCAGGGCAGTCGCGACTGAATCTCAGGGAGAACTCTGGGCCAGGCGGGTATGGGCCGCCATCCGGACAGGCGCGTTGGGGGCGCCATAGTCGTCATATCCGCCAAGCCGCTGGACATACTCCAGAAAGAACCGCCCTTGGAACGTGGCGCTGTAGAGATGGAGGAATTCGCCCTCCCCGACCCGGTCGTAGAGCACATTGAGCCCGCGCAGCCGATCGACGAACGCCGGGTCCAAGCCAAAACGGGCGATCAGGTCGTCATAGTAGTTCTGGGGAATCTCGAGCACCGGGGCGGCGATGGCCTTCAGGCGCTCGGCCATCGCCAGAAGATCGTCGCAGCCGAAAGCGATATGGTGGACGCCGGCCCCGAACTGGCTGGAGACCGACCGGGCCGTGGTGGTGTCGCGGCCCAGGGAGATGTTCAACGGAAAACGGACGGTGCGGTCGGGATCGACCACCGCGCGGCTTCGCACCAGGCCGTAGGGATCCGGCAGGACGAAGGTCTCCTTGGCCTCCAGGCCCAGGACCGCCCGATAGTAAAGCACCCAGCTGTCCATCTGACCGGTCGGCAGGGCGATCGCGACGTGATCGACGCCGGTGGGGCTGGGCGCCGCGACCCCGCTCCTGGCCCTGGACGGTTCGAGCTCGAACTCGATCTCGTAGAGGCCGCCGGACTCCACGCTCTGGTCGACGAAATAGATCAGGCTGCCGTCCAGGGCGCGCACGGCCGGAATGCTCAGGTCGTTGGGGCCGGCCCGGCCCTCGAACCGCGCGCAGCCGTAGTCGGTGGCGCGACCCAGGGCCCGGATCGCGTCGTCGGTGCGCAGGCCGATCGCGCAGATCGCCGGACCATGGAGCAGGAAATAGGAGTGGGCGAAGCTGTCGACCTCGCCGTTGAGGACCAGGTTCACCGCGCCCGATCGATAGAGGCTCACGGTCTTGTGCCGGTGGCGGCCGATGCGCTCGAAGCCGAACCGTCCCAGCCAGTCGCCCAGCGCCAGCTCGGCCGCGTCGTCGACCGCAAATTCCAGGAACGACACGCCGGCCAGCCTGGCGGGCTCGGGCGGATCGAACAGCGCAACCCGACGCTGGGTCTGGGCGGCGGCTGGCGCCGCCTTGCGCCGATGGGTGACGGTCTCCTCCAGAAACCGCAGCGAGCGCAGGCCGTCGCGGGCGATCTGCCGGGCCGCGCCGCCGCGAAAGTCGTCGTTGAAGATCTCCAGCGACAGCGGACCGGTGTAACCTGCGTCGATCACCGCGTCGACGAAGCCCGCGACGTCCAGCTGGCCCTGGCCGGGGAAGCAGCGATAGTGCCGGCTCCAGCTCAGCGGATCCAAATTCATCAGCGGCGCATCGGCGATCTGGACGAAGGCGATCTTGTCGCCGGGGATCTGGCGGATGATCGCCGGGTCGTCCTTTAGGGCCAGCATGTGGAAGCTGTCGAGCAGCACGCCCAGATGCGGATGGTCGGCTTGCCGGACGATCCGCCAGACCTGATCGACATGCTGGACGTGACGTCCCCAGGCCAGGGCCTCGTAGCCGATCTTCAGGCCGTGCTGGCTGGCGCGACCGGCCAGTTCGCGCAACTGGTCGGCGGCCAGCCTCTCGTCGTCGATCGCCGCGGGCGATGTGTTGGAGCACACCAGCATCATCGGCGCCCCCAGCGCCGACATGACCTCGAACTTGCGCTCGGCCCTGTCCAGGTTGCGGGCGAAGAGCTCGGGCGGCATGGCCTCGAAGTCGCGAAACGGCTGGTAGAGCGCGATCTGCAGGCCAAGGTCGGCGACCATCCGCCTGACCTCTTCGGGCGCGCCGTCGAAATAGAGCAGGTCGTTCTCGAAGATCTCGACGGCGTCGAAGCCGGCCGCAGCGATCGCCTGCAGCTTTTCGCGAAGCCCGCCGCTGAGGCACACCGTGGCTATGGATCTACGCATGTCGAAGACCTCGCGACCGCGGGGTTAGTCGAGCGCCATGCGCTCGACGTCGCCCAGGATGAAAATGTACGAAAGCGCACCGATCAGGGCGATCACACCCACGAAAGCCAGGGCCCAGACGAAGGATCCAGTGCTCGCGACGATCAGGCCGATGACCACGGGCGTGATGATCCCGGCCAGATTGGCCGCCAGGTTGAACACCCCGCCGGTCAGCCCAGCCAGGTCCTTGGGGGCGATGTCGGAGACCAGGGTCCAGCCCAGCCCGACCATGCCCTGGCCGAAGAAGGCCAGCGACATCACCGCGATCACCGCCACGTCGCTATCGAGCCAGTTGGCCGCGACGATCAGCGAGGCCATCAGCAGGCCCGCCACGATCGGCGACTTGCGGGCGATATTGGCCGAACCGGTCTTCTTCAGCAGGCGGTCGGAGACGACCCCGCCGGCCATGACGCCGATCGAGGCGGCGACGAACGGCATGATCGCGAAGAAGCCGAGCTTCAACCACCCCATGTGCCGTTCGGTCGCCAGATAGGTCGGAAACCAGGTCAGGAAGAACACTAGGGTCGAGTTGCCGGCGAACTGACCGATGCTGGCCCCCAGCATCTGGCGCTTGCGCAGCAGCTTGCCGACCGCGGTCCAGCTGAAGGCCGTGGCCGCCGTGGTCGAGGACAGCCCGCCTCCTGCCGCGATGTGGTCGAGTTCCGCCTGATTGACCGTCCGGCTGTCGGCCGGTTCGCGGTAGAGCCACCACCAGACCAGGCCAAAGCCCAGGCCCACCACGCCGACGATGACGAACAGGCTGCGCCATCCGAAGGCGCCGATGATCCAGAACAGCGCCGGGCTGAGAAAGGCCAGGCCGACATATTCGCCGACCGTATAGACGCCGGTCGCCGTCGCGCGCTCGCTCTGGGGGAACCATGTGCTGACGATGCGGCTGTTGGTCGGGAAGCACGGGGCCTCGCTGACGCCCAACCCCAGGCGCAGGGCCAGCAGGGAGCCGATGCCGCCGGTCACGCTGTGCAGCAGGGTGAAGAACGACCACAAGGTGATCGACAGGAAATAGGTCAGCTTGGAGCCCAGCCGGTCGAGCAGGACCCCGCCCGGGATTTGGGCGGCGGCGTAGGTCCAGGAGAAGGCCGAGAACACCAGCCCCATGACCGCCGCGTCGATCCCCAGATCCCGGGTCAAGGTCGGGGCTGCCACGCCCAACACCGTCCGATCGAGATAGTTGATCAAGGTGCCGATCGCCAGCAACGCCAGCATCACGAAGCGCACCCGCGTCGGGCGGGCCAAGGCGGGTGGCGCCAGGACCGGCGCGGCGCTGTGCTGCACGCTGTTCACGCTCATGCTTCCAACCTTTCGGCGGGGCGCAGACGGGCGAAGCGGGCCAGCATGCGATCGGTGTCTGGCGAGGCGCCGGTGAACAGGCGAAACGCCTCAGCGGCCTGGAACACGGCCATGCCGCCGCCGTCCAGGCTGGCGCAGCCCAAGGCGCGCGCGGCCTGCAGCAGCGCGGTCTCCAGCGGGAAATAGACGATGTCGGCCACCCACAGGTCCGGCCGCAGCAGGTCGGCCGGCAGCGGCAGGCCGGGATACTTGGCCATGCCGACGGGCGTGCAGTTGACCAGCCCGGCGGCGCCCGCCATGGCGTCGGCCAGATCCGGGACGACGGCGATGCGCGCCCGCCCAAACTGCGGGGCCATGACGTCGACGAGGGCCTGGGCCCGCTGGGGCGAGGTGTCGTGGAGACTGACCCGTCCCGCCCCCAGCTTCAGCAAGGCATAGACGGCCGCCGCCCCGCCGCCGCCTGCGCCCAGTTGAACGACGTGGCTCAGATCCGCCGCCGGCAGTCCTCGCCGCAGGTTCTGGGCGAACCCCGTCCAGTCGGTGTTGTGGCCGGTTCGCCGGCCGTCGCCGAAGACCACGGTGTTGACCGCTCCCAAGGCGCGCGCATCGTCCGACAGGTCGTCCAGTAGGGGGATCACCGCCTGCTTGACCGGATGGGTGATGTTCAGGCCCGCGAAGCCCTGCGCCTGAGCGGCGTCGAGCAGCCGCGGCAGCGCGGCGGCGCCGCCCGCGACACGGTCAAGGTCGAAGAGTTCATAGCTGAGGTCAAAACCCTGCCCCCGCGCCTCGTCCATATGCATGGCCGGGCTGGCGGAGGCCTGGATGCCCGAACCGATCAGGCCGGCCTTCAGGATGGGCTTGGCGTCAGTCATGGTCGGAATGTCCCAGGAGCGCGGCGCAGCGCTGGATCGCCAGGCCGTAGCCCTGAACGCCGCAGCCGCAGATCACGCCGTCGGCGCGCGACGAGACATGGCTATGGCGGCGAAAGGCCTCGCGGCGGTGGATGTTGGAGATGTGAACCTCGATGACCACGCCCTCGAAGGCGTTGAGCGCGTCGAGAAGGGCGACCGAGGTATGGCTGTAGGCGGCCGGATTGATGACGATGGCGAAGGCCGCGCCGCGCGCCGCCTGGATGTGATCGATGAGCACGTGCTCGGCGTTGGATTGGTGGAAATCAAGCTCGAGGCCGGCGGCCTCGGCCTCGCGACGGCACAGCGCCTCGACGTCGGCCAGGGTGTCGCGTCCATAGATTTCCGGTTGCCTCTGGCCCAGGAGGTTGAGGTTGGGACCGTTGAGCACGAGGAGGCGTCGACGGACCCGGTTCATCGCGGCGCGCCCGGGCCGATCGTCGCGTCGATGAAAGCGGCGACCTCGTCCATCACTTCGGCGTTGACCTGCGCCTGCCGATCCGGCGACGTCGAGAAGCTGTGATCGACACCGGGAATCATCACCAGGCGGGCCTGGACGCCGCTGGCGCGCAGGCGGTCGTGGAGTTCCAGCGATTGGCCGGGAGGCACGACCTTGTCCTGCGCGCCGTGGAGGAGCAGGAAGGGCGGGTCGCCGGCGTCGACATAGGTGACAGGACTGGCCGCGCGCGCCAGCCCCGCCGGGCGCCGGTTCAATTGGCGCCCCAGATACCGGCTGCTCGCCGATTGCGGGTCATCGTTGACCGTCCTGGCCAACGGCAGGGCCTGGGTGTCGAGGGTCTCGAAGTCCGTGACAGGATACCAGGTGATGGCGCCCTGCACGCAGTCGGAACCGTCCGGCAGGGCCCTGTCGCCCGCTGGCGCGCCGGCCGGCGCCGGCGGCGGCGCGGGCGGCTCCAGGGCCGCAACGCCGCAGGAGGTCGCGACCAGCGCGGCCAATTGGCCGCCAGCCGACGCTCCCCAGATCAGCACCCGATCGCCGTCGATCCCATAGGCCTGACGGTTGGCCCTCAGCCAGCGGACGGCGGTCTTGACGTCCTGCACCGCGGCGGGGAACGGCGCCTCGCCGCTCAGGCGATAGGTGACGCTGGCCACCACGTAACCTCGCGCCGCCAGCTTGGCCAGTTCCGCGGGCCAGTTCTGGAAGGTCCCGGCCAGGCGCTGCGTGCCGCCCGTCCAGCCGCCGCCATGCACGAAGATGATCAGCGGGGCGGGCTTTCCGGCGGCGTCCGGCAGATAGAGGTCCAGCTTCAGGGGCCGGTAGCCCACCAGCGTGGCGTAGGTCACGTCGGGCAGGCCGGTGACGCCGCCGGCGAACGTCACGCGGCGCGCGGGATAGGGATCTGAAGCGGGACGATCCGCCTGGGCCTGGGCACAAGTCGCGGCGATCGCCAAGAAACCGATAGCGAGGAACGCGCCAGCCGAAACGCGCGTCGTCCGTGGTGTTCCGGCCTGCACCTGAGCGCCTCCCTTGATCCGACCGGAGTCTCGCGCCCGGTTCACGTCCCTCCCGCGTCTTGACGCAGCGCAGGCTCGACATGAAATGTACTATCTAGTTCGTAATCGTCAAGCGCGGGTTTGCCTCTGCGAGCGCGCTCCCTTGTGTCGCCTTGCCGCCGACGGTGTCGGTTCGGCTCAGGGCGGTTTGAACTCTCCGCGTTCCATCGCCCCTTGACGACGCGCCGAGCCGTACGGTCATAAGAGCATCGATGGGGCGACGCCTCGCAAATCCGGAAGCCGCAGGCATGGCGCCGAGGACCAGCAAGACCCGCGAACCGCGTCAGAACGATCCGGAACGCACCAAGGCCGATATTCTCGAGATCGCCACCGAGGAGTTCGCCGCGCACGGCCTGACCGGCGCGCGGGTCGACACCATCGCCGAACGAACCCGGACGTCCAAGCGAATGATCTACTACTATTTCGGCGGCAAGGAGGGGCTGTACCAGTCGGTGCTGGAAAAGGCCTACGCCGATACCCGGGCCCGCGAGGCCGAACTGCGTCTGGACGAATTGGAACCGCCCGTCGCGCTTCGCCGCCTGGTCGAATCCACCTTCGACTATGACGAAGAGAACCCCCATTTCATCCGCCTCGTGGCGATCGAGAACATCAATCACGCCCGCTATATCGCCCAGTCCAAGGCGATCCGGGCCATGAACGCCGGCGCGATCGCAACCTTGGCAGCGATCCTCAAGCGCGGCCAGGACGCCGGCGTCTTCAAGGCCGGGATCGACCCGACCGACCTGCACATGATGATCAGCGCGTTCTGCTTCTTCCGTGTCTCGAACCGCTACACCTTCCGCGAGGTGTTCGGCATCGACATGAGCGCGGCGGCCTTTCACCACCGCCATCGGGAGATGATCGGCGCCACCATCCTGGCCTATGTGGGCGTCAACTAGGGTCGCCAACCAGACTGGCGCCCTGGCCTGACCCGCCCGCTCGACGGCGAGCCAGCCCCCGGCGGTCCAGTCTGAGTGGCCCATACCCGGACCCCATCCCGTCGACTGCCACCCCGAATTGTAATAAAATTGTCACTCGTCTTACGGTGGTCCGAGCGCCCAACCGATGGTGATCGGTTAGGAAAACCAACTGGTCGAATGGATCCTGGCCGACAAGGAACGCTGGAAGCGCATCGCCGGCGCCGCCGGGCCGGCCAAGCCGGTGGCCCTCTCCCCCAGGCCGACGGCCTATTCCGCCCCCCCCTGATCGCCCTGGATCAGCACGCCCTGCCGCTGATCGACACCCTGATGTCCCGGCCGCTGCGAGAGATCGGCTGGCGCGACCACGGCTTCCGCGGGCGGCTCGGCGCGGTCGGCGCCGAGACCGGCCCGATGATCGCCGGACGCATGCCGGTTCAGATCGCCGCCGTCGCCCCCATGCCCGACATCGAAGTCATGCTGAGCATTCTCAAGCCTCTGGCCTGAACGCCGCTTCCCAGGTCGCGTCCGGAAGGTCATGGCCGTGCGAAGCCCGGCGTTGTCGGAGGTGAAGCCGGTCTCCTCGCCATCGCCGTCGACGATCATCATCAAGAACCAGTAGCCGAAGGGCGACTATCGCGGGGCGACCGTCAGGTAGATCGGGTTGCCGATCAGCAGCAGCCGTCCGGCCGCGTCGCGCACATTGGCGCGCACCCAGGTCGGCCGGCGCCCCATCCGGAGCGAGAACCCGCCGCTCGGCGACATGTTCGGCGCGATCTTCGCGCCGTCCTGAATGACCTCGAGTCCGGCCGGAGCCACGCCCGCGACCGTGGCGACGAAGCTGACGGATTCTCCCGGCCGGACCGCGATCGCGCCGCCCATCACCGCCTCGCGGCCGTCGGCCCGGGCCGCCAGGTCCAGAAACCGATCGCGCGTCCCGTCCAGGTCGATGAACACCCGCCCGGCCCGCAGCCCCGCCAGGACAGCCTCGGTCGAGAGGCCCCCGGCGTGGATCACCGTCGCCGGCCGGCCCACGGCGGAGGGCTTGTCGTGCGGGATGCCGGCGTCGTGGTTGTCGCTGCCGCCGATCGCGGTGATGCGGCGGCCCTGGTTCAGTTGGGCCTCCCAGAAAGGCACGCCCGACAGGACGCCTTCGAAGCCGCCCAACGCCTTCTCGTTGCCGCCGTTGGCCACTTCGATCGCCTGGACGGCGTCGTAGTCGGTGTCCCGGGCGGTCCAGCCGCAACCCATGCACTGCTCGCCCGACGGCACGGCCGGGTGGTTGATGGAGAAGACGCCGCCGGCCGCCTTCACCGCCTGCTGCAGGGCGCGGACGGTCGGGACGCTTTTTGATCCCAGGCGGAAGTCGATGAAAGCCGTGGGGCCGAAGACGTTGGCGTGGCCCTGGAAGGTGGTGACCTCGCGGCCGGTCATCAGCAGCAGGTCGGGGAAGGCCGGCTGCAGCTCGGCGAGCGCCTCGGCCTGGCTGGTGGTGTTGTGATCGGTGACGGCGATGAAGTCGAGGCCGGCCGCCTGGGCGGCCAGCACCGTGCGATAGACGGGGCACGGCGCGCGCGGCGCCTCGCCCGTCGTGCAGCCGCCGTCGCTGTGGGCGGTGTGCATGTGCAGGTCGCCGCGATACCAGCCCGGTGTCGCCGCCCTGGGCAGGGCGCCGGGCGGCGGCATGGCCGTCGTCTCGAACCAGACCCTGGCTTGGTAGGTCGCCCGCGAGCCCGGCCGCGCGTTGGGCACGCCCAGCAGCAGGGTCCACGTCCCGGCCGGCAGCGGTCCTGGCAGATAGCTGGCCGTCGCCGCCTCAGCCGAGACGAAGAAGCCCTTCTTGTTGCCGCCGCTCCAGCCGCGGAAGCGGACCGGGTCCAGCAGGCCCAGGTCCACGACCGTGCGGTTCTCGCGGCCGGTGTAGTCGAACGCCACCGACAGGCGCGTTACGCCGGCCGGGACTTCGAAGGTCACCGGCTTGTAGGTCTGATGGTCGGCGCCGGTGATCTCGCCGGTCAGGACCAGGTCCGGCTTGCGGCGCTCCTGGGCCAGGGCCGGCGAAGCGATGAGCAGGGCGACGAGGACGAGCCAGCGGAGCATCGGCGAGATCCAAAAAAGACGGGCGGCCGAAGCCGAGGCCGCCCGAGTTTCAGGGGAAGGACGTCAGACGGCGCGCCCTAGAACTTGTAGAGAAGCGCCGCCTTGAAGGCGCGGCCGAACTCCGGCCGGCCGATGCCGTAGAGGGCGCCGGCCTCGGTGCTGATGATCTGGCCGGCGCGCGGATTACCCTCGGTCAGGCCGATCTCGTTGGTCAGGTTCGTGCCATAGACATAGGCCGACAGTTGGTCGGTGACCTTGAACCGTACGGTGGCGCCCACCAGGGTATAGGACGACAGCTTCAGCGTGTTGGCGGCGTCGGAGAAGCGGTCGCCGTAGCGCTCGACGCTGCTCTCGATCCGCAGCCGGCCGTCCAGCAGGTTCAGACCCGGCGTCAGGCGGAAGGCCGTCTTCGGCACGCGGACCAGCTGGTTGCCGGTGAAGTCGCGCGTGCGGCTGGCGGTGGCCGCCGGCGGCTTGACCAGGCAGGTGGGGTCCGTGGCCGAGACCGTGCAGCTTTCCTCGAACTTGTAGTCGCCGAACTCGGGGTTCTGGATCGTGGCGCTGAAGCCGAGATCGAACCAGCCGGTCGGGCGATAGGCGCCTTCCAGCTCCAGGCCCAGGGTCTTGGTGTCGGTGATGCTGGTCTGGTTGACATAGGCGCCGGTGGTCGAATTGAACACCAGGCTGCCGAAACCAAGGCTGTCATAGGCGGTGTGAAACACCGTGGCGTAGAGGTCCAGCTTGCCCGCGTTCAGCTTGTAGCCGGCCTCCATGAGATCCATCGTCTGGACCCGGCCCGTCGAGTTGCTGGCGTTGGTGATGTAGTCGCCCAGCGACGGCAGGCGGAACGCCGAGGTGTAGCGGGCGAAGACGCCCATGCGCGGCGTGATGCGGTAGTCGGCGCCGACGGTCCAGCCGGCGTGGTCGAACTTGCGGGCGAGGCGGTCATAGACGCCCGAGCCGGCCAGCACGGTGTCGTCCGCCGGGGTCGGCGAGAGGCCGAGATTGATCGTCGCCGTCCGCTCGCTGCGGCCGGTGAACTCGATCTTCTCCCAGCGCACGCCGGCGTCGATGCGCAGGGACGGCGTCACCTGCCACTCGTCGGTCAGGTAGAGAGCGGTGGTGTTGGACTTGCCGTCGCCGTTGGCGAACTCGGCGCCGTAGCGGCTGATGCCATTCTCGGTAAAGCCGTAGAGCGCCTTGCCCGCTGCGTCGACGGCGACGAGGTCCAGGCGGCGGGCGTTCTCGCGCACGTCCAGCAGCGCGTTGGCCGAGTAGCGGTTGAACGCCTCCTCGACGTGGGCGTGGTAGAAGCCGGCCGCGACGTCGTGGGTCTGGCCGCCGAAGTCGAACTTGTGGACCAGGCGGGTGTCGCTGATCAGCTCGTCCAGCGGCGCCGAGACGTAGCGCAGCGAACCGTCCAGCACGAGGCCGTTGCCGTTCTGGCCGGCGCCGGCGGTGTCGAACACCTCGCTCGGATTGGTGGCGTAGCGGAGTTGAAGGCCTACGGCCCCGGGGATGGCGTCGGCCAGCCTCGCCACGCCGCGCGCTTTCAGGAAATCGGCCTGAACCTGCGCGATCCGATTGGCGCCGGTCACCGGCGTGTTGGGGAACAGGCCGATGCGCTTGGACTCCGAGGTCCGGTAGCGCAGCGTCTCAGAGAGGCGCCAGCCGTCGGCGATCTCGTACTTCAGGACGGCGGTGGCCTGGGTCTGCTTGACCTCGGTGCCGCGCGACAGGTCCCAGTCGAACGGGCCCTTGGGGCCGCGCAGGGTCAGCTTGTTGGTCTCCGGGCCGGCCAGGGTGCCGGTCAGCGGGTCGAAGCCCGGGGCGGCGCTGGCCTTGCCCGCCGCGTCGAACTTCAGCGGCACGCCGGCGAACAGGATGACGTTGTCGTCCAGGTGCTTGAGGTTGAAGTCGAAGCTGCCGCGCTCGAAGTCCCGGCCGATCGAGGCGCGGATCTGATAGCCCTTGTTGGCCGTGAAGCCCGGGTCGCGAATGCCGTCGTCTTCGCGCCAGAAGCCGCCGACGCTGGCCCTCCAGTCGCCGATCGGGCCGCCGTAGTAGGCGTCGACGCGCTTGAGGCCATAGTCGCTGGCCTGCACTTTCACGATGCCTTCGCGGGTCTCGCCCTTGCGGGTGATGAAGTTGACCGTGCCGCCGGGGGCGTACGAGGCGAAGATCGAAGACGGGCCGCCGCGCACCACCTCGATGCGGTCGATGGTCTCGTCCAGGCGGAACGACTGGTCGGCGTTCAGATAGCCCAGGCCGCCGTCGTGCTGGATCGGCGCGCCGTCCTCCTGCAGGGCGATGGCCGAGAAGCCTTCCTGCGGGATGCCGCGGGCGCGGATGTTGGCGCTGGCCTCGCCGCCCGAGGCTTCCACCCAGAAGCCGGGCACCGACTTCAGCGCGTCGGCCACGCCCATCGGCGAGCGCAGGCGCAGGGCCTCTTCGTTCATGGTGGTGACGGCGTAGCTGGTCGCCAGGCGCGTACGGGCGTCCGAGCCGGCGCGCGAGGTGACGATCAGTTCCTCGACCGTGTCGGACGCGTCAGCGCCGGCCGAGGCGGCGTCCAAAGGGTCGGCGCTCCGCTGGCGCAGGGTGATGACTTGGGCGGTGGCCGAGGCGATCTCCAGGTCGCTGCCGTCGATCAGCCTACGGACCGCGTCCTCGCGGCCGAACGCGCCCTGCAGTCCGGCCGTGCGATGCCTGGCGGCGACGTCGTAGGGGAACAGGATCTGTACGCCGGCCTGGCGCGAGAAGGCGTTCAGCGCCTGGGCGGTGTCGCCGGCCGGCACGTTGAACGCCACCCGCGCCGCCGCCTGGGCCTGGGCGGCCGCGGGAAGGGCGACCAGCGCCGTCGTGGCCAGCAGCAGGCAAGCGCCCATGCGCGGCGCTCCAAGTCGCGCCCCGAAACGCGCCCCGAAAGACACCCAAGTCGTGGTCATTGTCTTCGCCCCGTCCATCGTCGCCGAAATCGGCATCTCGCTCGGCAAGACGGGAGGGAGGCGGAAAACCTCTATCGAGATTTGAGAAGAATTCGTGACGGATCGTCGGTGATGATCCGTAGACCGAACGTCGTGTGCAAGGCGTCGAGGAAGGTTTCGGGATTGTCGGTCAGGAAGCGGCCGCCCAGGCGCAGGGCGCCGACCTTGGGATCTTCCACAACCAGCTTGCGGGTGAGATAGCGATTGTATTCCTCGACCGCCTCGGCCAGGCGCTGACCTTCGAAGACGATCTCGCCGCGGCGCCAGGCCTGGACGTTCTGGACCTCGACTTCCGGCGCCGCCGCGACCGCGACGCCGGCTGGACTGATGGCCAGGGCTTGGCGCGCGTCGGTCGCGGCCTCGACGGCGGCCTGGGCTTCGCCCGACGGGGTCTTGATCGCCGCCCGGCCGGCCAGGACGATCAGGTCCAGCCCGGCCGGCCGCAGGCGGGCGTTGAACTGGCCGGACGCCAGGCGCGCCAGCCCCTCCCGGGTGAACAGTTCGAACGGACGCAAGGCGTCGTGGGCGATGGTCAGGGCGACCTCGCCGCGCTCCAGCCACAGGCGACGACGCTGACGGTCGAAGCGCCAGGCGACCTCGGTGTCGGTGTTCAGCTCGACCGAGCTGCCGTCGGGCAGGGCCAGGGTGCGTCGCTCGCCCACGCCGGTGACGGTGCGGGCGCGCAGCAGCTGGTCTCGGCCCAGATAGGCCGCGCCCGCGACGCCCGCCGCCAGGGCCAGGCCGCCGCCCAGCCAGGCGCGACGGGTCGCGGCCGGCCGCCGGCGAGGCTCGGCGTCGCGCAGGGCGTCCAGCTTGCTCCAGGCGGCCGCCACCTCGGCGAAGGCCGCGGCGCGGCGCGGATCGGCGTCGCGCCAGGCTTCGAAATCCTCTGGAACCGCGCGGCCGGCGTCCAGGCGCGCCAGCCATTCCGAAGCCTGGGCGATCAGCGCGTTTCTGTCTTGATCGCCCGTCTTCGCCATGTACTCGCTCGACTTCCGATCCTTCGGCCTTCATTGGCGGCCAACGACTTGGTCAGCAGCATCAGGCCCTTCGCCAGATGCTTCTCGACCGTAGAGATGGACAAGCCCAGCCGAACCGCTATCTGGCCGGGCGAAAGGCCTTCCATTTTTCGCAAGGTGACCACGCGCCGGCACTGTTCTGGCAGACGGTCGACCGCGTCGAGCACCGAAAGTAGCTCCTCGCGGGCGCTGGCCACGGCATGGGCGTCCGGCGCGGGATCGGGCAAGGTTTCCATTTCCAGCACCCCGATCTGGCGAATGCCGACGACCTTGGCCCGGCGAAACCGCTCGAAGGCCAGGTTGCGGATGATGGTCAGGACGAAGCGTTCGGGCGCTTCCAGTCGTCGCCAGTCGGGCGCGCCCAGCACCTTGGCGTAGGCCTCCTGGACCAGATCCTCGGCGTCGGCCGGGTCGTTGGTCAGCTTGCGGGCATAGGCGCGGAAGTTCGGCGCGAACGGCAGCACCGACTCGGCGAACCACTTGTCTATGTCCCGTAGCCAGGCCATCGCGCCGCGTCCCGTCAGCGACGGTCGCCGACTCCCTGCGAAGCTGGACTACCGATCGGACGTGTCAGTTTGGCGACGTCGAGGCGCGTGGCGCCGGAATACTGCACCCTGGCCGACAGGTACGCCTTCAAGACCGCTGCATAAACGCGACGTTCGCGACATGAGGCCGGGCCGCGACGACCGCCAGTTCACGTCCCGCATACAGCGGTTGGTCTTGGCCGACGTTCCGGCGGCAAGGCCGGCGCCGCCCTCGTCGCCGCCCTGGACGATGCTGAAGGTCAGCCGCCGGCGCCGCGAGTCTGGTCTTGCAGAGCCAGTCGCCCCGCGGCCGGGTTCGTCCGCCAGTTCCATACGGCTCCGGTCGCCAGCGCGGCGGCGAAAACGCACGCTAGGCCAAAGCCAAAGGCCGGATCCCCGAAGACGTCGCTCACCACGCCCATCGCCAAAGGCGAGAGCACCGCGCTCACACAGGTGAAGAACAGGATCATGCCCGCCGCGGCGCCGTGCTCGGCCTTCGGAAAGCCGCTGATGCCCTTGGAGTTCAAGGTCGGATAGAGCACCGACATGAAAAGTCCCGAAAGGGGCAGGAGCAGCGCCGCGACGCCCTTGCCGCCAATCAGCGCGCCGCCGAAGCAGGCCAGGATGCCGCCCGTGCAGACCGCCAGCACCGCCGTCCAGTCCATCCGCGCCAGCAGCCAGGCTCCGAAGAAGCGCCCTCCGGCTCGCAGCACGAAGAACATCGGCAGGGCGGCGGGCACGAGGGCCGCGCCCGGACCGGCATAGCCGGCCAGCAGCGTCGGCATCCAGACATAGATGGCGGTCTCGACGCCCACATAGAGCATGATCGCCGCGCTGAAACCCAGGAGGTGCGGATCGCGGACCGCGCCGGCCAGCGCCCTGACCGTCACCTTTTCGCGCGCCCACCGCGCGGTCGGATAACGGACCGCCAGGGCCGCGACCATCAGCGCCAGGCAGAGGCCTCCGGCGATCACATAGAGCCATTTCCACGCGATCCCGCCCGCCAGCAGGGCCGCCACGATCGCCGGGCCGATGATGGCGCCGAGGCCGAAGAAGCCCTCCACGGCGTTCATCGCGCTGGTGTGTTCGCGGGTGGAGCCGCTGATGTCGCCGATCAAGGCCAGGGCCCCGGTCTTGAACAGGCCGATCGCCACGCCGGAGACGAACAGCAGGCCGACGAACACCGGAAACTCCCGCGTCACCCCGAAGGCCAGGGCCGCGCCGGCGAACACGGCCAGGCCGAGCACGATCGTCGCCTTGCGCCCCAGGCTGTCGGCCAGGAAGCCCAGGAACAGCGCGCTGAGCGCGATGCCGCTCATGGTCGCGTAATGGAAGGCGCCGGCGGCCTTCAGGTCCAGACCGTAGGTCCTGATGATCTCCGGAATGATCACGCCCACCGCGTCGGTGGTCATGGCGAACATCATGAACATCAGGAAGGTCATGAGCTTGATCAGCCCATGGCTCGCGGTCGCGCCCCTCTCGTCCGTCATCGCCCTGTTCCTCCCGCTGTTTCTGACTTACGACGCCGTCTCACGCTTGTCGTCGGACCGCGCCCTGGCCCAGCGCCACCGCGCCGAGCAGGCCCGACAGGCCGCCGAGGCCGGGCGCGACGAGATAGGCGTCGAGCGCCGACCGTTCGGCGAGGCTCTGCAGATAGCCGCCGAGCCGGCGATGAAGGACGTCGCGCGCCTTGGCCAGAACGACGGACCTGACGGCGCCGCCGCCGACCACCACGCGGCGTGGCGAAGCCGCGAGGGTCAGGCTCATGACCATCTGGGCGAGATAGTCGGCCGCCAGGTCCCAGACCGCATCGTCGTCGGCCGCGGTTTCCGCCGGTCGCCCGAGACGCGCCGCCAAAGCCGGGCCGCTGATCAAGCCCTCCACGCAGTCGCCATGGAAGGGACAGGCGCCGGCGAACGGATCGCGGATCGGGTCGCGGCGCACGAGCAGGTGGCCGATCTCTGGATGCAGGACGCCGTGCACGGGCCGTCCGCCGACGATCAGGCCCGCGCCCACGCCGGTTCCGACGGTGATGTAGGCATGATCCGTCAGGCCTCGTGACGCCCCCCAGCGGCCTTCCGCCAGCGCGGCCCCGTTCACGTCGGTGTCGAAGCCCACGGGAACGCCGAACGGGTCGGCCAGGGGCCCGACGATCGGCGTGTGGCTCCAGCCGGGCTTGGGCGTGGTCACGACCGAACCCCAGTCGGCGGCCGCGCGATCGACGCGGACCGGACCGAAACTGGCGATCCCTATCGCATCAAAGCCGCCGCGCTCGGCTTCCAGCACCACGCGCACGGCCGCCAGGGTCTCCTCCGGCGTCGTTGTGGGGATCCGGATCGGCGCGGACAGATCGTCCGGCCCGCCGCCGAAAGCCACCAGGACCTTGGTTCCGCCCAGTTCGATCGCGGCCACCCGGGTCATCGCGCCGCCCTCAGCCAGACGAGGCCGTAGGGCGGCAGCTGGATCATCGCGCCCGACCGCGACTCGCCCGACAGCAGGTCCATGCCGGAGTCGGCGAACGGGTCTGGCAAGCGGGCCGCGATCTCGCGATCGGACAGATTGGCGACACAAAGGAACGGCGCGCCTTCGACGCGCGAGAAGGCCAGGACCGGCGTCACGCCGAGATCGACCGGAACGGACGGCCCGCGCACGCCCTGCGCCGCCAGGTCGCGCGCCGCCCGGCCCAGCCGCTGAAAGTCGGCGAACGTCGCACCCGGCAAACCGTCCGCATCATGGCGCGCCTGCGCCCGATCCCAATCCATCAGCGGTCGGTGCAGCCAGCGTCCGTCGCCGGCGCGCAGCGGATCGTCGCGGTAGTGAACGTCATCGCCCAGGGCGATCTCGTCGCCCATATAGATCAGCGGCCAGCCGTCGAGGGCGTGGAGAATCCCGTAGAGCAGGCGCAGGCGCGCCGCGCCCGGCGCCTTCGGCCCTTCGCCGGTCGCCAAGCCCGCCAGGGACGCGGCCATGCCGTTGGTCGACGGGACGCCGCCCGGAGCGGTCTGGAACGCCCGGCCATGCGAAAAGCCCTCGCCGCGCCCGTAGAAGTCGGACCACCGGCGCAGGTCTTCGCGCGGCGCATAGTCCGCCAACGCGTTCCAGATCACGTCGTCGTGGCAGCGCACATAGTTCAGCCATGCCGCGCGCGAGGGCTTGTCCAACGCCGCGGTCAGGCACCGGCGGACGACCGCCGCATCCTGGTCGGCCAGCGCCCCCCACAGGGCGGTCATCACGACGTTGTTGTAGGCCAGGTCGCAGCCCGGACCATCCTCGCCGAAGAACGGCAGGACGTCGGCCAGGCTCTCGATGGCCTCGGCGACCAGCACGACCGACGGCGCGATGATGGACAGGGCGGCGCGCCAGGCTTCGACGATGGCGTAGGCCTGGGGCAGGTTGCGGCAGCTCGTGCCCTTCGCCTTCCAAAGATAGGGCGCGCTGTCGAGCCGAAAACCCTGCACGCCCTGCCCCGCCAGGAACACCAGGACATCCAGCATCTCGGCGAAGACGGCCGGATTGGCGTAGTTGAGGTCCCACTGGAAGGGATAGAAGGTCGTCCAGACTTGGCCGCCCATCTCGGCGTCCGGCGTGAAGCTGCCCGGCGCGGTGTCTGGAAAGACGTCGATCAGTTCGGCGTCGCGATCGCGGGCCTCCGCTTCGGAGACGGTGATGTAGTAGTCGCGATAGGCCGAGTCTCCGGCCCGGGCGCGCTCGGCCCACGCGTGTTCGCGAGCGGTGTGGTTGCAGACCACGTCGAGGATCAGCCCCATCCCGCGCCCGCGCAGGTCGTCGGCCAGGTCGCGCAGATCCTCCATGCTCCCCAGGCGCGACTCGACGCGCCGGTAGTCGGCCACCGCGAAACCGCCGTCGCTATCGCCCTCGCGGGCGGCCAGCAGCGGCAGAGGATGCAGCCAGCGGACGCCCAGGTCTTCCAGATAGCCGAGCCGATCGCGCAGACCGGCCAGCGTCCCGGCGAACCGGTCAACATAGAAGGTGTAGACGCCCTGCCCCGGCTCCGACAACCAGGCGGGGGCGGCCTCGCGTTCGGCGTCGAGGATGCGAAGCGGTTCGGGGCGCGCATAGGCGGCGGCCTCCACGCGGGCGCGCAAGCGCGCGACCAGTTCGGCCCAATCCTGGCGATCACCATAGACTGTCTTCAGGCGGGCCTCGAAACGCGGCCAATGGGCGGCGAGCCGCGCGGCGATCGTCTCGTCGAACGCGGCGTCCGCGCCTCGGGAAGCTGGAAGGGTCATTAGGGGAGCTCGACACGACGGGGATGCACGAAAAAGGCCGCCGGGCGCGGCAGGGAACGCCCGGCGGACAGGGAGCGGACTAGAAGGCGTAGCGAAGCGTGGCCGTAACCGTCCGGCCGTTGATCGACCGCGCGCGAATGGCGCTGACCGAACCGGCCGTGATCGCGCCTTCCTCGGCCTCGGTCAGCCCGACCTTGTCGAAGAGATTGTTGGCGTTGACCGACACCGACAGCCCTTCGACGATGTTGTATTCAGCGAAGGCGTTGACCTGGGCATAGCCGGGGAAGGCCAGCAGGTTCTCATCCTGGGCGTAGGCCTTGGTGGTGCCGATCACGCTGGCGCCGATCGTCGCCTTGTCACCGAACCGCCAGGTCGGGGCGACCTGATAGACCCACTTGGCCTGACGACGCGGGGTGTTGCCGACGACGGCGGGGTTGAGAGCGTCCTTGTCGATGACCGCGTCGGTATAGGTCGCGCCGCCCGTGACCGAGAAACCGCCGGCGCGATAGCTGGCCTCCAGCTCGACGCCCTTGGCCTTGTAGACCCGGTCGAAGAACTTTTGGCTGGTGGCCTCGAAATTCTGCTCCTCGGTCTTGGCCCAGAAGGCGGTGGCGAACAGGCCAAAACCGTTGCGACGGAATTTCACCCCGCCCTCGACCTGATCGACCATGTCGACGGCGTCCTCCTTGGTCACCGAGCCGTCGGCCTGGATCTTGCCGAACAGCAGGCGATCGGCGTTGGCCCGGCCACCGCGGCTGGCGCGGGCGAACAGGGCCAGGTCCGGATCGAGCTGGTAGTTGGCGCCGAACGACCAGGAGGTGTAGCCCCAGTCGTAATTCACCGGCGAAGTGTTGGCGTTGTCGACCACCGACACGCTCTGCTCGACGGTCTGGATCACCCCGTCGCCGTTGACGTCGACCGTGGCCTGCTTGGCCGCGGCGTAGCCGCCCCGGGCCTTGCCCTCGTCGCGACGCAGGCTGGCCTCGAGGCTGAGATCGCCGACGCGGGTCGAAAGGCTCAGATAGGGCGCGTCGATGTCGTAGGTGACGTCGTAGCGTCGCGTGCAGCAGTTGCCCCAATAGGGCACGCCGTAGGCGGCCAAGCCGGTCTGGGTCAGCTTGGCTCCCGCGCTGTCATAGACGTCGAGCAGCGCGGCGTTGTCGCCCTTCACCTCCATCAGGAAGGTGTTCCACAACCAGTCCATGGCGATGGTCTGGCGCGACTTGTAGTAGCCGACGGTCACGTCGATCGAGCCCAGGCCGGCCGCCTCGAACGCGCGCGACAGCTTCAGGTCGTTCATGGCGTCGCCGAAGTCGTTGATCTCGACGTCGAACATGTGGACCCGCATGGCCAGGCCGTTGCCGTTCAGGCTGGAGGGCGAGGTGATGGCCTGGCCGGCGTTCGGCCCATTGGCGTAGCGCAGGGTCGCGCCGGTTCCGCCGATCTCGGTCGCCAGGGCCTGGGCCGAGGTCACCTCCGCGGGGAAAGGGGCCACGAACCGGCCGGAACTCTTGGCGACCTTGAAGCGGTCCTCGATCTTCCAGCCGCCGCCAAGGTCGAACTTGGCTTCCGCCCCGAACTGCAGGCTGTCGGGATGCATGCCGTCGGAGACCTTGCTGATCCGGCGGTTCCCATCGCCGTCCAGGCCCGGATTGGTCGCCAGGAACACCGACTGGATGTCGTCGCGGCCGATGTCGAAGCCGGCGAAGGAGCCGATGCCAGGATCGCTGTTCGACCCGGTGACGCGGGTCGGCATGGGCAGGTAGCCCACCGCCCGGTCATTCAAATATTTGACGTGCAGGCGAACGAAGCCGTTCTCGAACTCCTTGGTCAGGTTGGCCTTGATCTGGCCGCCCTTCTCGGAGGTGTAGCCGGACCTGCGGGCGCCCTCGCCTTCCCGATAGAAGCCGCCGACATGGAAGCGCAGCGTGTCGTTGATCGGCGCGCCGTAGTCGAAATCGAGCCGCGTGTGATCGTAGCCCAGCCCCTTGGTCAGGGCGATCGCCCCGCCGTCGGTCTCGCCGGTCTTGCTGATGAAGTTGATCACCCCGCCCGGCGAGTTGGAAGCGAAGGTCGAGGCCGACCCGCCGCGCACCGACTCGATGCGCGAGACGTTCTGGTCGGCGCGCAGGAAGATGTCGGCGTTGCCGAACGCGATGTCGCCGAACTCCATCACGGGCAGACCGTCTTCCTGCAGCTGCAGGAACTTGGCGCCGCCGGAAGCCACCGGCAGGCCGCGCACGGCGATGTTGGCGTTGCCCTCGCCGCCGGTCGATTCCGAACGGATGCCCGGCAGGCCGCGGAAGATTTCGGCGGTGGATCGCGGCGCCTGGGCGGCGATCTGATCGGCTGAAATCGAACTGATCGAGACCGAGGAACTCATCTTGGTGGCCCCGCCGGGCGAGGCCGTCACCACGATGGCGTCCAGCGCCAAAGGATCAGTCTCTGCGCCAGGGGCCTGCTGGCCCCAGGCCGTTCCGGCCGATCCCAGCAGGGTCGTGACACTGGCGAGCAAAAGCGTCTTACGGAGCATTTCGTCATTCCCTTCCCCTGGGGCGCGCTTGCGCCTCGTCTCCGAAGGCGGCTCTCCGGCCGCCTGTACGAGACAAACAGAAATGATTTCGCAATCGATTGCAATAACATTCGCAATCGATTGCGATTAGCGACGATCGAGCGGCGGGGAAATCGGGTCTCGTCAGGTCTGACGAACGACCAGGCTGGGCTGCATCATGGCCGACGGCGCTGGCTCGCCCGCCATGCGCCGGAACAACAGGTCGACCATTCGCGCCGCGCCCTCGGCGAGGTTTTGCCGGATCGTGGTCAGCGCCGGAACCGACTGCCGCGCCAGGGCGATGTCGTCGAAGCCGACGACCGACACCGTATCCGGGACATCGAGGCCTTCGGCCGCCAGGACACGCACCGATTCCAGCCCGATCAGGTCGGAGGCGGCGAAGACCGCGTCGAAGGACGCCCCCTCGTCGATCAGGCGGCGAACGCCCTCGCTCGGATCGCTGAGGGTGAAATGGGTGGTCGCGGTCAGGGTGGGATCATAGGCGACGCCAGCCGCGGCCAGGGCCTTCCGATAGCCTTCGTAGCGCAGGGCGACTTCCGGCGCCCGCGGCGGGCCGAGAAAGGCGATGCGCCGCCGCCCCAGGGCCAGGAGATGCTCGGTGGCCATCCGCCCCCCGGCGAAATTGTCGACGCCGACCGTGCAGTACCGCGCGCCCTCGGCCGCGCCGCCCCAGACCACCAAGGGCTCGTACCAGTCGGCGGTGGCGTTGAGAGCCTCGTGCTGGTCGCTCTGACCGATCACCAGCACCCCGTCGACGCGCTGGGAGCGCGCCATCCGCTCGAGCCAGCCGGCTTCCGGCGCGGCGACCTTGGACAGCAGAAGCTCATAGCCGCGCGCGGTGATCTCGTCGGCCAGGCGGCCGATCATCTCGAGAAAGAAGGGGTCGGAGATCAACTGGCCGGACTCGTGGCCGAGCGGTATGGCGACATTGATGACGTGGGTGCGCTGCATGCGCAGCCCCCTCGCCTGTTGGTTCACCACATAGCCGCTCTCGCGGGCGATTCCCTCGATCCGCTCGCGCAGGGCCTGCGGAATGACCGGATTGCCGGCAAGCGCGCGCGAGACCGTCGAGGTCGAGACACCGACCATGCTGGCGATGTCGGCCATTTTCAGGCGGCGATTCGGCTCGGAGGAATCTGGGGCGCTCATGGCGCCAGCATAGCCGTCCGCCAGCCAGGAAGGGAAATCGGCCCGCGCAGGTCGCCAGGGTGGCTTTCGACGCCTTACGCCGCCGCGACGCCGCTTGGACGCCCACGCCGACATGGCGGATCAGTGAGTGTGCAAAGGTGATCGTTTGCCGCTTCACGCGCCGTGGCAGGGACGCCCTTCCACCAGGACGGGCGCCCGGGAACCGCCCCGAGACCTTCGCCTTTTGCTGAGCAGCACTGGTCCGAGGTTCGCCATGATTCACGACCCCGAACTCCTGATCGAGCTCCCGCAGCGGATCGAAATCCATCGGATCCTGGTCGATGAGCAGGGCCTGCGCTGAGCCCCCTTGCGATGGCGCGCCAGCCGTCGCCTTGCTAGAATCCGTGCCGAATAGAGACCTGCACAAAACGTGGCTCGCCATAGATCATCGAGGTCGCGGTAATGCCGGGCGTAATGGCCCCTCCCCCGGCGGCGTAGGCCTTGTCGAACAGATTGTTGATCGTCGCCGAAATCTTCAGATCGTCCCGACCAGGGGGTTGGAAGACCAGACCCAGACCCGCGACCCAATAGGCCTTCTGCAAACCGTTGGTGTCGTTCGCCCGCTCCACGTAACGGACGGAACCACTGCGATAGGCGTCGGCCCAGCCGTTCAGTCGCCCAAAACGGCGTGAGCGGATCAGGGGCCATTCCAGCCCTGCGCGCAGGCTGTACGGCGGCGTATAGGAGAACCGCAAGCCGGCGGGATGGGTCGGCGTCAAGCTCGCCAGAACGGTCGGAATGACCAGCGAAGTGAAGCGGGCCCGGGTCAAGGTCGCCGTCAGCGTGAAGGTCGGCCCGTCCGTCCGGCGCGCGCGCCATCCCATCTCCAGGCCGCCGATCGTCGCCGCCCCGGCGTTGATGATCAGGTAGGGCGGATCGTTCCTGGCCTGATCGTCGCGATCGAAATTCGCCGGCGGAAAGACCGCGCGCTGGATGCCGTCCGAGCGGCCGGCATAGGCGGCCGCGTCGACGCCATGGCTCCAGTCGCCGTCCGTCGCGGCCCATTTGAAACCCAGCTCGACGTCGGTGACCCGCTCGGGCCGATAGGCCTGATAGGGCGCCAGCGCCGCGGCGAAGACCGGCGCGTTGACGCCGCCCGCGCGATAGCCTCGCCGGGTCACGGCGTAGAGCGTCGCATTCGACCAGCCGCGATAGGTCAGACCCAGGCTCCAGCTGGGCGCCGACGAGCGCGTGGCGCTGCGCGCGCCGCAAGCGGCCGCCGAGATGTCCGGACTGGGCGCTGCGACGCGCGCGAAGCAGGCGCTCGAGCGATCGACCGTATAGCGGAAGCCGGCCTCGAGCTCCCAATCGCGCGGCAAGGCGCGCGTGAGGTCGACGAAACCCGCCTGGCTCTCGCCCCAGCGGTACTGGAATTCCAGCTGCGACGGGTTGGCGGGCGTCACCGCGCTCCACCACTGGGTCTTCTGCAAACCGTTCGGACGGGTATCCAGATAGAAGAGCCCGGCCTGCCAATGGGTTTCGCCGCTCGTCCCGACCACGCGCAGTTCCTGGGTGAACTGCTGGGTGTCGATCTGCCGGACCGTCTGGTTGAGCGGCAGCGGCGAGCCGTCGATGTCCTGCGCGCCGTAGAGGACGATCCGCCGGAACGCGGTCAGCGAGCGCAGGTCGAGATCGCCGCGCCGCCAGTCCAGCCGCAGCGTGGCGCCGTCGTTGCGGCGGTTCGAGCGCGGCGCCAGGTCGACACGGGTCCTGCGCGGCCCCATGGCGCGCTGTTCCTGGAGCGCCACGTCGATGTCGCAGCCGGCGTGGCCGCAATCGAAATACGGCGTGGCGTCCTCGGTGCGGGCCGAGCCGCCGCCCGTCACGTCCGGAGGATTGGGGTAGGTTCCGTACAGGATGTTCGCCGTGCCCGTCTCCCAGGCTCGGAAGCTGTCCAGAACCAGGAGCGCCGAGAGCGGCCCAGCCGGGCGGTAGGCCATGGACAGCCGGACCGAGACCTGACGACGGTCGTCCAGGTCCTCGCCAACGCCGAGATTCTCGACCAGGCCGTCGCGTCTGAGACCATAGAGCGCGATCCGCGTGACGAAGGTCGCGTCGCTGGCCCCGAGATCCCTGGCGAACTCGACTTCGCGCAGGTTGCGGCCCCCGGTCGCCAGGCGCAGATAGCCCTCCTTCCCCGGCTCGCTGGTGTGGATCAACAGAGCGCCGCCGGTGGTGTTGCGGCCAAAGAGCACGCCTTGCGGGCCGCGCAACACCTGCGCCTCGGCGATGTCGAACAGGGGCAGGACCGAGCCGTTGTTGGGCAGCGGCGCCTCGTTCAGATAGGTGATGACCGAAAGCGCGGATTCCCCGGACGTCGCGCGCCTCTGTCCCCTGATCACCAGGGTCGGGGTGTCGGTGGTGATCTGGCCGGCCGCCGTCAGTCCCAGGGCGCCCTGGCGCAGGGCCAGGACGCCATCGCCGCCGAACCGCTCGAGATCGGCCGGCGACACCACGGACACCGACGCGGGAACGTCGATCAGCCGCTCGTCTCGCCGGCGGGCCTGGACGATCAGCGCGTCGAGCGAGGCGGCGGGCTCGGCGGGGGCGGCGACCGGTGAAGCGGCGGGGATTTGCGGCATGGCGCCGTGTCGCGGCCGTGCGGCGGGCGCGATCACGAAGGCCGACGGCCCGATCCGACGCACCCGCAAACCGCTGCCCCGCACCAGCCGCCGCAACGCCTGTTCCGGACTCTCCGCGCCCCGGGCGCCGGACGAGCGCAGCGCGGCGACCGCCTCCGGCGCGAACAGCACGTCGACGCCGGTCTGTTCGGCGTAGGCCTGCAGGGCCCCGCCCATGGGACCCGCCGGAACGCTGTAGCGGGAAGCGGCGGCGAAGACCGAAGAGGCGCTGGCCAGCAGCCCCGCCGCGGCCCAAAGCGCGGCGGCGCGGCTAGTCCGCCGCGGCACCGGAATCCCTGGCCGGAGACAGTATGATCACCCCCTCGGCCGCGCGACCGATCGTCAGGCCGTGCAAGGCCGCGACCGCCCGGGCGAACGCTTCCGGATCGTCGCTGCGGAAAGCGCCGCTGACATGCAGGTCCCGCGCCGCGCCCATGACGACGATTTTTCGGCCGCCATGCCGGTTCAGCTCGGCCGTGGCGGCCTCCAGCGTCTCGCCGCGCAGCACCAGTCGTCCGTCGCGCCAGGCCGTGGCGACCGCGACATCCTCCGACGAGACCCGCTCGCGCCCCGTTGCGTCAGCAACCAAGACCTGGCCAGGCGACAATTCGACGGGGCGACCATTCCCCGCGGCGTCCCGCACCCGCACCCGCCCTCTCAGCAGAGAAACCCGCAACGACGACGCCGGCGCGGCCAGATCGACCTCGAACGCCGTACCCAAGGCCCGGACCACATGGCCGCCCCCTGTGACGTCGAAGGGGCGGCTGGCGTCGTGGGCGACGTCGAAGAACGCGCGCCCGCGGGTCAGCGTGATCGCGCGCGTGCGCCGCCCGATCGCCGCCTTGACCTCCGCGCCGCCGTCGAGGCTGACCCGCGAGCCGTCGGCCAGCACGACGGTCGTCGGCTTTCCAGGCGCGGCGGCGTAGGTCACCGCCTCGGGCGCCCGAACCATCCGCCACGCCAGGCCGCCGCCGCCAGCCAGAACCACCGCGCCGACCAGGCTGGCGGCGAGCAGACCGAGCACACGGCGCGAACGGCGGGCCGCGCCGCCGCGAAGCGCCTTGCGAGCCCGCGCCATCTCGAGGTCCAGGCCGCCTGTGGCGGCGGCGACGTCGACGAGCCCGCCGACCTCGTCCATGTCCTGATAGGCCTGGACATGAAGCGGATCGGCCTCCAGCCAGGCCGTCAGCGCCAGATCGTCGGCCGCGCTCCAGCCTGGACCGGCCCTGCGCTCATGCCAGGTCGCGGCGGCGTCGTAGACGTCGCCCAGGTCGTCGTCGTTGGCGGGGGTCTCGATCATGGTCGTCATGGCCTGCGAATCCGCCGCGTCAGGTGGGCCATGGCGCGTCGCACATCCTTCTCCACGGTGCTGAGCGACAGGTTCAGCGCGCTGGCGATATCCTGATGGCGCAGGCCATCCACCCGATGAAGCAGGAAGACATTGCGGGTCCGCTCGGGCAGATCGGCCAGGGCCTGGCGAACCAGGGCCAGGGTCTGGCGATCGATCAGCGTCTGTTCGGGACTGACCGGCGTCTGGGCCGCGCTCGCGTCCTCGGCTTCGGTCGCCGCGTCGCGTCGCACCTGTCGATGGCGGGCCCGATCGCGGATCAGATTGTGGGCGGTCTGAAAGAGATAGGCCTCAAGCCGCTCGATCGCTTCGCTCGGGCTTCGTCGCGCGAAGCGGACGAACACTTCCTGCACGATGTCGTCCACGTCGGCGCTTCCCCCGATGCGCGAGCCCACGAATCGACGCAACGCCCCCTCGTGTCGACGCACCACGATGTCGACGTCGCCCGGCTGGACCTGACTGAGCGCTGACTGCCCCGACACTCGGCTCTCCCATCGCACGGATCCCGGCTAATCGAACGGGTCCTTGAGCGGATGTCCCCTTGCCCCTCTTCCACGACATTCGCCCAGGACGCTCAAGATTTGATCAGATCACGCCCATTCCACGCGCACCATCCGCGATCCCCGCTGAACCGGCAGGACGGCGAAAAAAGGCGTAAGGGCGATCTCCCCTCGCCCGTCTTGCGCCTGGAACCGGCCTCATGGCCGGCCAAAAGACAAAGGGGATCAGACTTGAACCGTACAGTTTCCCGCGCTCTGCGGCCCGCCGCCCTGGCCACGACCGCCCTCGCCGCGCTGCTCGGCGCCCAGGCCCACGCCCAGGACGCCAACCCGCCCGCCACCGCGCTCGACGAGGTGGTCGTTACGGCCCTCAAGCGCCAGACCAACCTGCAGGACACTCCGCTCAGCATCTCGGCGGTCGGCGAAACGACGCTGAGCCGCCTGGGCGCGACGGGAATCAACGACTATTTCCGCCAGGTCCCGAACCTCAATCTGGACGGCAACACCCCCTCCAACCGCCGCCTGACCCTGCGTGGCGTGCGCAGCGCCGGCGAGGCGACCACCGGCCTCTACTACGACGAGACCCCCCTGACCGGCCCGACCGGCACCACCCAGGACGCCGGCTCAACCACGCCCGACATCAACCTCTTCGACGTCCAGCGCGTCGAGGTGCTGCGCGGTCCCCAGGGCACGCTGTACGGCTCGGGCTCGATGGGCGGCACGCTGCGGGTGATCTTCAACAAGGCCGACACCCACGCCTATGCCGGCGCCGTCGAGGGCCAGGCGACGACCAGCAAGGGTGGCGACGCCGGCTACTACGCCAAGGGCATGGTCAATGTGCCGCTGATCCAGGACAAGCTGGGCGCGCGCCTGGTGCTCTATCGCGAAGAGCGCGGCGGCTATGTCGACAGCGTTCCGCTGAAGAAGAACGACATCAACGGTTCGGCCTCCAGCGGCGGACGCCTGATGCTGACCTTCACCCCGACCGAAGACCTGACGATCCGGGCCACGGCCGCCCAGCAGAAGGAGTCGATCGACGGCCAGTCCAGCTGGGCCGAGATCGCCGGCCGCTACAAGTCCGACCGCAAGACGATCGCCCCCAGCAATTCCAAGCTGGCGCTCTACAATATCACCGCCGAATGGGACCTGGGCTTCGCCACGCTGACGGCGACGTCGTCCTATTACAAATGGAAGATGCTGCGGAACAGCGACTGGACCAACAACATCGCCAACAACCGCACCAGCAACGCCGCCTGCGGCCGTTATTTCGGCCTGTCCGGAACCCCCTGCACCAGCGCGCAACTTGGCCAGTACACCGCCTGGGCGGACTCCCGCGGGCCGGCGGTCTCCTGGCAGCCGATGAGCCTGAAGACCTGGACCCACGAGGCGCGCCTGAACGGCGATCTGTTCGAGGGCAAGCTCGACTGGACCGGCGGCGTCTATTACGAAACCCGCAAGGACCATGTCGACAGCATCCAGACCCGCGCCGACGCCACCACGGGCGAGGCCGTCAGGCCGTTCGACCCGCTGGGCGCGCGCTATATCGACAACGACGTCAAGCAGACCGCCTTCTTCGGCGAGCTGGCCTATCACCTCACCGACGCCCTGACGGTGACGGGCGGCGCCCGCCGCTTCGACTACGACAAGACCGTGGCCGGCGCCGTGACCATCGGCAACGTGATCTCCAACTCTCCGGTGACCGCCCGCAGCCAGGTCGACGCCAGCGCCAAGGGCTGGGTTGAACGGATCAACGTCTCCTACGAGGTCGACAAGAACCTGATGGTCTACGCCCAGGCCTCCAAGGGCTTCCGCCCCGGCGGCGCCAACAACATCCCGGGCCTGACCAGCGGCCTGGTGGCGTTCCAGCCCGACAGCCTGTGGAATTACGAGGCCGGCGTAAAGAGCGACTGGTTCGATCGCCGCCTGACCGTCAACCTGTCGGCCTATCAGATCGACTGGAGCAACATCCAGGTCCAGGCCCAGGCCAATGTCGGGGCCAACTTCTTCATCATCACCAACGCCGGCGCGGCCCGCATCCGCGGCGTGGAGCTGGAAGCGACTCTGCGTCCAGCGACCGGCCTGACCCTCACCGGAGCCGTGGGCGTGTCGGACGCCAAGCTGACCGAAGACCAGACCAACTCTTCGGTGACGGTGTCGGGATCGACCGGCCTGCGGGGCGACCGCCTGCCGTTCGTGCCGAAGGTCAGCGCATCGCTTGGGGCCGATTACCTCTGGCCGATCGGCGGCGGCCTCAATGGTCTGGTCCACCTGGACGCCAGCTACACCGACAAGACGGCCTCGCAGTTCCGCCCGACCTACGTCTACTACGAGAAGGTCCCGGCCTATTCGGTCGTGGGCGCGCGCGTGGGCGTCGAAGGCGACGGTTGGGGGGCCTACGCCTTCGCCCAGAACCTGACCAACTCGGTCGGTCCCGTCTCGATCACATCGGCGGCCGGCGCTCTGGACCAGGTCGTCAGCCTGCCCCCCCGCGTCCTGGGCGTGATGGTTCGCCGCACCTTCTGATCCCCTCCAGTCCGTATCGAAAGACCAACCGATGAAAATCCGCATGACATCGGCGGCCCTGGCCGCCCTCCTCTGCGCCGTCGCCAGCCCGACCTTCGCCCAGACCAAGCCGTCCCCAACGCCGGGCGAGTTCGGCAATGTCCGTCCGCCGGCGCCGACCTCGCCCTTCGCCAAGCAGGCCAAGGCGTTGATCGCCAGCAAGCGCTTCAAGGTCGCCAAGGACGCCCTGGCGGCCGGGTACGACCAGACCGTGGCCGACATCGTCACCCTGACCGAGATCCCGGCCCCGCCCTTCGGCGAGACCGAAAAAGGCAAGGCCTACCTCGCCATGCTGGCCAAGGAGGGGCTGACGGACCTCGAAACCGACGCGGCCGGCAACGTCATGGGCCTGCGCAAGGGCGCGGGCGGCGGCGGCTTGCTGGTCGTGGCGGCCCACCTCGACACCGTGTTCCCGGCCGGAACCAAGGTGAAGGTCCGCCGTGAGGGCGACAAGCTCTACGCGCCCGGCGTCGGCGACGACACGGTCGGCCTGGGCTCGATCCTGGCCATCCTGCGCGCCATCAACGCCGCCGGAATCCAGACCAAGAGCGACATCCTCTTCGTCGGCGACGTGGGCGAAGAAGGCCCCGGCGACCTGCGCGGCATGAAGGAGCTGTTCCTCAAGGGACGCTACAAGGACAAGATCGACGCCTTCATCTCGCTCGAGCCCAGCGGCCCGACCGTCATCGTCAATGGCGGCGTCGGGTCCAAGCGCTACAAGACCACCTTCAAGGGCCCCGGCGGCCACAGCATGGGCGACTTCGGCACGGTCAATCCGGCCTTCGCCCTGGCCGACGCGGCCAAGCAGTTTGGCGAGCTGAAAGTCCCGAGCGATCCGCGCACGGTCTACAACATCGGCCTCCTGGAAGGCGGCACCTCGGTCAACTCGATCCCGTTCGCCGTCGCCATGACCGTCGACATGCGCTCGTCCGGCGCGGCCGAGTTGAAGGCGGTCGAGGACGCCTATCTGGCCATCCTGCCCAAGGCCGTGGCCGCCGAGAACGCCGCCCGCTCGACCAAGCGCGGCGAGATCAGCCTCGACAACAAGATGGTCGGCGACCGGCCCGTGGGCGAGACGCCGATCTCGGCCCCGTTCGTTCAGCGGATCGCGGCCGTGGGCGACGCCCTGGGCAAGCCGATGGGCTATGTGGCCGGATCGACCGACGCCAATATCCCGATGAGCCTCGGCAAGCCCGCCGTCACCCTGGGCGCGGGCTTCGTCACCTTCCGCGCCCACTCCCTGGAGGAAGGCATGGAGGTCAACAAGGCGCGCGATGTCGAGAGCATCGCCACGACCATGGCTCAAATCCTGATGGCCGCGACCCCGGAATAGCTGGGACCCGAGCGGGCCCAATCTGGTTCGGGCCCGCTCACACCTCGACTGCGATTACCGCCCGATCTGCGCGCGGCGTCCTTGCGTCGTGAGCACACGTAGTCGGGCAGACCCAAGAGCCGCAACGCTATGCGGTTCGATCCCGGCCGCCCGCGCAATCAGGCCTTCCGGGCCCTCGACCGCCCCCATCCCGCCTGGACCACGCCGACCGCGAAAGCCACCAGCTGGGCGTCGCTCCACAGGTAGTAGGCGGAGAAAAAGCCCCACTGCATCAGGGTCCGGTCGATGATGAAGGCCACGTGGGTCAGCACCACCAAGAGCTGGAAGGCGGTCATGAACAGGATCCAGACGCGGCGCTCGAACGCGCACAGGACGATCAGGATCAGCAGGTAGACGATATCGACCGTAAAGATCCCCCACTGCACGGCGGCGCGGTCGGGCGACTGGACGGCGGCCGAGAGGAACCAGGCGGCGACGGTGACCACCGCCAGGCCACGTTCCAGGCGTCGACCGACCAGCAGGGCCAGGCCGCAGACCGCCAGCATGACCATGGCGGCGATCTGGGTCGGCAGGATCGAAAAGAAGTTGGAGAAGGAAAACATGCCGCCCCGCGCCAGGAGCGACATGTGTCTCACGAATCGCGGCCGGGCCAAGAGCCCCGGCGGCGTCTCAGGCGCGCTTGACCTCGTGCAGGTGGCCGGTGCGCGGAACGTCACCGTCGGTCTTGTCGCCGCCGCCGACCAGGGTGATGCGGCGCAGTCCGACCTGGTCCTTGGCTTCCGCCAGCGCCTCGTGGGCGGCGATCAGCGAGCGGCGGGCGCTGGCCATGCCCGAGGCGGCTTCCAGCACGCGGTCGACGGCCTGCTGGCCGACGCCGGCGGCCAGGCCCGCCTCGAGCCGCGCGCGCGGCATGGCGGCGATCAGGTCGCCCATCAGGGCCAGGGTGGTGTCCACGGCCTCCTCGGTGTTGAACAGGTGGTTGGCCAGACGCTCGGCGACGATGCGGCGTTTCATGTGACGATGCTCCCCCAGCGCCCCGACGGCGCATTGCTGATGACGGGCGCCCCGGCGCCCGCCGCGGGGTTCAGCCCCGAGGGTCAGCCGTGACGCAGGACTTGGAAAAAATGGGCGACTTGCCGAGTCCCCAAGAGGCCGCCGATCAGCAGGCTGCAGGCGGCGGCGATGGCGAGGACGAGCAGCACGCGGACGGCGGGGCTCAGGACATGGTCGTACCCTCCGCCCAGGCCTCGTGCCACTTCGTGTGGAAGGCCTCGTCCAGCAGCGTGGCCGTGATGATCAGGATCTCGCGCAGCACCATCTCCGGCGGTTTGGGTCCCGCCTCTTTGCGCACCGCCGAGACCAGGTCGCGGACCATCGGCGACAGGGCGTCCGGCGCCAGGTCCATCAACTGGCGTTCCAGTTCCGTCCAGGCGAAGCCCGGCATCGACGGGCGGTTCGCCAACCGCGGCCAGTCGCGGTCGAACTGGGCCGCCGCCTCGCGGACCTGCAGCGCCTTGCGCACCAGCAGGGCCAGGCGGGTCTCCGCCAGGTTGGTCACTTCGTTGTCGTTCACCACGCTCATGTTCACTGTCTTGGTCCGTCCCTCGGAATGTCGAGACGGCATCGGACGGCGTGGGCGGGACCGGCGACAGTCCCATTGAGTCGCTGTGGGATTCAGTCCCATAGCCGGGAGAGCTTTCCGGGGTCGCGCGGGCGGTGGGCGGCGCGACCGGATCGTGGGCGGCCAGCACCCGGGCCGCGGCGCGGCGACCGCTGACGCCCAGCTTGCGGCAGGCGCTTTCGACCAGGGCGTCGGCGCGCGACTTGGACACCCCCATCAGCGGGCCGATTTCCTTGGACAACCTGTGTTCGGCGACCCAGCGCAGGGCTTCCCGCTCGCGTTGAGTGAGCAGCTCGATCCTGGGCGTCGAGGGGGTCGAAGGCCTGTCCATCACGCTCGAAAACGATTGTCGCCAGCGCCCGACGCGCCGCATACGGTGCAAGAATGCATTGCGGTCGGCCAAGGCCAAGCCGATAGTTCTGAAATCGCCATTTCAGCGGGGGACGGCTTTGGAAACGCCGACGGGTCCAGATCCTATCGATGTCGCGGTGGGCACCCGCATCCGGGTCCAGCGACGCCACATGAAGATCAGCCAGGATGAACTGGCCCAGGTGCTGGGCCTGACCTTCCAGCAGGTCCAGAAATACGAGCGCGGCACCAACCGGGTCTCGGCGTCGATGCTGGTGCGCATCGCCGCCAAGCTGCAGACCACGGTGGGCAGCCTGGTGGGCGAGGACGTGGTGGCCGAGCAGGACGTGGCCATGCTGACGGCCCTGTCCACGCCGGGCGCCATCGACCTGCTGCGCGCCTACGGCCAGGCCACGCCCAAGGGCCGCAGGGCGATCCTCAACGTCGCCAGGACCCTGGTCGAGCCGGACGAGACGGCCGACGTGGCCTGACCTTCCGATGAAGGACCGCTAGGCGCCCGCCTCCAGCCGCTCGATCCCGCTCACGCCGAGCTCCTCCAGCGCCGCGACCAACGCCTCCACCGCCGCGTCGACCTCGGCCGGATCGCGGCCCCGGATCACCAGGCTGGCGCCGTAGACGTCGGGCGGGGCGAAGAACGGATAGCTGCCGATCGACAGGTCCGGATGGGCCTTGGCCACAGCCTCCAGCGGCGCGGCGATCGTGCCCTCGCCCGTGCCGGTGACGCGAACGGTCCGGCTGATCACCACCGCCCCGGTGCGCAGGCGAGGCCCAACATCGTCCAGCATGCCGCGCATGATCGCCGGCACCCCGGCCAGCACGAAGACATTGCCGATCTGGAAGCCGGGCGGCCCCTGCACCGGGTTCTTCACCAGCGTACCGCCCTCGGGCACATGGGCCATGCGCCGGCGGGCGGCGTTGGGCTCGCCCCAGCGCTCGCGCAGCATGGCCATGATCTCGGGATGCTCGGGGGCCGTGACGCCGAACGCCTTGGCCACCGAATCGGCGGTGATGTCGTCGTGGGTCGGGCCGATGCCGCCGGTGGTGACCACGTAGTCATAGCGGGTCCGCAGGGCGTTGACCGCGTCGACGATCTCCTGCTCGACGTCGGGCACCACCCGCGCCTCGCACAGGTCGACGCCATAGGTCGCCAGGTACTTGGCGATGGCGTTGAGGTTCACGTCCTGGGTGCGGCCCGACAGGATCTCGTCGCCGATGATCAGGACGGCCGCCGTCACGCGCTCACTGGCCGCCATGGTTCCGATCCCCTACATCCGCGTCTGGTCTCCGTTCGACTTAAGGCCCCCATGCTCCTCCCGCAACCGATGACGCGCGGCGTCATCGTTCAGCGCTACAAGCGCTTCTTCGTCGACATGGTGCTGGACGACGGGCGCGAGATCACCGCGCACTGTCCCAACCCCGGCGCCATGCTGGGGCTGAAGGATCCGGGCCTGGGCGCGTGGGTGTCGTGGTCGGGCGATCCCAAGCGCAAGCTGCCCTGGACGCTGCAGCTGGTCGAGGCGCCGCAAGCCGGAGGGGAGGTCGGCCTGGTCGGCGTCAACACCATGAACCCCAACCGGCTCGTCGCCGAGGCCCTGGCGGCCGATGCGATTCCCGAACTGTCCGGCTATGCGGTGATCCGCCCGGAGGTGAAGTACAGCGACGCCAGCCGCGTCGACTTCCTGCTGACCCATCCCGACCGCCCGCCTTGCTGGCTGGAGGTCAAGAACTGCCATTACCGCCGCGACGAGACCCTGGCCGAGTTCCCCGACTGCGTGGCGGCGCGCTCGGCCAGGCACCTGAAGGACCTGGCCGCCGAGGTCGGCAGGGGCGCGCGGGCCGTGCAGCTGTTCGTGATCCAACGCACCGACTGCGACCGCTTCGCCGCCTGCGACGACCTGGATCCGGTCTATGCGCGGGGTTTGCGTGACGCGGCGGAGGCGGGCGTTGAAGTTCTGTGCTATCGTTGCGACATAAGCCCTGAAGAGATCCGTATTTCCCGGCGCATCCCTTGGCGGGACGCGCCGTCAGTTTGAGACCACCGCCATGACCCTCGAAGACGTGACCGAGATCGAAGCCGAGACCCGCACCGGCGCGATCAAGATCCACAAGCCCGCGGACTTCGAGGGCATGCGCCGCGCCGGCAAGCTGGCGGCCGAGTGCCTGGACATGCTGATCCCGCACGTCGTGCCCGGCGTGTCGTCCGACCACCTGGACACCCTGGCCCGCGAGTTCATCCTCGACCACGGCGCCCTGCCCGCCTGCCTGTTCTATCGCGGCTATCCAAAGACGGTCTGCATCTCGCGCAACCACGTGGTCTGCCATGGCATCCCCGGCGAGTGGGCTCTGCGCGAGGGCGATATCGTCAATATCGACGTCACCGTGATCGTCGACGGCTGGCACGGCGACACCTCGCGGATGTACGGCGTCGGCGAGGTGGGCCCGCGCGCGCGCCGGCTGGTCGAGATCACCTACGAGGGCATGAAGCGCGGCCTGGACGCGGTGAAGCCGGGCGCGACCCTGGGCGACATCGGCTACGCCATCCAGTCCTATGTCGAGGCCCAGCGCTGCAGCGTAGTGCGCGACTTCTGCGGCCACGGCCTGGGCAAGGTGTTCCACGACGCGCCCAACATCCTGCACTTCGGCCGTCCCGGCCAGGGCGCGGTGCTGAAGCCGGGCATGTTCTTCACCGTCGAGCCGATGGTGAACCTGGGCAAGCCGGCGGTGAAGGTGCTGGGCGACGGCTGGACGGCCGTGACCCGCGACAAGTCGCTGTCGGCCCAGTGCGAGCACTCGATCGGCGTGACCGAGGACGGCTACGAGGTGTTCACCGCCTCGCCGGCGGGCCTGTTCCAGCCGGCCATCCAGGGCGGCTGAGACTCGACAACCTTCAATTGATCTGCCCTAATCCACTCTCGCGTTCGAGGGTGCGATGGTCAGCGGCAGATCACTGAAGGCGACCCCGCCGGGCCTGGCCGACGCCGCCCCGATCGGCGCGCCGACCGAGAGTCCGCCAGCCGAGAGTCCGCTCGCCAAGAGTCCGGCCATCAAGACTCCGGCCGCCCATCAGTTGGGTCATCGCGAGCGCCTGCGCGCACGGGCCAAGGCCGGCGGGCTGGTGGCCCTGCCCGACTACGAGCTGCTGGAGCTGTACCTGTTCCGCACCTTCGCCCGCGGCGACGTCAAGCCGATGGCCAAGGCGCTGCTGGCCCGGTTCGGCTCGTTCGGGGCGACGATCTCGGCCTCGATCGAGGAGTTGAAGACGGTGCCAGGGGTCGGCGAGACCGCCGCGATCGACCTGAAGCTGCTGCACGAGGCCGCCCTGCGAGCCGGCCGCGACAAGATCGCCAAGCGGACCGTGATCTCGTCCTGGACGGCGCTGCTGGGCTATGTCCGCGTCGCCCTGGCCAACGAGCCGCGCGAGCAGTTCCGCGTCCTGTTCCTCGACAACAAGAACCAGCTGATCGCCGACGAGGTGATGAACCACGGCACCGTCGACCACGCCCCGGTCTATCCACGCGAGGTGATGCGCCGGGCGCTGGAGCTGTCCAGCAGCAACATCATCCTGCTCCATAACCATCCGAGCGGCGACCCGACGCCCTCGCGGCCCGACATCGAGATGACCAAGCAGATCGTCGAGGCCGGCAAGGCGCTGAAGATCGGGGTCCACGACCACCTGGTGGTCGGCCGCGACGGCGTGGCCAGCTTCAAGGCGCTGGGGCTGTTCTGAAGCCGGGGCGCCCTTCCCGATTCCGGCATGCAGCCTATAGTCGCGTTACAGCCGGGGGGCTTGTTGGAGGATTGCGATGGATCGACGTCTTCTCCTGGCCTCCGCCCTGGGCCTTCTGATCCCCGGGATCGGCCTGGCCCAGTCGAACGAACAGCACGGCAGGCCCGGCGGCGGCCATCCGGGCGGCGGACGCCCCGGCTCGGGACCGCCGCCCAGGCCCATGCCGAAGCCGCCGCCCAGGCCGCGCCCGCCGGGCGGCCATCGCCCGCCACCGCGTCCCGGCGGACCGCCGCCGCTGGGTCCGCACCGCCCCGGCGCGGGCCGACCGCCCGGCTTCCGGCCGATCCGAGGCCCCCGCTGGCGCTATCCGCGGGGCTATCGCTATCGCCGCTGGACCATCGGCCTGGTGCTGCCACCGCTGTTCCTGGCGCCGGCCTATTATTACGAGGACTACTGGCGCATGGGACTGGAGGGGCCGCCGTGGGGCTATCGCTGGGTGCGCTACGGACCCGACCTGCTGCTGGTCGACACCCGCACCGGTCGGATCGAGGACGTCATCTACGGGGCGTTCTACTGAGCGACGGCTGGGGACAGGCCCATGGCCTGTCCCCAGCTCATCTTGACCCCGCCCTCCCGATCCCCGAGCGTGGCCGCCGCACCCCTCGCGTCGGAGCCCAGATGACTCGCCTGCTGACCGCCCTGCTCGGCTCCGCCGCCCTGCTCGCCACCGCCGCCCACGCCGCCGAGGCGCCGGTCTCCAAGGCCGACCGCGCTCTGCACGAGCGGGTCCTGACCCTGGACACCCACCTCGACACGCCAGAGCACTTCGCGCGCAAGGGCTGGAGCATGGTCGAGCGGCATGACGTCAAGGCCGACGGCACCCAGGTCGACCTGCCCCGCATGGACGCCGGCGGCCTGGATGGCGGGTTCTTCGTGATCTACACGGCCCAGGGCGACCTGACCGCCGAGGGCTATCGCCAGGCTCGCGACTTCGCCCTGGAACGCGCCACCGAGATCCGCGAGATGGTGGCCGCCCACGCCGACAAGTTCGAGCTGGCCTACACCGCCGACGACGCCGAGCGGATCAACAAGGCCGGCAAGAAGTTCGTCTTCCAGAGCATGGAGAACAGCTGGCCCATGGGTGAGGACCTCACCCTGATGCGGACCTTCCACGCCACCGGCGTGCGCATGGCCGGGCCGGTGCACTTCAAGAACAACCAGTTCGCCGACAGCTCGACCGACAAGCCGATCTGGCATGGCTTCTCGCCGCTGGGCCTGCGCTGGCTGGCCGAGGCCAACCGGCTGGGCATACTGATCGACGTCAGCCACGCCTCCGACGACGTGGTGGACCAGGCCGTGCAGCTGTCCAAGGTCCCGATCATCGCCTCGCACTCGGGCGCCAAGGCGATCTACGACCATCCGCGAAACCTCGACGACGGCCGGCTGAAGAAGATCGCCGACGCCGGCGGGGTGATCTGCATCAACTCGGTCTATCTGAAGAACACCGCCGCCAGCCCCGAGCGCGTCGCCGCCCTGAAGGCCCTGGGGACCGCGCCCGACAGCGAGACCGCGACCGAGGTCGAAATGGTGGCCTATCTGAAGAAGCGCGCCGAGGTCGACGCCAAGTTCCCGCCCGTGCGCGCCAGCTTCGAGGACTTCATGGCCAGCCTGACCCATACCCTGAAGGTGGTCGGGCCCGAGCACGTGGGCGTCGGCGCCGACTGGGACGGCGGCGGCGGGGTGACCGGCTTCGAGGACGTCGCCGACCTGCCCAAGGTCACCGCCCGGCTGAAGGCGGCCGGCTATACCGACGCCGACGTGGCGGCGATCTGGGGCGGCAACGTGCTGCGCATCGTCCGCCAGGCCCAGGACTACGCGACCAAGGAAGCCGCCAAGGCCAAGCCTATCGGATAACGCAGTTATCGTTTAGGTTGCCCGGGCGTCGATCCGGGAGGGTTCCGAATGGTTCGTGTCGCGTGTTGGGCCGGCGCCGCCGCCCTGCTCTTCTTCGCCGCGCCGACGGCGACCTGGGCCGCCAGCTTCGACTGCGCCAAGGCCGGCTCGCCCACCGAAAAGGCCATCTGCAAGAACGCCGCGGTCTCCAAGCTGGACGACCAGGTGGCCGCGGCGTTCAAGACCGCTCAGGGCCTGTGGCCGGCGGGGAACTGGCCCGTCTTCATCCGCAACGAACAGCGATGGTGGCTCGAGGACCGCGACCGCAACTGCAAGGCCGACGTCGCCTGCCTGAAGCAGGACTACGAGCGCCGCCTGACCTTCCTGACCCATCCCAGCCTGAAATGGATGGGCCGCTATGTCGCCGGGAGCTGCCAGAAGGACGGCGTCTACCTGGATGTGACGCCGAGCTATCCGGACGCCGGTATCGGGGTCGAGCTCTATCTCTGCCCCGATCCCAAGGGGAACATGCTGCTGCAGGCCGAGGGCGACGTCGACGCGTCGGGCAAGCTGCGCTTCGACGACGCCGGCTGCCCGCGTGTCCTGACCTTCACCCAGGACACCGCGACCTTGTCCTCGCCGAAGGGCGAGCGCTGCGCCCTGGGGACGGGCTCTCGCGTCTTCCGGCGCGATCCGGCCAAGTCCCCCTATCTCGCGGAGTAAGCCATGACCCGTCTCGCCGCCGCCCTCGCGGTCCTGCTCCTGGCCGCCCTCGTCCCGTCGCTGGCCAGCGCCGCCAGCTTCGACTGCGCCAAGGCCCGCACCAAGGTCGAAAAGCTGATCTGCGCGGACCCGCAGCTGTCGCGCCAGGACGAGGATCTGGACAAGGCCTATGGCGAGGCGCTGAAGCTCTGGGACGGCAAGATCGCCGCCTATGTCAGGCTGAACCAGCGCGGCTGGATGGCGTCGCGCGCCCTGGAGAAACCGGGGATGAGCGGCGGTGGGATCCTCTGCGAAGACGACGAGACCGCCCTGCCCTGCCTGCGGACCATCCATGCCGACCGCATCGCGGTGTTGAGAAACCCGGCCTTCCGGCTCAGCGGGATCTATGTGCGCGGCCAGGACTTCCTGCGCATCAAGGCCGTGCCGACCGGCCTGGAGTTCGCCTACCAGCTGGCCGACGTGAACGCCCCCCAGGGCTTCACCGACGAGGCCCGGCCGGTGAAGACGGCGTCGGGCCAGACCATCGTGGCCTTCCCGCTAACCGGGACGGGCCCCGACGCCTGCCGGCTGGACGCGTCCTTCAGCGCCGACGAGGTGACGCTGACCCAGAAGGGCCCGTGCGGCGGCGCGAAGCTGGGCGGCTGGTGGAAACGCGACCCGGCGCGGGATCCGGAAGCGGAGATGTTCTGACGCCCCCATCGTTGTCATCCCGGAAAGCGCGCGGCGCTTGTCCGGGACCCAGGTGAACCGCACCGCGCCGACCCAGTCCCCTGGGTCCCGGACAGCCCCTGCGGGGCTTCCGGGATGACAACTGATTGGCGTCTAAGCGCGACGCCCCTTCCACGCGTCCCAGACCCGCCAGCCCAGCAGCACCGCCAGGATCGCCGCGTAGACCAGCGGCGGCCGGTGGTCGGCCTTGACCAGCAGGTAGTAGTGAACCACGCCCAAAGGGACGATCAGGTAGATCAGCCCGTGCAGCCTTTGCCAGTTCGCCCGGCCCAGGCGGATGACCCAGCCGTTGGTCGAGGTGACGGCCAGCGGGATCAACAGCGCGAAGCCGGCCATGCCCAGGGTGATGAAGGGCCGCTTAAGGATGTCCTTCCACAGCTGCCCCCAGTCGAAGAACAGGTCGACGCCGACATAGGTCAGCAGGTGCAGGCAGACATAGCTGAAGGCGAACAGGCCGATCGTGCGGCGAAAGCGGACCAGGCGCGGCTTCTTCAGGATCCGGGCGGCCGGGGTGATCGCCAGGCCGACCAGCAGCAGGCGCAGGCCCCAGACGCCGATCTGGCGGATCAGGGCCTCGATCGGATTGGCCCCCAGGTCGCCGCTGAATCCCCGCCAGGCTAGCCAGGCCAACGGCGCGAAACAGGCCAGCCAGACGGCGGCGTAGACCAGGTTGTCCCGGGTTTTCGAGGGGCGCTTTTTCGCGCCGCGCGCGCCCCCTCCGGCCCTTCGGGCCACCTCCCCCAGGGGGGGAGGAGCGACGCCATGTTGGCTGCTCCCCCCTTGGGGGAGCTGTCGGCGAAGCCGACTGAGGGGGATCGCCATCAGAAGTTCCGCTTCAAGTCCATGCCGCGATAGAGGTCGGCGACATACTGGCCGTAGCCGTTGAACGGCAGGGTCTCGCGGCGGCGGAACTCGCCGATGCGGCGCTCGGTGGCCTGCGACCAGCGCGGATGGTCCACCGCCGGATTGACGTTGGAATAGAAGCCGTATTCACGCGGGGCCAGCAGGTTCCAGGCGGTGGCGGGCTGCTTCTCGACCAGGCTGATCCGCACGATCGACTTGGCGCCCTTGAAGCCGTACTTCCAGGGCACGACCAGCCGCAGCGGCGCGCCGTTCTGGTTGGGCAGGACGTCGCCGTACAGGCCCACGGCCAGGATGGTCAGCGGATGGACCGCCTCGTCGATCCGCAGGCCCTCGCGATAGGGCCAGGCCAGGGTGTCCCATCGTTGGCCCGGCATCTCGGACGGCCGCATCAGGGTCTCGAAGGCGACGAACTTGGCCTTGGACGTCGGCTTGACCTGGGCCAACAGGTCCTTGAGCGGGAAGCCCACCCAGGGGATCACCATCGACCAGCCCTCGACGCAGCGCATGCGGTAGATGCGCTCCTCCAGCTTCTGCCCCTTGATCAGGTCGTCGATCGCGAAGCTGGCCGGCTTCTCGCATTCGCCGTCGACCCGCACCGTCCACGGGCGGGTCTTGAGCGATCCGGCGTTCTCGGACGGATCCTCCTTGTTGACCCCGAATTCGTAGAAGTTGTTGTAGCTGGTGATGTCCTTCTTCGGCGTCGACTTTTCGGTCGTCGAGAACCCCGGCTTGTAGGCCAGGCTCCTTGCGCCGGCCGTCCCGGCCGCCGCCAGCAGGCCCAGCCCCGCCGCCCCGCCGATGAACGCGCGCCGCCGCAAGTACAGGCTCCGGTCGGTGACGTCGTTGTCGGTCAGGTCGGGGGCGTGGCGGATCAGCATGGCGGGCTCCGGGGAGGCTACCCTGGAAGATACGTATTGGAAGCGCCAATGGTTACAGCGGCCAGGGACGCTTTCCCACGCCGCGCGTGGTCGCTCAAAAGGCGAGACCATCTCGTTTACACTTTTAACTAGTATTTCTCTTAATTTCGCGCATAGATCGCACCTGAGCGCCGCCGGCTGTCGGCGACGCCGTCTTCCGTCCCGGCGGACGGAAGTCGAGCACAGGGAGAGCGTCATGGGTTTCTATGGTCCTGAGCCATTCGACACGGCCGAGGCGACCTACGTCTGGACCGGCCTGCGCGAGCCGGGCTTCTTCAGCGTCAACGTCAAGGGCGCCGCGCCGAACTTCACCAGCGGCATCCAGCTGGTCCGTGATCCCCACTTCGTCGGCGGCCTGGCGATCGACGTGATGGGCTGGACCGGCCCGTTGGCCAAGGGCACGACGCCCTACGCGGTGCACGCCACGTTCGGCGGCTTCTACCTGCCCAAGATCCTGATCGTCGGGCAGAACAAGCGCCTGCTGATCGACGTGAAGGAGATCCCCTTCACTACCGACGAGGCCTATGTGAAGCACCTGACGGCCGCCCGGAAGCTGGAAACGGCGTAGAGCGCCTGACGGGGCGCCCTTAGTCGCAGGAGGGGCGCCCCCGTCCCTCCTAGGCCTTCACCACCGCCTCGAACGCCGCCCTCGCCTCGGTCTTGGCCTTGGCCAGCTTGGTCTTCAGCGACCGGAACTCGCGCACCCCGCCGGCCCGGGCTAGCAGCGCCCGGAACGCCTTGGGCTCGGTGTCCGGGTCATGCCCGTCCTCCAGCGCCACCTTCAGCAGTTGCGACAGGTCCTGCTCCAGCCGCCACGCGCCCTCCAGCGCCGCCAGGGCCGCCGCGTCGCCCAGGCCCGCCCGGCCCAGGGCGGCCAGCGCCTCGCCGGTGTTCTGCGCCAGCGGACCGCCGGCGGCCGCGTGGACCAGCTGCAGGAACTGGGCGGCGAACTCGATGTCGACCAGGCCGCCGGGGGGCAGCTTGAGGTCCCAGTCGCCCTTGCCGGGCCGCTCGTCCTCCATCAGCTGGCGCATCTCCAGCACGTCGACGGCGGTCCTTTTCGGATCGCGCGGCCGGCGCAGGGCGACGGCGATCGCCCCCTCGGCCCGGGCCTGAAAGGCGGGTGACGAGGCCCAGATCACCCGCGCCCGGGTCAGGGCTTGCAACTCCCAGGTCTCGGCCTCGCGCTCGTAATAGTCCTCGAAGGCCGCGAAGCTGACCGCCACCGGCCCCTTGGTCCCCGACGGCCGCAGCTTCAGGTCCACCTCGTACAGCGTGCCCTCGCCGGTGGGCGCCGACAGGGCCGAGGTCAGGCGCTGGGTGAAGCGGGCGTAGAAACTGTCGGCCGCCCAGCCCTTGACGGCCGACAAGGCCGCCGGGTCGTCGGCGGCGTAGAGGGTCATCAGGTCCAGGTCGGACCTGGCGGTCATCTCGCGCGAGCCGGCCTTGCCCAGGGCGACCACCGCCACTTGGCCCGGAAACCCGCCGCCCAGCCGCTCGACCTCGGCCAGGGCGGCCGGGGCAAGGCCGCCGACGATCAGGTCGGCCAGGTCGGCGAAGGCCGCCCCCGCGTCGCGCGCCCCGGCCGTGCCGCTGATCACCCGCACGCCGATCCGAAAGCTCTGGTCGCGGAACAGCCGCCGCGCGGCGTCCATCGCGCCCTCGAAATCGGCCGGGTCCCAGGCAGCCTGGCGGGGCATCTCCATGGGTCCGAAGAAGGCCGGATCCAGCAGGGCGTCCAGGGCCGTGGGCCGTCGGGCCAGGGTGCTGGCCAGGCGCGGGGCGAAGGCCATAACCTCGACGATCAGCTCGAACAGGCGCGGCTGGGCCAGGAACAGCGACTGGATCTGCACGCCGCTGCTGAGACCCGCGAAGAAGTCGCTGAACCGGTTGAAGGCGTCGTCCGGCGCGCCCGTGGCGTTGGCGGCGTCCAGCAGGCGCGGGGCCAGGCGGGTGAACAGCTCGCGGCCCCGCTCGGTGCGGGTGGCGGCGATATGGCCGTGGTGCCAGCCGCGGATCGTGGCGGCCACCCGCTCGGGATGCGAAAAGCCCATGCGCTTCAGTGTGGCCAAGGTCTCCGGATCGTCCTCGACGCCGGTGAACACCAGGCTGCCGAACCGCGACGACAGCGCCTCCTCGCCCTTGAACAGCGCACCGTAGCGGCGGTTCACCCCCTTGAGGATCTGGCCGACCGCCGCGTCGAAGCCGCGCAGGCCGCCATGACCCCACAGGGCCGCCACCTTCTTACGGTCGGCGTCGGACTCCGGGAGCTTGTGGGTCTGGTCGTCGGCGATCATCTGGGCCCGGTGCTCCAGGGCGCGCAGGTCGCGATAGGCCTTGATCAGGTAGTCGCGGTCCTCGGGCGTGACGTGGCCGGCGTCCGACAGGGCGGTCAGGGCGTCCAGGGTCCGGGGGCTGCGCAGGTCCGGGTGGCGGCCGCCCAGGATCAGCTGCTGGGTCTGAACAAAGAACTCGATCTCGCGGATGCCGCCGCGCCCCAGCTTCAGGTCGGCTCCCTTGGCGGTCAGGCGGTTGTCCACCTTGTAGGCGTGGATCTGGCGCTTGATCGAATGGATGTCGGCGATGGCGGCGAAGTCGAGATTCTTGCGCCAGATGAACGGCTGCAGCTCAGCCAGGAACGCCTGGCCGCGCGCCAGGTCGCCGGCCGCGATCCGCGCCTTGATATGCGCCGCCCGCTCCCAGTTCTGGCCGACGCTCTCGTAGTAGTCGAGGGCCGCGTCGATCGGCATGGCCGGCGGGGTCGAGGACGGATCGGGGCGCAGGCGCAGGTCGATGCGGAACACGTAGCCGTCGGCCGTGCGCTCGGCCAGCAGCCGGCCCAGGTGGTTGGCGATGCGCACCGCCACGCCCTGCGGCTCGACGCCTTCGGCGACCGGCAGGGCCTCGGGCGCATAGAAGATCGAGAAGTCGATGTCGCTGGAATAGTTGAGCTCGAAGGCCCCGTGCTTGCCCATGGCGACGCAGAACAGCCCCGGGGCCGGGCCGTCCGGCCCCTCGCCGACCTGGGTCAGGGCCCCGCGCGCCACCTCCAGCCGCACCGCCTGGGCCAGGGCCGCGTGCAGGGTCGCGTCGGCGAAGCGGGTCAGGGCGCCGGTCACCGCGTCCAGGTCCCAGACCCCGCCCAGGTCGCACAGGGCGGTCAACAGGTGCAGGTCGGCCTTCAGCTCGCGCATCAGCCAGCGCGCGGTCTCGAAATCGGGCTCGGCGGCGACCGCTTCGGCGGCGGCCAGGATCTGAGCCAGGCGGACCTCCGGATCGGCGTCCAGGATCGACGGCAGCCTCTGGCCGTCGCGCCGGGCTAGGCCCGTCAGGTAGGGCGAGGCGGAGAAGATCGGCGCCAGGGCCGGCCAGGCGGCCTCGACCAGCGGCGCGGCCTCACCGACCCGCCGGACAATCGTCTCGTGCGCCCGCTCGGCGGCCTTGGGATCGACCACGGGGCCGCAGGGGGTGAGGCGTTCGAGCAGGCGAGTCATGGGCGCCACTGTGGCGCGGGCGGACGGCGAGGTCGAGGCGACCTTAGCGGATCGTCGTGACGGTCGGTGCGCCGAAGAGCACCGTTGGCGGCGCCTGCAGCAAGCGTGTCTGGACCTTGTCGGCAAGTTCCGGTGGGATCTTGGACCGCAAGTCGGACAGCCGGTCGGAAACCTCGATGCTCAGCACCGAGCCCTTCGCACGAATATCGATGTGGCCGATGTAGATGACCTCGCCAGAAGCCACGGAAAAGCTGATCCGCGCGTCGGGCGGAAGTTTCCAGGGATCGAAGCCGTAGTATTGCGAATTGGCGGGTCGGGCGTATTGGCTCAAGGCGTAGACACCGGGCGCGGTGGCCGAACGCTGCGGCTTCGAGGTCAGGCGGAACTGCTTGCCGCCCTCCTCCCGGCTGAAGACGATGTCGGGTGACGTCGGGGCCACCAAGGTGAAGTCCGTCGGCTGGACCGTGCACAACACCACGCCGTTTTCCGGCAGCGACTTGGGTCCGGTAGCGTCCATGTTGCTGTAAGGATTGGGCGGCCATTCGGCCCAAGCCGGCCCCGCCGCTAGGGCGCAGCCGCCGCCCAGTAGAAACACTCGCCTATCCATCCTCACCCCGACATTCGATGACCCAGCGTTGAGATGCTGCGGTTGGAACGGGCGGTGAGTCAACCGCGAACAGAGCGACTTGACAGTCGATGTTACAGGCGTAATCGTTGCTGTCGGAGACCGAACGCCATGAACATCACCCAGGCCGAAAGCCGCATCATGGATGCGCTCTGGACGCGCCAGCCCCTGACGGTCGACGAGATCATGGCCGAGGTCGCCGAGCCGCAGGGCTGGGGCGAGGCCACGGTCAAGACGCTGATCAACCGCCTCCTGAAGCGCAAGGCGATCCGCTCGGACCGCATCGACGGCCGGGCGCGCTACGCCCCGATCATCCAGCGCGCCGACTATGTGCAGGCCGAGAGCCAGAGCCTGCTCAACCGCCTTTTCGACGGCCAGCTGACGCCGCTGGTGGCGCATTTCGCCCAGCATCGCGCCCTGTCGACCGACGAGATCAAGCAACTGAAGACTCTGATCGAGGGTCTCGAACATGATGGCTGAACTGCTGGCCCTGACCCTGTTGCGCACCCAGGCGGCCGCCGCCGCCGCGGTGCTGCTGGTCCTGCTGCTGCGCGGCCCGGTGCGCGCGGCGTTCGGGGCCGGCCTGGCCTATCGCCTGTGGGCCCTGGTGCCGGTGGCCGCCATCGCCACGGTGTTCCCCAGCCTGTCGGAGACCCTGGGCTCGGGCGCGCCGCCGCCGCTGATGGGCGAGGAGCGCGCCGTGCTGGTGCTGGCCGTCTGGCTGGCCGGCGGCGTCGCCCTGGCCACGGTGATCCTGCTGCAGGAGCGCGCCTTCCGCGCCCGGGCCGAGGCCGGACGGGCCGGCCCCGCCGTCATGGGCGTCTTCTGGCCCCGCATCGTGCTGCCGGCCGACTTCACGACCCGCTTCGACGAGCAGGCGCGCAAGATGGTCGAACTGCACGAGCGCGCCCACATCAAGCGCGGCGACCCGATCGCCAACCTGGCCATCGCCGGCGTCCAGGTCCTGGGCTGGTGCAACCCGCTGATCCACCTGGGCGCCCTGTGCGCGCGGCTGGATCAGGAGATGGCTTGCGACGCCTCGGTCCTGAGCCTGCGGCCCAACCTGCGGCGTCCCTATGCCGAGGCGCTGCTGGAGGCCCATACGCGCCGAACCGGCTCGCCCCTGGCCTGTTTCTTCGCGGCCCATCCGCTGGTGATGCGGGTCAAGCTGCTGGCCCGGCCCGAGCCCAGCCATCGGCGGCAGACCGCCGGCGCCGCGGCGATCGCCCTGATGGCGGTGGTCACCGCCCTGGGCGTCTGGACGGTCACGCCGCGCGGTCCCCTGCCCAACCAGGAGATCTCCTGGCCCGGCCGGTTCGTCGGCGACAGCCCGGTCGACGGCATCACCCTGCCTCCGCTCCACCACTAACATCGCCGCATCTCGGTCGCTCCGCCGCCGTGGCTTGACGACTCAAATTACATCTGTAAGTTTTTAGATCTACAGACGTAATCCGCGCTCGGCGCGGCGACAGGCGGCGGCGATCATGACCTTCGTTCTCAGGATGCCCGTGGCGCGCGGTCGCCGCAGCCGTCGCAAGGCGCTGGCGGTGCGGCTCTTCGACCTGGGCGTCATGGCCCTGGTCGCCTTCGCCGTCGGCCTGATGGTGATGCTCACGGTGCGGTACGAGATGAAGGTCGAGCCCAAGCCCCCGGCCGCGGGCGCCCAGCTCCTCCAGGCCCGGTCGATGGCGCGGGTGCGCTGGGCCAGCGTCAAGCCGCGGCTGATCGTCCGCCTGGCCCAGCCGCACGCCCTGGAGTTGGGCCGGGTGTGGGCGCGCCGCGACGGCCGGGTCTGCGGCCTGGTCAACGGCTGGGGCAGTTTCGGCGGCCTGACCGGCATGACCCGCTTCTACGCCCAGGGCGACGAGTCGGTGTTCAAGCAGGACGGCCGCCCGGACTTCGAGGAGGAATGGTGGGCCTGCAAGCGCGACCGCTATGTGGTCATCCGCGAAGGCTCGGAGGAGACGGGCTTCTGCCCGACGCGGCTAGGCCGGCAGCGGTGCTTCGACGTCGTGTACGGGCGGTAGGCCGCGCCGTCGCCGCCCCTACTCCACCCGCGGCAGCACCAGCGCCACGCGCAGGCCCGGGCCGAAGCCGCCGTACTCGCCCGGCCCCTCGGCCAGTTCCAGCCGTCCGCCGTGCGAGGCGGCCACGGCCTGGACCAGCGACAGGCCCAGGCCCGCGCCCGGTTCGCTGCGGCTGTTCTCCAGCCGCACGAAGCGCTGGACCACCCGGCCACGGTCGGCCTCGGGCACGCCGGGACCGGTGTCGGTGACCGAGAACTCCAGCTCGCCCGACGAGGTGCGCCGGGCCCGCAGCATCACCGCCCCGCCCTCCGGCGTATACTTGATGGCGTTGTCGAGGATATTGGCCAGGGCCTGGGCGATGAACTCGCGGTTGCCGCGCACGCCCAGGGCCGGAACGATCTCGGCCTTGAAATCCAGGCCCTTGTCCTCGCAGCTGGCCTCGTAGAGTTCGGCCATGTCCGAGGCCAGCTCGCTGGCGTCGAACACCGCCTGATTCGGCGCCTCGCCGGCCGCCTGCAGGCGGGCGATGGCCAGCACCGCGTTGAAGGTCTTGAGCACGCCGTCGGCGTCGGCCAGGGCGGTCTCCAGGGCCGCCACCGGATCGCCCTTGCCGTTCTCGGCGTCGATCAGGGCCACCTCCATGCGGGCGCGCAGACGGGTCAGGGGCGAGCGCAGGTCGTGGGCGATGGCGTCGCCGGCATGGCGCAGGCCGCCCATCAGCCGCTCGATGCGGTCGAGCATGTCGTTGAGACCCTCGGCCAGTTCGTCGTACTCGTCGCGCGTGCCGCGCACCCGGGCCCGGGCGTGCAGGTCGCCGGCCCGCACCGCGTTCACCACGTCGACCAGGCCCTGCATGCTGCGCGAGACGTTGCGGCTGATCAGCACCCCGCCGGCCAGGCCCAGGATGATCACCAGAGCGCCCGCCCCGCGCAGGGCCCGAACGATCTTCATCACATAGCCTTCGGACTCCTGGACGTCGGCTCCGACGAACAGGGCCTCGCCTCCGCTCAGGCGCTCCTGCACCCCGCGCGCCGCACGCTTGACCTCGGCGCCGTCGATGTCGGTCTCGGTGAGCTTGAAGGTCTCCCAGGTCGGACCCGGTCCCGTGAAATCGTCGATCGGCGACTCCTCGATCGAGCCGGAGATCCGCTTGCCGTCCTTGTCGAGCAGCAGGTACAGGAACGGCCGCTCGCCGGTGGCGCGCTCGACGATGGTCTGGTTCAGGGCGTTGACCCCGCCCACCCGGTAGGCGGCCTCCAGGCTCTCCATCTCGCGGGTGATGTCGGCGTCGGCGCGGCGGTTCACCTCGCCGGCCGTGGCGATGTAGATATAGCCCAGGAACGCGCTGGCCGCCGCCGCGAACAGGGCCAGGAACAGCAGGGTCAGCCGGAACGGCGTCGATCGGATCAAGCGCGGCAGGCGCATGGGCTAGCTCTTCTTACCCATCAGGGCGGCGATGTCTCGGCGGCTGTCGAGGATGCGGAGGAGGCGAATACCGTTTCCGTCTTCCAGAGGTTCATAGACGATCACCCAAGGCGCGACGGAAAACGACTTCGGCTCGCCCTGCAAGTCCAGGCGAAGCCTGCCGAGATGCGGTCGGCGCGCCAAAAGCCGGATGGCCGCCTCCAGCCGTTCGGTGACCGCTCTTGCCCGGGTTGCGCCGCTCTCGCGCCCGATCCACAGCGCCAATTGCTTGGCGTCGTGGCGCGCGCCGGAACTTCGCTCAATCCTCGGCCCCCGCATTCGCTACGCTATCGACCTTCCTTGCGCAGCTCTTCCTCCACCTCGGCCATGACATCTTCCATGCTCCAAGGCTCGGTCTTGCCCTCGGCGAACTCCTGGCGCGCCTCGCGCAGGCTCTCGTTGATGGCGTCGCGATTGCGCGCGATCCACGCCTCCATTTCGGCCTCGGAAAGCTCCGGGCCGAAAAGCTCGTCGTCAGGAACGGGCTGGGTCAGCTTGTTCATGCCGCGAGCCTAACACGGGTCGGTCGGCGGCAAAACCAGACCGCCTCGGAGCGCCTCTACGGATCGAGCCGGTAGCCCGCCCCGCGCACGGTCTGCAGCATGGCCCGGTCGAAGCCCTTGTCGATCTTCGAGCGCAGGCGGGAAATGTGCACGTCGATGACGTTGGTCTGCGGATCGAAGTGGTATTCCCACACCTTCTCCAGCAGCATGGTGCGGGTCACCGACTGGCCGGCGTGGCGCATCATGAACTCCAGCAGCTGGAACTCGCGCGGCTGCAGGTCGATCTCCTTGCCCTGCCGATGGACCGTGCGGTTGATCAGGTTCATCTCAAGCTCGCCGACCTTCAGGGTCGTGGCGACCGCGCCCGTCTCGCGGCGGCGCGACAGGGCGTCGACCCGGGCGATCAGCTCGGCGAAGGCGTAGGGCTTGACCAGATAGTCGTCGGCCCCGGCCCGCAGGCCGGTGACGCGGTCGTTGATCTCGCCCAGGGCCGACAGGAACAGCACCGGCGTCTGGTCGCCCTCACGGCGCAAGGTCTCGACCACCTCGACGCCGTTCTTCTTGGGCATCATCCGGTCGACGATCATCACGTCGAAGCCGCCCTTGCCCGCCTCGGTCAGGCCGGCCTCGCCGTCGGGCGCGTGGACGCAGTCGTAGCCGGCCTCGGTCAGGCCGTGGCGCATCGCCGCCGCCGCCTCGAGATCGTCCTCGATGATCAGAATACGCATGCCCAATCCTCAACCCTGGCCCCGGATGCACGAAAGGGCGCCACCGTGCGAATCGATGACGCCCTCTATCGTGTTGTCGTCACGTCCCGGCGATGGTGACGTGATCCGCGCGCGGGCGAAAGCCCCCGCGTATCGCGGTTCTTACGGCGCGATCTTCAGCGGCACGATCGTGGGACGACCGGCGCGGATGATCCGCAGGTTGACGCTGGGGCGCTGCAGCTTCTTGGCCGCCTCGACCGCCGAGGACACCTGGGCGGCCGACGCGACCGGCTCGCCGTTGACGCTGGTGACCACGTCGCCCTTGCGCAGGCCCTTTTCGCCGGCGTCGGAATTGGCCTTCACGCCGTCGATCAGCACGCCCTTGACGGTCGGGTCGATGCTGTAGGTGCGGCGGGCCGCCTCGTCGATCGGCACCAGGGTCATGCCCAGGGCTTCCGACTTCTGGACCTGCGGCTTGGCCGGCGCGTCGGCGCCGCCCTCGTCGCTGTCGTCGTCGTTGAGCGACAGCTCCTTCTCGGTGGGCCGCACGCCCGACTTGATCTCGACCGTGCGAGGCTTGCCGCCGCGCAGGACCGACAGTTTCAGGGTGTCGCCCGGACGCCCCTTGGCCACTTCGCGGGTCAGTTCCGAGCCGCTCTTGATCTCCACGCCGTTGACGGCGGTGATCACGTCCTCGGGCAGCAGGCCGCCCTTCTGGGCCGGACCGCCGGGCACTAGGTCGGCGACGATCGCGCCCTTGACGTCGCCCAGGCCCTGGGCGTCGGCCATCTCCTTGGTGAAGGGCTGGATCTGCGCGCCGATGTAGCCGCGAACCACCTTGCCGCCGCTGATCAGCTGCTTGGCGGTGGCCTCGGCCACGTCGGCGGGGATGGCGAAGCCGATGCCCACCGAGCCGCCGGTTGGCGAGAAGATCGCGGTGTTGACCCCGATCACCCGGCCGTAGATGTCGAACGACGGGCCGCCGGAGTTGCCGCGGTTGATCGGCGCGTCGATCTGGATGTAGTCGACGAAGGTCGACGAGCTGTCGCCCAGGTCGCGGTTATAGGCCGAGATGATGCCGGCCGTGGCCGTGCCGCCGAGGCCGAACGGGTTGCCGATGGTGATCACCCAGTCGCCGACCCGCGGCTTGGCCTGGTTCTCGAAATTGACGAACGGGAAGGCCGCGCCCTTGGCCTTGGGGTCGACCACCTTGAGAACGGCCAGGTCGGTGCCCTCGTCGCGGCCGACGATGGTGGCCTTCAGTTCGCGGCCGTCCTTGAGCACGACATTGATGCCGTCGTCGTCGGCGTCGGCCACCACGTGGTTGTTGGTCACCAGATAGCCGTCGGCCGAGATGAAGAAGCCCGAGCCCGAGGACTGCTGCTTGGGGCCCGGGGCCTCCTCGCCGTCCTCGCCCTTCTGGCCCTTGGGCACGATGTCGAAGCCTTCCAGGCCGGGGATACGCAGCTTCGGCGCCGCGGCGGCCTTCGACGTCACGTCGATCTGCACCACGGCGGGCGAGACCTGCTCGAAGATATCGGCGAACGACATCGGCGCGCCGGGCGGCGGCGCGAACATCGGCGACCCGCTGGCCATGGGCGCGCCCGAGGTGCGGATCACCTGAGCCGGCTCGGCGGCGCCCGCGGGGCCCATGCGCATGCCTACGCCGACCAGCGCCGCGCAGGCCACGCCCGCCCCGGCCACCGCACCGACAAAGAAACCAGACTTCCTAGCAGCCATCTTACGTCTTTCCTCACCCACGGCGCGCGGCGCCGGGTCCTTGGCCTGAGAACCTAGTTGCGCTGGCGAAAGGCGCAATGGTCTTCGATGAGATCATGCGTCCACGCTCAAGATGGTCTTGCGGCGTCTTCGCGGCGCAATCGTGTCATTCGTCCTTCAACAACACCTGAAGACGCGCCTCCTCCACCTGCGAAAGTGGCGGTGTATCTTCACCGTCCGCCGTCGAGGCGGCCCGCCGGCGCAGCAGCAGCGCCATCAGCACGCCGCCCAGGATCAGCGCAACCGCAGGCGTGGCCCAGAGCAGGGCGTTGCCGGCCGAGAACGGCGGCTTGAGCAGCACGAACTCGCCATAGCGCTCGACCAGGAACGCGCGGATCTGCCGGTCGGTGCGTCCCTGCTTCACTTGGTCGCGCACCACCTGGCGCAGGTCGCCGGCCAGGGCGGCCTCGGAATCGTCGATCGACTCGTTCTGGCAGACCAGGCAGCGCACCTCGCGGAAGATCTCGCGGGCCCGCGCCTCCTGGGCCGGATCGGGCAGGCGCTCGGCCGGATCGGCGGCGGCGCCGGCCATGCAGGCGATGGCCACCAGCGCGACAAGCATCCCCCGTCCCTTCTCCCCTTGCGGGAGAAGGTGTCGGCGTAGCCGACGGACGAGGGGTCGCAGGGCGGTGAGACCGCGAACGATCGAAGCGGACGGGTTTGAGAAACCCCTCATCCGACCGCCTTCGGCGGCCACCTTCTCCCGCAAGGGGAGAAGGAAAGGGAAAACCGACCTCACGCCGCACGCTCCGCGCGCTTGCCCACGCCGAACCGCAGGCGGCGGTCCGACAGCGAGACCACGCCGCCGATCGCCATGATCAGCGGGCCCAGGAAGATCAGCCGCACCCACGGATTGACGAAGGCCCGCACCAGCCAGGCCGGCTGGCCGCCCGGGCCCGCCCGGCGCTCGCCCAGCACCACATACAGGTCGTCCAGCACCTTGGGGCAGATCGCCACCTCCGAGGTCGTCTGCTTGCCGACCGGGTAGAAGCGGCGCTCGGGCCGGGCCTCGCAGACCGGCGCGCCGGCCCTGGTGATCTTCACGATCCCGCGCTCGGCGATGTAGTTCTCGCCCTCGACCGTGCCGACGTCGGTCAGGGCCAGCTCATAGGCGCCCAGCTTCAGCTGCCCGCCGACGCTCAGGGCCTGAGCCGCCTCGACCCGCCAGGTGGTCTCGAACGCCGCGCCCAGCACGAAGATCCCCAGGCCCGCGTGGGCCAGGGTCGTGCCCCAGGCGCCGCGCGGCAGGCCGGTCAGGCGGCGGCGGACCTCGGTCCAGGGGGCGCGGAAGGCCTTCACCCGCTCGGCCAGTTCCAGCAGCGCCCCGCCGATCAGCCAGAAGCCGACGACGAGGCCGGCGCTGGCCAGGGCGCTGCGCGGGGCGACGACGGCGAAGGCGACCAGGCCCAGGATCGCGGCCAGCGCCAGGGCCAGCCACAGGCGGCGCACCACCAGCCGGGCGTCGCCGCGCTTCCAGGCCAGCAGGGGGCCCGCCGGCAGGATCGCCATGGCCAGCACCATCAGCGGCACGAAGGTCATGTTGAAGAACGGCGCCCCGACCGACACCGCCTCGCCGTCGGTGGCCTCGCGGATCAGCGGGAACAGGGTGCCGACCAGCACCACGGCCGTGGCCGTCGACAGGATGATGTTGTTCAGGACGATGGCGCTCTCGCGGCTGACGGGGGCGAACAGGCCGCCGGCGTTCAGGCTGGGCGCGCGCAGGGCGAACAGGAGGAAGCCCGCGCCGGCCGCGATCCCCATGATGGTCAGCAGCAGGATCCCGCGGGTTGGGTCGACGGCGAAGGCATGGACGCTGGTCAGCACCCCCGAGCGCACCAGGAACGCGCCCAGCATCGAGAAGGTGAAGGCGGCCAGGCCCAGGAACACCGTCCAGCCCGGCAGGGCCCCGCGCTTTTCCAGCACCACGGCCGAGTGCAGCAGGGCCGAGCCGATCAGCCAGGGCATGAAGCTGGCGTTCTCGACCGGGTCCCAGAACCACCAGCCGCCCCAGCCCAGCTCGTAATAGGCCCAGAAGGCGCCCAGGGTGATGCCGACGGTCAGGAAGCTCCACGCCGCCAGGGTCCAGGGCCGCACCCAGCGGGCCCAGGCCGCGTCGACCCGGCCTTCGATCAGGGCGGCCATCGAGAACGAGAACACCACCGAAAAGCCGACATAGCCGCAGTAGAGGAACGGCGGGTGGAAGGCCAGGGCCGGGTCCTGCAGTAGCGGGTTCAGCGACGCCCCCTCGACGGGCGCGTCCAGCAGCCGGGCCATGGGGTTGGAGGCGAAGACGGTGTAGGCCAGGAACAGCACGCCCAGCGCCCCCTGGGTCGCCACCGCATAGGCCCGCAGGCGCGGCGGCAGGGCCTCGCCAAAGCCGGCCACGGCCGCGCCGTAGCCGGTCAGCACCAGGCACCACAGCAGCATCGAGCCCTCGTGGCTGCCCCAGGCGCCGGCCACCTTGTAGAGCATCGGCTTGGCGGTATGGGAGTTGGCCGCGACATTGGCCACCGAGAAGTCCGACACCACGAACGCGTGGATCAGGGCCAGGAAGGTCAGGGCCGTGCACAGGAAGGCCCCGAGCGCCGCGCCGCGCCCCGCGCCCGCCAGCAACGACGACCGCCGCGCCCCGCCGACCGCCGACAGGATCAGCTGCAGGGCCGACAGGACCAGGGCCAGGACCAGGGCGTAGGCGCCGAATTCAGTGATCACGTCGTCGGTTTCCCCGGCTTGTAGCCTTGGTACGACGGCGCCTGTCCGTCCCCGCGCCACTCGCCCTGTTCCTTCAGCGCCTTGGAGACCTCGCGCGGCATGTAGCGCTCGTCGTGCTTGGCCAGCACCTGCTTGGCGACGAAGGTCCCGGACGTGTCGAAGGCGCCCGACGCGACGATGCCCTGGCCCTCGCGGAACAGGTCGGGCAGGTCGCCCTTGTAGCGGACCAGGGCGGTGGAGCGCTGGTCCGCGACCACGAACTCGACCAGGCCGTCCGGATGCTTGATGACGCTGCCCTTCTGGACGAGGCCGCCCAGCTGCGCCTTGCGGCCGGCCGGCACGTGGGCGGCGGCGGCCTGGGACGGGGTGTAGAACAGCGAGATGGCGTCGCGCATGCCCCACAGGGCCAGGCCCACGGCCAGGGCCACCACCGGGGCGGCGACGGCCAGGACGGTCAGGCGGCGACGGGCCTTGCGGGATTTGGGCAGGAAACTCATGGCTGGGTCTTCTGGGCGGGAGTCTGGGCGGCCTGGCCCAGGGCGGCCAGCACCTTGGGCTGGTCCTTGTAGCGCGCCTGGGCCTGGGCCAGGGCCGCATCGCGGCGGGCGGCGTCGCCCAGCACCGAATAGGCGCGCACCAGCTTGATCCAGCCATCGGGATCGTCGGGATTGGCCTCGAGCCGGGCGGCCAGGCCGGCGACCATGCCCTGGATCATGTCCTGGACCTTGTCGCCGCCCTCGGCCGGCTGGCCGGTGGGGGCGGTGCTGGGCCGCAGGCCGCCGTCGGCCTGGACCTGGGCGATCTGGTGGCCGAAGCCCATGCGGCGCGGGTCGTCGGGCGGCAGGTCGGCCAGCAGGGCCTTCCAGTCGGTCAGGCCGCCCTGGACGTCGCCGTCGGCGATCCGGGCCAGACCCAGGTGATAGCGGGCGCTGACGTTCTTGGGGTCGCGCTTCAGCGCCTCGGCGAAGGCTTTGCGGGCGTCGGTCCCGATCTCGCCCTGGCCGTCGGCCACGAAGGTCTCGCCCAGGCCGGCCCACAGGTCGGCACGGGCCGGGGCCAGGGTCACGGCGCGGCGCAGGGCCTGGGAGGCGCCGGTGGCGTCGCCGGCGGCCATCCGGGCCAGGGCCAGGTTCTTCAGCGGCTCGGGATCGGTCGGGCGCTGGAGGGCGATCTGCTCCAGCACCGCGGCGATCTTCTGCGGCTCCAGCTGGGCGGGGTCGGTGTTGCGCCACGCGGCCACGCGCTTGAGGAACGGCTCATCCGGCGCGCCCGGGGCGCCCACCAGGCCGTAGACGCCGAACGCCAGCAGCGGCGCGGCGGCGGCCAGGGCCAGCACCAGCGGCCGCAGCTTGGGATTGGCCGGCGGCCACGGCGCCTGATGGTCGGCGGCCGCGATCAGGCGGCGGCCGGCCTCGGCCCGCGCGCCCTTCAGCTCGGCGTCGGCCAGCAGGCCGCGCTCGGCCAGGTCGTCGATCTCGGACAGCTGGCGCCGGTGCACGGCCAGGCTGGCGTCGTCGCCGCCCGCGCTGGCGGCCGCGGACGCCCGCGCGGCGCCGCGCAGCATCAGAGCTGCGACGACAGCCGACAATCCCGCCGCGGCGATCCAGAAAGCGATCATGTCTCGCGTGTTAGCCGGGAAACGGCGGCGCCGTTAGCGAAAAAAGCGCTTAAGGGACGCGATGGGCCTAAGCCGCCGCCGCCATCGCCGCCGCCGCGCGGCGGCGGACGATCTCGGCGGTCTTTTCGTCGCGGCTGTAGGCGATGTAGCCGGCGGCCAGGTCGACATAGAGCCGCGCCAGCCCCTGGTCGCCGCCGTCGCCCGTCCGGACGATGTGCAGGATGTCCTCGATGTACTGGTCAAGGCGCCCGTTCAGCTTCTCCAGCACCTTGGCGCGGCTGGAGCCGTAGCCGCTCTGCATGGCGCAGCTACGGACCTCGGCGATGAACACCAGCACCGCCGTCAGCCGCCGGGTCTGGAGCTCGTCGGGCTCGGCCGTCAGCTGCGGCACGCCCTTGCCCTTCTTTCCGCCGAGGATCGAGATCGGCCGCAGCGGCAGGGCCGCCAGCAGCTCCTTCTCGGCCGCGTTCATCCGTCCCTCGACCGCCTGGGCGATGGCCTGCTTGTACTTGGCCACGCGCCGCCCCCAGGGGCCGTCCTTGACCAGGTTCACCGACTGCTCCAGCTCGGTGATCTGCTGGGCGACCCTTTGGGCGGCGTAGGCGGCCTTGCGCCCCTCGGCCTCGCCCTTGACCGGGTCGAAGGTGTTGATGAAGTCGATGTTCTTCTCGATGTCGGCCAGCACCCGCTCGCCGAACACCCCGACCTCCGAAGAGGCCCAGAACTTGTCGCCCGGACGGTCCATGACCGCCGAGATCACCCGCAGGATCCGCCAGTCGTCGGGCAGGTGGGCGGCCAGCATCTCGAACAGCAGCGGCCCGGCGTCCGGGCGGATGGCGCAGGCGTCCTTGTAGGCCAGCCGGGCCGAGGAGGCGCGCTCCTCGCTCATCTTGCTGACCCAGTCCTGCAGCTTGGGCAGGGCGGCGCGGACGATGACCGACAGCTCCAGGCACGAGGCCAGGCCATCGACGTCGCAGATGGCGTCCAGCGCCTGGAAACCGGCCTCCGTCTGGGCGCGCAGACCGCGGGCGGCGATCTTGCACAGCTCGTCGAAGACGTCGGGCGGCCCCTGCTCCAGGTCCCACGGATTGCACCGCGCCGCGGCCTCCTCGACCTTCTTGGGCGCCTGTTGCCGCAGGGCGGCCCACAGCAGGGTCAGGGTGCGGGGCGGAAAGGCGGTCTGGCCGGCGTCGCGCGCGACGCACAGCGGGACGATCGGGGTCAGCACGCTGTTGCGGACATAGCGGGCGGCGACCTCGTCCTCGACCAGGCCGCGCACGGTCGCCAGCGCGCCCTGCCCACCGGCGGGACCGGCCAGGGCGAGCTCCAGGCTGCGCAGCGCGGCGTCGGGCGCGGTTTCCACCAGCCTCCGAACCATCAGCAACTTGTTGGCCGCGATCGCTGCCATAACCCCCCACCGGATCGGCCCGCCCCGGGCCGCGTCAACCATGTCGCCAACGAGGTTAAGACTTTCCGAAACCATAAGTTTTCGCGGCGCGAACGGTAGCGTCGAAAGGTCGCTGGCCGCCCGGCGCGGCTTTCGCGAAATGTGGGGTTGAGCGGAGGAACGCCTGGCTCTCCTCCCCCGTGAACCGAGGGGTATCGCCTATGGATCTGCTCTGAATAGAGTCTGTCATCCCGGACAAGCTCGGCGAAGCCAAGCGCCGATCCGGGACCGCCGCAAACGCTGAGTTCACGCCCCGGTCCCGGATCTTCGCGCTGCGCGCTCGTCCGGGATGACAGTGTTTCTGGGTCATAGGCGATAGCCCTGCCCGCGAACCGGGAAGGAGATGGCGCCGGCCCTACCCCTCCGACCGCGGCAGCACCAGGGTCACGCGCAGGCCGCCCAGGGGCGAGGCGCCCAGGGTGACCGAGCCGCCGTAGGCGCGGGCCAGTTCGTCGACGATCGACAGGCCCAGCCCCGAGCCGGGCGTGTGCTCGTCCATACGCTGGCCGCGCTTGAGGGCGTCGGTCCAGCGGTCGGGCGGCAAGCCGGGACCGTCGTCGTCGACGGTCAGGGTCATCTGTTCGGGCGAACTGGCCACCGCCTCGGCCCGCACCTTGCCCTTGCACCACTTGCCGGCGTTTTCCATCACGTTGCCGGCCAGCTCCATGAAGTCCTGGCGCTCGCCCTGGAAACACAGGTCGTCGGGGCACCGCCAGTCGATCTGGACGCCCCTTCCCTCCGACTTTCCCTGGAAGATCCGCTCCAGGGTCACGGCCAGTTCGTCCAGGATCGGCTCGACCGGCGTCCGTTCGCCCGAGGTCTGGGAGCGGGCGGCGGCGCGGGCCCGGCGCAGGTGGTGGTCGACCTGCTCGCGCATGGTCTGGGCCTGGCGCTCGACCACCTCGGCCAGGGCGCCCGGCCGCTGGCCGGCCTCGGTCAGCATCACCGACAGCGGGGTCTTCAGGGCGTGGGCCAGGTTGCCGACGTGGGTGCGCTGGCGCTCGACCACCTCCTGGTTATGCGACAGCAGGGCGTTCAACTCGACCGCCAGCGGCGCCAGTTCCTCGGGATAGTCCACGTCCAGCTTCTCGGCCTTGCCGCGCCGCACCGACGCCACCTCCCGGCGCAGCCGGAACAGCGGCACCAGGCCGACCCGCACCTGCACCACCACCGCGGCGATCAGGCCGCCGCCCAGGATGACCAGGGCGAGGGTGGTGATGCGCCCGAACCGGTCGGCGTCGGCGTCGATCGGCGAGCGGTCCTCGGCGGCGATGAACACCACCGGCCGCGGATAGCCGGGCAGCCGGGCCAGCAGGGCGGCGGCGCGCAGCGGCCGGTTCTGCGGGCCCTTGAGGTCGAAATAGAGGGTCTTGCCGGGCTCGGACATCAGCCGCTCGGACTGCTCGACCGGGATCGTCAGGTCGCTGTCGAACAGCGAGCGCGAGCGCTCGACCACGTTCAGCCCGCCGCCCCCCGGCGGCTGGTCGAAGATCGTCCAGTAGCGGCCGGAATAGGCCCGGGTGGCGCGGATGTCGGTCAGGACCGGGGCCTTCAGCACCCCGTCGTCGACGGTGGAGCCGGCATAGAGGTCGTCGGTCAGCACGGCCAGCGACTGGTCGAACCGGCGGATGGCCGCGTCGCGGAACTGGGCGGTCAGGAACACGCCCGCCAGGACCAGCACCACCAGGTTCCACGCCGCCGCCAGCAGCACCAGCCGCCGGACCAGCGAGCGCTTGCCGAGGTCCCACACGGCTAGGCGCTCCCGAGGAGGGTCACTCGGTCGTCTCGCCTTCCAGCGGCGTCAGGCGATAGCCGAGGCCGCGCACGGTCTCGATCCGGTCGCTGCCCAGCTTCTTGCGCAGCCGGCCGATGAACACCTCGATGGTGTTGCTGTCGCGGTCGAAGTCCTGGTCGTACAGGTGCTCGACCAGCTCGGTGCGGCCGATCACCCGGCCCTGGTGCATCATCATGTAGTGCAGCAGGCGGTATTCCAGCGAGGTCAGGCGCAGGGGCTCGCCGTTGACGCTGGCCCGGGCCGCGCGCGGGTCCAGGCGCAGGCCGCCGCACGACAGGGTCGGCGAGGCGTGACCGGACGAGCGCCGCAGCAGGGCGCGCAGGCGGGCCAGCAGCTCCTCGGTGTGGAACGGCTTGGTCAGGTAGTCGTCGGCGCCGGCGTCGAAGCCCGCGACCTTCTCGTTCCACGAACCGCGCGCGGTCAGGATCAGCACGGGGGTGGCGACATTGCCGCGCCGCCAGCGCTCCAGCACCGACACGCCGTCCACCTTGGGCAGGCCCAGGTCCAGCACCACGGCGTCGTACGGTTCGGTCTCGCCCAGGAACTGGGCCTCCTCGCCGTCGGCGGCGTGGTCGACGGCGTAGCCCGCGTCGCCCAGGGCCAGCTTCAGCTGGCGCGACAGGTCGGGATCGTCTTCGACAAGCAGGATGCGCATGGAGGGGTCTCTGTCTCGTGACGCTGGATAGGAAACTAGTTGGCGCTGAGGATCTGGCCGGTCTGGGCGTCGACGATGAAGTCGATGCGGCGACCGTCGGTCGTGGCCCAGCGGACCCGGTAGTTGGGGCCTTCCAGGCCGGCGTCCAGCACCCGGCCCGGCGTGCGGCGGCCGATCTGCTCGATCACCCGGCTGAGCGGCACCAGACGCCCCGACTGCACGCCCCCACGCGCCTGGTCCTGCCGGGCGCGCCAGTCGGCGCCCAGCGAGTCCGGGCCGCGCTGCGCGGACGCCACGCCGGGGAGGGCGGCGGCGGCCAGGGCGGCGGCGAAGAGGAGATGGATCGGCTTCATGGGCTCCGGTCTAGAGCGTCGCGGCTGAATAGAGGCTGAACACCGCCGTTATGGACGGGCAACGTCGTTCTGTCACGGATTGCGCGAACGAAGGCTCGGCAGGCCGTCCTTCGATCAGTCCTGCCCGGATCCCCGAGAGGGACGCTTTCGCTGCGGACTTGCCAGGGAAAGGACGCGGCCCTAGCGTGCAATCTTCACGTGTGCGCTCGCGGACTACAGCCAGACGCGCCGCGCGCGCCGGCTTCTTGGGGGCGCGGATCCCGAACGCGCTTTTTGGGGGAGAGGCATGCCGCTGTTCGGAGATGTCAGGCGGTCCTTCCTGGCCTGGGTCCTGACGCTGGGCCTGGCCAGCCTGGCCGCCCCGGCCGTCGCCGCCGCCCCGCCGCCCAGCGCCAGCCCGACCCCAACCCCGACCGACGGCGTGATCCAGGCCGTCGGGATCGCGCCCGCGAACCTGGGCGCCAACGCCGACCAGCTGACCTTCCTGCCCGCCGGCGCGCCCGGCCCGGTGACGCTGACCGTCGACCGGCCGGCCGACAAGCAGGCCCTGGTCCTGGGCGCGCGGCCCGGCGACCGGGTCTGGCTGACGGTGGACGATCCGCTGAACCCGCGGCGCGTGGTCCAGATCACCCGCCTGGCGCGGCCCGTGCCGGCCCTGCAGCGGACGATCGCGCTCGCCGCCGCCTTCGCGGTGATCGCCGCCTTCGCCGGCCTGGCGACGGCCGGGCGGCCCTGGCGGTTCCTGGTCGGGAACGACAACCGCCTGAGCAATTCCCAGACCCAGATGGCGCTGTGGTTCGGCGTGGTGGCCATGGTCTACGGCGCCACCCTGATCCTGCGCGCCTGGTTCCTGGGCTGGGCGTTCATGGGCGGCATCGCGATGACCGCCAACGTCCTGGCCATGACCGGGCTTTCGGGCCTGTCGTTCGGCGCGGCCAAGGTGGTGGCCGTGCAGAAGGACGCTGACGCCGCGGCGGCCCTGGCGGCCGCGCCGGGCCTCGCCGCCCCCGCCCCGGTCGATCCCGCGCCCCGGCCCAGGATCGCCGACCTGGTGCTCAACGACTACGGCGCGGCCGACCTGGGCGACTTCCAGATGATCCTGATCAGCAGCGTGGCCACCCTGATCTTCGCCGCCGCCAGCTGGGAGTTCCTGACCGTGGTCGACATCGCCCGCGGCGCTACCCTTCCCGACATCGACACCGCCCTGCTGGGCAGCTTCGGCGTCGGCCAGGGGGCCTATCTGATCAAGAAGGCGGCGCTGCCGAACGGGGTGGGGTGAAGATGTCGCGGCGACGCGACCCGGTTTCCGCCCTCATCCCCATCACCAACTCTGCATATAGGATCTATTCAAGTGAGGGTCCGCATGAAGCTCTCCGTCGCGGCGCTGGTTCTGCTGCTCGCTGGTTCTGTTCAGGTCGCCCATGCCCAAACGTCCGAATGGCCCGAAGGCAGCGCCAACGCCATCGGCGAGAAATGGGCCCATGACCGCGACATGGCCGCCACCACGCTAAAGCGGCGCGATCGGGAGCTCTTATCTCTGGTGAGCAAGGCGCGTCCCGATCCATGCGAGAGCCGCCTGCTCGAAGCCGTAAAAGCCCTGCAACAGACTTGGCCCCACTATGCCAAGGCTGAGTGCGAACTGATCGGCTCACTCGATCTCGGCTTTAGTCCTTACCAATCGGCCAAGGCCGTCCAGTGCGAGGCCAATCTGACCGACCAACGCGCCCGCCGGGTCGCCGCGGCGACCCGTTGCGTCAAGCGCATCGCCTCGGGTTCGTCGCCTGACGCTCTCGAGGCTTGCTTGGCGCAGCTCGCGCCGATGGCGACGCGCCCAAACTAGACCGCCCCTACCGCCGCTTCGGCGCGTAGGGCCGCTTGTCCCGCCACGTCTCGGCGAACTTCTCCAGTTCGGCGTCCGGCGCGTCGGGCAGGGTGACCACCAGGCGGGCGAACAGGTCGCCGCGGTGGCCCTTGGCGTCGGCCAGGCCGCGGCCCTTGAGCCGCAGCTTGGCGCCGCTGTTGGAGCCCTTGGGGACCGTCAGGGTCACCGGGCCGTCGGGCGTGGGGGCCTCGACCTTGCCGCCCAGCACCGCGTCGGGGACGCTGACCGGCAGGTCCATGACCAGGGCGCCGTTCTCGGGGCGGTAGATCGGGTGCGGCTTGATGGCCAGCTCGATAAGGGCGTCGCCCTGCCCGCCGCGGCCCGGACTGCCTTGTCCCTTCAAGCGAAGCGTCTGGCCTTCCTGGGCGCCGGCCGGGATGGTGACGTCGATCGTGCGGCCGTCCGAGAAGGCCACGCGCTTCTTGCCGCCCTTGATCGCCTCTTCCAGGTCGATGTCGAGCCGGGCGCGCACGTCCGCGCCCCTGGCCGCGAAGCCGCCGCCGAAACCGCCGCCGGCCCCGGCCCCCGCGCCGCGATTGCGGCCCAGGATGTCGCCGAACAGGTCGTTGAGGTCGATCTCCGGCCCTTCGCCGCCGCCGCCGCTGCTTCGGAAGCCGCCGCCACGCCCGCCGAAGCCGGCCCCGAACGGGTTGCCGCCGCCCGCGCCGAAGCCGCCGCGCATGGTCTCGCGGCCGTCGGCGTCGATCTCGCCGGCGTCGAACTTCTTGCGCTTGTCGACGTCGCCCAGGATGTCGAAGGCGGCGCTGACCTGCTTGAACTTCTCCTCCGACTTCTTGTCGCCCTTGTTGGCGTCGGGGTGGTGCTGCTTGGCGAGCTTGTGGAACGCCTTGCGGATTTCCGCCGCGCTCGCGGTGCGGGAAACGCCAAGCTCCAGATAGGGGTCGCGCGCCAAGGAGGCTCCTCACGTCAGTTCAAACAGGCGAACGCCTCAATTAGGCCGTTCGGCGCGGCGTGCAAGCGTTATGTTGCATTATTATCACAGCAACGTCCGTGACACGGCGCCCCAGCCGTACAGGGCCGAGCCCTGGGCCACCCTGACAGCCAGGACCCCGGTCGGTCCAGCGGGGAAATCGACGGCGCGCTGGGCGGCCGTGTAGGTGAAGCTCGGCGTGGTCGTCTCGTCCGTCCGCATCACGGTCTCGCCGTCCAGGATCTCGACCCGATAGACCTCGCGCTCCTCGCCCAGCGGAACCTCGGCGTCCCAGCCGTCGCCGGCCAGGCGCGCGCGGCGGATCCAGGTCACCACCGTGTCGCCGCCCTGGGCCCGGGCCCGCAGGTGGGCCGGCGACCAGGGCCGGGCCGCCAGGCCGCGCCAGGTCTCGACCGCCTGGCTCATCGAAGGACCCGAGGCCGGGCCGCCGGCCGGGGCGGCGCGCCAGGTCAGGGGCAGGCCGCGCTCGGCCAGGGCCAGGTCGGCGCGGACCAGCGCCTCGTCCAGCACCACCACCGCCGCCCCGGCCGGGGTCAGGGCGGCCATGCTCGGGTCACTGCCCGCTTGGCCGCGCAGCAGGCCCGACAGGGTCCAGGCGTCGGCGCCGACCGGCTCGGCGGCCAGGAACTGGACGATCTCCCACTCGCCGCCCGCGCCGCGCACGGCCAAGGCGTTGGCGCCGGCCAGGACGGCCGAGCGGTCGCGGCTGACCGGGGCCGCGCCCTCCAGCCGCACGGTCAGCCGCGTGGCGTGGTCGAAGCGGTGCAGGGGGCCGGCCGGCAGGTCCGACAGGGTGACGCCCACCGTGGCCGGGACGGCGGCCGTGGCGCGCGGGCGCAGGGCCTCGACGCCGACGCCGGCCTGGACGTCGAAGGCCCGCCAGGGCGAGGCCGCCACCGCCACCAGCGGCCGCTCGTCCGCCTGGCCCGGCAGGTCCAGCACGTGCAGCACCGGCGGGCCCGGGACCTCGCGCGGCGCGGCCGGCGACCAGTCCAGCTCGCCGCCCGCCCGCACCGGATCGACCACCGGCGCCAGCTGGGCGCGCGGGTGTTCGTCCAGGTCGATCCGCGTCACTCGCCACGCGCCACCGTCCCCCATCAGGCTTAGCAGGGCGAGCCGATCGCCGGGCTCCAGGCGCAGGGCCGCCAGCGGCGACAGGTGGACGGTCGCCTCGCGCGGGTCGGCGGCGGCCAGCAGGCGCTCGGCCACGGCCCGGGCGTCGGCGGCGGCCAGCACCAGCGGCGCGTCGAGGTCGGCGCCGCCCTCCCCGCCCTCGCGGCGGACGATCACCGCGCCGGTCTGGTAGTCGCGGGCGGCGTCGATGAAGCGCAGGCGCAGGGCCTGGACCGGGGCGGCCAGGGTCCGGGCGGTGGTCAGCGGCGCCGCGCGATCCTCCGGCCAGGCCAGGTCGTCGTCGCCCAGGGCCAGGGCCGCCGGGCCCGAGCGGCCGGCCAGCACGACGCCGTCCTGGCGCTCGACCGGGTCGAGGGCGAAGGCCTCCAGCAGCGGGGCCAGGGCGTCGCGCAGCCGCATGGGCCGGTCGACCACGTAGCCGATGATGGCGCCGCCCGCCTCGCCCGGATCGACCGCCGCGCCGGCCCGCCGTGCCAGGGCGGCGACCAGCTCGGGCAGCGGTGCGATCCCGGCCCGGCCGTTCAGCCAGTGGCCCAGGGCCCAGTTCGGTCCGTCGGCCCAGACGCCGCTCCGGGCCGGGAAGTCCGGGAATGGCCGGGCGTCCCAGCACCAGGCCGCCGCGCCCTCGATCATCGGCCCGCCATAGACCGGCGACACCGGATTGGCGGCCGGGTCGGCCAGGTGGGCCAGCACCGCCTCCAGCGCCCGCCGCTGGCCGACCTCGTCGCGGGTCCCATCCGAGAACGGCGGCAGGGCGCTCTCGGCGCTCTTCTGGTCCACGAACAGGTTCGGCGCGTTGGCGCCCTTGTCGACCGCGCCGCAGCCGAACTCGACCAGCCGCAGCGGCTTGGACCGGGGGACCCAGGCGGTCGGCGACGCGGCCCGCACGCCGCCGGGACGGTCGAAGTGCGGCCGGCTCCACCACGACAGCAGGTCCTTGGGCCGGAACACCCAGGGCTCGGCGTAGGCGCCGTCGGTGATCGGGGTGCGGACCTGGGCCAGGCGATCGGCGTCCGAGGCGTAGAACCAGTCGAAGCCCTCGCCGCCGGCCAGGCCCCACCGCAGATAGGCCGGGTCGTGCGGCCCGCCCTGCCCGGCGTCCAGGTGGTCGGCGCCGTCGCGCCAGTCGGCCAGCGGCGGATAGAAGTCGATCCCGACGAAATCGATGTTGGCGTCGCTCCACAGCGGGTCGAGGTGGAAGTGGACGTCGCCGGAGCCATCCGCCGGCTGGTGGCCGAAATACTCGCTCCAGTCGGCGGCGTAGCCCAGCTTCGTCACCGACCCCAGCAGGGCGCGGACCTGGCCGGCCAGGCTCTTCAGGGCCGCCACGGCCGGATAGGACGAGGTCCCGTCGCGCACCGTGGTCAGGCCGCGCAGCTCCGAGCCCAGGATGAAGCCGTCCACCCCGCCCGCCAGCTGGGCCAGCTTGGCGTAGTGCAGCAGCATCCGCCGCAGCCCCCAGTCGCCGGCCGGGCCGGAGTAGGTCGGCAGGCCGTCCGCCACGCCGAACTGGGCCGCCGTGGCCGCGCCGAAGAAGCTGGCGACCTGGGCCCCGACGGCCGCCGTCCTGTCGGGCGAGCCCGGGCGGCCGGCGGCGGGATGGCAGGTGATCCGCCCGCGCCAGGGATAGGCGCCCTGCCGCGCGCCGCCGTACGGATCCGGCAGCACATTGCCGGCCGGCACGTCCATCAGCACGAACGGATAGAGCGTGACCTTCAGGCCGCGCCGCTTCAAGTCGGCGATGGCCTGTAGCACCGCCCGGTCGGCCGGCGTGCCGCCATAGGCCGGGCCGCCGCCATGGGTCGAGACCACGGCCGCGCCGGCCCGGTCGATCCCGTTGACCCGCCAGTCGAACGGGAGGGTCGCCTTGGCCGCCTGCTCCACCTTGGGCCGGATCGCGCACGACCCGCAGCGCAGGTCGTCGCCGAACCAGGCGACCACCAGGGTCACCTCTTCGACGTTCGGCAACTGGGCCTGCAGTTGGTCCAGCGACACCACCAGGTCGGGGCGGCCCTCGGTGTTGTTCAGGGTCTCGGCCGCGGTCCGGGTCAGGCCGTCGCGGCGCATCACCAGGTCGGTGGCGTAGACGAACTCGCCCGCCCCGGGGATCAGGCAGACGCCCTTCAGCCTGTCCTCGAGGCCCGCTGGCGTGTCGCCGGCGCGCGGCCGGTGGAACACCTCGAACGACAGCTGCGGCGGGCGATTGCCGTAGACCCCCAACGGCAGGTCCTCGAACACCACATAGGCCGTGCCGCGATAGGCCGGGGCGTCGCTTTCGACGGCGGCGATCAGCGGATCGGGGAGCTGGTCCTCGGCCCCGGTGTGGACGCGCATGACCACTCCGGCCATGTCCATCGGCTTGCCGTCGGCCCAGACCCGGCCGATCCCGTCGATCGGTCCCTCGCAGACGGCGACGGCGAACGACAGGCTGTAGGCGGCGCTGGTGTTGCGCGCCCCCCCCTTTCCCCCGGACAGGCCCCCGCCCGACCGGCCGTCGACCCAGCGCTCCTTGAACCGCGCCGCCCAGATCACCTGGCCGGCCACCCGGGCCCGGCCGAACACCGCCGCCATCGGCGCGCCCTCGGCCGCCCCCGACAGCCGCAGCTCGGGGATGCGCGGACCGGTCCGGCGGGCGGGCGTCAGGGCGTCCAGCGCGGCGCTGTCGATCGCCGCCCCGACCGCCAGGCCGATCGCGCCGCCGACGGGACCCGCCACGGCCGTGCCGACGGCGGAGAGAATGACCTGGGCCATGGGGTGTCCTTCAGGGTTCGGGAAATCGAAAGGCGCCGACCAGCCGCGCCCGCCACCAGCGGCCCAGCCAGCTCTCGACGCAGGCCCGGCCCCAGTAGGCGTGGATCATCCGGTCCTGCGCCGAAGTGATCGCGCAGTGCTTGGCCGGGGCGTCCGACGCCATGCGGAACAGCAGGACGTCGCCCGGGCGGGCGGCGGCCAGGTCCAGCCGGACCAGCCGGCGCTCCAGCGCCTGCGCCAGCAGCTCGCGCCCGCCCAGCTCGGCCCAGTCCGGGCGGTAGGGCGGCGGGGCCTCCGGCTCGGCGCCGTGCAGGGCCCGCCAGACGCCGCGCACCAGGCCCAGGCAGTCGCAGCCGACGCCGCGCAGGGACGCCTGGTGCTGGTAAGGCGTGCCGAGCCAGAGGCGGGCTTCGTGGAGGACGGCGGCGCGAACCCCCTCAGTCGCTTCGCGACAGCTCCCCCAGAGGGGGAGCAGCAGATCCTCCCCCGCTGGGGGAGGTGGCCCGAAGGGCCGGAGGGGGTTCACCGCCGCCCCCCGTCATTCCGCTCCCCCTCGCTGGGGTACAGCGTCAGGAAGTCCTCGCCCGGCGCGGTCGGGAAGCCGCGGAAGTTCAGGCCGTTGCCGAACCGCTCCCGGCAGGTGGCCCAGCGCTTGTCGCAGGTCGCGCCGGGAAAGGCCGCCAGGTCGACCCCGCAGCGGGCGTCGCCGAACGCCGCGTCGCACGACCGGCCGAAGGTGCGGCCGGCCACGCGGTCCAGCGCCGCCAGCGGGCCTTCCAGGGCCAGGGTGAAGGCCCCGCCCTCGACCTTGGCCGCCGCGACGCGGGCCGACCACAGCCGCACGGCCAGCTGCGGCGCCGACCAGTCGACCACGCGGCATTCCACCCGCGCCCCGTCATAGAGCCCGGCCGCCAGGTCGGCCTCCGACAGCGCCGCGTCGTCGAAGCCGCCGACCGCCGCGGCCTGGCCCGGCGAGAAGCCGGCCGCCGTCTCGGCCGCCCCGGCGGTCCAGCCGCTGGCCGCCGTGCAGACGACGCCCTCGACCACCAGGTCGCGGTCGTGGTCGGTGAAGCCCAGCACCGCCCCGTCGACGCGGGTCAGGATCCAGGCGTGGCACAGGCTGGCCGCGCCGCTGTCGAGGCGGTCGGCCAGGTCGGACGGGACCGCGCGCATCAGACCCGGACCTCGACCAGGGCCACCGCCCCGACCCGGGCGGCGTTGAAGCTTTCCAGGGTCACGTCGATGCGGTCGCCGTCGAAGCGCACCGGCACGTCGAACTCGAAGCCGGCGGTGACCGCCGCCCCGGCCGCCGGGGCGGTCGCCAGGGTCACCAGGCCGGTGGCCACGTCGACTGCGAAGGCCCCGGCCGCCAGGGCCACGCCGGCCACCGCCACCTTGACCGTGCCGGCCACCGGCTTGGCGATCGGCCGGACCACGGCCGCCTCGCCGGTCCCGTAGGTCTTGGCCAGGGCGAAGGTCTTGCGGATCCCGTCGCCGGTCCCGATCGGCTGGTCGGCGGCGGCCGGCGTTCCCGAGGGCGCGCACGACTTGCAGTCGGCCGGGTCGCGGAACCGGAAGCCGTGCAGCCGCCCGCGCCGGGCCTCGAAGAACGCCACCAGCTCGGCGGCGTCGTCCAGTGGCCGGGTCGCCGTGCCGATCAGGTAGCGCCGCCGCCCGTGGGCCCAGGGGCTGGAGCGCCGCTCGAAGCCGGACGCCAGGGTCGTCACCTGGGTCCGCCGCTCGACGCCGCCGGTGCAGCCGAAGGCCAGGCGCGCGGGCAGGCGCGTCTCGTGGAACGCGGTCATGGAGATGTCCTTCCTTGAACCCTCTCCCGTGGGGAGAGGGAGGGGCCCGCGCGAAGCGTGGGAGGGTGAGGGGGTGGTGAGGCGGACGGCGCGCCGGCGGGGCGCCTGAGTGAAAAAAGCGGCAAGGGCGTAACCCCTCACCTTCCCAAGGCTTCGCCTTGGGCCCCGCCCTCTCCCTCTAGGAGAGGGTGCATGCCTTGCGAGGTTAAACCCTCGTCATGACTTGCAATTCACTTAAACCGCGACGGCGCCGGCCCTAGTCTCCTGCTCAGGATTTGGGAGCTGGAAATGGACTGGAAATCGTTGTTCTTCTCGGCCGAAGGCCGGATCGGCCGCCAGGTGTTCTGGATCGGCTGGCTGATGCTGCTGGGCGCCCACGTGGTGGCCGGCTGGATCCCGTTGATCGGCCAGGTGATCGGCCTGATCGCCGTCTTCGCCTGGGTGTGCCTGTGCACCAAGCGCCTGCACGACATGGGTCGCAGCGGCTGGTGGCAGCTCGTGCCGGTCGTGCTGGGACCGGTGCTGATCGTCGGCTCGGCGATGTCGATCGGCTTCGGCGCGATCCTCGGCGAGATCACCAACATCGACACCGACTGGGCCGCCCTGGCCGGCGTCGGCGGCCTGCTGGTCAGCGTCGCCATCGCCGTCCTCGCGGTGGTCGGCTTCACCCTCTGGCTGGGGATCGCCGAAGGCCAGGCCGGCGAGAACCGCTACGGCGAGCCGCCGCTGACGCCGATGATGGCTTGAGGGGCCGCGGACAGTTGACGGTCTTGGGCCGAATTCCTCGTCCTTCGACAAGCTCAGGATGAGGAATTCTACTGCACCGTCTTAGCCGTAGCCCTCATCCTGAGCCTGTCGAAGGACGAGGGCGCGGCCTCGACGCCAAACGCCTACGGTCCACGGAACCTGGGCGATCAGGAGGGCGCGACCGGTCGCGGCGGCCGGCAAAGACAGATCAGCGCGGCCAACGGGGCGGCGAACACGCAGACGGCCAAGCCGGCCATGACGGCGACGATCAGGGGGTCGGAAGTCTCCGGCTCGATCGCGACGAACCGGTCGAGCCCGGCCCAGAGCAGCACGTAGGCCAGCGGGGCCAGACAGCCGAGGATCAGGGCCAGCCCCAAGGCCCGGCGCCCAGGCTGGCGCATCACCAGGGCCGACATCCCGCCGCCCGCCAGCGTCACCGCCCATCCGCCCCAGAACACATAGACCAGGATGCAGACGTAGCCCGCGTCCGTGTAGAGCATCCCGCTGCTGTTCACGCCGTTCCCCTTGGGCCTACGGTCCGGATAACTGAAGACGCCGGTGGGAAATGCGCAAGCCGATCGCGCGCCGCCTAGAGCCGCCGCGCCCCGAGACTCACCGCCCTCGCCAGGGCCTGGGCCAGCTGGGCGTCGGAGCGGGCCAGGCCGGCCGCGTCGCCGCCCTGGACGTTGATCGTCACATTGACCGCGCCGCCGCCCTCCAGGGGCTCGACCGCTCCGGCGCCCGTGGGACGGAACAGTTCGGGGCCGCGCTCGCCGACCAGATAGGCGCCGCCGGCCGCGACCGGTCCGCCGTCGGCCCGCGCGCCGGAGAAGGCCGAGCCGACCGCCCCGGCCAGGGCCTTGACCAGGCCGCCGCCCCCGCCCGATCCGCTGGACACCGCGTCCAGCACGGCCCGCGCCAGCTCGGACAGGCTGACCTTGCCGTCGGCGGCCGCGTGGGCCAGCGAGCGGGCCAGGCTCGTCCCGGCCTTGGCGAAGGACTCGTCGATGGCCCGGGCGGCCTGCTCGGCCGGGGCGCGCAGGGCGGCCAGGGCCGCGGCGGCCTCGGCGGCGCGGGCGGGGACGGCGTCGAGGCCATCTGGGTCGAAGTCGCTCATCGTTGCTCCTCGTCGGGAAAGCGGGCGATCAGGGCGTCCAGGGCGGCGCGGTCCAGGACCGGGGCGGCCGGCGCCTCGGTCAGGGCCCGCCACTCGGCCAGGGACAGGCGCCAGAAGGCCTCGGGCGAAAGGGCCAGTTGCTGGTTCGCCAGGCTCAGGGCCGCGCGCCAGCGGGCGTTCATGCGCAGGCCGCCAGGGCGGCGGCCACGGCCGCGACGGCCTCCGGGATCGACACCGGCGCGGCGTCCAGCACCGCCGGATCCTCGCCGCCGCCGTCCAGCAGAGCGGCCAGCACGGCCAGCAGCTCGCTCGCCGACAGTCGGCCGAAGCGTTCGGGCAAGGCGCTCCAGTCGTCCAGGCCCAGCGCGGTTTCGATGCGGGCCAGGGCGCCCAGGGTCAGGCACAGGCGGCGGGGCGCGCCGGCCAGCGGCGCGACGACCTCGCCGCGGGCGGGGTTGGGGGTGGGCATGGGAATACCTTTTCATGAACCCTATCCTCCGCTCATCCCGGCGAATGCCGGGATGAGCGGAACTCAAAGGCTAGATCGCCGTGAACGTCACCGGCCCGGCCGAGGCCAGGGACAGGGCGAAGGCGGCCTCGCCGTCGTGGTCGCCGGCATATTCCAGGGCCGCCACAAGGAACGGCCCCTCCAGCTGCACGAAGTCGGGGATCACCAGGCGCCAGGTGCGGGCGGTCTGGGCGAAGAAGCTGTCGCGCACCGCCGCGTCTGAGGCCGCGTCGCGGAACACGCCCGAGCCGGAGACGGCGACCGAGCGCACGCCCGACCCGGCCAGCAGCTCGCGCCAGCGGCCGGCGCTGTCGCCGTCGGTGGCGTCGATGGTCTGGGCGTTGAGGCTGATCGTGCGGGCCCGCAGGCCGGCCACGGTGGTGAAGACGGGCGTCGGGGCGCCGTCGCTGATCTTCAGCAGGATGTCTTTGCCGGCTTGGGCGGCCATGGGCGTGTCCTTTCGCTAGAGGGTTTCCGTCACCGCCCGCACCCGCAGCACCCCCAGCGACAGCTCGCGGTCGGCGGCGCGGAAGACGTCGGCATAGGTGACGCGCAGGGTGACCAGCCGGCGGCCGGCGACCGTGAGCGGCGCGTTGTGCAGGGCCGCGCGGACGGCCGAGGTGACGGCGCGGGCCTCCTCGGGTCCGCCGAACTTGCTGGCGCAGGTGACGGTCAGCAGGTGCTCCAGGGCATCGGCCTCAGGCCCGAACGGCCGGCTCTCCTGGCGGCTCAGGCTGACGCACGGATAGACCGGATGGCGCGGGGCGTCGGCGTGGACGCGGGCGGCGACCAGGGCGGCGACGGCGGGCGCGGCCTTCAGGGCCTCGACCAGGGCGGCGGCGACAGCCGCGTCGGGACCCGCGCTCACAGCCGGGCCTCCCGGTACGGGGCCAGCCAGGCCTCGACCAGGCCGGGCGACGGTTCGGAATCGTCGCGGTGCTCGTAGGCGTGGGCGACCAGCAGCAGCACGGCCAGGCGCAGCGGCGCGGGGCTGGCGGACGTCAGGGCCAGGCCGACGGCGGCGGCGACGCGCGCCTCGGCGGCGTCGATCAGCAGGCCGACCAGGGCGTCCTCCGTGGCGTCGGCCACGCGCAGGAAGCCCTTGGCCTCGGCCAGGGTGATGGAGAGGGGCATGTTGGAAAATCCCGTTCCTTCTCCCCTTGCGGGAGAAGGTGTCAGCGCAGCTGACGGATGAGGGGTCGCACGGCGTCGGTCGGCCCGCGTGGGGTGGCAGGAAGCAGGCCGGACAGGGTTTTCTACCCCTCATCCGACCTGCTTCGCAGGCCACCTTCTCCCGCAAGGGGAGAAGGGAGACGTCAGCTCGCCGCGAACTTCAGCAGCTTGATCGCGTCGAAGTTCTGCACCCCGCCGCCGACCCGCTTGGTGGTGTAGAACAGCACGTGCGGCTTGGCCGAATAGGGGTCGCGCAGCACGCGGACGCCGGCCCGGTCGACGATCAGATAGCCCTTCTCGAAATCGCCGAAGGCGATGGAGACGGCGTTGGCCGCGACGTCGGGCATGGCCTCGATCTCGGTGACCGGATAGCCCAGCAGGCTGGCCGACTGGCCCGGCTGCAGGGCCGCGTTCCAGATGTAGTTGCCCTGGGCGTCCTTGAACTTGCGCACGGCGCTGACCGTGCGGCGGTTCATCACGAAGCGGCCGTTCTGGCGGTACTGGGTCTTGGCCGCGTAGATCAGGTCGATCAGCTTGTCGGTCGGGTTGCTGGCCGGCCAGGCGCCCGCCACGCCGGTGGCCAGGTAGCCCAGCTGGCCCCAGGTCGCCGTGGCGTCGGCGGCCGCCGTATAGGCCAGCAGGCCCTTGGGCTTGTTGACCCCGTCGCCGCCGACGAAGGCCGCGGTCTCCTGGGCGGCGAAGGCGTCCTGCACCTCCTCGGCCAGCCACTCGTCGATGTCGACATAGGCGTCGTCGAGCAGGGCCTGGGTGGCGGCCGGGCTGGCGTAGAGCTCGCCGGCCGGGAAGTCGATCACGTCCAGGGTCGGGGCCGTTGTCTCCGGACGCGCGGCGGTCTCGGCCACCCAGCTGGCGGCCAGGCCGGCGGTCGAGACCGGCTTGCGGAACGTGCCCGCCCCGATGGTGCGCACCTGGCAGATGTCGCGCATCGGCGAGGACGCCTGCAGGCGGCGCAGGATCTGCCGCTCCAGCTCGGCCGGGGCGACATAGCCGCCGGCCGTGGCCACGCCTTCGGACAGGCCCTTGGCCTCCAGCAGCAGGGCGGGCGCCTCGCCGGTCTTGATGTAGCGGTCGAAGGCGGCCTTGCGCTCGTCGACCCGCGCCAGGGGCGCGTCGCCGCCAATAGAAGGCCTGCGGGCGTCGGCCAGCACGCGGTCCAGTCGGGCCTGGGCGCTGGAGACGGCCTCGTCGATGCGGGCGACCTTCTCCTCCAGCAGCACGTCGGCGCGCTTGGTCTCCAGCGCGGCCAGGCGCTGGTCGTTGGCGGCCTTGAAGCCCTCGAACGCCGCCAGCACCTCGTGCAAGGCGGCGCGGGCCTCCGGCGAGGCCGCGGCCTGTTTGGTTTCCTTCATGGGAGTCTCCGGTTTGAAACAGCGGATGCTCCCCCTCTGGGGGAGCTGTCGGCGAAGCCGACTGAGGGGGACCGCGCACGGCCCCCTCCGGCCCTTCGGGCCACCTCCCCCAGAGGGGGAGGATCTCGTCAGGCGCGCTTCAGCCGCGCGCCCGGCAGCATCGGGAAGGTGACGATCGACACCTCCCACAACTCCACCTCGCGCAGGACGCGCAGGCGGCCGGTGTCATCGGGGCGAGCCTTCACCGCGCGGAAGCCGATGGACAGGCCGTCCAGCGCCCCGGCCTCGACCAGGGCGGCGACCAGGCGGCCCCTCGGCGTGGTTCGCAGGATGCGGCCGCGGACGTAGAGTCCCGCGGCGTCCTCGGCGATCGCGTCCCAGACGCCCACGGGCTCGGCGTCGTCGTGCTGGTGCAGCATCTTCACCCCGGCCGGTCCGGTGCGGGCCAGGCTGGCGGCGAAGGCCCCGGCGGCGGCGACGTCGTCGTTGAGGTCGCGGGTCCAGAAGAGGGAGGCGTGGCCTTCGATCTTGAGGTCTTCAGTCATCGCGCGTTCCGTCCAGCTTGCTCTCGATCCGGGCCAGGGCGGCGCGGGTGGCGTCGGCCTGGGTTTCCAGGCGGGCCAGGCGCTCGGCGACCGGGGCCTGGGCGTCGAGGCGCTGGCGCAGGTCGTCGATCCGCGCGCTGGCCCGGCCGGCCCACATCAGGGCGGTGGCGGCCTGCAGGGCCACGGCGACCAGCAGGCCGACCGAGACCTGGCGGTCGAGCCGCCAGCGGTTGGGTGATGTCATGGGGTTCTCCTGGGAACTTGCCCCCTACGGATCGCTTCGCGATCGTCTTCCCCCAGAGGGGGAAGAGCCTGGAGCGGGAGGCTCCGCCCCCTGGGGGCGGACAGACCGCGAAGCGGTCAGGTGGGGGCAAGGGGGCGAGCTACCCCTCCAGCCCCGCCAGCCGCCGCCGCTCGGCGTCGGTCAGGAAGCTGGCGCTCTCCAGGCGCGCCCACAGGGCGTCGCGCTCGGCCGACAGGGCCGGCACGGCGTCCAGGTCGCAGGCGATGCGGGCGCCGGGGAACTTCGGTTCAAGCCAGACCGACAAGGCCCGCGCCGCCCGCTCGGCCAGCGGGACCACGGTGTGGCGCCAGAACGCCCCGTTGGCCTCGCGGTAGTTGGCGTAGGTCGCGTCGCCCGGCACGCCCAGCAGTTGGGGCGGCACGCCGAAGGCCAGGGCGATCTCGCGGGCGGCGGCGTGCTTGCCGGCGACGAAGTCCATGTCGGCCGGGGTCAGCGACATCGGCCGCCAGTCGAGGCCGCCTTCCAAGAGCAGCGGCCGGCCGGCGTTGGCCGCGCCGGCGTGGGCGTCGCTGAGCTCGGCCTTCAGCCGCTCGAACTGCTCGGCCGAGAGCCGGTCGCCGGCCTCGCGGTTGGCGTAGACCAGGGCCCCGGACGGCCGGGCGGAATTGTCGAGCAGGGCCTTGTTCCAGGCTCCCGAGGCGTTGTGCACGTCGATGGCGAAGGCCGCCGCCTCCAGCGGCGAGAAGCCGTAATGGTCGTCGGTGGGATTGAACAGCCGCAGGTGCAGCACCGGCAGCCAGCCCGACGCGTCGCGGCCGATCCGGGCCGTGCGGCCGGCCACCTGGTAGTCGTAGGCCAGCGGCCAGCCGCGCGGTCCCGGGACCACGGTCATCCGGTCGGGCCGCAGGGCGTAGAGCTCGGTCGGGGCGGCGTCGCCCGACGCCTCGAGATAGCCGTTGCCCGCCACCTGCAGGTGGCCGAAGAACGCCTCCATCAGGTCGGCCCCGCCCTGCTCGGGATTGGGGGCCCGCAGCAGCCCGCGCAGCGGATGGTCGTCGGCCCGCCGGCCGCCGACGAACACGGCCAGCGGCACGGCGGCGGCGGCCTCGGCGATCATCCGCACGCAGCGATAGGCGATCGGGTTCTTGCCGAACCCCTCGGACGCCAGGGCGGCATAGTCCCGCGGCGTCCACTTGGGCCGCCCGCCGGTAGTCAGGGCGATCAGGCGCGCGGCCCGGGAGTCCTTGGCCTCCGGCGGACGGCGGGGTTTGAACAACGGCATGTCGGCGCCTCGCGATTGAGAACGAATAGGGAACATGTTAGGGTGGAGTCGACCGGCGCGAGGCTCCGCCCCCTATGGGGGCGGACAGACCGCGCAGCGGTCAGGTGGGGGCAAGGGGAAGCCGCATGACTGCGCCTAGACCAACGGTCACGAACGCCCGGCGGCTTCGCAAGGAAATGTCGCTGCCTGAATTGATGCTGTGGAGGGCGATCCGGCGCGGCCAGCTCGACGGCCTGAAGTTCCGCCGGCAACACCCGATTGGTCCGTACGTCCTCGACTTCTTCTGTGCGTCAGCGCGCCTGGCGGTGGAGGTCGACGGCCAGATGCACCATGTGGAAGACCGCCCGGACAAGGACGCCGCGCGGGATCGCTGGCTGGCGCGGCAGGGGATCATGACCCTGCGCATTCCAGCGAGTTGGGTGCTCGCCTCCGTGGACAGCGCGCTGCTCTCCATTCGTGGGCAGCTCACCCACTTGCCCCCACCTGGCGGCATAGCCGCCTGTCCGCCCCCATAGGGGGCGGAGCCTCTGCACGGCGCGCTCTTCCCCCTCTGGGGGAAGACGACCGCGAAGCGGTCCGTAGGGGGCAAGTCACCCGACCTACAACACCCTCAGCCGCGGCCGCCGTCCCACCCCCAGCATCAGCTCGCTGACCGCCCAGACCAGGGCGTCCGCCCGGTCGGGGCTGTGGTCGAGGTCGCCGGAGCCGAGGGCCATCAGTTCCTCCTCCAGGGCGGGGAAGGCCCCGCAGTGGATCACGCGGCCCTGCTCGTAGAGGGCCGCGACCGGTTCGGCCCGGGCCCGCTTGCCGACCGAGGCCTTGACCAGCTTGACCGCGCACGGCGGGCCGGCCTGGGCCAGGACGGCGCGGACCATGTCGCCGCCCTGGTTGGCCTCGGCCACCAGGGCGTCGGCGTTCCAGCGCACGGCGGCCTCGACCGCGCGGCGGGCCCAGCCGTGGGGCGACAGGCCCCGCGCGGTGCGGTCCGCGAGCACGAAGGCCCTGCCGTCATGACGCCCGCAGACCACCAGGCCGCAGGCGTCGCCCCCCGCCGTGGCCGGCGGGTCGACGGCCACGACCACGCGCTCGAAGGCGGCCGGCGGCGCGCCCCGGCAGCGGGCCAGGTCCTCGGCGCGGAACAGCCCGCCCTCGCCCTCGACGATCAGACCGTCCAGCTCCTGGGCGGCCAGGCGGGTGCCGCCGTAGAGGCCCTGCAGGGTCGACAGGAAGGCCGGCGCCAGGTGGTCGGCGTTGGCCTGGGTCGGGGCCCGGGTCTGGGCCGCGCCCGGCTCGGCGATCAGGGTGCGCAGGGCGCGGATCGGCCGCGGCGTGGTGGTGACCACCAGGCGCGGGTCGGTCCCCAGGCGCAGGCCGAAGCGCAGCATGGCCAGGGTCTCGGCGGGCCGGGGCCAGGCGCAGAATTCGTCGGCCCAGGCGGCGTGGAACTGGGGTCCGCGCAGGCTGTCGGGATCCTCGGCCGAAAAGGCCTGGGCGACGGCGCCGTTGCCGAACTCCAGCCGCCGGCGGCTGGCCTGCCATTTCGGACGCTGGTCGGACGTGTAGAAACTCTTGATGCCGGACGGGCCCTCGATCATCACCTCGCGCACGTCGTGGAAGGTGGGGCCGACCAGGGCCAGGTTGGCGCCCGGCCGGGCCTGTTGGGCGATCCAGGCGGCCCCGGCGAAGGTCTTGCCCGCGCCGCGACCGCCCAGGAACAGCCAGGTGGTCCAGGGGTCAGGCGGGGGCGTCTGGTGCGGGGCGGGGGCGGGCGGCAGGATCGCCTTCAGCGCCTCTAGCCTCGACAGAACCGTGGCGTCCACCCCATCCCTTAGCTTCCCTTCGCGCCACAAGAGCAGCCAGTCGTCGATCGATCTCATGATAGAGGGCGTCGATGCGTTCGGGGGTGCGGCCGGTGTCGTCATCCATTTCCATCTCCTCAGGGACTTCAACGTCGTTCTCGTTGGCGACGGTCGCGACCGTGGCGGCGGCGATGGTTGCCTGCGCCGACGCCTTGGCGACGTCGGCCTCCAGCTTCGCCAGGCCAGCGGCCATTTTCTGCCCCTGGGCATGGAAGGCGCTGACACGGCACCCTTCCATCGAGGCGCGACCGAGCATCTTCAACTGCGCTTCGTCGCTGCGCTGGTCGGCGGTGTCGTCGATCTTGATCACCAGTTCGGCGTACCGTTCGACGAACAGGTGGCCGATCTTCGCCATCAAATCCTCGGGCTTCATCTCGCTTCTCCCGGCCATGACACAAAGATACGGGAGCAGCGAACGCCGCTGATAAGTTAGGTCGAGAAAGTTTAAGGCGTTGATTTCGTTGACATTGAGTCGCTGAACGCCGAGGATCGAGGGGGCTGTATCCCCGTCAGGGGAGGCGTCCTCGTCCTTCGACAGGCTCAGGATGAGGACGAATTCAACGACGGTTCAGTAGAAATCCTCATCCTGAGCCTGTCGAAGGACGAGGATTTCTTCCGCCGCCGTCGCAGGCCGACGAGCTTGGCCCGGGATGAGCGGCTGAAAAGGAGTCGCGCGTTCGTTGGGATGCCCGCCGGCCTGGCAAGGCCGCGCCTTAAAACCTTGTAGGCGAGCCTGCTCTGGCGTCTGGCCGTGTCAAGGACCGCCTCCGGCGGCCGCGCCGCGGCGACGCGGAGCGTCGTCCTTGACACGGCCAGACGCCAGAGCTCCGATCCACCAAGGCTTTAAGGCGCGGCCCCATCCGGGGCGGATGCGGGCTTGCGCCAAGCGGATGTTTCGAGAGTCCGCGATAGGTGGAATTCAGCCCGCCGCGCCAGGCCGGCAAGCGGACGTTCAGATCGCCGCCGCTCCTGCCGGGTCCGGTAGGCGCAAGGCTCGGGATCACGGTGGAAAGAGCGGAGCCGGCCCCCCCCCCTTGCCCCCTCACTCCGCGATCGACCGCACCACCCGGGCCGGGGCGCCGGCGACCAGGGTGTCGGGCGGGACGTCGCGGGTGACCACCGCGCCGGCCGCGACCACCGAATTCTCGCCGACGGTGACGCCGCCGAGGATCGTCGCCCCGGCCGCGATCCAGACGTTGCGCTCGATCACGATGGGCCTGGCGACGACGCCGTCGCGCCGCCGGGACGGTTCGAGGGGGTGGCCCGAGGTGATCAGGCTGACGTTCGGCCCGATCATCACCTCGTCGCCGATGTCGATCCCGCCCAGGTCGTAGAAGGTGCAGTTCTGGTTGACGAAGACCTTGCGCCCGACCCGGATGTCGACCCCGCTCTCGGTGTAGAACGGCGGGATCAGCGCGAAGTCGGCGTCCACCGGCCGGCCGGTCAGCTCGCCGAACAGGGCGCGGACCTGGTCGGCGTCGTCATAGGTCAGGCGGTTGAGGGCTGCGGTGAGCGCCATGGCCCGCCGGACGTTGGCGACCATGGCCGCGGAGTCCGGCGTCCGCCTGGCGATGAACCGGGTGCGATCGTCATGGGCCATGCGGGGGTTTCCTTCGGGCGCGGGGGGACCGGCGGGCGGCGCAGGACAGGCGTGCCGGGATTCGGCAGGCGTCGCGAGCGCGCCGGCGGACCCGGCGAAAAAACCTCCGCCGCTGTCGGCCTGGACCCTCGCGGGCCGTCCTCGGGTCAACAGCCACCGAAGATCGAGCCGTCCCATGTCCTTTCAAGCCTATCTCGACACCATCCAGGCCAAGACCGGCCTCGACGCCCAGGCGGTGAAGGCCGCGGCCGACGCGGCCGGACTGTCCGACGGCGGCCAGCTCAAGCCGGACGTCAAGGCCGGCCAGGTCGTGGCCTGGGGCAAGGGCGCGCTGGGCCTGGGCCACGGCCACGCCATGGCGATCTACGCCCTGCTGTCGGGCAAGCGGAAGCCGGGCGACTGACGGGCCGGCCGTGAAGCGGCGGCCTCAGTCCTCCGGATCGTAGGCCTGGTCGCCCTTGTCGGCCATCAGGTCGGCGGCCACGAAGTCCAGGGCGTCCTCGGGATCCTCGAAGCACAGCTCCGACACGGTCTGGTCGCGGACCGAGATCCCGGCCTTGTGGGTGCTGTCCGGATCGCCGGTGACCAGCGGATGCCAGTCGGGCAGGGTCTTGCCCTCGTGCAGCCGGCGATAGGCGCAGGACGGCGGCATCCATTCCAGGGTCTCGATATTGTGCGGCGTCAGCTTGATGCAGTCGGGCACGGTCTTGCGGCGGTTGGGATAGTCCTTGCAGGCGCAGCGGTGCTCGTCGAACAGCTGGCAGTGCACCCGGGTGGGGATGATCTCGCCGGTGTCCTCGTCCTCGAACCGGACCAGGCAGCAGAGGCCGCAGCCGTCGCAGAGACTTTCCCACTCGGGGACCGTCATCTGGTTCAGGGACTTCGTCTCCCAGAAAGGTTTGCGCGCCATCATCCGGGCGTCCTAAACCCAATTCGCGCCCGCGACAAACGGGCGGAGGCCAGGACCCCCCAAAGCGGACCATAGGACGCACGTGAACGACTGGACCCTCCCGCCTTACCGGTTCGACGACGACAAGCCGGCGCCCCCGCCGGCCGCGCCGCCGGTGTTCGGGTCCGCGCCGCCCGGGCCGCCCCCGCCGGAGGAGCCCTTCCGCGCCGACCTCAAGCACGCCCGGGCCAAGGCCCGCGCCCGCCGGGGCCGCTGGATCTGGATCGCCGCCCTGGTCGTCCTGATGGCGCCGGTGGTCGGCGGCGCGGCCGGGGCCGGCTACGTCTGGTGGGCGTACCTGCGCGACACCCCGACCCTGCCCTCGCGCGAGGCGCTGTTCGCGGTCAACCGCGCGCCCGGCGTGCGGTTCGAGGACCGCAACGGCCAGGTGATCGCCACCCGCGGCCCGCGCTACGGCCAGCGCATCACCCTGGCCGGCGTGCCCAACTACCTGCCCCTGGCCTTCCTGGCCGCCGAGGACAAGCGGTTCTACCAGCATGGGGCCGTCGACCCCTACGGCATCGCCCGCGCCGCCTGGGTCAACCACCAGGCCGGCCGCACCGTGCAGGGCGCCTCGACCCTGTCCCAGCAGCTGGCCAAGGGCCTGTTCCTGACGCCCGACCGCACGGTCAAGCGCAAGCTACAGGAGATGCTGATGGCCTGGCGGCTGGAGCAGGTCCTGAGCAAGGACGAGGTGCTGGAGCTCTATCTGAACCGGGTGTTCTTCGGGGCCAACACCTTCGGGGTGGACGGGGCCTCGCGCACCTATTTCGGCAAGCCGGCCAGCCAGCTGACCCTGTCGGAAGCCGCCCTGCTGGCCGGCCTGCCCAAGGCCCCCTCGCGCCTGGCCCTGACCCGCGACATGGGCGCGGCCCTGGCCCGCTCGCGCCTGGTCCTGGCCAACATGCGCCAGGAGGGCTGGATCACCGCCGAGCAGGAGCGCCAGGCCCTGGAGGACACGCCCCGGCTCTCGCCGCTGGCCGTGGCCGACGAGGCCGACTACGGCTGGGTGCTGGACTACGCCACCGCCGAGGCCGTGCGCATCGCCGGCCAGAACGCCCCGGACCTGGTGGTGCGCCTGACCATCGACTCGCGCCTGCAGCACGTGGGCGCCGAGACCGTCCGCCAGGCCATAGAGATCGGCGGCGCCAACGCCGGAGCCGGCCAGGCGGCCCTGCTGTCGCTGTCGGGCGACGGGGCCGTTCGGGCCATGGTCGGCGGGACCGACTATGTCGAGAGCCCGTTCAACCGCGCCGTCCAGGCCCGCCGCCAGCCGGGCTCGACCTTCAAGCCGTTCGTCTACGCCGCCGCCCTGGAGAAGGGCGTGCTGCCCACCGACATCCGCGTCGACGGCCCGGTGCGGTTCGGCGCCTGGAAGCCGGAGAACTACGGCGGCGGATATCGCGGCCCGATGACCGTGCAGGACGCCCTGGTCAATTCGATCAACACCATCGCCGTCAAGCTGGCCCAGGAGGCCGGCGGGCCGGCGATCGGCGACCTGGCCCGGCGGTTCGGGATCACCAGCCTGCCCTCCAACCCCGACCTGTCGGTGGCGCTTGGGGCGTATGAGGTCAACCTGCTGCAGCTGACCTCGGGCTTCCAGGTGTTCCAGCAGGGCGGCCTGCGCCTGGAGCCCTACGTGATCGAGAGCATCGCCACCCAGGACGGCCGGCCGATCTTCGCCCATTCCGCCCCGGCGGCCCCGGCCAGCGTCTATGACATCAGCAAGGCCAGCATGATGGTCAAGATGATGAAGAAGGTGGTCGAGGTCGGCACGGCCCGGCGGGCGGCGTTCGGCTGGCCGGCGGCGGGCAAGACCGGCACCAGCCAGAACTGGCGCGACGCCTGGTTCGTGGGCTTCACCCCCGACTATGTGACCGGCGTCTGGGTCGGCAACGACGACGACCGGCCGATGAACAAGGTGGTCGGCGGCGACATGCCGGCCAGCATCTGGCGGCGCTACATGCTGGCCGCCCACGAGGGCCTGGCGGTGCGCGACTTCCCCTGGCTGCTGGCCGACCCGGCGCCCCTGTCGGTCCCCGATCCCCGCAACGGCTTCTACGAGACCCTGGCCGCCGAGTTCGCCCGCTCGGCCTCGGCGCTGGAGCCGACCACCATGCCGGAGATCCCGGCGCCCGGACCGGAGTCCTCGCCGGAACAGCTGCCGTACTAGGGTCCTTCCCGAGACCGAACGGCCACAGTTCGGCCGCCGCGATTGTATCGGCAGGAGCGTCGTCCCCGTCCGCATCCCCGCCGGCCCTTGCCACTCCACGGCGAGCCTCGACCCCGCGCAAGCCGCCGGAAATCGCCCTTTTTGCGGCGGCGCACATCGATAATCGATCTCAGGATATCGACCATCGATGAGCAATGTTACAATAATTACAGATATGTAAGAATTGAGTTTCAGCTCATTGGTTCCTCGAACCGCGATACTTATAGTCAAGCTCGAAGATCGGTGTTTTCTCTACAGCACATTGCGCAGCTGACACCCAAAAGACCTATTCTTGCCGCATTTCGGCGTCGGCAGTTGCTTGGATGTGACAGGTCCTAGACATATTGATTACATGACGGCGTCGGCGATTGACGCCTGTCTTTGGCGGCTCCTATCCCAGCGACAACCGGGGACGGAAAAGGTCCTGCGGGAAACCTGAAGCTGACAGGGCGATGGAACGAGCAGCCGATGCGGCCAGGCTCCTAGCGCCCGGAGGGACCGACATGAAATTGCAGATCACCCGCGGGCGCCTGCTCGCGACGTCGATGATGGCGGGGGTCGCCACCTTCGCCGCCTTCGCCGCGAACGCGCAGACCGCCCCGGCCCCGGCCGCCGCCCAGGCCGCGCCCGCCGACAACGAGGTCGAGGCCGTCGTCGTCACCGGTTCGCTGCTCCGCCGCACCGACACCGCGACCCCGTCGCCGGTCACCGTCCAGACCACCGAGCAGCTGAAGGCCCAGGGCATCACCACGATCGCCGACGCCATCCGCAGCCTGTCGGCCGACAACTCCGGCTCGATCCCCGCCGCCTTCGGCAACGGCTTCGCCGCCGGCTCGACCGGCGTGTCGCTGCGCGGCCTGTCGGTCAACTCGACCCTGGTCATGATCGACGGCCTGCGCAACGCCAACTACCCGCTGGCCGACGACGGCCAGAAGGCGTTCGTCGACCTAAACTCGATCCCGTTCAACGCGGTCGAGCGCATCGAGACCCTGAAGGACGGCGCCTCGTCGCTGTACGGCGCCGACGCCATCGGCGGCGTCGTCAACATCATCATGAAGTCGAACTACCAGGGCATGGGCGCCGACGTGTCGTACGGCACGAGCCAGCACGGCGGCGGCGACCAGTACCGCTTCACCGGCGACATCGGCTATGGCGACCTGGATACCGACAAGTACAACCTGTACCTCGACGTCGAATACCAGCTGGACAAGGCCATCCGCGGCAACCAGCGCGGCTTCCCGTACAACACCAACGACCTGTCCTCGATCCCGGGCGGCCAGAACAACAATCCGCAGACCGGCGGCAGCACCTTCTACGGCAACGTCTTGCGGGCCGGCCTGGGCACGCCCGGCGACCTGAGCACGGGCGTGGGCGTCGACGGCGCCCTGTGGCAGCCGCTGCGCACCTGCGCTTCCGACGCGCCGCTAACCTCGCAGACCGACGAAGACGGCAATCCGATGGGCACCTACTGCGCCCAGAACGTCGCCAACTTCGGCGACATCCAGCCCAAGCAGTCGCGCGCGGCGGTTTATGGCCGCTTCACGATCAAGCCGACCGAAAACCTGGAAGCCTATCTGAGCGGCAGCTTCGTCCAGAGCAAGACCTCGGTCCGCGGCACGCCCGTGACCGTCTCGTCGAGCACGCCCAACAACCTGTCCAACCTGGTCCTGCCGGTGTGGATCTGCGACACGGGCGTCAACTGCGCCACCGACACGACCGCGGTGAACCGTCGCCTGAACCCGAACAACCCGTTCGCGGCCGACGGCGACTACGCCCTGATCAAGTACCGCTTCAGCGACCTGCCGGCCTCGGCCCGCTACAACAACCGCATGCTGCGGCTGGTGGGCGGCGTGAAGGGCGACGTGGCGGACTGGAACTACCAAGCCAACCTGGTGATCGCCCATGACTCGCTGGAAAGCGTTCAGACCGGCTTCCTCAGCTACAAGCAGCTGATGAGCGACATCCAGACGGGCGCCTACAACTTCCTCGACCCGTCGCAGAACAGCGCCGCCGTCCGCAAGGCCCTGTCGCCCGACCTGGCCAAGACCTCGACGACCGACCTGGACTCGATCAACTTCCAAGCTTCGCGTCCGCTCTTCAGCCTGCCGGGCGGCGACGCCCAGCTGGGCCTGGGCGGCGAGTTCCGCTACGAGGCCACCAACGACCCGGCCCTGAACCCGGTCAACGACGCGCAAGGGCTGGGCAACGCCCGCACCGAAGGCAACCGCACCGTCGCCTCGGCCTTCGCCGAACTGGGCCTGCCGGTCACCGACAAGATCGAAGTCAACGTCTCGGGCCGCTACGACCACTATTCGGACTTCGGCGGCAACTTCTCGCCGAAGCTCGGCGTGAAGTTCACGCCCATCAAGACGGTCGCCCTGCGCGGTACGATCTCGAAAGGCTTCCGCGCGCCCAGCTTCTCCGAAGCCGGCAACTCGGCCAGCCAGGGCTTCACGACGTTCTCGTTCAAGTCGGCCAAATACGCGGACTTCCGCGCCTCGCACGGCAACAACGAGTACACCAAGGACTACTCGCTCTCGTCGATCACCACGGCCAACCCGGACCTGGATCCGGAAAAGTCGACCAGCTACACGGTCGGCGCGGTCTGGGCCCCGACCCGCAACTTCAGCGTCTCGCTGGACTACTACCACATCAAGAAGACCGACGTGATCGCCCAGGCCAGCGCCGGCACGGCCCTGGCCGCCTACTACGCGGGCGAAGCCATCCCAGCCGGCTATGTCGTCACCCCCGACGCGGCCGACCCGCAACACCCCGACGCCCTGCCGCGCGTGCTGTCGGTGGCCTCGCCCTACATCAACGCCGACTCGCTGGTGACCAGCGGCCTGGACCTGAACGTCCAGGCCACCTTCTACCTGCCGGCCGACGTGAAGTGGACGACCAACCTCGACGCCACCACCCTGTTCGACTTCAAGTACACCCAGGACGGCACGACCTATAACTACGTCGGCAAGGAAGCGCCGTACGTGCTGTCGTCGGGGGCGGGCACTCCGAAGAACCGCCTGTCATGGACCAACACCTTCGAGCGTGGTCCGATCCACCTGACCGGCGTCATGAGCTATGTCAGCGGCATGCGCGAAATCGACGACAGCTATGACAGCGCCTGTCTCTACGGCGACGTGGAGGCCGGCTTCAACTGCCGCGTCAAGTCGTTCACGACGGTCGACCTGACCGGCGCCTACGACGTGACCGAAAAGGCCACCGTCTACGCCGACGTCATGAACCTGTTCGACACCGGCCCGATGTTCAACCCGGCCAACTATGCCGGCGTGAACTGGAACCCGACCTATTCGCAGTCGGGCATCGTGGGCCGCTACTTCCGGGTGGGCGTCCGCCTGAAGTACTAGGATCTCGCGTACGGGGTCACCCAGTTCCGACCCCGATGAGATGGAAGGGGGCCGCCCGCAAGGACGGCCCCTTTTTCTTTGGGGCGAACGGGGTCGGAACAGGGGACAGACACTCACCCCTCGGCCCCAGCCAGGTCGGCAGAGACTTTGCCGTGAGTGTCTGTCCCCTTCTTCGTCAACGGCGCCTTCCTGACGTAAGAACAAATAAAGAACATTGTCCGCCGTCTCACGAGAGGAAGCGTCATGCCAAGAACGGCGCGCGTGGTGTTCCCCAGCGTTCCCCACCACGTGACCCAGCGAGGCAATCGACGACAGCCGACCTTCTTCGGCGCCAGCGACTACGCCACCTATCTGCGGATCGCCGCCGGCGCCTTCACCGAGGCGCGCGTTCAGGTCTGGGCCTATTGCCTGATGCCCAACCATGTCCACCTGATCGCGACGCCGGAAACGGAGGAAGCCCTCGCCCAAGCCGTCAGCGCCACCCACGTCCGTTACGCCCGCCACATCAATCGACGCGAAGGCTGGACGGGATGCCTGTGGCAAGGCCGGTTCGCCTCGGCCCCAATGGACGAGACCCATCTGTCGCTCTGCGCTCGCTATGTCGGCCTGAATCCCGTGCGCGCCGGACTGACCAGACGGGCCGTCGACTGGCCTTGGTCCAGCGTCAGAGCGCATCTGTCCGGGAAGGCCGATCCTCTGCTGACGCCGGAACCGCTTGCGGATCTCCTGGGTCCGCACATGGCGACCTTCCTCGATCTCGACGCTTCCGAGGAGAGCTACGACCTCTTGCGCGGTGGCACGCGAACGGGGCGCCCATTGGGATCTACGGCCTGGCAGCGGGCGAAACGGGGGACAGACACTCACCCCACCGCCCTAGCAAACTGACACGAGCTTTTCCGTGAGTGTCTGTCCCCTCTTCCGCCCCAAGCTGCTATATGCCCCGTCCCTGCCCTTCGATCGTTGTTGTTTTCATGGCTTCCCCGACTCGCGCCCCTGTCCTGGCCCTCAAGGACGTCCGCCTCGCCGATGGGGCCAAGCCGCTGTTCGACGGGGTGGACCTGGCGCTGGAGCCGCGGGTCAGGGCCTGCCTGGTTGGCCGCAACGGGGCCGGCAAGTCGACCCTGCTGAAGATCCTGGCCAATCAGGGGATCGAGGCCGACAGCGGCGAGCGCGCCGCCCAGCCCGGCGCCAAGATCGTCTATGTCAGCCAGGAGCCGGACATCACTGGCGACACCCTGCTGGACTACTGCACCCAGGGCGGGGCCGAGGACTACGAGGCCCACGCCACCCTGGCCGACTTCGGCCTGGACTACGCCAAGAGCACCGTGGGCCTGTCGGGCGGGGAGCGCCGCCGGGCGGCCCTGGCGCGGGCCTTCGCCGAGCAACCCGACGTGCTGCTGCTGGACGAGCCGACCAACCACCTGGACATCTTCGCCATCCAGACCCTGGAAGAGGAGCTGGCCAATTCCAAGTGCGCGGCCCTGATCGTCAGCCACGACCGCGCCTTCCTCAACCGCGTCACCCAGCGCACCTTCTGGCTGGAGCACCGCAAGGTGCGCCGCCTGGACAAGGGCTTCGCCGAGTTCGAGATCTGGAGCGAGCAGGTGCTGGCCGCCGAGGCCGACGAGGAGCGGCGGCTGAACAAGCAGCTGGAGCGCGAGAACGCCTGGCTGGCGCGCGGCGTCCAGGGCCGCCGGGCCCGCAACGAGGGCCGCCGCCGGGCCCTGATGGACCTGCGCGCCCAGAAGCGCGACCTCCAGGCCGACAAGCGCGGCAGCATGACCCTGGCCGTCGAGAGCTCGGGCACGTCCGGCAAGAAGGTGGTCGAGGCCAAGCACGTCACCAAGAAATTCGGCGACCGCGTGATCGTCGAGGACTTCTCGACCCGCATCCTGCGCGGCGACCGCGTGGCCCTGGTCGGTCCCAACGGGGCGGGCAAGACCACCCTGGTGCGCATGCTGCTGGGCGAGATCCCGATCGACGCCGGCACGATCAGCCTGGGCACCAACCTGGAGATCTCCTACGTCGACCAGAACCGCATGGCGCTGTCGGAGAAGATGACCCTGTGGGACTTCCTGACCCCCGGCGGCGGCGACTCGATCCTGGTGCGCGGCCAGCCCAAGCACGTGGCCGGCTACGCCAAGGAGTTCCTGTTCACCGAGGCCCAGCTGCGCCAGCCGGTCACCAGCCTGTCGGGCGGCGAACGCAACCGCCTGCTGCTGGCCCGGGCCCTGGCCACGCCGACCAACCTGATGGTGCTGGACGAGCCGACCAACGACCTGGACATGGACACCCTGGACCTGCTGGAAGAGGTTCTGGCCGATTTCGAGGGAACCCTCATCCTGGTCAGCCACGACCGCGACTTTATCGATCGTCTGGCGACCTCGACCATCGCCATGAACGGCCACGGCAAGGTGCTGGAGACCCCCGGCGGCTGGAGCGACCTGATCGACCAGAGCCCGGACTTCTTCAAGGGGGCCCGCGGCGCGGCCGGCGACTTCGCCACGGGGACCGGCTCGCACAAGGCGGTGATCACCCCCTCGGCGCCGCCCGCCCCCAAGAAGAGCGTCAAGCTGTCCTACAAGGACCAGCGGCGGCTGGAAGAGTGCGAGGCCCTGATCGCCGCCTCGCCTAAGATCATCGCCGACATCGAGGCCCGGCTGGCCGACCCGGGCTTCTACGCCCGCGACCCCAAGGGCTTCGACAAGGTGATGAAGGATCTCGACAAGGCCCGCGCCGACCTGGCGACGGCCGAGGAGGACTGGCTGGCGCTGGAGGAAAAGCGCGAGGCGATGGCGGGGTAGGACGGGGCTGGAGCCCTACTGGAAACGGGCCACGCAGGTTAGGTCGGCAGTGATACCGTACGCGTATTGCCTGCGCGCCAAACCTGAGTAAGCGCCGCGATGCCGCCGAGCCCCCTCGAATTCGCCGGTTAGCCCATAAAATGCGAGTTATGACCAGACATCCGTGCCCGGTCCTCCCGTCGTTACTACGTTCATCTGCGCTGAGCTTATGTCCCGATTATCGAGCGTCCTTATTACGTTCAGACATCAGCGACTGCTCGGATAGGACATCGGCGCCTCGTCGGACCAGACATGAATGTCTGGTCGACTTTCTTGCAGAACCAGGAATTTCGGGCATTCTGGGCGCAGGAAGGAACTCAGCATGACCGACACCGAAGACGCAGACAACGTTATTTCTCTCGCCACGCGAAGAACAGCCACGCGCAAACGCGCCAACGACAAATGGGGCGAGCCCGTGATGAAGCTGGGCTTCTGCATCCTACCGTCGCTACTGTTCCGCGCTCAGCAGCGACTGGGGCTCAATTCCACGCAGCTGGTTGTGCTGCTGCAATTGGCAGACTTTTGGTGGGACGCTGACCGCAAACCTTTCCCTAAGAAACGGGCATTGGCCGACCGCTTGGGCCTGAGTGAGCGGCAGGTTCAGCGATACATCGCCGATCTGGAACAGGCCGGCCTAGTCCAGAGAATCGAACGTCTAGGACGACGCGGGAAAATTTCCAACGAGTACGATCTGGCCGGCTTAGTGAACCGCCTGAAGGCCATTGAACCGGACTTCACGAAGATCGCCGAGGAGGCCAAGGAACAGCGGCAAGCCGCTGCCCTTCCCGCCCACAAACGTAAGGCGTCGCTCTCCAAGGCCTAGACATGATTGTCTTGCCCAAAAGGGTACGTCGCGATACATATCCCCATAGGATCAGGATAACATGGAGCCGCCTTCCGAACACGAACTGGCCTACCTTCTGGATTTCGATGGCGCCCGCTACTTCTTCGACGAGGGCTATTGGGTGAAGATCGAGGTGCGGCGCATCGAGCCGACGAAGGAACGTCCCCATGGACTGTCCTACAGCTTGACGCTGCACGATCCCGACGGGATCCGCTTGATCGGCTTCGACAACGCGCACGCCGTGCCGCCCCTCGGCGGCCGCTACAAGGCGCGGCCCGCGGAGAACGATCATTGGCATCGCACCGAATCCGACGAGGGCCGGCCCTATGCGTTTCGCTCGGCGCCCAACCTTCTGGAAGATTTTTTCCGGGAGGTGGAACGGGTTCTGGGTGAGCGCGGTGTTTCAGCGGTGATGAAGTAAGGTGAAAAACCAGTCGATGCCCGGCTCCAGTCCTAAAGTGCAGAGTTGGGCGGCCTTCAAGGACGATCTGCGCAAGGCCGCGAAGGGGCTGGGCGCGCCGCCCGACGCCGGCGGCCTTGTGGTCGAAAGCGTCGACGCCCTGTTGCGCCTGTTGACCTCGGACAACCGCGAACTGTTGCGGATCATCCGCGACGAACATCCACCTTCGATCGCCGCCCTGTCGAAACTGACCCATAGAGCCCAGCCGAACCTGGCGCGCACCCTGGGCAAACTGGAGGCCGCCGGCCTGGTCACCTTCCGCCAGGAAGGCAAGCGCCGTGTCCCGGTCGTCCTGGCGCGCAAATTCCGCGTCGAGGTGGATCCGTTCGCGGCCGAAGACCGGATCGTCATCGGCTGACCGTTCAGGAAGCCGACAGCGCCCTACACCACCACCTGCGAGCCCATCTCCACCACGCGCCCGGCGGGGATGTGGAAGTAGTCGATGGGGTCGGCGGCGTTCTTGACCATCCAGATGAACAGCCGGTCCTGCCACAGCGGCATGCCCCCAACCGGCGAGGAGCCGGGCGAGGCCACCACCGTGCGGCGGCCGACGAAGAACGAGGTCGACATCAGGTCGAAGACCAGGCCCCGGCGGCGGCAGCTGCCCAGGGCGCGCGGGATGTGCGGCGTCTCCATGAAGCCGTAGTGGATGGTCACGCGCTGGAAGCTTGGGCCCCCGCCCTCCCCGCCCAGGGCTTCGATCTCGACCCGGTCCTTTTCGGCGACGCGCGGCTGGTCGGCCGTCCGCACCGTCATGACCACGTTCTCGGCGTGCAGCACCTTGTTGTGCTTGAGATTGTGCAGCAGGGCGACCGGGGCGACGGACGGGTCCGAGGTCAGGAAGATCGCCGTGCCCGGCACCGGATGAGGCGGCCGGGCCCGCAGGCTGTCGATCAGGTCGGTCAGGGCGATCGAGTCGCGATGGACCTTGGCGTGCAGCAGGTCGCTGCCGGTCCGCCAGGTCCACATCGCCAGGACGATGGCCCCGGCCGCCGCCAGGGGGACCCAGCCGCCGTCGGCGATCTTCAGGGCGTTGGAGCCCAGGAACACCAGGTCCAGCGCCAGGAACGGGGCCAGCACCGCCACGCTGGCCCACAGCGGCCACTTCCAGTGGCGGCGAGCCACCACGAACAGCAGGGCCACGGTCACGACCATGGTCGTGGTCACCGCCACGCCATAGGCCGAGGCCATGTTGGACGAGGTCTTGAACATGGACAGCAGGAACAGCACGCCCACGGCCAGGGCGGCGTTGACCTGCGGCACGAAGATCTGGCCGGCCACCGTCTCGCTGGTGCGCTTGATGTCGATCCGCGGCAGCAGGCCCAGCTGCACCGCCTGCTGGGTCACCGAGAAGGCCCCGGTGATCACCGCCTGGCTGGCGATGATGGTGGCGGCCGTGGTCAGCAGCATGACCGGCCAGTAGACGGCGTGCGGGATCATGCCGAAGAACGGGTTGTCCATGGCGGCCGGGCGGATCAGGCACAGGGCGCCCTGGCCCAGATAGTTGGCCATCAGGCACGGCAAGGCCACCAGCAGCCAGCCGGCCCGGATCGGTCCCTTGCCGAAATGGCCCATGTCGGCGTAGAGCGCCTCGGCCCCGGTCACGCACAGGAAGACGCTGCCCAGGATGGTCACGCCCAGCGGGCCGTCGGCCGCCAGCAGCCGCACCGCGTAGGCCGGGCTGAACGCCAGCAGGATGTCGGGCCGCTGCAGCACGAACGGCAGGCCCAGGGCCGCCAGGCTTACGAACCAGACCAGGGTGATCGGCCCGAAGAACCGTCCCACCACCTCGGTGCCGCGCGACTGCACGGCGAACAGGCCCAGCAGGATGATCGCCGCCAGGGGCAGGACGAACGGCTGGAAGTGGGCCCCGATCACCGGCGCGGTGGTCAGGCCCTCCACCGCCGACAGCACCGAGATCGCCGGGGTGATCAGGCCGTCGCCATAGAACAGCGCCGCCCCGACGATGCCCAGCAGCACCAGCCAGGCCGAGCGCTTCTTCAGGGCGTTCTGGGCCAAGGCCATCAGGGCCAGGGTGCCGCCCTCGCCGCCGTTGTCGGCCCGCATGACGATCACGACGTATTTCAGGGTGACCACCAGGGTCAGGGCCCAGAACACCAGCGACACCACGCCGAACACCGCCAGGTGTGGATCGACCTTGCCGGCGTGGGCCAGGGCCTCGCGCATGGCGTAGAGCGGGCTGGTGCCGATGTCGCCGAACACCACGCCGATCGCCCCCAGCCACAGGGCGCCGAACCGGGCGGCGCGCGCCCCGGCGGTGGCCGGCTCGGGTGGGGAATGGGCCATGAGGCTCGCGTCCATCGAAGGGAGCGCGGCCTACACGCCCGCCGCATAAGGGCGCGATGCGGATTCCGGGCGGGGGTATAAGGGCGTTATAAAGATTGCGGCGGTCAGTCGTGCAGCGGGGCCTCGGCCGGCTGGCGCGACGGGTCGGTCGCCACCGTCCCCACCGAGGCGGCGATCACGAAGGCGATGGCCAGCCACTGGCGGGGCGCCAGGTGCTCGCCCAGGACCAGCAGGCCGGCCAGGGCCCCGACCGCCGGCTCCAGGCTCAGCATCACCCCGAAGCTGCGCTTGGAGATGGCGCGCATGGCGATCATCTCCAGCGAATAGGGAACGGCGCTGGAGACCACCGCCGCCACCAGGCCCAGGCCCAGGGCGACCGGGTTCAGCAGCGCCGCCCCGGCCGCCGCCACGCCGAACGGCGCCACGACCAGGGCCGCCGTCGCCATGCCCAGGGCCACCGAGCGGCCGCCGTGCAGGTGTCCAGTCCGCTGGCCGGCCACGATGTACAGCGCCCAGAACACCGCCGCCGTCGCGGCGAAGGCCACGCCGACGGGGTCGAGGTTCAGGCTGGCGTCGCCCAGCGGCAGCAGCAGGGCCAGGCCGGCCGCGGCCAGGGCGATCCAGGCGAAGTGGATCGGCTTGCGGGCGTGGGCCAGGGCCAGGCTCAGCGGGCCGGTGAACTCGATGGCGATGGCCACCCCCAGCGGGATGGTGCGCAGGGCCATGTAGAAGCACAGGTTCATCGCCCCCATCACCGCCCCGTAGCTCACGACGGCGACCAGGTCCCTGCGGCTCATGGGCATGGTCCAAGGGCGCCAGACTAGGCACAGCACCAGGGCCGAGAACCCCACCCGATAGGCGCTGGCCCCCTGCGCCCCGACCAGCGGGAACAGCGCCTTGGCGAACGAGGTGCCGACGCTCAGCGACACCATGGCCCCGACCAGGCAGAGATAGGGCAGCAGCGCGGACGGACGGGACATGCGGCGGTTGTAGCAGGGTTCGCCGCCGCGAGGGATCGTGGCTCTTCCCCCTCTGAGGGCCGGGGCTATCGTCTTTGCCCCAAAACGATTGTCATCCCGGACGAGCGCGCAGCGCGAAGATCCGGGACCGGGACGCGAACGCTGGCGCCTGCGGCGGTCCCGGATCGGCGCTCGGCTTCGCCGAGCTTGTCCGGGATGACAGCTTTTCAGAACAGATCCATATGCGATAGCCTCGCCCTATCGGGGCGGAGCCTCAGAACGCCTCGTCTTCCTCGACGCCTTCGTCGTCCTCGCCGCCCATGGCCGCTTCCAGGCTCTCGATGATGTCGTCCATCTGGTCGGGGGTGATCGAGACATAGAGCGCCTCGCCGCCCACGGCCGAGACCAGCAGGCGATAGCCGTCCTCGGTTTCCTGCAGGCTGAAGGTTTCGAGGAGCTGCAGCTTGGCCATGGTGATCTCGCGAGGCGCCGGAAAGGGGAAGGCGGGGATATAGGGCCGAACGGCCGATTTCGCCATCCGTCGCCCGGCCCTTGCCTATTTTACACTCGTATAGCAACCTCTCGCCTCCACCGGGGAGAGACACATGGCCGCCACCCAGCAGCGCGACGCGATCATCATCGGCGGGGGGCACAACGGCCTGGTCTGCGCCTTCTACCTGGCCAGCGCCGGGCTGAAGGTCACGGTCTGCGAGGCCCGCGACGTGGTCGGCGGGGCGGCGGTGACCGAGGAATTCCACCCGGGCTTCCGCAATTCCGTGGCCAGCTACACGGTCAGCCTGCTCAGCCCCAAGGTCATCGCCGACATGGACCTGCACGGCCACGGCCTGCGGATCCTGGAGCGGCCGATCTCCAACTTCCTGCCGATCGACGATGGCGCCTACCTGAAGCTGGGCGGCGGGCTGGAGCGCACCCAGGCGGAGTTCCGCAAGTTCTCGGCCAAGGACGCCGAGCGCCTGCCGGCGTATTACGCCATGCTCGACGAGATCGGCGACGTGCTGCGCGACCTGGCCGGCGAGACGCCGCCCAACCTGACCGACGGCCTGCCCGGCCTGCTGCGCGGCCTGCGGCAAGGTTCGCGGCTGGCCGGCCTGAGCCTGGAGCGCAAGCGCGACCTGCTGGACCTGTTCACCAAGAGCGCCCGCGACGTCCTGGACGGCTGGTTCGAGAGCGACGCGGTCAAGGCCAGCTTCGGCTTCGACGCCGTGGTCGGCAACTTCGCCAGCCCCGACACCCCCGGCTCGGCCTACGTCCTGCTGCACCACACCTTCGGCGAGGTGAACGGCAAGAAGGGGGCCTGGGGCCACGCGGTGGGCGGCATGGGGGCCATCACCCAGGCCATGGCCAAGGCCTGCCGCGCCAAGGGCGTGGAGATCCTGCTGAACGCCAAGGTCGAGGGCGTCCACGTCGAGGACGCGCCGAAGGGCGCCGGCAAGCGCGTGGTGGGCGTGCAGCTGGTCGACGGCCGCCAGCTCATGGCCCCGATCGTGTCGTCCAACCTCAACCCCGCCCTGCTGTATGGTTCGCTGATCGCGCCGTCGGCCCTGCCGGCCCCGTTCAGGAAGGCGGTCAAGGGCTACAAGAACGGCTCGGGCACCTTCCGGATGAATGTGGCCCTGTCGGAGCTGCCGGACTTCACCTGCCTGCCCGGCAAGGCCGTGGCCGAGCACCACCAGTGCGGGATCGTGATCTCGCCGACCCTGGACTACATGGACGCGGCCTATCGCGACGCCAAGGCGACCGGGATCAGCAGGAAGCCGATCGTCGAGATCCTGATCCCCTCGACCCTGGACGACAGCCTGGCCCCGCCCGGCCAGCACGTGGCCAGCCTGTTCTGCCAGCAGTTCGCCTGGGACCTGCCCGACGGCCGCAGCTGGGACGACGAGCGCGAGGCGGCCGCCGACCTGATCATCGACACGGTCGACGCCTGGGCCCCCAACTTCAAGGCGTCCGTCCTGGGACGGATGATCCTGTCGCCGGTGGATCTCGAGCGGAAGTTCGGCCTGGTCAACGGCGACATCATGCATGGCCACATGTCGCTGGACCAGCTGTGGGCCGCCCGGCCGGTGCTGGGCCACGCCAGCCACCGCGCGCCGATCAAGGGGCTCTACATGTGCGGCGCCGGCTGCCACCCGGGCGGCGGGGTGTCGGGCAATCCGGGACGCAACGCGGCGCGCGAGATCCTGCGCGACCGCGACTTCGCCACGGCGGTGAAGCTGAGCCTGGTGGGGCGGTGATGGCTCAACCCGCTCATGCCCAAAACGGTTGTCATCCCGGACGAGCGCGCAGCGCGAAGATCCGGGACCGACGCGTGAACGCCGGCGCTTCCGGCGGTCCCGGATCTGCGCTTCGCTTGTCCGGGATGACAGACTTTGTTGGTGGGAGCTGGTGATGGACCTGAACCTCCCCAACCACGACCCCGACGCCGACTGGGGCCTGCCTGGCTGGCTCTACGCCAACGAGCGCTTCTTCCGCGAGGAACAGGACAAGGTCCTGCGCCCGTCCTGGCAGATCGTCTGCCACCTGAACGACATCCCGAAAGCCGGCGACTTCCACACCTTCGATTTCCTGGGCGAGAGCACGGTGGTGGTGCGTGGCAGGGACGGCGGAGTGCGGGCCTTCGCCAATGTCTGCCGCCACCGGGCCGCGCGGCTGCTGGACGGCCCGTCCGGCCATTGCGGGCGGATCGTCTGCCCCTACCACGCCTGGACCTACGGCCTGGACGGCCAGCTGATCGGCGTGCCGCACCGCGAGACCTATCCGGCGCTGGAGATGGACCGGCAGGGCCTGGCCCCGGTGCAAGTCGAGGTCTATCGCGGCTTCGTCTTCGCGCGGCTGGAAGGCGACGGACCTTCAGTGGCCGAGATGATGGCCCCCTACGACCACGAGCTGGCGCCCTACCGCTTCGAGGACATGGTCCCGTTCGGCCGCGTCACCCTGCGGCCGCGCGACGTCAACTGGAAGAACATCAGCGACAACTATTCCGACGGCCTGCACATCGCGGTCGCCCACCCTGGCCTGACCCGGCTGTTCGGCCGCGGCTACGGCGTGGAGGCGGAAACCTGGGTCGACAAGATGTGGGGCCAGCTGATCGAGGAGCCGTCGCGCAATCCGTCCGAGCGGATGTACCAGCAGGTGCTGCCCGACGTCGCCCACCTGCCGCCCGAGCGCAAACGACTGTGGACCTATTTCAAGCTCTGGCCCAACCAGGCGTTCGACATCTATCCCGACCAGGTGGACTTCATGCAGTTCATCCCGGTCTCGCCCACCCGGACGCTGATTCGCGAGATCGCCTACGCCCTGCCCGACGACCGCCGCGAGATGAAGGCGGCGCGCTATCTGAACTGGCGCATCAACCGCCAGGTCAACGCCGAGGACACCGAGCTGGTGGCCCGCGTGCAGCAGGGCATGGCCTCGCGCAGCTTCACCGCCGGGCCGCTGGCCGAGACCGAGGTCAGCTTGCGCAGCTTCGGCCGCAAGCTGCGGGCGCTGATCCCGCAGGCGCGGCTGCATAGGCCGCCGGAGGGGTGGTGATCTTCACACCGTTTCATTCCCCCACCCCAACCGCTCGTCATCCCGGGCCTTGTGCCCGGGACCCCTCTGTCCGCCGCAGGTGCGGGGGTGTGGCGCGCTGGCGCGCCAAGGCACTTCACGTGCGGGCTGAACCAGGGGTCCCGGGCACAAGGCCCGGGATGACGGTTCGAAATGGAATGGACGCTCGTGGGCTAGAACCATGACCCGCGCCCCCTTCACCCGCGAGGCCCCCGACGTCCGCCGCACCGCCCTGATCGAGGCCGCCGCCCGGGTGCTGGCGGCCCGGGGCGTGGCCGGGGCCTCGGTGCGGACGATCTGCGCCGAGGCGGGGGTCAGTCCCGGGCTGCTGCGGCACTATTTCGAGGGCGTCGACGCCCTGGTCGCGGCGACCTACGAGGCGACGGGGGCGCGGATCGACGCGGCGCTGGAGGCGGCGGTGGAGCGGGCCGGCGACGATCCCCGCGCGCGGCTGTCGGCCTATCTGACGGCCAGCTTCGCCCCGCCGGTGCTGGACCCGGACCTGCTGGCCACCTGGCTGGCCTTCTGGAGCCTGGTCAAGGTCGACCCCGCCATCGCCGCCATCCACCGGCGGACCTATGCCGGCTACCGGGCGCGGCTGGAGGAACTGCTGAGGGCCTGCGACCCGGCGGTCGACGCCAGATTGGCCGCCATCGGCCTGACCGCCGTCGTCGACGGCCTGTGGCTGGAGCTGTGCCTGGACGCCACGGTGTTCACCCCCGCCGAGGCCGGCGCGATCGCCGAGCGGCTGGCGGCGGGGTATCTGGACGGATGACCCAGATCCGCACCGCCCGCCTGATCCTGCGCAAGCCGCGCGAGGACGACCTGGAGCCGCTGCACGCGATCATGTCGGACGCCGAGGCCATGCGCTACTGGTCGACGCCGCCGCATCCGGATCTCGAAACCACCCGCGACTGGCTGGCGGGGATGATCGCCCTGCCGGCTGACCAGGGCGAAGACTACATCGTCGAGCGCGAGGGCCGGCTGATCGGCAAGCTGGGCCTGTGGCGGACGCCGGAGATCGGCTTCCTGCTGGACCGCGCGACCTGGGGACAGGGCTATGGCGCCGAGGCGCTGAGGGCCTTCGTCACCCACGCCTTCGTCGAGCGCACCGACCACCTCACCGCCGACGTCGATCCCGCCAACGCCGCCAGCCTGGCCCTGCTGGCCCGGGTGGGCTTTCGGGAGACCGGCCGGGCGACGCGCACCTGGAAGGTCGGCGACCAGTGGGTCGACAGCGTCTATCTGCGGCTGGACCGCGCCGACTTCGAAAGGTTCGAAGCCGCGCGGGGCCTGTGATCACGGCTAAGCGGGCGGACCTCCCGCTCCGGGACCGAAAACCTCGTCCTTCGACAGGCTCAGGATGAGGTTTCCTACTCGCGGGGCCTGTGAACGGTCCTCATCCTGAGCTTGTCGAAGGACGAGGACCATGCACGGCGTTGAGGGATCCTAGGCCGCGGCCTGGGCGCCGAGGTTGGTGCGGCCCCAGCTGGTGCGGCGGGCTTCGGGCTCCGACACCGAGACCCGGGCGGTCTTGCCCTGGGTGCGCATGTGCCGGGCCAGCATCTCGGCGACGCCGACGGCCTCGGGCTGGCAGGGATAGGAGCCGATCAGGTCCGGGGCGTCGTTCCAGGTGACGTGCCAGACGCCGGAGACGGGTCGAACGAAGTAGGTGTGTTCGGCGGCCATGGGACTCACTCCTCGGTGGTTACTCAGCGTCGGTCTTACAGCGTCCGCGTGACAGCTGTTTCAATGCTGCACAGCAACATCTTGTTGCATTGCACACTGCAGGAGCCGCGCCAAGTGTCTCTTTGGTGAATCCGGGAGCAACAATAAGGCGGGAGGTGACAAATCGCCGGGCCGATCGCCAGGAGCCGGTTCGAATCGTCCGGCCGGAGCTCAGTCCCGGACCACCACCCCGCCCTTCATCACCGCCGCCACATGCTCCAGCACCGACACGTCGGCGATCGCGTCGCCGTCCACCGCGATCAGGTCGGCGTAGCGGCCGGGGGCGATGGCGCCGACGTCGGTCTTCCTCATCAGTTCGGCCGCCACGGTGGTCGCCGACTGGATGGCCTGCATCGGGGTCATGCCGTAGCGGACCATGTAGGTCATCTGCCGGGCGTTGAGGCCGTGGGGGTAGACCCCGGCGTCGGTGCCGTAGGCGATCTTGACACCCGCCTTGACCGCCTTGCGGAAGCCCTCGCGCTGGGCCTGCGTGGTGTCGAGGTTCTTGCGCAGGGTCTCGGCCGGCCAGCCGTGGGCCTTGCCGTAGGCGTCGATCCAGTCGCCGTCATAGATGTCGGCCACCAGGAACACGCCCTTGGCCTTCATCATGGCGATGGCCTCGTCGTCCATCAGCGAGCCGTGCTCGATCGAGCGCACGCCGGCCCGCATGGCCGACTTCATGCCCTCGGCCCCGTGGGCGTGGGCGGTGGCGTAGGTCCCGCGCCGGGCCGCCTCCTCGACGGCGGCCCGCATCTCGTCCTCGGTCAGCTCCTGGGCGCCCGGCTCGGTGCCGACGGTCAGGACCGCGCCAGTGGCGATCAGCTTCAGGAAGTCGGCGTGGTGGGCCAGGATGTTGGCCGCCTTGCGATGGGCGTCGGCGGCGTCCTGCACCACCCCGGCCCGCATCTCGTCGGGCAGCTTCACGTCGCCCGCCACGCCGGTGATCTCGCCGCCGCCGCCCGGGATGGTGATGTAGGCGCCGGCCACCGACATGCGCGGCCCGGGGACCAGGCCGGCGTTGATCGCGTCGCGCAGGGCCACGTCGCCGAACGCCCGCCAGGTCCCGACGTCGCGCACGCTGGTGAAGCCCGCCTCCAGGGTCGCGCGGGCGTGGGCGGCGCCGATATAGGCCTGGTAGGCGGCGGTGGTCAGCAGCGGCTCGGCGATGTTCTCGGTCTGCTCCTGGTCGACCAGGTGGGTGTGCATGTCGATCAGGCCCGGCAGCACCATGCGGCTGGACCAGTCGATGACCCTGCCGTCGGCCGGGGCGGCCTTCCACGGCGCGACCGCGACGATCCGCTCGCCGTCGATGGTGATCATCTGGTCGGCCAGGACCTGGCCCCGCAGGGTGTCGACCAGCTTGCCGGCGTGGACGTAGAGCGGAGCGGCCTGGGTTGCGAGCGGCGCGAGCGTCAGGGTGATGGCCAGGAGGGCGGTGCGGATCATGGTTTCGTCCTGCGAGGCCGGGGGTTGAGGTGGGGACACACACTCACCCCGTGACCTGTGTGAAAAGGGCTAGGCGGTGGGGTGAGTGTGTGTCCCCGCCTTCGCCCCACCCCGCCCCCGCGTCAGCCAGTAGAACGGCGCGCCGATCGCCAGCAGGCCCACGCCCAGCAGCACAGCCTGGCCGCCGGCCCCCACCAGGGTCCAGACCGAATAGAGCCCGGCCAGGATGGCGATCACGGTCAGGCCCAGGGTCGGGGCGATGCGCCGGGTGGCCTGCAGCTTCAGCGCCGCCAGGGCGCAGGCCAGGTAGGCGAACAGCGAGGCCGTGGTGGCCACCAGGGCGATGAAGGTGAACAGGTCCGCCATCGACTTGGCGTAGTTCATCAGCACCAGCACGGTCAGGAAGCCGGCCGACAGCAGGTGGGCGCGGACGGGCGCGCCGCGGGCCGACTCCTTGGCCAGGAAGGCCGGAAACACCCCGCCCCTGGCCATGGCGTAGGGCATCTCGCCCTGCAGCAGCACCCAGCCGTTCAGGGCCCCGAAGGCGCTGATCGCCGCGAACAGGGCCAGGACCTTGCCGGCGTTGCCGCCCCAGTGCAGGCCCACGAAGTCCGACAGCGGGGCGTTGGAGACCTTCAGCGTGTCGGCGGGCGTCAGCAGCACCACCGCCGAGCAGACCAAGAGATAGATTAGACCGGTGAACACCGTGCCCACCAGGGTGGCGCGGGGGATGGTGCGGACCGGGTCGACCACCTTGCCGGCCGGCACCGTCGCCGACTCCAGCCCCAGCAGCGCCCACAGCGTCAGGGCCCCGGCGGCGGTGATCCCGCCCGGATGGATGTCGGCGGCGCGGAACGGCGTCAGGCTGGCCCCGTGGTCGCGGCCGATCACCCAGAAGGCCAGGCCCGCCACCGCCGCCAGCGGCAGCAGCTTGAGCACGGTGGTCGCCACCTGCACCCCGCCGGCCAGGCGGGCGCCGGCGATGTTGACCCCGACCAGCAGCCAGACCGCCCCCAGGGTCACCAGCAGGTGCATCCCCGGGATCCGGGCGATGGCCGGGAAGATCGCCGACAGATAGCTGACCGCGCCGGTGGCGATGGCGGCGTTGCCGACCCACAGCGAGATCCAGTAGCTCCACGCCACCATGAACCCGACCAGCGGCCCGAAGGCCTCCTGGGTGTAGGCGTAGGGCCCGCCGGCCTTGGGAAACTCCCGCGCCAGCCCGGCGAACACCACGGCCAGGCACAGGGCCCCGCCGATGGTCAGCAGCCAGCCGAACACCGCGTTCCAGCCGTAGGGGGCCAGGGACGCGGGCAGCATGAACACCCCCGAGCCGATCATGTTGCCGACCACCAGGGCCGTGCACATCCAGAAGCCCAGGGCTTTGGGCGCGGTGATCCTGGGGATCGGGACCTTCTGCGGGGTCTCTGTCATGCGGTCACGCTTTCACGGGAACAGAGGTTCGTCCATGCCCCCATCTTCCGTCATCCCGGGCCTTGCGCCCGGGCCCCCTGGTTCAGCTTGCACGTGAGGCGAAGCGGTTCGCGAGCGAACCGCCACCCCCGCACCTGCGGCGGAGAAAGGGGTCCCGGGCACACGGCCCGGGATGACGGTGGAGAGGCGTTCGAACCCTAGAACTTCTGCCCGAACTTGATCCCGACGGTCCGGGGCCGCAGCGGCACGGAATAGACCTCGGCGCCGCAGACGGCCTCGACGCATTCGGTGCTGCGGGTCAGGCTGGCGCGGCTGTCGTTGAGGTTCACGACATAGGCCGAGAAGGTCCAGCTGTCGCGGCCGAACCCCGCCGACAGGTCGGTGGTGATATAGCCGGCCTGCTTGCCCAGCACCTCGCGGGCGAAGGTGCGCAGGTCGGCCCAGGCGCTGGTCTGGCCGACGATCCCGCCCTGGACGAAGGCGTCGTAGCCGGCCAGGTCGAACTCGTAGCGGGCGTTCAGATTGGCCTTGAACTTGGGCGTGACCGGCAGGCGCTGGCCGTCCGGAGCGCGTTCCGGATATTGGTCCAGGTCGACCGGGCAGTCGGTGATCGGCTGACCGGTGACCGGGTCGACCTTGCCGCAATAGGCGCCCTTGAGCTTGGCGTCGATATAGGTGGCCGCGCCGTTCAGGGTCAGGCCGTGCTTGATCGCGAAGCTGAAGTCGGTCTCGGCCCCATCGATCTCGGCCGAGACGGCGTTCTTGATCTCGGTCAGGCCGTTGGCCCCGACGATCGAGAACTGGAAGTCGTCCCAGGTCTGGTGGAACACCGCGCCGTTCCAGCGGAAGCGGTTGTCGGCCCAGCTGGTCTTCCAGCCGAACTCGTAGTTCTTCAGGAAGTCCGACTGGTAGGGCGGCAGGGTGCCGCGGCGGTTGATGCCGCCCGGCCGGAAGCCCTCGGAATAGGTGACGTAGACCAGTTTGTCGGGATCGATCTTGTAGGTGAGGTTGATCTTCTTGCTGTTGCCGTTCTCCTTGACCCGCTTGTCGAGGTTGGTGCACGGCGCGCCTTCGATCTCGGGACCGGCGAAGCAGGCTTTCTCCCCGGTCGAGCCGTAGCCGGCCCCGTAGCCGTAGAAGCCCTTGAGGCTGTTATCGGACTTGAAGAAGCGGATGCCGCCGGTCAGGGTCAGCTTGTCGGTGATGTCGAACGCCGCCTCGCCGAACGCGGCGCTGTCGCGGTCGACACGCTTCTGCTCGGTCAGCCAGATCGTGCCCGGATGGCCCGGCACCGAGATCGAATCGCCGATGTCGTCGATCCGGTAGTTCTGGTGGATGCCGTGGGTCTGGCGCTGGTAGAACAGGCCGCCGACCACGCGGAAGCGGTACTCCTGCGGGGTCGAGACGCGCAGCTCGTGGCTGAGCTTCATATAGGCGTCGTGGCCGATGATGTACTGCGACGGATCGACCGGGTTGCCCGCGTCGTCGGTCCAGTAGGCCCCGTAGCCGGCCAGGGTGTCGTAGAAGAACGAGTAGTCGGTGTAGTCCTGGCGGGTGTCGACGTCGCGGTCCAGGTACGAGCCGGCATAGACCACGTCGAGGTTGCTGATCTTGCCCTCGACGGTCATGGCCGCCTGCCACCACTTGTCCTTGGAGGTTTCCGGATAGTAGTGGGCGACCTTCAGGGCCCCCAGGCTGCGGTCCTCGGCGAACAGCCCGCCGACCTTCTCGACCTGGCCCATGACCTGGGGCGTGATCACCCAGTTGTCGCCGGCCTCGATCTTCATCGCCGCCCGGCCGCCATAGAGATCGACGTCGTTGTAGTCCTTCTTCACCCGGTCGCCATTGTTCACCGTGATGCCCGAGGTGGGATAGGTGCGCGAGCCGGGCACGTTGTCGATATAGCCGCCCTGGTGCTCGGCCCAGCCCACCAGACGCACGGCGATCTTGTCGTTGACCGGCTGGTTAACGAAGCCCTCAACCACGTAGCCGTCGTCGCCGTGGGCGATGTTGTTGACCTCCAGGTCGTAGCCGGCGCTGAAGCCGGCGGTGCTGGGCTTGTTGGTGATGATGCGCAGGGTGCCGGCCTGGGAGCTGGCGCCGTACAGCGTGCCCTGCGGTCCCGACAGCGCCTCGACCCGGGCGATGTCGTAGATGTGGATGTCCAGCGCGCCCTGGATGGTGGTGACCGGCTGTTCGTCCAGATAGACGCCGACGCTGGGCAGCGAGCCGGAGTGGTTGCCGTCGCCACCGCTGGCCACGCCGCGGAAATAGACGTTGGAGAAACCCGGCGAGGTGGTCTGGAACGATACGCTGGGCAGGTATTTCACATAGTCGGTGAAGCTGGCGACGTGCAGCTGCTCCAGCTTGGCCTCGCCTAGCGCCTGGATGCTGACCGGCACGTCCTGCAGGTTTTCCGAGCGCTTCTGGGCGGTGACCACCACCTCGTCCAGGGCGACCGCGCCCTGGGGGGCGGTCTGGGCCTGGGCTTGCGCGGCGACCGCCGTCAGCATGGTCGAGGCCAGAAGCGCGGTGGTCAGCAGGCCGCCTTTCGAAAGGGCGGTCTTGTTACGCGTGGTGGACGTCATGTCGGCTCCCCGAACTGTTCGGAGAACGATGCTCTTCTGGTCGATTTTCACCCGCAAGATGCAAATTTCAAACGCGCGTCAATTCGGCCGACTGTTGCAGAAATGGCAGGGTTCTGGGCGGCTGATCAAAATTCAGGCGCGGCGGGATAACTGGACAGAACCGGTCCCAAAGCGGTCTTCAGGGGGCCCAGCCAGGATTCGTAGTTCTGCCAATGCTCGACCGCGTCCTTGAAGAGGGGACGACGCACCTGTTCTGAGCTTGCGGTGCGCACGGCGCGGTCGTTCTCGTGGAAATTCAGGCACGATTCTTCGAACGGCAGGCCGCAATAGTCCAGCAGGGCGCGGATCTCCCGCTCCGGATCCTCGATCATCGATTCGTAGATCACCCGGTGCACGCGCCCCGGCAGCACGGCGTCGACATGGGCCATCAGCTCCACATAGTCGGCGTAGTAGCGGCCGAGGTCCTCCAGGTCGTAGCTGAAGTTCTGGCCGCGGGCGAAGTGTTGCTTGAAGCCCGAGAAGCAGCAGCCCAGCGGGTGGCGCCGCGCGTCGATGATCTTGGCGTTCGGCAGCATCAGGGCGATCAGCCCGACATGGGCCCAGTTGTTGGGCATCTTGTCGATGAACAGCGGCCGGTCGGTCTTGCGCTGCACCCGAGTGCGCTCGAGGAACTCCTCGCCCAGGGCTTTCAGGGCGTCCGCGTCCAGCGTGGCCAGGACCTCGGGATAGGGCGACTCGTCCTTCAGCCGCCGGGCCATCGCGGTGACGTCGGGCAGCTCCATCGTGCCCTCCACCGCCGAGTGGCTGGCCAGGATCTGCTCGACCAGGGTCGAGCCGGCGCGCGGCAGGCCCAGGACGAAGATCGGGTCGGGGGCGGGACAGCCCTGCCCGGCCCGCGACGCGAACAGCTGCGCCGTCAGCACCGTCTTGCTGCGCACCACATGCCGGGTCATCACTGCCGGGTCGTAGGGAACACGGGTCCGGCGCAGGGCCGCGCCGCGGGCGTAATGGGCGAACGATTCGGCGTAGCGGCCGGCGTCCTCGTGGGCCTTGCCCAGGGCGTAGTCCAGGTGCAGGCGGTCGTCGTCCTCCAGGTCGTCGCGGGCCAGCTGGCCTTCCATCGCCTTCAGGTCGGCCGCGTCGAAGCGGTAGGTCTTCATGTTGGCCAGGCTCCACCAGGCCTCGCCCAGGGACGGGGCCTGGTCGACGGCCTTGCGGTAGGCGGCCGCGCAATCGGCCGAGCGGCCCACGGTCTTCAGCGCGTGGCCATAGCTCATCCAGCCCTTGGGCTGCTGCGGATGGCGGGCCAGCACGTCCTCGTAGATCGCGATGGCCCCCGCATATTCGCCGATCCGCGCCAGGCAGGCGGCCTTCAGGTTCAGGTAGCCCGGATGGCGCGGCTCGTCGGCCAGCAGCCGGTCCAGCTGGGCCAGGGCCTCCTGCGACCGCCCCAGCCGGTATTGCAGGGTGGCGAGATTGTAGCGGGCGCCGGTGAAGGCCGGGGCCAGCTTCAGGCAGTCCAGCAGCAGGGCCTCGGCCTCCTCCTCGCGGCCCTGTCGGGCCACGGCCTCGGCCAGCATGCGGATGGCCGCCGGCTCGGCGGGGCGCACGGCCATCAGTTCGCGCAGGACCTTTTCCGCCCTGCCCGGCTCGCCGTCGACCAGGGCGGCGGCGGCGGTCATCAGCACCGGGTCGCGGACCCCGCCCTTGATCTGGCGGGCGCGGGCGGCCTGGGCCCCGGCCTCGTCGCCCAGCAACTCCAGGGCGTCGGCCAGGCTGCGCCAGGCCTCGGCCAGGTCGGGATCGGCGGCGACGGCCCGCTTGAAGGCGGCGACGGCCGCCTGGGTGTGGCCGGCGGCGGCCAGGATCCGGCCGTGCTCCAGCTGGATCGGCGGCGACTGGGCGAAGGCCCGCGACAATGGCTCGACCACCCTCAGGGCCTGGGCGACGTCGCCCGACAGCCGCAGGGCCGTGGCCAGGATCAGGGTGGCCTCGGCGTGGCGAGGCACGGCCTCGAGGATCGCCATGGCCTGCTCCACCGCCTGCCGCGGATCCAGGTCCAGCAGCCGCCAGCCGTTGGCCAGGGCGGTGGCGACGCTGCCGGAGGGTTCGGTGGTGGCGGTGGTCATGGGCGGATGGGAGAACGGGGGGCCAGGGATGTCAACGGCCGATCCCGCCGCCGCCGGAAGCGGGTTTGGAGGCGCCGCCCAGGGCTCAATCCACCGCGCCCAGCACCCGGCGGATCGTCTCCACCACCTGGTCCACCTGGCCCTGCTCGATGATCAGCGGCGGCGACAGGGCGATGATGTCGCCGGTCACGCGGATCAGCAAGCCCTGGTCGAAGGCCGCCTCGAAGGCCGCCATCGCCCGGGCGGTGGGCGCGCCGGGCCTCGGCTCCAGCTCGATGCCGGCGATCAGGCCGAAGTCGCGGATGTCGACCACGTGGCGGGCGTCCTTCAGCGCATGGACCGCCGCGCGCCAGTAGGGCTCCATGTCCAGGGCCCGCTGGAACAGGCCCTCCTCCTGGTAGACCTCCAGCGCCGCCATCCCGGCCGCGCAGGCCAGGGGATGGGCCGAATAGGTGTAGCCGTGGAACAGCTCGATCGGGGCGTCGGCGCCGTCCATCATCGCCTGGTAGATCGCGTCCGACGCGGCCACGGCCCCGGCCGGCACGGCGGCGTTGGTCAGGCCCTTGGCCATGCAGATCATGTCCGGGACCACCCCGAAGCGTTCCGCCGCGAAGGCCGCGCCGACCCGTCCGAAGCCGGTGATCACCTCGTCGAAGATCAGCAGGATGTCGTGCCTGTCGCAGATGGTCCGCAGGCGCTGCAGGTAGCCCTCGGGCGGCACCAGCACCCCGGTCGAGCCCGCCACCGGCTCGACGATCACCGCGGCGATGTTGGACGCGTCGTGCAGGGCGACGATGGCCTCCAGCGCGTCGGCCAGCTCGGCCCCGTGCTTCGGCAGGCCCTGGCTGAACAGGTTGCCGGCCACGCCGTGGGTGTGGGGCAGGTGGTCGACGCCGGTCAGCAGGCCGCCGAAATACATCCGGTTTTTGGGGATGCCGCCCACCGAGATCCCGCCGAAGCCGACGCCGTGATAGGCCCGCTCGCGGCCGATCAGCCGGGTCTTGGTCCCCTTGCCCCGGGCCCGGTGATAGGCCAGGGCGATCTTCAGGGCGGTGTCGACCGACTCCGAGCCCGAGCCGGTGAAGAAGATCCGGTCCAGACCCTTGGGCGTGATCTGGGCGATGCGGCTGGCGAAGGCGAAGGCCGCCGGGTGGCCCAGGTTGAAGCTGGGGGCGTAGTCCATCTCGCCGGCCTGGCGGCGGATCGCCTCGACGATCTTCGGGCGGTTGTGGCCGGCGTTGACGCACCACAGGCCCGAGGTGGCGTCCAGCACCTGGCGGCCGTCGGGGGTCGTGTAGTGCATGCCCTCGGCGCGGGCCAGCATCCGCGGCTGGGCCTTGAAGCGCCGGTTGGGCGTGAACGGCATCCAGAAGGCGTCGAGGTCGTTCGGGCCGAAATCGGGCATGGCGGGTCTCCGGAGGGCCTTGCATTGTGATCGCAATTGGAGGTCTCCTGTCCACCCCTGCTGGAAGGGAGGCCCTGATCATGAGCACCCATGCCCGCAAACCCCTCGCCGACAGCCTGGCCATCCACGACCAGGTCTATGAGGCCATCCGCCAGGCCCTGATCACCGGCCGCATCGCCCCCGGGGTCGGGGTGTCCCTGCGCAGCCTGGCGGCCGAGCTGGGGGTGTCGCCGATGCCGGTGCGCGACGCCGTGCGGCGGCTCGTGGCCGAGCGGGCCCTGGCGATCAATCCGGCCAACAAGCGGCTGAGTGTGCCGTCCCTGACCGCCGACCGGCTGGACCAGCTGGCCCAGGCCCGGCTGTGGATCGAGCCGGAGCTGGCCGCCCGCGCCGCGCCCCACGCCGACGCCGCCCTGCTCAAGCGCCTGCGCGAGCTGGACGCCGCGGTCGACGACGCCCTGAAGCTGGGCGACGTCGACGCCTACATGACCGCCAACCACGACTTCCACTTCGCCCTCTACCAGCGGGCCGGGGCCGAGGTGCTGCTGGCCATGGCCGGCGGGCTGTGGCTGCAGGTCGGACCGTTCATGCGGGTGGTGTTCGGCCGGGTCGGCGCCGACGGCCTGGTCGCCGACCGCCACGCCGAGGCCATGGAGGCCCTGAAGGCCCACGACGCCGAGGGCGCGCGCCGGGCCATCGCCGCCGACCTGTCGGAGGGCATGGACAAGATGCGCGCGGCGGTGGAGGCGGGGCGGTGAGCGGCTTTCCTAAACTGGGGACAGGCGCATGCGCCTGTCCCCGATCGCGTCCCGGGCGCCCATGGTTTGGGCGCGGCGCCCATCGCGGTCTCCTTCGGCTTGACAGTCGCGCCGCCACCGCAAACTGTGATCACAATTTGGAGCGAGACCCCGCGTGACCGCCGCCAGCCCGATCGACGCCCTTGAGACCCTGGTCCTGCCCGGCCGGGCGGTGATCGACGGCGCGCTGGTCGAGGCGGCGTCGGGCATGACCTTCCACAACGTCTCGCCGCGCGACGGGACGGTGCTGAACCAGGTCGCCGCCTGCCAGGCCGAGGACGTCGACCGCGCCGTCGCCTCGGCTAGAGCCGCCTTCGAGGACGGCCGCTGGCGCGACCAGGGCCCGCGCGCCAAGAAGGCGGTGCTGTTCCGGCTGGCCGAGCTGATGGCCCGCGACGCCGAACAGCTGGCCCTGCTGGAGAGCGTCGACACCGGCAAGCCGATCCGCGACGCCCGGTCGGTCGACATCCCCCTGGCGATCGGCACCACCCGCTGGTACGCCGAGGCCCTGGACAAGATCTATGGCGAGGTCGGGGCCTCGCCCGTCGACCGGCTGAGCTGGGCGGTGCACGAGCCGCTGGGCGTGATCGGGGCCATCGTGCCGTGGAACTTCCCGCTGCACATGGCCATGTGGAAGGTGGCCCCGGCCCTGGCCATGGGCAATTCCGTGGTCCTCAAGCCCGCCGAGCAGTCGCCGCTGACCGCCCTGAGGCTGGGCGAGCTGGCCCTCGAGGCCGGGCTGCCGCCAGGGGTGCTGAATGTGGTCCCCGGCCTGGGCGGGGTGGCCGGCGAGGCCCTGGCCCTGTCGATGGACGTCGACATGATCGCCTTCACCGGCTCGGGCCCGGTGGGCCGGCGGCTGATGGAATATTCCGCGCGGTCGAACCTCAAGCGGGTGTCGCTGGAGCTGGGCGGCAAGTCGCCCCAGATCGTCTTCGCCGACTGCCCCGACCTGGACGCCGCCGCCTCGGCCGCCGCCTGGGGCGTGTTCTATAACCAGGGCGAGGTCTGCACAGCCGCCTCGCGCCTGCTGGTGCAGGACTCGATCAAGGACGCCTTCCTCGAGAAGGTGATCGCCGTGGCCAAGACCCTGGTCCCGGGCGACCCGCTGGACCCGGAGACCAACTTCGGGGCCATGGTCAGCGAGCGGCAGATGAACACCGCCCTGGACTACATCGCCACCGCCGACAGCCAGGGCGCGCGCCGCCTGCTGGGCGGGTCGCGGGTGCGCCAGGCGACCGGCGGCTTCTATGTCGAGCCGACCATCTTCGACCGGCTGGAGCCCGACCACACCCTGGCCCGCGAGGAGGTGTTCGGCCCGGTGCTGGGCGTGCAGACCTTCAAGGACGCGGACGAGGCCATCCGCCTGGCCAACGACACCGTCTACGGCCTGGCCGCCGGCCTGTGGACGTCGGACATCAACCGCGCCCTCACGTCCGCCCGGCGGCTGAAGGCCGGGCTGGTCTGGATCAACGGCTGGGACGCCTGCGACATCACCATGCCGTTCGGGGGCTTCAAGCAGTCGGGCTTCGGCCGCGACCGCAGCCTTCACGCGTTGCACAAGTACGCCGACCTGAAGTCGGTGTCCGTGACGCTGAGGTGATGTTCATGACCCTGGAACTTGTCGAAACCGCCGCCTTCATCGACGGCCTGTGGATCGAGAGCGAGAGCACCTTCCAGGTGCTGAACCCGGCCGACGGGTCGGTGATCGCCGAGGTCGCCGACCTGGGGGCGTCGGAGACCAAGGTCGCCATCGAGGCCGCCCACCGCGCCTTCCCAGCCTGGGCCGCCCGCACCGCCAAGGACCGCGGGGCCATCCTGCGCAAGTGGTCCGACCTGATGCTGGCCCATGCCGAGGCCCTGGCCCGGCTGATGACCGCCGAGCAGGGCAAGCCGCTGGCCGAGGCCCGGGGCGAGGTCGCCTATGGCGCGGCGTTCATCGACTGGTTCGCCGAGGAGGCCAAGCGGGCCTACGGCCACGCGATCCCCAGCCCCTTGCCCGGGAAACGCCTGGTGTCGATCAAGCAGCCGGTCGGGGTCTGCGCCGCCATCGCGCCGTGGAACTTCCCGATCGCCATGATCACCCGCAAGGTCGGGCCGGCCCTGGCCTCGGGCTGCACCGTGGTGGTCAAGCCGGCGGCCGAGACCCCGCTGTGCGCCCTGGCCATCGCCCGGCTGGCGGTCGAGGCGGGCGTGCCGGCCGGGGTGCTGAACGTCGTCACCGGCAAGGACAGCGCCGGCATCGGCAAGGCCCTGTGCGATGATACCCGCGTGCGCAAGCTGTCGTTCACCGGCTCGACCCCGGTGGGCAAGACGCTCTACGCCCAGTGCGCCGGCACCATGAAGAAGCTCAGCCTGGAGCTGGGCGGCAACGCGCCCTTCATCGTCTTCGACGACGCCGACCTGGAGGCCGCCGTCGACGGGGCGATCGCCAGCAAGTACCGCAACACCGGCCAGACCTGCGTCTGCGCCAACCGCCTGCTGGTGCAGTCGGGGATCCACGACGCCTTCGTGGCGCGGCTGACCGAAAAGGTCGCGGCCCTGAAGGTCGGACCCGGCACGGGCGAGGGCGTGACCATCGGCCCGCTGATCAACGACAAGGCCATAGCCAAGGTCGAGAGCCTGGTGCGCGAGGCGGTCGAGCGGGGCGCGACGGCCACGGTCGGCGGCGCGCGCCACGACCTGGGCGGCCTGTTCTGGCAGCCCACCGTCCTGACCGGCGCGACGCCCGACATGCGGCTGTTCCAGGAGGAGATCTTCGGTCCCGTCGCGCCGATCGTGAAGTTCGAAACCGAGCAGGACGCCATCGACCTGGCCAACGCCACCCCGTTCGGCCTGGCCTCCTACTTCTACAGCCGCGACGTCGGGCGCTGCTGGCGGGTGGCCGAGGCCATCGAGGCGGGCATGGTCGGCATCAACGAGGGCATCATCTCCACCGAGGTGGCGCCGTTCGGCGGGGTCAAGGATTCGGGCCTGGGCCGCGAGGGCTCCTCGGAGGGCTTGGACGAGTATCTGGAGACCAAGTACCTGTGCTTTGGCGGGGTGGGATGAGGTTTTTCACCGCTCATTCCCCTTCAGTCCCGTCATCCCGGGCCTTGTGCCCGGGACCCCTCTGTCCGCCGCAGGCGCCATTGGGTGGCGCGCCGGCGCGCCATTTCGCTTCACCGTCAGCTGAACGAGGGGTCCCGGGCACAAGGCCCGGGATGACGGTTGAAAGGGGATTTGTCGGGGCGGGGCAAGGATGACCCCCAACCCCGCCGCCGCCTCGCCCCCCCTTGCCGGCCTGATCCAGGACGAGGCCGACCGCTTCGTGGCCGAGCACCCGCGCTCGCTCGCCCTGTCGCGCCAGGCGGCGCAGGTGTGGCGCGGCGGGGCGCCGATGCACTGGATGGGCGACTGGGCCAGTCCCTGCCCGGTGTTCGCGGCCCAGGGCGTCGGGGCCCAGGTCACCGACGTCGACGGGCTGCTGTACGACGACTTCTGCCTGGCCGACACCCCGGCCATGTTCGGCCACGGCCAGGAGGCGGTGGCCCGGGCGGTCGCCGACCAGGCCCGGCGCGGGACGGGCTTCATGCTACCGACCGCCAGCGCGGTGATCGTCGGCCGGCTGCTGGCCGAGCGCTTCGGCCTGCCGCTGTGGCAGGCGGCGACCACGGCCAGCGACGCCAACCGCGCCGCGATCCGCTGGGCCCGGGCGGTGACCGGCCGGCCGGTGATCCTGGTGTTCGACGGCTGCTACCACGGCATGGTCGACGACGCGTTCGTGACGTTGAAGGACGGCGCGCCCGCCATGAAGCCGGGCCTGCTGGGCCAGGTCCACGACTTGACGACGACCACCTGGGTCGTGCCGTTCAACGATCTGGCGGCGCTGGAGGTGGCCCTGGCCTCCGACCAGGTCGCCGCCGTGCTGGCCGAGCCGGTGATGACCAACTGCGGGATGATCCTGCCGGAACCGGGCTTCCACGACGCCCTGCGGCGCCTGACCCGCGAGTCCGGGACCCTGCTGATCATCGACGAGACCCACACGATCTCGACCGGGCCGGGCGGCTACACTCGCGCCCACGGCCTGGAACCGGACATCTTCGTGCTGGGCAAGGCCATCGCCGGCGGCGTGCCGGCCGCGGTCTGGGGGGTCAGCGCCGAGTTCTCCGCGCGGATGGACGCCGCCGCCGACCGGGTCGGGCCCGGCCAGTCGGGGATCGGCACCACCCTGTCGGGCAACGCCCTGGCCCTGGCGGCCATGCGGGCCATGCTGTCGGAGGTGATGACCGACGCGGCCTATGCCCGGATGCTGGCCGGGGCCGAGCGGCTGATGACGGGCCTGCGGGCGATGATCGCCGCCCGGCGCCTGCCGTGGTCGGTGGTCCATGTCGGGGCGCGGGTCGAGCTGGTGTTCGCCCCCTCCCCGCCGAAAAACGCCGCCGCCATGCGCGAGGCGCTGGACGCCCAGCTGCTGCATGCGCTTCATCTGTGGCTGATCAACCGAGGGGTGCTGATCGCGCCCTTCCACACCATGATGCTGGTGTCGCCGGTCACCGAGGACGCGGCCGTGGACCGACTGGTCGCGGCGGTGGACGGCTTCGCGGCGGCGCTGGAGGGACTGAGTTCATGAGCCTTGTCGCCGATCCCCAGGAATGCATCGACTTCCTCGCCGCCCATCCGCAGGTGAAGTACGTCGACGTGTTCTTCACCAGCATGACCGGCGTGCCGCGCGGCAAGCGGCTGCGGGTGCATGAGCTGCAGGCGATCTACGACTACGGCCGCTTCCTGCCCGGCTCGATCCTGGTGGTCGACACCCAGGGCGCCGACTGCGAGGACACGGGCCTGGTCTGGGAGGACGGCGACGCCGACCGCCGGGCCCGGCCCGTGCCGGGGACCCTGACCCTGGCCCCGTGGCTGGGTCCGGACATGGCCCAGGTCATGCTGTCGCTGTACGAGCTGGACGGGACGCCCAACGACCTGGACCCGCGACACGTGCTGGCCCGCGTGCTGGACCGCTTCGCCGCCGACGGCCTGACCCCGGTCGCGGCCTGCGAGCTGGAATACTACCTGGTCGACCAGCATCGCGGCCCCGGCGGCGAGCTGCTGCCCGCCCGGTCGCTGCAGACCGGCGAGCGGCCGCAGGGCATCCAGGTCTACGGCCTGCCCGAGCTGGAGGCGATCTCGCCGTTCCTGCGCGAGCTGTGGGACGTCTGCGACGTGCTGGGCGTGCCGCTGGAGGGGGCGATCTCGGAGTTCGCCCCGGGCCAGGTGGAGCTGACCCTCAAGCACAAGCCCGACGCCCTGGAGGCCGCCGACGACGCCCTGCGCTACAAGCGGGCCGCCAAGGGCGTGGCCCTGCGCCACGGCTGCGAGGCCACCTTCATGGCCAAGCCCTGGGCCGACCAGGCCGGCAACGGTTTCCACGTCCATGTCAGCTTCAACGACGCCGAGGGGAAGAACCTCTGCGCCGCCGAGGATCCGGAAGGCTCGGACCTGCTGCGCCACGCGATCGGCGGCATGAAGGCGCTGATGGCCGACTGCATGGCGATCCTGGCGCCGAACGCCAACAGCTATCGCCGCTTCAAGGCCAACAGCTACGCGCCGGTGGCCCCGACCTGGGGCGTCAACAACCGCACGGTGTCCTTGCGCGTGCCGGCCGGCCCGCCGCCGACCCGGCATGTGGAGCACCGCGTGGCCGGGGCCGACGCCAATCCGTACCTGGTGCTGGCGGCGCTGCTGGCCTGCGCCCACCACGGGATCACCCACCGGATCGATCCGGGCCCGGCGGTGGTCGGCGACGGCTACGCGGCCGCGGCCAAGGAGAAGGTCCGCCTGCCGACGGACTGGTATGCGGCGGTCAACCTGTTCGAGGCGTCGGACGTGCTGCGCGACTATTTGGGCGAGCGGTTCGTGGAGATGTTCGTCTCGGTCAAGCGCACCGAGCAGGCGCGCTTCGCCGAGGTGGTCACGGCGCTGGATTATGACTGGTATCTGCGCAACGCCTGAGGGCGGGGCGCTGGAAGTGGCGTTGGAGTGGAATGAGGACGTAGCCTGCCTTTTCGTTGTCATCCCGGACGAGCGCGCAGCGCGAAGATCCGGGACCGACGCGTGAACGCTGGCGCTTCCGGCGGTCCCGGATCTGCGGCCCTTCGGGCCTTGTCCGGGATGACAGGTTTTGGGTTGTCGAGATTATCCGTTAACGGACAAATTCAAGGGGAGACAAGGCCATGAGCACCAACCGCATTCTCGGCACCCGCCGCTCGCTGCTGACCGCCATGGGCGCGGCGGCGATCGGCATCAGCTTCACCGCCTGTGGCCAGAAGCCCGAGGGCTCGGCCGCCAAGTCGGCCAATGGCGAGGAGCCCAAGCTGAACTTCTACAACTGGGACACCTATATCGGCGAGACGACCCTGGGCGACTTCAAGAAGGCCACCGGGATCGACGTCAATATGAGCCTGTTCGCCACCAACGACGAGCTGTTCGCCAAGCTGAAGGCGGGCAACGCCGGCTATGACGTGATCGTGCCGTCCAACGAGTTCGTCGCTCGCATGAGCCAGGCCGGCATGCTGGAGCCCCTGGACCACGCCAAGATCCCCAACATCAAGAACATCGACCCGGCCTTCCTCGACCCCGACTACGACAAGGGCCGCAAGTTCTCGATGCCCTATACCTGGCTGGTGCTGGGCATCGGCTATCGCAAGTCCAAGGTGCAGGGCGTACCGGACAGCTGGAAGTATCTGTTCGACAGCGCCCAGTACAACGGCCGCATCGCCCTGCTGTCGGAAAGCGCCGACCTGGTGCGCCTGGCCGCCAAGTACCTGGGCCACAGCGTCAACAACATCCCGCCGGAGCTGGTCGCCAAGATCGAGCAGATGCTGATCCGCCAGAAGCCCTATGTGAAGGCGTTCCACGACGACAACGGCCAGGACATGCTGGTGGCCGGCGATGTCGACCTGGTGCTGGAGTACAACGGCGACATCGCCCAGGTGATGAAGGACGACCCGGACATCGACTTCGTGATCCCCAAGGAGGGGTCGCTGATCAATTCCGACACCCTGTGCATCCCCAAGGGCGCGCCGCGGCCGGACAACGCCCACAAGTTCATCAACTACCTGCTGGACGCCCAGGCCGGGGCCGAGATCTCCAAGACGATCCTCTACCCGACCCCGAACGCGGCGGCCAAGGCGCTGATGCCGCCGACCTATCGCGACAACAAGGTGATCTTCCCGCCGGCCGACATCATGTCCAAGTGCGAGTACGGCGCGTTCGAGGGGGCCGAGAAGGCCAGCCTGTACGAGGAAGTCATCACCAAGGTGCGGGCGGCCTAGCGGGGCGGCGACAGGCGATGCTCCCCCTCTGGGGGAGCTGTCGCGAAGCGACTGAGGGGGTCTTTCGGCGCAGGCCGTGCTGCCCCCTCCGGCCCTTCGGGCCACCTCCCCCAGAGGGGGAGGATCTGGGAAAGGGACCCTGTCGATGGAGCAAAGCTGGAAACAGGCCAAGGCCGTCTTCGCCACGGCGCTCAGCGCGCCGCTGGTGTGGCTGGTGCTGTTCTTCCTGATCCCGCTGGCCATCGTCTGGGCCTACAGCTTCGGCCACAACGAGGGCCTGACCCAGATCGCCATCACCGGCACGTTCAAGAACTACGCCCGGGCGATCGAGCCGCTGTACCTGAGGATCTTCCTGAAGTCGGCCGGGGCAGCCGCCCTGACCACGGGCCTGTGCCTGGTGATCGGCTTCCCGGTCGCCCTGGCCATCACCTTCGCCTCGCAGAAGGCCAAGACCTGGCTGCTGCTGCTGATCATGCTGCCGTTCTGGACGAACCTGCTGATCCGCACCTACGCCCTGATCGCCGTGCTGCGCAACGAGGGCTACATCAACAAGGGGCTGGAGGCGGTGTGGACCCTGGCGGCCAAGATCATGCCGCTGCAGCCCTTCCAGCCGCTGGAGATGATGCACACCAATTTCGCGGTGATCGTCGGCCTGGTCTATGTCCACCTGCCGTTCATGGTGCTGCCGCTGTATTCGGCGCTGGACCGGCTGGACAAGTCGCTGCTGGAGGCCAGCCTCGACCTGGGGGCGGGCCATATGCGCACCCTGTTCAAGGTGGTCGTGCCCCTGGCCCTGCCGGGCATCGCCTCGGGCGTGCTGATCACGTTCATCCCGGCGCTGGGGGCCTACCTGACCCCCGACCTGCTGGGCGGGCCCGACAGCCAGATGATCGCCAACGTCATCGAGCGCCAGTTCAAGCGCGCCAACGACTGGCCGTTCGGCGCGGCCCTGTCGTTCCTGCTGATGTACCTGACCTTCGTGGCGATCGCCGTGCAGGCTCTGGTGTCGAAGGGCAGGAAGGGGGCGGCGGCATGACCTCCGACGCCGTGCAACGGACGGGGACAGGCACATGCGCCTGTCCCCAATCCATCCTCGGGGCTGGCCAATGACCAAGAAATCCCCCCCCGGCCCCCTCGAATACCTCCGCCGCTGGCAGATGCAGGCCTGGCTGGCGGCGGTGGGCGTGTTCCTCTACGCGCCGCTGATCGCCCTGATGGCCTTCAGCTTCAACGACAGCCGGCGCAACATCGTCTGGAAGGGCTTCACGCTCAAATATTACGACAAGGCCTTCAACGACTCCTCGCTGATCGAGGCCTTCGCCAACAGCCTGACCATCGCGGCCCTATGCACGGTGCTCAGCGTGGCCCTGGGGGCCATGGTCGCCCTGGTGCTGTGGCGGTTCCGCTTTCCGGGCAAGACGGTGCTGGACGGGGCCCTGGCCCTGCCGATCGTGGTGCCCGAGATCTGCATGGGCGTGGCCATGCTGGTGTTCTTCGCCAAGGTCCTGCCCTGGCCGGTGGGCCTGCCCTGGCCGCTGAACCTGGGGGCCATCACCATCGCCCACGTCTCGTTCTCGTTCCCGTTCGTGGCGGTGGTGGTCCGCGCCCGCATGGCCAGCTTCAACCGCGAGATGGAGGAGGCGGCCCGCGACCTGGGGGCCGGCGAGTGGCGGACGATCTGGGACGTGATCCTGCCGCACATGGCCCCCTCGCTGGTGGCCGGCGCCCTGCTGGCCTTCACGCTGAGCCTGGACGACTTCGTCATCACCTTCTTCACCGCCGGCCCGGACACCGTGACCTTCCCGGTCAAGGTCTATTCGATGGTCCGCTTCTCGGTGACGCCCGAGGTCAACGCGGCCTCGACCATCCTGATCGTGCTGACGGTGCTCCTGACCGCCGTGGCGCTGAAGCTGCAGGGCGACCCGGCGGGCGTGGCCGGGCATGGGGAGAAGGCGTGATGGCGGCGCGGAAAACCCCCTCAGTCGGCTTCGCCGACAGCTCCCCCAGAGGGGGAGCATCCGCACGGCATGGCTCCTCCCCCTCTGGGGGAGGTGGCCCCAAGGGCCGGAGGGGGCCAGCGGCGGTGGAATTTTCGGGGGCGACGACGTGACCAACCAACCCATCATCACCTTCGAGAACGTCACCAAGCGCTTCGGCAAGATGGTGGCGGTCGACGACGTCTCGCTCAGCATCCAGGAGGGCGAGTTCTTCTCGCTGCTGGGGCCGTCGGGCTGCGGCAAGACCACCCTGCTGCGGATGCTGGCCGGGTTCGAGACCCCGACCGAGGGCCGGATCCTGATCGACGGCCAGGACGTCTCGACCGTTCCGCCCAACAAGCGGCCGGTCAACATGGTGTTCCAGTCCTACGCCGTGTTCCCGCACATGAGCGTGGCCGACAACGTGGCCTATGGCCTGAAGGTCGACCGGGTCGGCAAGGCCGAGCGCGACCGGCGGGTGGAGGAGGCGCTGGACCTGGTCCAACTGCACGGCCTGGCCGGGCGCAAGCCCGACCAGCTGTCCGGCGGCCAGCGCCAGCGCGTGGCCCTGGCCCGGGCCCTGGTCAAGCGCCCCCGGGTGCTGCTGCTGGACGAGCCGCTGTCGGCCCTGGACGCCAAGCTGCGCGACCAGATGCGCACCGAGCTGTGCACCCTGCAGGAGAAGGTCGGCATCACCTTCATCATGGTCACCCACGACCAGGACGAGGCCCTGGCCCTGGCCAGCCGCTGCGCGGTGATGAACCGCGGGGTGCTGCAGCAGGTGGCCGGGCCCAGCGACCTCTACGAGTTCCCCAACAGCCGCTTCGTGGCCGATTTCATCGGCAGCGTGAACCTGTTCGAGGGCGTGCTGGCCGTCGACGAGCCCAGCCACGCGGTGGTCAAGTCGCCGGACCTGGACTGCGACATCTTCCTGGACCACGGTGTGACCGGGGCGCGCGGCGGCACGGTCTGGGCGGCCCTGCGGCCCGAGAAGATCGAGCTGCACAAGCGCCCCGACGGCGCCGCCCCGCCCAACATGGGCGACTGCCCGCTGGGCCAGAACGCCGTGGCGGGGGTGATCCGCCACGAGGCCTATCTGGGCGGCCAGAGCGTCTACGAGGTGGAGATCCAGAGCGGCCGGCGCATCAAGGTCGTCCGCCAGAACCTGACCCGCTGGGACCAGGAGGACTTCAAGCTGGGCGAGGCGGTGTGGCTGGGCTGGCACGCCTGCTCGCCGGCGGTGTTGCTGTCGTGAGTTCCATCCCCTCATCTTTCAGCTGTCATCCCGGACAAGCGCGCAGCGCGCCGATCCGGGACCGACGCCTGAGCGCCGCGCTTCCGGCGGTCCCGGATCTTCGCTTCGCTACGTCCGGGATGACAGCTGAGGGAGCGGGGAAGAGGGCGGTGCATCCATGACCCGCCCCGTCGCCGGGATCATCTGCTGCACCCGCACCGTCGGGGTCGAGCCGGCCCAGGCGGTGATGAACCGCTATGTCGCCAGCGCCATGCGCTACGCCGACGCCGCGGCCCTGCTGGTGCCGTCGATGCCCGGGCTGATGCAGGCCTCCGAGGTCGCCGCGCGCCTGGACGGCCTGATGCTGACCGGCAGCCCGTCCAACCTCGATCCCGCCCTCTACGGCCAGGACGTCGCCGACGCCCCGGGGCCGTTCGACGCGGCGCGGGACGCCATGACCGCCGACCTGATCCGGGCCATGCTCGACCTGGGCCGGCCGGTGTTCGGGGTGTGCCGGGGCTTCCAGGAGATCAATGTCGCGTTCGGCGGCACGCTGCGGCGGGACATGGCGGCCGAGGGCGCGCCGTTGGCTCACCATGCTCCCGACCACGTCGACTTCAACGGCATGTTCGACCACGAACACCGCGTCGACCTGACCCCGGGCGGGGTGCTGGCGACGGCGTTCGGGACCGAGGCCGCCGTCGTCAATTCCGTGCACTACCAGGGCGTCGATACGCTCGGCGAGGGCCTGGAGGTCGAAGCCTGGTCCGAGGACGACGTGGTCGAGGCCTTCTCCGCCACGGTCAACGACGCGCCCGTCCTGGCCGTCCAGTGGCATCCTGAATGGAAGACCGAGCGCAATCCGCAGAGCCAGGCGTTCTTCCAGCTGTTCGGCCGGGCGCTGCGAAAACAGGAACTCGTTCCCCTCCCCCTTGATGGGGGAGGGGCCAGGGGTGGGGGTGACACCGCTGGCGGGCTTGACCGCGGTCGCGCCTCATCCTGACCCGCCGTCACCCCCATCCCCCGACCCTTCCCCCATCAAAGGGGGAAGGGGGAAAAACAAAAGAAAAGACCAGGAGCACACCCCGATGACCGTCCCGATCCGCAACCACGACATCGCCGAGCTGAAGCGCCTGGACCTGGCCCACCACCTGCCGGCCCAGGCCGACCACAAGGTCATTCACGCGCTGGGCGGCAGCCGGATCATCACCCGGGCCGACGGCGTCTACATCCATGACGGCGAGGGCCACCAGATCCTCGACGGGATGGCGGGCCTGTGGTGTGTCAATGTCGGCTACGGCCGCGAGGAACTGGCCAAGGTCGCCTACGACCAGATGCTGGAGCTGCCCTACTACAACACCTTCTTCAAGACCGCGACGCCGCCGACGGTGAAGCTGGCGGCCAAGATCGCCGAGAAGATGGGCGGCCATCTGACCCACGTGTTCTTCAACTCGTCGGGTTCGGAGGCCAATGACACGGTCTTCCGCCTGGCCCGCCACTACTGGAAGCTGAAGGGCCAGCCGGACCGCAAGGTGTTCATCAGCCGCTGGAACGCCTATCACGGCTCGACCGTGGCTGGCGTCTCGCTGGGCGGCATGAAGCTCATGCATGCGCAAGGCGACCTGCCGATCGCCGGGGTCGAGCACGTGATGCAGCCCTATCCGTTCGGCGACGGCTTCGGCGAGGACCCCGCCGCCTTCCGCGACCGGGCGGTGCAGGCGATCGAGGACAAGATCCTGGAGGTCGGTCCGCAGAACGTCGCGGCCTTCATCGGCGAGCCGGTGCAGGGGGCGGGCGGGGTGATCATCCCGCCGGACGGCTACTGGCCGGCCGTCGAGGCCCTGTGCCGCAAGTACGGGATCCTGCTGGTCTGCGACGAGGTGATCTGCGGCTTCGGCCGGCTGGGCCAGTGGTTCGGCCACCAGCACTACGGGATCAAGCCGGACATGATCGCCATGGCCAAGGGCCTGTCGTCCGGCTACCTGCCGATCAGCGCCGTCGGCGTGGCCGACCACATCGTCGCCGAGCTGCGCGACAAGGGCGGCGACTTCATCCACGGCTTCACCTATTCGGGCCACCCGACCTGCGCGGCCGTGGCCCTGAAGAACATCGAGATCCTCGAGCGCGAGGGCCTGGTCGAGCGCACCCGCGACGACACCGGCCCCTACCTGGCCAAGGCCCTGGCCAGCCTGAACGACCATCCTCTGGTCGGCGAGACCCGCTCGCTGGGCCTGATCGGCGCCGTCGAGATCGTCCGCGAGAAGGGGACCAACCACCGCTTCCTCGACAAGGAGGGCGAGGCCGGGCCGATCGTCCGCGACCTGTGCATCAAGAACGGCCTGATGGTCCGCGCCATCCGCGACAGCATCGTCTGCTGCCCGCCGCTGATCATCACCCATGGGCAGATCGACGCGCTGGTGGGGATTATCCGCAAGTCGCTCGACGAGGCGGAGCCGGTGCTGCGGGCGCTTAAGCCGGAGGCGGCGTGAGTTGGCCCACCCCTCTTCTGTCATCCCGGACAAGCGCGCAGCGCGCCGATCCGGGACCGACGCGTGAACTCAGCGCTTCTGGCGGTCCCGGATCTTCGCTTCGCTACGTCCGGGATGACAGGGGGGAGGAGCGCCAAGAGAAGGGCGTGGGCAACTGGTCTGGTGCGCCAAGGGTCATGAGCCATTCGCGGACAAGGACATGGGGGACGACACGTCCCTCGGCCGCATCGGCGTCGGCCAGGCGTTCGTTTTCGTCGATGGGTTCGTCCTCGGCCATGCCCCAGGATGCCGGAAACACCTCCTGACGCCCACCCCCGTCGTCCTCGACGGTGAGATTGTCGCCAAAGCTGAAGAGACTAGACTTCGAAAAGCGCGAGGAGCGCCCCATGAAGTACAAAGAAAAGAAATCCAAGCCCGCCCCCAAGACCACCCGCGGAGTGGCCACGCTGGACGACGCCAAGGACTGGTTCGCCCGGCAGAACATCGAGGAGATCGAGTGCGTCGTGCCCGACCTGGCCGGGGTGGCGCGGGGCAAGATCATGCCGGTGCGCAAGTTCCTGGGGGCGCCGTCGATGAACCTGCCGCTGGCGGTGTTCTACCAGACCATCACCGGCGACTTCCCCGAGTTCGAGGGGGCGGTCAACGCGGTGCAGTCCGACACCGACATCTTCCTGACCCCCGACCTGGCCACCCTGGCCGTGGTGCCCTGGGCCCAGGACCCGACCGCCCAGGTGATCCACGACGCCTTCCACCCCGACGGCCGGCCGGTCGAGGAGAGCCCGCGCCAGGTGCTGCGCCGGGTGGTGGCCCTCTATCGCGAGAAAGGCTGGGAGCCGGTGGTGGCGCCCGAGATCGAGTTCTACCTGGTCGACAAGAACACCGACCCCGACTACCCGCTGAAGCCGCCGATCGGCCGTTCGGGCCGGCCGGAAACCGGCCGCCAGGGCTATTCGATCGCCGCGGTCAACGAGTTCGACGCCCTGTTCGAGGACATGTACGAATATTCCGAGCGCCAGGGCCTGGAGATCGACACCCTGATCCACGAGAGCGGCGTGGCCCAGATGGAGATCAACCTGCGGCACGGCAGTCCGCTGGAGCTGGCCGACCAGGTGTTCATGTTCAAGCGCACCATCCGCGAGGTGGCGCTGGAGCACGAGATCTACGCCACCTTCATGGCCAAGCCGATGGCCGCCGAGCCTGGCAGCGCCATGCACATCCACCAGTCGATCCTGGGGGCCGACGGCGAGAACCTGTTCTCGGATCCCAGGTCGGGCGACGCCACCCCGCTGTTCTACGCCTTCATCGCCGGCCAGCAGCGCTACCTGCCGGCGATCATGGCGATCCTGGCGCCCTATGTGAATTCCTATCGCCGGATCGCCCGGGACTCCGGGGCGCCGGTCAACACCCAGTGGGGCTACGACAACCGCACCTGCGGTCTGCGCGTGCCGCCGTCCGACCCGGCCAACCGGCGGTTGGAGAACCGCATCCCCTCGTCGGACGCCAACCCCTACCTGGCCATCGCCGCGACCCTGGCGGCCGGCTATCTGGGCATGACCCAGAACCTGTCGCCCACCGCCCCGGTCGACACCGACGCCAGCGTACGCGGCATCGAGCTGCCCCGCAGCCTGCTGGAGTCGGTGATGCTGTTCGAGGAGGCCAAGCCCCTGGTCGAGATCCTGGGCGCCACCTTCTGCTCGGCCTACGCCACGGTGAAACAGGCCGAATACGAGACCTTCATGCGCACCATCAGCCCGTGGGAGCGGGAGTTCCTGCTGCTGAATGTGTGACGTCGACGCGGTGAACACTTGCCCCCTACGGGCCGCTTCGCGGCCGTCTTCCCCCACAGGGGGAAGAGCCGCGCCGCTGACACCTTGCGGCTCCGCCCCCCATGGGGGCGGACAGACCGCGAAGCGGTCAGGTGGGGGCAAGTAGGTGTTCGCCAACACCGGCCATCCCGCGACCGCCTGGTACGCCGCCACGGCCACGCCCTTCCCGGCCCTGCCCCGCCTGCGGACCGACACCCGCGCCGACGTCTGCGTGGTCGGCGCCGGCTATACCGGCCTGGGCGCCGCGCTCGAACTGGCGACGCGGGGCGTGCGCGTGGTGGTCCTGGAAGCCGCCCAGGTCGGCAGCGGCGGGTCGGGCCGCAACGGCGGCCAGGTCCATACCGGCCAGCGCAACGACCAGGCCTGGCTGGAGAAGGTGGTCGGTCGCGACGACGCCCTTCGCCTCTGGACGATGAGCCAGGACGCCCGCGCCCACCTGCTGGCCCTGATCGCCGAGCACGCCATCGCCTGCGACTTCCGGCCGGGCATGATCCACGCCCGCCACAGGCGCGGCGGCGAGGCCGGGGACGCAGCCCATATCGACTTCATGCAGAGCCGCTACGGCTACGACCAGCTGGCCCTGATAGGCGAGGCCGAGTTGGCCTATGAACTGGGGACGGGCGCCTATCACGGCGGCCTCGTCGACCACGGCGGCGGCCACCTGCATCCGCTGAACCTGGCCCTGGGGATGGCGCGGGCGGCGATGGCGGCGGGGGCGGCGATCCACGAGCACAGCCGGGCCGCGGCCTGGCGGCGCGAAGGCGCGGCGATCGTCGTCGACACCGCGCCCCATCAGGGAATGGGGGGCCGCGTGACCTGCGACCAGCTGATCCTGACCGGCGACGGCTATCTGGACGGCCTGGCCGGCGGGGCGGCGCGGGCCCGGGTGATGCCGATCAACAACTTCATCCTGGCCACCGAACCGCTGGGGGCGCGCGCCGAGAGCATCGTCCGCTCGGGCGCCGCCGTGGCCGACACCCGGTTCGTGATCAACTATTTCCGCAAGAGCCCCGACGGCCGGCTGATCTTCGGCGGCGGCGAAAACTACCGCCCGGGCTTCCCGCCGGACCTGAAGGCCTTCGTGCGCCGCCATATGCTGAAGATCTATCCGGACCTGGCCGACGTGGCCGTGACCCATGCCTGGGGCGGGACCCTGGGCATCACCGTCCACCGCGCGCCGTTCGTCCGCGAGCTGGCCCCCGGCGTGCGGATCGCCGCCGGCTATTCGGGCCAGGGGGTGGTGCTGGCGCCCTGGTTCGGCAAGCTGCTGGCCGACGCGGCCCTGGGCGAGCGGGACGGCGTCGACCTCCTGGCCCGGCTGCCGACCCCGCCGTTCCCCGGCGGGCGGCTGCTGCGCTGGCCGCTGACCGTGGCGGGGCTGAGCTGGTACGCCCTGCGGGACCGGCTGTAGTCCTCCCCCAACGCACGGGCGAGGAGAGAAGGCTTGGGCCACGCCCGGCTCTACGGGTACAAGTTCGCATGGCCCTTACCGACATCCAGCCCTCCAAGCCCGCCCCGATCAGCGCCAACGCCCTGATCCTGACGGGGATCTTCGCCGCCCTGACCTTCGCCCTGGCGCGGCTGGACGCGCCGCCCGGGGTGCTGACCTTCGCCTTCGTGGTGGTGGGCTGGATCCTCAGCGTGGTGGTGCACGAGTTCGCCCACGCCTTCGTGGCCTACAAGGCCGGCGACCACACGATCGCCCAGAAGGGCTACCTGACCCTGGACCCGCTGAAATATACCGACCTGACCACCAGCCTGGTGCTGCCGCTGGTGGTGCTGGCGATGGGCGGGATCGGCTTTCCCGGCGGGGCGGTCTATCTGCGCGACGACCTGATGCGCAGCCGGCGCGGACGGGCCCTGGCCTCGCTGGCCGGGCCGCTGGGCACCCTGGCGGTGCTGGTCGGCCTGGCCGTCTGCCTGGCCGCCGACCGGGCGTTCGGCGTCGCGACCAGCCCGCTGTCGCGCGCCGCCGCCTTCCTGGCCTTCCTGCAGGCCTTCGCCCTGGTGCTGAACCTGCTGCCCCTGCCGGGACTGGACGGCTTCGGCGTGATCCGCCCCTACCTGCCGGCGGCGGTCCAGCAGCAGGCCCAGAAGGTGGGCGGGCTGGTGTTCATCGGCCTGTTCCTGGCGATCTTCTTCATCCCCGGCGTCAACCACGCCCTGTTTGGCGTGGTGCTGACGATCACCGACCTGTTCGGAATCTCGCGGCCGGACATCGGCGCGGGGTTCAGGGCGTTCCGGTTCTGGGCGGGGTAGTCCTTATCCTTCTCCCCTTGCGGGAGAAGGTGTCGGCGCAGCCGACGGATGAGGGGTCCAAATCACGCCGCCTTCACCCCCGAGCGAAACGTCGAGGCCGGCTGTTCCGCCTCCGCCGTCTGGACCAGGCAGCCGTACCAGCCCAGGCCGGCATAGGTCTCGTAGCCCGGGGTCAGGGCGTAGCCGATGGTGCGGTCGCCGTCGGCGTAGCTGCCCATGTCGCCGCCCGAGGTGTCGAGCTTGAAGGTCTCCTCCAGCACGCCCTTGCCGTCCGAGCTGGCCAGCACCCGGTGGTTCTGGTCCAGCAGAAGGACGCGCGAGCGGGCCCTCTCCTCCTCGGTCAGGCGCACGCCGTCGACCACCGCCTGGGCCTGGGGCTTCCAGTCGAAATGGACGCCCAGCACCCCCAGCACCCGGCCGTTGGCCTGGCCGCCCTCGCGGATGGCCGTGGCGTAGGTGGCGACCGGGGCGTCGTTCAGGGCCTTGACCCGCTGGATGTCGCAGACCGTGAAGTCGTCGCCCGACCTGGTGCGCAGGGCGTCGCGGAACCACGGCGCGTCGGCGACCGAGGCGTTGCGGGCGGCCGGGTAGCGGTCGGGGCGGCCGCTGGCGATCACCCGGCCCGAGGGGTCGGCGATCCACAGGTCCAGATAGACGGTGTAGGCGTCGAGGATCACCTTCAGCCGCTGGCTGGCGTAGGTCGAGGCCTCGCGCGAGGGGGCGGCCACGCAGTCGACGACCGCGCTGTCGGTGGCCCACCAGCGCACGTCGCAGGTGCGCTCATAGAGGTTACGATCGATGATCTCGATGGCGTTCAGGGCCAGGTCCACCAGGCGCTGGCCGCGCAGGTGGGAAAGGATCGCGCCGCCGATCTTGGTCAACTCGTCGAGGTCGGCGCGCACCTGGCTCTCCAGGGCGGCGGCCACCACGTCGATCTGGGTGGAGATGGTCTTGAACTCCTCGGCGACGATCGCGAAGCCGCGCCCCGCCTCGCCGGCCCGGGCGGCGACGATCAGGGCGTTGATCGCCAGCATCTTGGCCGAGCGGTTGACATAGGCGATCTCGCCGATCTTCTCGCCGGCCACCGCGCTCAGCCGTTCGCTGAGCTCCAGGATGCGTTCTGGGCGGAGGCTGGCGTCGTCGCCTGTCGAAGGTCCTGCCATGGTGGTTTCCCCCGAAACCGGCGGCGGGACCCGGGACAGCCGAATCACTCGCCAGACGAGCGAGGATGACACTGGTGTCAGCTTTCAGAACGGGGGTCGGACAATCCGTCGCGCCGTCCGGTCGGTTCGGCGGCATGCGGCGCCGCGAAATGCGCGATTTGGCGGCAATCCTTGCCTGATTAAGCATCACGCATGGCGATCCCTTTTGGGCAGAGACGACTCGAAGCCTTGCCGCCACGCGATGACACCGGTGGACAAAGGCGCCCGAACCGGAATGAATGCCTCATCAACCCGCTCATCCCGGCGAATGCCGGGCCCAGATGGAATGGCTTTGAGGCTGACGCCAAAAGCGCTGAGCCCTTCCAGTCATCCACACGGCCATGGGATCTGGGTCCCGGCGTTCGCCGGGATGAGCGGAACAAAAGGGGGAAACCGCATGCTCGTCCGTACCGCCACCCTGGCCGTCGCCCTGACGCTGACCGGGACGGCCGCCGCTTACGCCGCCCCCCGTGAGGTGCTGGCCTTTCCCGGCGCGGAGGGCGCAGGCCGCTTGTCCATCGGCGGGCGCGGCGGGGCGGTGATCAAGGTGACCAACCTGGACGACTCCGGCCCTGGCTCGCTGCGCGCCGCCGTCGAGGCCCAGGGCCCGCGCACGGTCGTCTTCGCGGTCGCCGGCGTGATCCCGCTGAAGCGCGAGCTGAAGATCGCCAACGGCCGGATCACCATCGCCGGCCAGACCGCGCCCGGCGGCGGGATCACCCTGCGCGACCACACCCTGGTGGTGGCGGCCGACGACGTGGTCATCCGCTTCATCCGCTCGCGCCTGGGCGACGAGAGCAGGACCGAGGGCGACGCGATCTGGATCAATTCCGGCCGGCGGATCATCCTGGACCACGTCTCGGCCAGCTGGTCGGTGGACGAGACCCTGTCGGCCAGCGCCCGCTACGACGCCCCGGGCCAGGGATTCTATGACCTCACCGTGCAGTGGTCGATCATCGCCGAAAGCCTGCGCCACTCGATCCACGCCAAGGGCGACCACGGCTATGGCAGCCTGATCCGCGGCGGAAACGGCTCGAGGATCAGCTTCCACCACAACCTGTGGGCCAACCACCTGGCCCGCATGCCGCGTCCCGGCAACTACGAGGGGCCGGACAAGGATCCGGTCGGGGCGTTCTTCGAGTTCCGCTCCAACGTCTTCTACAACTGGGGCAAGGGCCATGCCGGCTACGACGCCGACAAGGCGGCCCTGGCGGCCTACAGCTTCGTCGACAACGCCTATGTCATGGGCCCCGACAGCGAGAAGCCCATCGCCTTCAACGAGAGCAACAGCCTGGCCAAGGCCTGGTTCGCCGGCAACAGCATGAACGGCGTCGTGCCCGCTGATCCGTGGAGCCTGGTCAGCGGGCTGCAGGCCCCGGGCTGGCGCCAGGCCGGGCCGATCGACGTGGCGCCGGTCAAGGCCGACCCCGCCGCCTCGGCCTATGAGCGGGTGCTGGCCGACGCCGGGGCCAGCGTGTTCCGCGACGCGGTCGATGCGCGGGTGGTGGCCGGGGTGCGCGACCGCACGGGCCGGCAGATCGACAGCCAGGCCCAGGTCGGCGGCTGGCCAGCCCTGCCGCCGGGGGTCGCGGCGGCCGACACCGACGGCGACGGCATGCCCGACGCCTGGGAGACGGCCCACGGCCTGAACCCGCGCAAGGCCGACGGGGCGCTGGACCGCGACGGCGACGGCTGGACCAACCTGGAGGACTATCTGGCCGAGGCGGCCAGGCGGCGGGGGTAGGCTTTTCCCCAAAGCAGGGCCATCCGGGAAAACACCGGTCTTCCTTCGCGCGCCGCCCTGCCTTATCTCTGCCTCGCCGAGGACGCCGGGGAAGGCCGCGAATGCTGTACATGCTGCTGTGCTACAACAACGAGACCGAGGTCCTGGGCTGGACCCAGGAACAGGACGACGCCGTCATGGGCCGTCTGGCGGTCGTCCATGACCGGCTGGTCGCCGAGGGCAAGCTGGGGCCGTCGGGCCGGCTTCAGGGCACCAGCAGCGCCAAGACCCTGGTCAAGACCGAGGCCCCCTTCGTGGTCGACGGCCCCTATGCCGAGACCAAGGAGCAGTTCCTGGGATTCTACGTGCTGGACGTCGCCGACATGGACGAGGCCCTGGGCGTCGCCCGCGAGCTGGGCGTGGCCAATCCCGGCGGCGCCTACGAGGTGCGGCCGATGCGGCTGTTCCTGCCGGGGGCGATCGCGGCCGAGTAGGTCTGAAGGTGGAAGCCCTGCGCCATCGAATCTTTGCCGCCCTCCTCGCCCTCGCCCTGACCGCCGCGCCCGCCATGGCCGGGGCCGAGACCTGGCGGTGCTCGGCGACCAAGGGGCCGGTGACCCACGACCTGTCGGCGACGGTCGAGGGCGGGCGGGTGACGGGCTTCGACTACCTGGCCTCGACCAAGGGGGCGTCGGACGTCACCAGCTGCAGCCTGGCGCCCGAGGGCAAGCCGGTGGCCGGTCCGGACGGCGTCACCACCTTCCCGCTGACCGACGACGACGTGGCGGTGGCCCGCCGGCGCGGCGACACGATCATCTTCGACTTCACGCGGACCCGGCTGAGCAACTATTGCGGCCAGTCCTCGACGATCGCCGGGACGCTGACGATCAAGGCCGGCGCCAAGCGCTGCCTGGCGGTGAAGAACCAGTAGGCGCCTAGCCGTCCCGCTGCGACTTCTTCCATTCCTTGAACTCCCGCTCTTCGCGGTCCTTCTTGCTTTCGCCGGGGATGACCGCCTTGCCCGCGCCGACCACGACCTTGCCGGTCGTGCCGACCACGGCCGCGCCGGCGCCGACCACGGCGCCCCCGGCGGCGACGGCCAGGCAGCCCTGGCTGGCGGCGGCGACGGCCACGAGGGCCAGGACGAGGGGCAGGCGACGCGGGAACATGGGACGCGACATTGGGGCAAGCTCACGAAGGTTTGGGCGAGCGTTCTAGCCCGGGACGGCTTAAGGGTCGCCGCGTCCGATGGCCGCTATGTGGCCGCCGCCGAACCGCCCGCCCAAGTTCGGCGATGGCTGGGTTCTGTCGAATTCAGTACGCGGGTTGTCGCTGTTAAGACAATTCCTTGCGCTGGCGGCGCTTGGTTACCTTTTGTCAACGAAAAACTTAGGAACGAGTCTCGGCGCCTGAGAGTTGAACCGCCGAAGGGATTTTTCTTCCACATGACCTCCCGCGACGAACTCATTAAGCGCGAAGCTCTCGAGCTCTGGAATCAGATGCACGACGAACCTCCGCCCGAGGTCGGCGGGGTGGAATTGCTCGAGATCATCTGCCGGAACCTGCACGTCCAGGACTACGACCGCGTCCGCTCGCCGTTCCTGCGGCCCACGATGATCCTGCGGCCCGAAGAGTGGCCGGAAGCCCGCAAGGGATAGGCTGGGTCCCGCCCGGAGCGGGGCGATCCAATAGGCTCAAGACGGCTGTCATCCCGGACGAGCGCGCAGCGCGAAGATCCGGGACCGGGGCGTGAACGCGGCGCTTCCGGCGGTCCCGGGTCTTCGCTTCGCTACGCCCGGGATGACAACGTCTTGGGGACGACAGCCAGACTCGGTCGGCCTGCGCCCTGCGGGAAGTTCGCTAGGGACTATCGCCGCCCGCTCATCCCCGGAACGAACGCCCCGCCTCCGGTCTGGGCCCGGTGGCGCAGGAAGGCGTCGGCCAGGACGCAGGCGGTCATGGCCTCGACCACCGGCACGCCGCGGATGCCGACGCAGGGGTCGTGGCGGCCCTTGGTGCGCAGGTCGATCTCCTGGCCGGCCTCGTTGACGCTCTCGCGCGGGGTCAGGATCGAGGAGGTCGGCTTGAAGGCCACCCGGGCCACCACCGGCTGGCCGGTCGACAGGCCGCCCAGCACCCCGCCGGCGTGGTTGGACAGGAACACCGGACCGTCGTTGCCCATCCGCATCTGGTCGGCGTTGTCCTCGCCCGACAGGGCGGCGCTGGCGAAGCCCTCGCCGATCTCCACGCCCTTGGCGGCGTTGATTGACATCAGGGCCGCGGCCAGTTCGGCGTCCAGCTTGCCGTACAGCGGCGCGCCCCAGCCGGCCGGCACGCCCACGGCCTCGACCTCGACGACGGCGCCGGTCGAGGAGCCGGCCTTGCGGACCTTCTCCAGATGCTCCTCCCACACCGGGACGATCGCCGCGTCGGGCGACCAGTAAGGGTTCTGCTCGACCTGGTCCCAGTCCCAGTTCGCCCGGTCGATGGCGTGCGGCCCGATCTGGACCAGGGCCGCGCGCACCGTGACGCCGGGGATCACCAGCCGGGCGATGGCGCCGGCCGCCACCCGCGCGGCGGTCTCCCGCGCCGAGCTGCGCCCGCCGCCGCGATAGTCGCGCACGCCATACTTGGCGAAATAGGGATAGTCGGCGTGACCTGGGCGGAAGGCCTGGGCGATCTCGCCATAGTCCTTGGAGCGCTGGTCGGTGTTGTCGATCATCAGGCTGATCGGCGTACCGGTGGTGCGTTGACCCTCCGTGCGCTCGTCCTCGAACACGCCCGACAGGATGCGCACGGCGTCCGGCTCCTGGCGCTGGGTGACGAACTTGCCCTGGCCCGGCCGGCGCTTGTCGAGGAACGCCTGGATGGCCTCGGCGGTGAGGGCGAGGCCCGGCGGGACGCCGTCGACCACGCAGCCCAGGGCCGGGCCGTGGCTTTCGCCCCAGGTGGTGACGCGGAACAGGTGGCCGAAAGTGTTGTGCGACATGGGCGCGGTGTAGCGGAAAGCGCGGGAGGGGGCAAAGCCTGGCGGACCGTGCTCCGCAAGCGCCCCCGCCGGGGCATGATCATCCCGCTGTTTCGAATTGATACACTTTATAGTAGCAGTAACGCTTAAGCTCTCGATGGTTGCATACAGCACAACTCGAGAGTATCGTCTCGCCCTGTTGACACTTGAGGTGGCGCCCCGGCGCGGCCGGGCCAAAACAGGGAGTATGAAGACATGAGCACCGGAACAGCGAACTTCACCGGCGATTGCGGCGAGTGCACCAGCGGCTACTACAGCGCCACGTCTTCCGGCGGGATGCAGCCCAACCAGTCGGCCACGGTCAACGGCAATTCCCCGCAGAACTGCGTCGTGGCCAATGACGGCGGCACGGTCTTCGCGATCGAGCTCCAGTCCATCGCTGGCCTCTACAACTACCAGGTCCGCGTCGACGCCCAGGGCCCCAAGGGCATCGGCAGCGGCTCGATGTATCTGGCCTTCAAGGACCAGACCGGCGACGTCTACTATCTGAGCATCTACTCCTCGACCCGCGAATGGCACGAGGTGTCGTACAACAGCAGCCAGCCCAACATCGTGGCGATCTACTGGAGCGACTATTCGTTCACCGTCTCCAGCGACGACGCCGCCAAGACCAAACCGGCGTACAAGGTGCTGAGCCCGGTCGGGTAGTCAGGTAGTCCCCTTCTTGGTCGTCATCCCGGGCCTTGTGCCCGGGCCCCCTTTTGTTCGTCGCAGGTGCAGCAGTGTGGCGCGCCAGCGCGCCAAGGCGACGCACCGTCGGCTGAACCAGGGGTCCCGGGCACAAGGCCCGGGATGACGAGTTCTTTGGGGAGCGCTCAGAATTAGAGGCGCTTGGTATGAGGCCCTGACCTCGCCCTACAGCGCCAGGGCGCAGCTTTCGCCGATGGTCGGACGCGAGATCACCACGCGCGACAGGCCGGGGAACTGCGGCGTCAGGCGCTCGGCGAAATAGAGGCAGATCCGCTCCAGGGTCGGGCTTTCCAGGCCGGGGCGGTCGTTGAGCAGGCCATGGTCCAGCTCGGCGGCCACCGCCTTCAGCGCCCCGTCCAGGCTGTCCAGGTCGGCCACCCAGCCGGCGTCCTGCATGGTCCCGCGCACGCTGGCCTCGACCTTGAACGAGTGGCCGTGCAGCTTGCGGTAGCGATGGTCGGCGGGACCTTGCTCGATGTAATGGGCCGCGTCGAAATGCGCGGCCTTCGTGATCTCGAAGACGGGCTTCATCAGGGTACTTCTTTTGACAAGGCCTGGGAGGCTCTAGCGGCTCGACCCTGTCACCAAGTCGAGCGCCTTATCCGTCAGGGCAGGCCGAGATATTTGTGCGTCTGGACGCTTAAACGCCATTGTGGGTGCGAAAGGCAATAGGCGACGGCCAATTGCGTGTTCCGCTCGCGGTCGGGGCCGTCCATCGGCTGCAGGTAGAAGCGCTCGAAATCCAGGCCCGCGAAGCGTTCCGGCAGAGCCTTGTCCTGCGGATAGACCAGCTTCAGCTCCTGGCCCGAGGTCTGGACCACCGGGGCGTCGGCCTTGGGGCTGACGCAGACCCAGTCGATCCCCGCCGGCGCGACGACCGTGCCGTTGGTCTCCACCGCGATCATGAAGCCCCGCGCGTGCAGGGCGTCGATGGCCGCGGCGTCCAGCTGCAGCAGCGGCTCGCCGCCGGTGCAGACCACAAGCCGGTCGTCCGGCCCGCCGGTCCAGGCGGCCTCGACCGCCGCGGCCAGGGCGTGCGCCGTGGCGAACTTGCCGCCGCCCTCGCCGTCGGTCCCGACGAAGTCGGTGTCGCAGAAGGTGCAGACGGCCTTGTGGCGGTCCTGCTCGCGGCCGGTCCACAGGTTGCAGCCGGCGAACCGGCAGAACACCGCCGCCTTGCCCGCCTGCCCGCCCTCGCCCTGCAGGGTGAGAAAGATCTCCTTGACGGTGTAGGTCATTCGAACCCTCCCCTCTCCCCTTGCGGGAGAGGGTGGCGGTCCGCAGGACCGTCGGGTGAGGGGTCGAAAGCCAGGTCCGCCGCGTGGGGCGGAACGATCGGGTGCGGCGTCATCGGTTTGAGAGACCCCTCATCCGACGGCTTCGCCGCCACCTTCTCCCGCAGGGGGAGAAGGAAGAGGAGCGCGCCCCGCCGCATCCCAGTCCTCGTACCCGCGCTGGCGCAGCTCGCAGGCCGGGCATTCGCCGCAGCCGTGGCCCCAGGCGTGCAGTTCGCCGCGGTCGCCCTGGTAGCAGGTGTGGCTCTCGACCACGATCAGGTCGACCAGGTCCTCGCCGCCCAGGGTCTTGGCCAGGGCCCAGGTCTGCGCCTTGGTCAGCCTCATCAGCGGCGTCTCGATGACGAAGTCGCGGTCCATGCCCAGGTTCAGGGCGCTCTGCATGGCGTCCAGCGTGTCGCGGCGGCAGTCGGGATAGCCCGAGAAGTCGGTCTCGCACATGCCGCCGACCAGCGCCCCCAGGCCCCGGCGGTCGGCCAGGGCGGCGGCGTAGATCAGGAACACCAGGTTGCGGCCGGGCACGAAGGTCGAGGGCAGGCCGCGCTCGGTCATCTCGATGGCGACGTCGGCGGTCAGGGCGCTCTGGGCAACGGCGCCGAAGCCGGTCAGGTCCAGCACGTGATCCTCGCCCAAGCGCTCGGCCCAGTGCGGGAAGCGGTCGGCCATCTGGCGGCGCACCGACTGGCGGGCCTGCATCTCGATCACGTGGCGCTGGCCGTAGTCGAAGCCGACGGTCTCGACCCGGGCGTAGCGCTCCAGGGCCCAGGCCAGGCAGACGCTGCTGTCCTGGCCGCCGGAGAACAGCACCAGGGCGGCGTCGGCCCGCGAAACGCCGGACGCGGTGGAAACTTCAGGAGTGGACATGGCGCCTCTCTACACCAGGCGCGCGGACTTGGCACGCGGCCAGGGCCGGCGACGCCGACAGCCTCCACGAGGCTTGCGGGACGACAACGAAATCATCGCTCCCCAAAGCCCTCGCGAGGGGTGTGCGCTCCAGGCCTCACACCCGAACATTTGTTTCGAACGCCGATATTTGGGCTGTACCTTCGGCGCGAATGGGCGACTATGGACCGCGCGCCTCTGGGGGTCGCACCAAGTTTTTCCGGCCTGAAATCACGCTTGACGTAACGTCATGCGCCGGACCAGCTTTTCTAATTTCAGTGAAAACTTGCCGTCGGCAGGTCAATACGCGCCGGCGTAAAGTGAAAACGCGTAACCTATCAATGATCACTTAGACCTTGGCCGGTTGACAGCCCAAGACGCCAAGTATGCAATCGTCGGATGCTGCGAAGGGCCAGCCGTACGCCCGCGTAGTGCTCAAAAGTGCGGCGCCGAGGAAACAACAGACGTCCGCAGGCGCCGCCATAAGGCGCCGCGACGTCCAGGGAGGGAATAGAATGTCGCAATCTCTGCGCATGCGGAGCCTGCTGGCCATGGGCGCGTCCGTGACCGTGCTGGCCGCCGTCGCCGCCCCAGCCTTCGCCCAGACGGCCTCCGGCCAGTCCGCCCAGCAGGGCGGCGGCAACGTGCTGGAGGAACTGGTCGTCACCGCCCAGAAGAAGGAAGAAGCCCTGCAGGACGTGCCGATCGCGGTGTCGGCCTTCAGCCAGGACAGCCTGGAGGCGCAGAAGATCGACGGCGGCCCCAACCTGCAGCTGGCCATCCCCAACGTCACCTTCGCCAAGGGCAACTTCACCAACAGCTTCAACTTCGCGATCCGCGGCATCGGCAACAAGGCGGTCGGCGTCTCGACCGACGGCGGCGTCGGCGTCCACGAGAACAACGCCCCATTGCAGACCGGCAACCTGTTCGACGCCGAGTTCTTCGACGTCGAGCGCGTCGAGGTGCTGCGCGGCCCGCAGGGCACGCTGTACGGCCGCAACGCCACCGGCGGCGTGGTCAACATCATCACCGCCAAGCCGGTCGACACCTTCGAGGCCAACATCCGGGCCGAGGCCGGCAACTACAGCACCCAGAAGCTGCGCGGCATGATCAACGTGCCGATCCTGGGCGACAAGCTGGCCGTCCGCGTGGCCGGCAACTGGCTCAAGCGCGACGGCTTCGTCACCAACACCTACAACAACCACAAGGTCGACGACCGCGACCTGTACTCGACCCGCGTCTCGGTGATGTTCAACCCCATCGAGTCGCTGCGCACCAACTTCATGTGGGAGCATTTCAACGAGGACGACAGCCGCTCCCGCGTGGGCAAGCAGCTGTGCACCAAGGACAACGGCCCGGCCACCGTGGGCGGCGTGCCCACCGGGGCGGCCCGCGCCTTCCTGACCCAGGGCTGCCTGCCCGCCTCGCTGTACGGCGACAGCGCCTATGGCACGGTCAACACCTCCGGCACCCTGACCGGCGAACTGGGCAACCTGGTGGGCTTCACCAGCGGCGACGCCAACGCCGGCGACACGGCCAGCCGCAACCTGCGGGAAATCGAGTCGCTGTTCGACCCGATCTACCGCTCCAAGTCCGATATCTACCAGTTCAACCTGGCCTACGACCTGACCGAGGCCCTGACCTTCACGGCCATGACCTCGTACAGCAAGGGCAAGGTCTATACGAAGCTGGACTACAACCGGAACGTCTCGACGATCCCGTTCAACAACACGCCCTTCACGCCTGGCGGCTTCTTCACCGACCCGCAGATCGGCCGGACCAACCTGTTCACCACGCTGGACATCTCGGCCGGAAACTCCAAGCAGTGGAGCCAGGAAGTCCGGCTGCAGTCGAACTTCGACGGTCCGCTGAACTTCAACTTCGGCGGCATCTATTTCGACTACAAGACCGTCACCGACTACTACGTGATCGGCAATTCGCTGACCCTGTCGGCCCTGGCGCTGAACTTCCAGAACACCGGAAATCCCAACTGCAACCCAGTGGCCCTGCCGACCAGCTGCATCGGCATCGACACCAACGCCACGCCCGACGGCAGCGGCCACAACTACTATGACAACCGCTCGCCCTATCACCTGAAGTCCAACGCCCTGTTCGGCGAGCTGTACTGGCAGGCCAACGAGAAGCTGAAGTTCACCCTGGGCCTGCGCCGCACCCACGACGACAAGCGGCTGGACGTCTACGACACCGTGCTGCTGTCGCCCGGCATCGGCCTGAAGCAGAGCACCACCACGCCGCAGGAGAAGTCGGTCTTCAACGAGCTGACCGGCCGCTTCGGCTTCGACTACAAGCTCAGCGACGACAACCTGCTCTACGCCTTCTATTCCAAGGGCTACAAGGGCGGCGGCTCGAACCCGCCGGCGGCGACCGGCTCGGCCAGCGTCAAGCCGCAGTTCGCCCCGGAATTCGTCAACGCCTTCGAACTGGGCTCGAAGAACACCCTGGCCGGCGGCAGCCTGATGCTGAACGCCACCGGTTTCTACTACGACTACCAGGGCTACCAGATCTCCAAGATCGTCAACCGCACCTCGGTCAACGAGAACGTCAACGCCAAGGTCTGGGGCATGGAGCTGGAATCGGTCTGGTCGCCGGTCCGCAACCTCCGGCTCAACGCCAATCTCGGCTATCTGGACACCAAGATCGGCAAGGGCGTGTCGTCGATCGACACCATGAACCGCACCCTGAGCAACGCGGCCTACACCGTGGTCAAGGCGGGGCCCAGCCTGCCCAATGTCGCGGTCGGCTCCAACTGCGTCCTGACCACCGCCGGCGTGGCCACGGTCATCGCCCTGGGCCAGGGCGCGACCCTGCCGTTCGCCTGCGGCGGCCCCGCCGTCTACCAGGCCTTCCTGCAAAGCCGCGGCGCGCCCCAGGCCCTGGCCCAGGGCCTGGCCTTCGGGACCGGGCTCTACAACTACGGCGCCGGATACACGATCGAGGGCGCGGCCACCGACCTGTCGGGCAACCAGCTGCCCAACTCGCCGCACTGGACCGCCTCGGCCGGCGCCCAGTACACCTGGGACTTCGCGGACGGCTGGTCGGCCACCCTGCGCGGCGACTACTATCACCAGAGCAAGCAGTACGCCCGCGTCTACAACACCACCTACGACCAGCTGAAGTCGTGGAACAACGCCAACATCACCCTGAAGATCGAAAAGCCGGACTGGGGCCTGCAGATCGACGCCTACGTCAAGAACCTCAGCAACAAGACGCCGATCACCGACGCCTACACCACCGACGACAGCTCGGGCCTGTTCACCAACCTGATCACGCTGGAGCCCCGCACCTACGGCGTCGGCGTGACCAAGTCGTTCTAGGACCCTGCCTTACCGGCACCGGCGGCTCCAGGGAGGGCGGCGGAGCGATCCGCCGCCCTCTTGCGTGGGCGCTGTCACGGCCCTGAAATCTACCCATGGATGCATTACTGTCGCCGACGCAACTTCATGGTAAGTTGGCCGTTACGGCAGGAAGCGAAACTGCGACGCGAGGCCGCGCGCTCATCTGACTTTCGCGATTACCCGGCTTTTGGCTTTCGCTCCGCGAGCCTCCGGTTTCCGAAAGCTCGCCATGCCTGCTTCGAAACCCAGCGCCGAAGATGTCGCCCTGAGCCTGACCTTGGCCGTGGTGACGTCTTCGCCCGCGCCGCTGTTGCTCCTGGATGGCCAACTGACGATCATCGCGGCCAGCGCCTCGTTCTGCACCGCCTTCGGCTTCCATCCCGGCGAGCTCGCGGATCAGTCGCTATACGCCCTGGAGGGCGGCGGGTGGGATGGTCCCGGCCTGCGATCCCTGATGACCGCGACCCTCGCCGGTCGCGGGAGCCTGGACGCCTGCGACATCTATCTGAAGCCCGCCCAGCAGCCGGTTCGCCACCTGGTCGTCCAGGCCCGGCGGCTGGACTATCTGGACCTCGAGCGGACGCGCCTTCTGCTGGCGGTGTCCGATGTGACGGACGCGCGCGCCGATGCGGCGCTGCAGGAGAACGCCCAGCGGGAGACCGGCGTGCTGCTGCGCGAGGTGCGCCATCGGGTCGCCAACAGCCTGCAGATCATCGCCAGCGTCCTCCTGCAAAACGCCCGCAAGACCGAGTCGGACGAGACGCGCGGCCACCTCAGGGACGCGCACCATCGTGTGATGTCCGTGGCCGCCCTGGAGCGCCTGCTGTCCACCTCCGACGGCGACGGGGTCGAAATGCACGCCTATTTCACCAGCCTTTGCGAGATCATCTCGGCCTCGATCATCGGCGACCAGGACCATGTCGCCCTGACGGTGGAGGGCGGTCGGGGCGTCGTGGAATCCAGGATTTCGGTGAGCCTGGGCCTGATCGTCACCGAACTGGTGATCAATGCGCTCAAGCACGCCTTTCCCGACGACCGGCCGGGGAAGATCGTCATCGACTATAGCTTCCACGGACCCAATTGGAGCCTCAGCGTGTACGACGACGGCGTCGGCATGCCGACGGTCGCGCGAAAAGGCCTGGGCGCCAGCATCGTCCAGGCCCTGGCCCGGCAGCTGAGCGCCTCCGTCGAGATCACGCCACAGCATCCGGGCGCCCGGGTTTCGATCCAGCACACCCAGGTCGCCCTCGTGCAGGACGATCCGAAGACGGCGAGCGAGCGAGCCGCGCGGGCCGACGCCGGAACCAGCGCCATCGGCGGTCGATAGGGATTGAATGACCATGACCGCATCGCGGGACGGCCCAAACGGCAAGATCCTGATGATCGTCGAGGACGAGGTCCTGGTGGCGACCGTCCTGAAGGACGAACTGGAGGACGCCGGATACAAGGTTCTGGACCTCACCGACCGCCACGCCGAGGCGGTCGAGGTCGCCAAGGCCTGCAAGCCCGACCTGGCCCTGGTCAATATCCGGCTGGCCGGCCGCGACGACGGCGTGGAGCTTGCCGAACATCTGAAGGACCTGGGGATCCCGGTGCTGTTCATCAGCGGGCAGGTCAGTCGCGCGCGGTCGGCCCAGACGGTGGCGATCGCCTCGCTGCCCAAGCCCTATGACGCCGCGGACATGGTGCTGGCCGTCGCCCACCTCCTGGCCCGCCTGGAAGGCGACGCATCGCTGCCGAAGCCGAGCCGGCTGGAGGTCTTCGACAGCGACGGCTTCCATTTCGCGCCGGCGGCCTAGCCGGACGTTCGGTCGACCGCCCCGGGGACGGCCCGTTACAGGGGCGATCTCGCCAGGAGACAAGGCCCGGACACGAAAACGCCCGCCCCTCGCGGAGCGGGCGTCCCGTCTAGCGCTAGAGGCTAGGCCAAGTCGCCAAGACTAAACTCCCCGGGTTGAGCCTCTTCAAGAGGACAACGGAACAATCCGCCGCCCTCTGCTTCGGCGCGATGGACCCTTGCCCGCTTAGTCCGCGTCCCTACTAGCGGACGCGATCGGGCGGACCGGCCCGCGCTCGCCTATCGGCGATCGCCGACCGGATAGCTGTTCACGACGACGTAGCTCCCCCCGCCGACAGGCGCGAGAATGACTCGGTTGATGGTGAGGGCATCCCCGAACCTGTTGGTTCCGATCTGTGCGGGCGCCTGCCACACGACGGCGATGTAGCCGCGCGCGTTCACATCGACCACCTGACCGCCCTGAATCGTCGACGCCATGAGGAAGTTCATGGTGGCGGGATTGAGATACTGATCGAGATAGACGGTCTTGTTTTGCGCCAAACCGGCCGGACCATGTTTGCTGAAGATATAGGCATAGTCTTTTGGAGAAATGGGTGGAATACGGAGAACGCCAATCGACACGAGATACGCGGGCGTCCTGAGATAGATTTTTGGAGCCGGCGCTTTACCCGATCCTCCGCCGGCAACAACAATGATGGGCGCAACAGTATTTGAGGCGAAACCAGGGAAACCATAGAAGGGCTCGTCATTCTGACGGGCGACGACCACGACTTCCGTGAGTTCAGTAGGTGGATCGGGGTCGTTCAGTACAAAGCTGTCGCCCGCGACGTAGGTCGAATAGCTGCTGCCAAATCCCTCTACGGGGCCGGTCGCTTGACGCCAATCACGACCACCGCCGTCCGCAATGTTGCGCGACTGCCCGATGGCGGCGACGGCGCCCGCGGCGGAACGACCAGCCGCTCCGAGAGCCGACACGCTCGCGCCAGCCGAGAGGAACTGCGTGATATCGACATCGAAGTATCCCGGGTCGGCCGCGCCCGCCACAAGATAGGCGGGATCCAGAAAAGGCTCGTCCTCCACATCGTCGATCGGACCATAAGGATTGGTCGCGATGGCCGGCGCGGTGGAGGGCGTTGTCGGCGGCGGGTTGAAGTCGTAGGAATCGAGCAGATAGAGCGCGATCAGTCGGTCCCGAACCACGAACGGATATTCACGTCTGGCGTTCTGAACGGCGAAACCCTCCTCGGCCAGGGGCCAAAAATCGGTGCCCTTGTAGACCGCGGCGACGCCTTCCAGATAATCGTAACTCCACCCCCGGGTGGTGTCGTCGACGGTTGAGCTATAGTAACCCGTGTCGTCATTGTATCCCAGATTTGGCCAATATATAATGCTCATAACAATCTCCCAAGTCTAGTAAAATAAAATTCAAATTGTATGTTGCTAAATCAACCTACGAGAACAAGACTATCGTGACCCTACGCCACAATCGGTCGTAGGCCTTCTCTGATGGGGAAGATCGACATGGTGTCGTTGAATTTCTCAATCGGCCCGGACGGCTGGCGGCGTCTTCGGCTGCGGGTGGACGGCCAGGAGATCGAAGTGGGTCCATTCGGGGCCGACACCGATGCGTTGGGCGATCTGGTCCGCGCCGGGGTCCACCTGGCCACGGGCGGTCAGGCCGCAACGATCCGTTTCGACGGTGAACCAGAGAATTGGCTGCTGGACCTTTCGAGAGATGTCCAGGCGATCACGCGGCCACGTCCCCTGTTGGGGCGCGTTTTCTACAGTGAAGGCGCCAAGGCGACGCCGGTGGCCGAGACCTTGGTCGCCCAGTTCAGGTGCGATCAGGACGAGCTTGCCCGGGCCATCGCGGCCGCCGCCCGTGGCGTTTTGGAGGCGTGGGGCCCAGAGGGATATGTGGAGGCTTCCGGCGGCTTGGACGGCTTCCCGCTTCGAGGATTGATCGCGATCGAGGCGGCCTTGCAACAGGCCGACCCGCCCGGACGCCAGGCCTGAGACCCACCCTCTTGGGCGTCCTGGGCCCCGAAGGCCGAGCCTGCGGCCTGTCCGAACACGAAAACGCCCGCCCCTCGCGGAGCGGGCGTCCCGTCTAGCTCAGGAGGCTAGATCAGCAGCAGGGACCGCCGTTGCAGCAGGCCGCGCCGAGGGCGCAGCAAGCCTGGACGGCCTTGGTCACGGCGTCCGGCGCGGCGGCGTAGGCGGCCGTGGCGGAGGCCAGCAGCATGAAGGCTGCGGTCGAGAAGATGCGTTTCATGATGATTTTCCGATTTCAGAAGGATGGGTTTTCGTCTGAACGCGGGGTCATCGGGGCGGCGGAAGCTCCGGCGCCAGGGCTCGGCTAGGGGGCGACAGGGAGGTCATGGGCCGGACGGGCGAGGCGCCGATTTCGGCCGGTCCGACCACCGAGGCCTCGGGCGTGACCAGGACGTGGCAGGCCAGCACGCAGGCGTCGGGGCAAGGCGCCGCCTTGCCCTGGTCGTGGCCGCCCTGGTGACGGCACGGCGCCTCGGCGCAGCAATCGCCCTTTGGCGTCGCGGCGACGGCGGGCGCCAGGGGCGCGGCGAACAGCAGGAGCGCGCACAGGAGCATCAGCCCCCGCGCCCATCCGCTCGTCCTCGCGCGTCCACCCGTCATGCGTCCATCCTGCCCCACCCCCGGGGCCCAGGGAAGCGGTGAACGCAACTTACGTAGCCAAGTCCCGAAGGCGCCGCAGGGACAACCCGTCGCAGGTCAAGCTCGCCAAACACGCCGACCATTTACGACTCCGCAACGCCAACCGGCGAAGGTGTGATCCCAACGACGCCTCGCCGAATGGCTGCATGGACACGCTCGCCCGCCTTATCGACCGCCGAGCCCCGATCGACCCCGCGACCCTGTGCGCCGAGGTCCGGGCGCTGTTCGACGCCGACGACCGCCTGGCCGCCCTGGCCGTGGTCGTAGACGGCAAGCCCGTGGGCCTGGTCTATCGCGACGTCTTCCTGGGTCAGATGGCCGTCGCGCCCGACCTGGCGCGGCGCCCGATCACCGAGGTCATGGACACCCATCCGCGCCGGATCGACGCGAGGCTCTACGTCACCGATTTCGTCGAACGCATCGCCCACAGCCCCACCCCCGTGTTCCGCAGCGCCTATGTCGCCGTCGACGAGGCCGGCGACTATGTCGGCGTCGGCGGACTGAACTCGCTGCTCACCTCGCATCGCCGCCGGCAGCACGAGGCCGACGAGGCCATGGCCCTGGTCGAGCGCATGGCCCACGACATCGGCCGCCACCTGGACGGCGTGCTGGCCTTCACCGAACGGCTGGAGCAGTCGCGGCTGACGCCCGACGCCAGCGCCTATGTCCGGGCCATCGGCGACACCAGCCGCGACATGAGCCTGGTCCTGGGCCGGGCCATGGACCTGCGCCGCGCGGCGACCGGGGGCCTGGCCCTGTCGCCCGCCCCCGCCCTGCTGCGCGACCTCAGCGACGCCGTCGAGGCCCGCTGGGCCCAGCGTGCGGCCGAGGGCGGCAGCACCCTGCTGTTCTCCTATGACGGCGATCCCGAGGCCGCCGCCCTGATCGACGCCGACCGCGTGCTGCAGGTGTTCGACGCCCTGATCGAAAGCGCCCTGGCCCACGGCCGCGGCGTGATCGAGGCCAGCCTCAAGGCTCGCCCCGTCGACGGCGGCCTGAAGCTGGAGGCCCGGGTGCGCGACAACGCCGCGGGCTCGGCCGAGGTCCGCCTGGCCCGGGTGTTCGACCCGCTGGGCATGGCCAGCATGGAGGACCGCAACGAGCTGGCCCTGGGCGTGGGCATGGCCCTGGCCCACGGCCTGACCCGGGCCATGGGCGGCCCGCTGCGGGCCGAGGCCAACCTCGGCGCCGGCCTGACCCTGCAGTTCACCCTCGTCGTGCCGGAAGCCACTCTGGCGGCGGAAGCCGACCACGAGCCGATGATGGACGCCCGCTCGGCCCACATCCTGATCGTCGACGACAACGCCACCAACCGCATGGTCGCCGAGGCGCTGTGCGAGATGTTTGACTGCACCTCAGAGCAGGTGACCGACGGCGTCGAGGCGGTCGAGGCCGCCAAGTCGGGCCGTTTCGACCTGATCCTGATGGACATCAAGATGCCGCGCATGGACGGCGTCACCGCCACCCGCGCCATCCGCGAGCTGCCCGGCCGGGCCGGCTCGGCGCCGATCGTCGCCCTGACCGCCAACGCCGACCCCAACGACGTGGCCACCTATATCGCCGCCGGCATGCAGGACGTGGTCGAAAAGCCGATCAAGCCCGAGCGCCTGGCCGTGGTGCTGTCGGCCCTGCTGGGCGCCGACGACGAGGACGCCGAGGTCGCGGCCTGATCCCAGGCCCTGGAGGGCCGTCGAAGCCTTGTATGACAACGGTTCCCGGGGTAGCGTTTCGCAGGACACCTGGGAGGCTCGATCGTGAAACCCTTGCTTTTCGCGGCCGTCGCCGCGGCGACGCTGTCGGCGGTTCCGGCCTTGGCCGACAACGGCCAGAGGTTCGACTACGCGGCCCAGGCGGCCGCCTATTCCAACACCACGCCGCGCGACAACGCCCAGCAGTGCTTCAACGGGCGGTTCATCAGCGGCGTCAACCGGTCCGGCGCGGACACGCTCTACGTCCAGGCGGGCAAGGGGGCGATCTACCGCCTGCGGCTCGCCGGCGACTGCTCGGCCCTGGACGCCGCGCGCAAGCTCACCGTGCGCTCGAGCGGAAGCGACATCGTCTGCCCCGGGGAAGCGGCGCAAACCGTCGCCTGGACGCCCGCGGGTTCGCGCCGTTGCGAGGTCGACGAGGTCCACCGCCTCACCGCGCGCGAAGCGGCCGCCCTGTCGACGGCGGTTCGGCGCTAGGGTCGACACCGGTCCCGGCCACCGCGTCCGCTGTTTGGCGGACGAAACCTGGGGCGCGAGCAGCTCCGACGCCGTCATTGACCCGCTCCATATTTCCATCATATTGGAAATATGGAATCGAAAGACGCCGTCGCCAGCCTGTCCGCCCTCGGCCACGAGGGGCGCCTGGCGATCTTCCGCCTGCTGGTGAAGGCGGGTCCGGACGGCGTCGCGGCGGGCGAGATCGCGCGTCGGCTGGACACACTTCCCAACACCCTGTCGGCCAATCTCAACGTGCTGTCGCACGCGGGCCTGATCACCTCGCGCCGCGAAGGGCGCTCGATCCTCTATTCGGCCGACTTCGCGGCCATGAGCGCCCTGCTCGGCTTCCTGATGGACGACTGCTGCGACGGCGCGCCGGAGATCTGCGCCCCCCTGGGCGACATCGCCGCCAAGGCCGCCGGCTGCGGCCCGGCCCGCCCGCCGCCGCGCGCGTCATGACCGCCTTCTCCCTATCGCGCCGCCTGGCCGCCGAGGCGCTGGGTTCGGGCCTGCTGCTGGCCGTGGTGGTCGGTTCTGGAATCATGGGCCAGCGCCTGGCCGGCGGCAATGTCGCCCTGGCCCTGCTGGGCAACACCCTGGCCACCGGCGCGGCCCTGGTCGTGCTGGTCACGGTGTTCGGACCGGTCTCGGGGGCCCATTTCAACCCCGCCGTCACCTTGGTGGCGGCGCTCCGGCGCGACCTGCCCTGGCGCGCGGCCCTGGCCTATCCGCCGGCCCAGCTGGCGGGCGCGATCCTCGGCGTGTGGTGCGCCCACGCCATGTTCGGCGAGGCGATCTGGCAGGTCTCGACCAAGCCGCGCCTCGGCGTCGCCCAGGCCTTCGCCGAGTTCGTCGCCACCTTCGGCCTGCTGGCGACCATCCTGGGCACGGTGCGGTTCCGTCCCGACTTCACCGCCGTGTCGGTGGGCCTCTACATCACCGCCGCCTACTGGTTCACGGCCTCGACCTCGTTCGCCAATCCGGCGGTGACCATCGCCCGCAGCCTCAGCGACACCTTCGCCGGCATCGCCCCCTCCGGCGTTCCGGCCTTCATCCTGGCCCAAACGGCCGGCGCGCTGGTCGCGGCGGCGGTGTTCGGCTGGCTCCTGAAAGACGAGCAGACCCCATGACCGACGCCGACTTCCCCGTCACCATCTTCCACAACCCCGCTTGCGGCACCTCGCGCAACGTGGAGGCCATGGTCCGGGCCGCCGGCTACGCGCCGACGGTCGTGGAATACCTGAAGGCCGGCTGGACGGCCGACCAGCTGCGCGACCTGGCCGGCCGGGCGGGCCTGGCCGTGCGGGACCTGCTGCGGGAGAAGGGGACGCCCGCCGCCGAGCTGGGCCTGCTGGACGACGGCGTCGGCGAGGACCGCCTGATCGAGGCCATGGTCGCCCACCCGATCCTGGTCAACCGGCCGCTGGTGGTCACGCCCCGGGGCGTGGCCCTGTGCCGGCCATCCGAAAAGGTCCTCGACCTGCTGGACCGCAAACCCGCCAGCTTCACCAAGGAGGACGGCGAGGTGGTGGTGCTGGGTTAGGGCGTCCGGGTCCAGAAGCCGCGAGCGCGACAAGACCGCCAATAGCCTTGTCATCCCGGACGAGCGCGCAGCGCGAAGATCCGGGACCGGGGCGTGAACGCGTCGCTTGCGGCGGTCCCGGATCGGCGCCCGGCGTTGCCGGGCTTGTCCGGGATGACAAGCGCTTCTGTATTTCCAGTTCAGCCCTAGGGTAGGGGCATGCGCCCGACCCCGCTCCGCCGCCTGCGCCGATCCCTGACCGCCCTGCCCGACGCCCGCGGCTGGGCGCTGTGCGGCGGGATCGCCGCGGTCACCGGCGCCCTGATGGCCGCCATCGGCTTCTCGACCGGCCTCTACGCCGTGACCCCGGCCGTTCCGGGCCTGCCGCTGCGGCTGCTGACCGTGTTGTTCGTCCCGGCCCTGGGCGAGGAGATCCCGTTTCGCGGCCTGCTGGTCCCCGGCCGCGACGAGGACGTCCGGCCCTGGCCGGCCCTCGGGCTCTCGACCGCGCTCTACGTCGCCTGGCATCCGCTGGAGGCCCTGACCTTCCTGCCCCAGGCGGCGATGTTCCTGCGCCCGGACTTCCTGGCCTGCACCGCGATCCTCGGCCTGGGCTGCGCGGTGATGCGCTGGCGGACGGGCTCGCTGTGGCCGGCGGTGATCCTGCACGGCGGCTTCGTCGTGGTCTGGCAGACCTGGCTGGGCGGGGTTCGGCTGTAGAGGGGCCTGGAACAGGATCGACCGTTTCGCTCCCCTTAACGTTCGTCATTCCGGGCACAAGTGTTCAGTCCGGGGACATGGCGGACACCTGTTCGGAGACATGACTGACAGGTTTGGGGTCGGTCAAGTCGATGGTGGCGACCTGATGGCTGGCGAAGAAGACGCCGTAGTGGCCGTCGCGGGTCAGGGGCCGCAGGGCCAGGCGCTCGCCGCGGAAGGCCTTGGGGACGCGCCACAGCCGGCCCTTGAAACGGACATAGGCCTTGGTGGTGGAGACGGTGCGGAGAATCTCGCCGTTGTCGTACTGGGGTTCTGGAAGGCTGTCGGGCATGGTCCGGGGGCTGGGCCGGTAGCGCTCGGCGGGGCAGTTCAGCTTGAGGGCCTCATGGGGCCGCTCGAAGTTGTAGACCTCGCGCCAGCGGTCGAAGGCGCGCTGGACCTGGGTGAAGCTGTCGAAGCGTTCAAGGTCCAGGACCTCGGCGGCCAGGCTGCGGTGGAAGCGCTCGATCTTGCCACGGCTCTGGGGATGATAGGGCCGGCTGTGCAGCACGCTCACGCCCAGCTTGAGCAGCCAGACCTCCAGTCGGGTCCAGTGTTCGCCGCTGGGCTCGCCCCAGGGCGGACCGTTGTCGACGAAGAAGGCCAGGGGCAGGCCGTAGCGCCGGAAGGTCGCCTCCAGATGAGGCCGGACCGTCTGGCCCTGCTGGTCGGCGCAGGCCTTCAGGCAGGGCGACAGGCGCGAGTGGTCGTCGACGATCGTCAGGGGATGGCAGGGCTCACCCGAGGACAGTCGGAACCAACCCTTGAAGTCCATCTGCCACAGCTGGTTGGGCTCGGCCTTCTCAAAGCGCGTCCAAGCCTTGCCCGGCGCGGTGGGGAAGGGATCGATCCGGCCATGCCGCCGCAGGATCGCGTGGATCGTCGAGACCGCCGGCGGATCGACGCCCCGCCGCTCCAGCCAGGCGCCGATCTTGCGCGCGCCCCAGGCCGGATGGGCCTCGCGCACCGCCAGCACCGCCGTCTCCAGCTCGGGAGCGCTGCGCCCGGGACTGCTGTGCGGCCGCCGCGACCGGTCGGCCAGAGCCTCATCCCCCGCCTTCGACCGGTCCAACCACTTGTAGCCGACCTCCGGGCTGATCTCGAACCGCCGACACAGCTCCCGACGGTTGGCCCCCTCCATCATCGCCAGCCGGACAAACTCCCGCCGCTGCTCCATCGCCGACACCTCCCGCCAAGGCATGGACCGCCCTCCCTTCGAGCCAGTCCGCCAATGATGATGTGTCAGCTATGTCCCCGAACACCCGTCAGGCATGTCCCCGGACTGAACAACAAGGCCCGGAATGACAGCTGAAAGGATGGGCTCGAAAAGGATGGACAGCGAGCGCGCGCTGAACGTCGACGGGCCCCTAGAAGCTGAACGCCAGCTTGGCGCCGACGAACTTGCCGTCAGGGTCGTAGCCGCGCGCCCGGCCCGCGCCGCTGTCGTCGGCGTTGGGCTTGAGGCCGCACAGCAGGCCCGCGCCCAGCCGGGCGTCGCCGGCGACCTTGCCCTCGACCGAGGTCTGCGCCACGCCGGGCGGCAGCGGCGTCGGCGCGCGCGAATACAACACCGGCAGGCCGGGCGCGGCCAGGTCCAGGGGCCTGGCCGGCGCCAGGGCCAGCCTGGGCGCCGCGGCGGGAGCCGCGACCTCGGCCGACGCCGCGCCCCCAGCGGAGGCGAGGGCGGCGGCCAGGGCGAGAGCGGAACGGCGAAGAGCGACCATCATGCCTCCAAGGTGGGGAGCCGGCGGCGAGCGCCAAGGGTCCGCCAAACCCGACCGCCAGTAAAGGCGGTCGGCGGCTGATATCCCTCTCTCTTGGAGAGAGGGAGGGGCCCGCCGCCAAAGGCGGTGGGAGGGTGAGAGGTTTCACCGTCGGCCGGAAAATCCCGATTCCTTCCGTTGAGCGGACCCGGCCGCCGGGGCCATGCTCAAGCTCATGGACAGGACCGCCGTCGCCCGTCGTCTTCGCCAGAACCAGACCCTGGCCGAAAAGGCGCTCTGGAAGCTCGTCCGCGCTCGCTGGCTGGGCGGGTTCCGGTTCCTGCGGCAGGTCTCGATCGATCGCTACTTCGCCGATTTCGTCTGCGAGTCCGCTAAGCTCATCGTCGAGTTGGACGGCGCCGCGCATGACGGGCGCGAGGACTATGACGCCCGCCGCACTCAGACGCTGGAGTTGTTCGGCTACGTGGTCCTGAGGTTTCGCAACGAACGGGTCTTGGCCGATCCGGGCGGAACGGCGGACGACATTCTCGCCGTGCTTCGTTCTGGAAGGTTGTAACCTCTCACCCTCCCACCGCTTCGCGGCGGGCCCCTCCCTCTCTCTAAGAGAGAGGGATTTGGATGCGCCCGTCCCGCCCTCTAGTTCCCCTCCTCCAGCAGCCTTCGCGCGATCACCTGGGCCTGGATCTCGCCGGCGCCCTCGAAGATGTTGAGGATCCGCGCGTCGGCCAGCAGGCGGCTGGCGGCGTATTCCATGGCGAAACCGTTGCCGCCGTGGATCTGCAGGGCGTTGTCGGCGGCCGCCCAGGCAACGCGGGCGGCGATCAGCTTGGCCATGCCGGCCTCCAGGTCGCAGCGCTTGCCCTCGTCCTTCTGGCGGGCGGCGTAATAGGTCAGCTGGCGCACGCCCATGATCTCGGCGGCCATCATGGCCAGCTTGTTGTGGACGCGCGGGAATTCGAAGATCGCCTGGCCGAACTGCTGGCGGTCCAGGGCGTAGCCGAGGCCGGTCTCCAGCGCCGCCTGGGCCACGCCGACGGCGCGGGCGGCGGTCTGGATGCGGGCGCTCTCGAAGGTGGCCATCAGCTGCTTGAAGCCCTGGCCCGGGACGCCGCCCAGCAGGTTGGCGGCCGGCACGGAAAAGCCGTCGAAGCCCAGCTCGTATTCCTTCATGCCGCGATAGCCGATCACTCCGATCTCGCCGCCGCTCATGCCCGGGGCGGGGAAGTCGTCGCCCGGGGCGCCGCGCGGCTTCTCGGCCAGCAGCATGGACAGGCCGCGATAGTCGGCGGTGTCGGGATCGGTGCGGACCAGCAGGGTCATGACGTCGGCGCGGGCGGCGTGGGTGATCCAGGTCTTGGCGCCGGTCACCCGGTACTGGTCGCCGCTCAGCTCGGCGCGGGTGCGCAGGGAGCCCAGGTCCGAGCCGGTGTTGGGCTCGGTGAACACCGCGGTCGGCAGGATCGAGGCGTCGGCGATCTTGGGGAGCCAGTACTGCTTCTGCGCCTCCGTGCCGCCGGTCAGGATCAGCTCGCCGGCGATCTCCGAGCGGGTGGCCAGGGAGCCGACGCCGATCCAGGCCCGCGACAGCTCCTCGGAGACCACGCACATGGCGGTCTTGCCCAGGCCGCTGCCGCCGAACTCTTCCGGGATGGTCAGGCCGAACACGCCCAGGGCGCCCAGCTCCTCGACCAGCTCGATAGGGATCAGCTGGTCCTTCAGGTGCCAGTCGTGGGCGAAGGGCGTGACCTTTTCCTCGGCGAAGGCGTGGAACTGGTCGCGGATCATCTCGAAGGTCTCGTCGAGACCGGTGTGCTCCAGGGTCGGACGGCCGCGGGCCTCGGCCAGGCGCCGGGCGATGCGGGTCTTCACCGCCTGGGTTCCGCCCTCGACCACCAGCTTCATGATCCCGTTCGAGAACAGGCGGTTCATCACCGCGCGGTCGGTGACCAGGTGGGCGGGGCGGACGATCTCGCCCTGGTTCATCGGCACGCCGCCGATCAGCTGGGCGGCGTATTCGCTGAACAGCAGTTGGGCCAGCAGGGCCTCGACCTCGCCGAACCGGCCCTCGGCCTCCAGCCGCTCGGCCCAGCCGGCCACCTGGTTCATCAGCTCGGCATAGGCGGCGTACCAGCCGTAGCCGTGCACCTGGTGCTGGTGCTCGTCGGCCAGGGCGCGGTCGATCCTGCCATCCGGTCCGGCGATCGCCGCCTTCACCGCCGGCCTGGCCTCGGCCACGAACAGCTGGGCCGCGGCGGCCGCCTCGCGCAGCAGGACCGTCAGGCCGGGCAGGATCAGGGATTGAGGGGATTCCTGGGTGGCCGAACCCGTCATGGCTTGCTCCCGTGCGCCAAACAGTTGTTTTCTTTCACTGTGGAGCCTTTCGCAGCTGCGAGCAATGCCGCAGTGCAGCATAACTGGCCCTCGAGGGAAGAAAACATGCTGGTCGTCCATCACCTCAACGAGTCGCGCTCGCAGCGGATCCTCTGGCTGCTGGAGGAGCTGGCCCTGCCCTACGAGATCCGCTTCTACGAACGCGATCCTCAGACCCGCCTGGCGCCGCCGGCCCTGCTGCACGTGCATCCGCTGGGCAAGTCGCCGGTGCTGACCGACCTGCGGGCCGATGGGGCGGCGACGATCATCGAGAGCGGGGCGATCACCGACTACGTCATCCGCCGCCACGCCGGCGGCCGGCTGGCGCCCGACCCGGCCAGCCCCGACTACGACGCCTACCAGCAGTGGCTGCACTATGCCGAGGGCTCGGCCATGCTGCCGATGCTGCTACGGATGTATGTCGGCTTCCTGGGCGCGGCCGGCGCGCCGCTGCACCCGCGCATCGAGAGCGAGATCGCCAACCACCTGGCCTATGTGGACGGCGCCCTGGCCGGCCGCGACTTCTTCGTCGGCGAGGGCCTGACCGGCGCCGACATCCAGATGAGCTTCGTGGCCGAGGTCGCCAAGGCGCACGGCAAGCTGGCCGACTATCCGAACCTGGAGGCCTGGATCGGGCGAATGCACGCCCGGCCGGCCTGGCAGGCGGCGCTGGAGAAGAGCGGGCCGTACAAGCTGGGGGAGTAGGCGATCGGGCCTCCCTCGCGCCAGAGTTACGCACAGCCACGTGCTCACGCGCGCTTCACAAGCTTGACGATATCGGCTTAGGTGGACTCGCGGGATGGGGCCCGCGGGGGAGATACCTTTGAAACTGTTTTATAAAGCCGCCGTCGCGGCGCTGTTCGCCATGGCCGCGACGACCGTTCACGCCCAGACCGTCAAGGTGCCGGAAGGCACCGAGGTGGTGATCACCGTCGACGACAAGCTGTCGTCGGACACCAGCCACGAGGGCGACCGCTTCTCGATCAGCCTGGCCGACGACATCGTCCTGGCCGACGGCACGAAGCTGCCGGCCGGCCTGAAGGGCGCGGGGGAAGTCACCCACGCCAAGAAGAAGGGCATGATGGGCAAGCCGGGCGAGCTGAACGTCCGCTTCGACTACATCAAGGCCGGCGACACCAAGATCAAGCTGCGCGGCCAGAAGGGCGCCGAGGGCGACGCCCGCTACGGCACCACCATCACCCTGACCGTGCTGTTCGGCCCGCTGGGCCTGATCAAGCACGGCAAGGACGTCGAGATCAAACCGGGCCAGCGCATGACCATCTTCACCGACGCCGACGCCTCGGTGGAGATGCCGGGCGCCCCGGTGACCCCGGTCGCCGCGCCGGCCACGGCGGCGCCGGCCGCGGCCGCCGCGCCGGTGGGCACCGCCAACTAGGCTTTCGGTCTTTGCGACACGACGAAGCCCCCTCCTGCCGGAGGGGGCTTTTTCTTTGCGCCCTCGCCCTTTGGGACAGGGCCATCGCCTAAGGGATTGGCCACCCGAACGCTGTCATCCCGGACAAGCTCGGCGAAGCCGGGCGCCGATCCGGGACCGCCCCAAGCGCGGGCGTTCAGGCCCCGGTCCCGGATCTTCGCGCTACGCGCTCGTCCGGGATGACTACCTTCTTGCGCGAGAGCGCCCTCTCCCGTCCGGGAGAGGGGCGGACCTCACGGCGCGTCGGCCACGGCCCACGAGAAGTCGGTGTGGGTGGTCAGGGTGGTGAAGTAGTTGGGGTCGGTGAAGAAGGCGATCGGCTTCCTGTAGTCGGCCGGATAGTTGGCGTTGCCGATCAGCGCCACGCCGTGGCAGCTGACGCAGTTGGAGGTGACCCCGGCCGGGATGCCCGGCGAGGTCTCCAGATAGGGGTTGAAGCAGACCGTCATGGTCGAGCCGCCCGAGGTGGTCGTCTGGGCGTAGGCGGTGCAGGCGGCGTAGTTGTTCCACGGCGCGCCCAGGCCGGCCGGCTGGCCCTGCTTGCTGCCCGGGAAATTGTTGGGCGTGTCGCCGCCCGGCTGCCACCAGAAGGTCTGCCAGGTCCAGAACGGGATTTCCTTGGTGTTGACGTGCATGGCCAGCAGCACGCTGTAGTCGCCCGCCGCGGCCTGGACCGAACCGCCGCCGGTGGCCGCGTTGAAGCTCTGGGCCTCGGCCGCGTTCATCTGGTCGGCGTAGAAGGTGCTCAGCGGCGCCCACAGATAGGTCTTGCAGGCCAGGCTCTGGGCCTGGACGCTGGCGGCGACGCTGCTGATCTCGGAGGTCGTGGCGGGGCGGACCGCCCCGGTCGCGCCTGGCTGGACCAGAACGCAGGTGGTCCAGGTGTCGGGCGTGGGATTGCCGGCGTTGGTCGAGGCCGACGGGCCCTGCCACAGCGGCTGGACGGTCAGGCCGCTGGCCTTGACCAGGCCGAACACCGGCTTGGTCTCGATGGCCTGGACCGGGAACTCGTTGATCCCCCGGTTCTGCGGCGTGGTGCCGGCCGGCCAGGCGGCGTTCAGCTTGGTGAGGCTGGCGCCGCTGGCGTAGGAATAGGTCCCGCCGCCGGGCCCGGGCTGCGGCGCGCCGATGAAGCCGGCCGCCTGCGGGTCGAACTTGACGTCGACCGCCACCGGGAAGTTGGCATGGACGGCCGTCGCCAGCGCCCGCAGCCGCGCGTCCTTGGTGTGATGGAACTGGGCCGGCGGCTGGAACTTGCGATCGGTGCTCGGCCTGGCCGCCGCCTCGAGCGACGCATTCTGGGCCTTGGGCTGCGGGAAGACGGTCGTGGCGTCGGCCCAGGTGTCCCAGATCGGCAGCTGTTGGTTGTTAAGGATCTGGCCCGACGGGGCGGTCATGGCCTGCCACAGGCTCCAGGCGTGGGCCTGGATCGCGGCGGCGTCGTTGTTGGCGATCCAGCCGTTGATCGTGGCGGCCGGAACCGGGAAGTCCGGCCCGACCGGCAGGGGCACGGGCGTCACCGTGGCCGCCGCCGCCGGGGCCGCGTCCTTGCCGCCGCCCGCCGTCTTGGCCCCGTCGCAGGCTCCCACGGCCAGAACCGCCATCGCGGTCGCCGCCATCAGACCGATGTCGCGCATGTTCGTCCCAGCCCCTTAGTCCCCAACCCGACGGCGCCCGCATCGGACGCGCGCGAGGGTAGTAGTCGCTAGGAATCTACAATCGTCAATAGAAATGACACCAAATGCCCGGATGGCGCGACTGGGCGACGAAAACCGAAAGAAATCTTCACATGAACGAATTCTGTCATCCAACCTGACGGCGCCGTTCAGCTTCGCCTTGGCATGGTGCGTCTCACGGGGCCGACGGCTCCGCACCATCAAGGGACGAAGGACTAAGAAGACCATGACCATCATGACCGCCACCAAGACGATTTCGCTGAGCCTGGCGATGGCCGCCACCGCCCTGACCATGGTCGCGGCGCCCACCGCCGCCAGCGCCATGTCGCAGAAGCTGGGCGGGGTCGTCGGCTGCGACGCCTCGGGCGGCAAGCAGGAAGTCGGCGCCGTGCTCGGCGGCGTCCTGGGCGCCGTCGCCGGCAACAAGCTGGCCAAGCACGACCGCGGCACGGGCACCGCCATCGGCGCCGTGGTCGGCGCGGGCGCGGGCTCCTACGCCGGCTGCCAAATGCAGAAGAGCCGCGCGGCCAACAACGCCGGCGGGGTCTACACCAGCAACGGCATTCGCGTGGCCAGCTCGGTCGAGGCCGCCCCGATGACCAAGATCAAGGGCAAGTACGTCGCCCGCTCGACCCTGAACCTGCGTAGCGGCGCCTCGACCCGCGCCCAGGCCGTGGGCTCGGTCCAGGCCGGCGAGACCTTCCAGGCCCTGGGCCGCACCGGCGACGGCAAGTGGATCCTGGTCGGCCAGGACGGCGTCGGCGTCGGCTACGTCTCCAGCGCCTACGTCTACCGGGCTTAAAGCTCGACGCCGACGGGGACAGGCCCACGGGCCTGTCCCCCGCCAAGCCCGCCCGCGCTCCCCCGCAGGCGGGCTTGTTGCTGTCTGGCGCCCGGGTCGCGCGGTGATAGGCTGCGCCGACGGAGTGTCGGAGGGGGAAAGATGGCCGAGCGACAGAGAAAAGCGTGGAGTCGATTCGCGACGCCCATCCTCTGGCTATTGGCGGCTGGTCTCGTGCGCCTCGCAGGCTCCCCCTTGAGAACGACCACCAGCACCCTGCCGGTTCCCGGCGCCATCGGGGTCGATTATTCCTATGTGAGGACGGGGTTTCACTATTCGCTCGGCCTGGCGGAAATGCTGGCGATGTTCGCGATCGTGTATGGCGTCATGGCCCTGATGCACGCCCGTTATCGCGACTGGATGGGCTACACCCATCTGGCGTTGTCGGCCGGCGGCGCGCTGCTGATCCTGTCCCCGGCCCTGTTCGTCGGCCTGTTCGCTGACCTCTCGCGCGATCCCATGGCCGCCTTCGACCTCTGGAACGGCGCCTCCACGGCCGGCTACGCCATGACCCTGGCCGGGATGGCGATGTTCCTGGTCGTGCTGATCGACGCCTGGCGGCGCGGCGCCTTGCCCCATCTTCGCGGCTAGGCTTCAGTGCGCGCCTGACCTTCACCGGGACGCCTCCATGATCGCCACGACCCGCCGCGCCGCCCTGCTATCGGCTTTCGCCACCGTGGGGGCGGCGGCGCTGGCCAGGCCGGCCTTCGCACGGCAGGCCGGCAAGGCCGCCACGGCCGTCGACCAGTTCGCCCAGGAGGTCATGGCCGCCTTCCCCGACGAGCCGGGCCTGGGGATCACGGTGGTCGAGGACGGCGAGATCACCCTGGCCAAGGGCTATGGCGTGCGCCGCCTGGGCGGGCCCGACAGGGTCACCGACTCCACCCTGTTCGGCGTGGCCTCCAACACCAAGGCCTTCACCGCCGCGGCCCTGGCCATGCTGGTCGAGGAGGGCAGGCTGGCCTGGGACGACCCGGTCACGAAATATCTGCCGACCTTCGAGATGAGCGACCCGATCGTCACCAGGCTGATGACCGTGCGCGACCTGCTGTGCCATCGCTCGGGCCTGACCCTGGGGGCCGGCGACCTGATGATCTGGCCCAATCCGACCCATACGCGGGCCGAGATCGTGGCGGGTCTGAAGTACCTGCCGATCGGCGGCCAGTTCCGGGGCGGCTACGCCTATGACAACGTGCTGTACGTGGCGGCCGGCGAGGTGATCGCCGCCCTGACCGGCGCGCCGTGGGAGGTGTTCATCCAGAAGCGGATCCTGGACCCGCTGAAGATGACCGACAGCGTGCCCCTGCCCTCGCTGATCGGGAACCGGCCGCGGGCCGAGCCGCACGCGCGGATGGGCCCGCCGGTGCGCGGCCTGGGACCGCAGACCGTGCTGCCGTTCGACGGCAGCTTCGACTCGGCCGGCGCCGCCGGCGGCCTCAACGCCAGCCCGCGCGACATCGGCAAGTGGATGCAGGTCCAGCTGGGCCTGGGGACCGCGCCGGGCGGGGTGAAGCTGTGGACCGAAGCCTCGGGCCGCGAGATGTGGAAGCCCCAGACCATCACCGCCTGGTCCGACGGCCCGACCGCCGACAATCCGGTGCGCCCCAGCCTTCAGGCCTACGCCCTAGGCTGGTTCGTCAACGACCATCGCGGCGAGAAGATCGTCTGGCACACCGGCGGCCTGGCCGGCTTCATCTCCTATACCGGCCTGCTGCCGGGCCGGAAGTCGGGAATCATGGTGATGACCAACGCCGAGGAGACGCCGGTCTTCCGCAGCTTGCGCTATGGCGGTCCCGACCGGCTGCAGGGCCGCCGCGACTTCGACTGGATCGCCTCCAGCAAGAAGGTCCAGGCCGAGGCGGACGCCAAGCTGGTCAAGGACGCGGCCGAGGCCATGACCCCCAAGGGCGGCGGCGCGCCCCCCACCCTGCCGCTGGCGGCCTATGCCGGGACCTATCGCGACCCCTGGTACGGCACGGTGACGGTGACCGCCGCCGGGAAGGGCAAGAAAGCGGCGCTGAAGATCGCCTTCGACAAGACCCCCGCCCTGCGCGGCGCCCTGGAGACCTTCGACGGCGACACCTTCAAGACCCGCTTCGACGACCGCTCGCAGGAGGACGCCTTCGTGGTGTTCACCGTCAAGGACGGCGCGGTGACCGGCGCCACGATGCGCGCGGTCTCGCCCCTGGCGGATTTCTCGTACGACTACCAGGACCTGAGGCTGGCGCGGTCGTAGACGCTCCCCGCGAGGGAGGAGACGCCTGGCGCCTACCAGCCGATGAACGTCGTGAATTCCCCGATCATCCCCGTCCAGACGCCGAAGTCGTCGTCCAGCCCCGCCATCGTGCGGCCGGCGTTCACATTGACGTCGTACTGGACGTAGGGGTCGCCCTCATCGTCGAGATAGACCTTCAGATAGCGGTTCTTGCGGTTCCACTCGTTGGCCTTTTCCAGCTTCAGCGGCTCCTTCAGGTCGAAGCCGGCCGAGAACTGCAGGGCCTTGCAGCGCTTGGCCTCGCTGCAGTCGTAGAAATAGATCTTGAAGGTGTGGCCCTCGGCGGCGCTGTTGATCATCGGATCGTCCGAGGAATCCTTGGTCAGCTCGGCCTTGTAGCCGCCCTTCTGCAGCCAGGCCGCCACTTCGGGACCGGTCATGCCGTCCTTGTGGATGTCCTGGGCCTGGGCCGCGCCGGCCAGCAGCGTCGCGGCCGCCAGGGCGATGATCGCCGTCTTCATGTCATGCCTCCCCGCCGCGCGCTCGCGGCCAGAGTGCAAGCTAGCGGCGCCCGCCCCGGACGCAAAGGAACCGGCAAAGAAAAAGCCGGATCGGCGGACCGATCCGGCTTTTCCCTGTTGGTAACCCGGACGCTAGGCGGTGACGCCCGTCGAGACCGGGACCGAGGCCACCGGCCCGACCGGCATCTTGTTGCTCTCGTCCTCGACGCGGACGGGCTGGATGCCCTTCATCACATTGATGATCTCGTCGCCGCTGAGGGTCTCGAACTCCAGCAGGGCCTTGGCCACCGCGTGCAGCTCGGTCAGCTTCTCGGTCAGGATCTGGCGGGCCTCGTCCTCGCCGCCCTTGACCAGGCGACGGACCTCGGTGTCGATCTTCATCATGGTCTCGGGCGAGACGTTCTGGGTGCGGGCCACCGAGTGGCCCAGGAACACCTCGTCCTGGTTGTCGCCATAGGCCACGGTGCCCAGCTCGTCGGAGAAGCCCCAGCGGGTGACCATGTTGCGGGCCAGGCTGGTGGCGGCGCTGATGTCGCTGGACGCGCCCGAGGTGATCTTGTGCTTGCCGAAGATCAGCTCCTCGGCCACCCGGCCGGCCATCATGATGGCCAGGCGCGAGGTCATCATGTCGAAGCTCATCGAGTAGCGGTCGCCCTCGGGCAGCTGCATGACCATGCCGAGAGCCCGGCCGCGCGGCACGATGGTGGCCTTGTGGACCGGGTCGGCGACGGCGACGTTGAGGGCCACCAGGGCGTGGCCGCCCTCGTGATAGGCCGTCAGCTTCTTCTCGTCCTCGCTCATGGCCATCGAGCGGCGCTCGGCGCCCATCATCACCTTGTCCTTGGCGTGCTCGAAGTCGTGCATGGTGACCATGCGGCGGTTCTTGCGCGCGGCGGTCAGGGCCGCCTCGTTGACCAGGTTGGCCAGGTCGGCGCCCGAGAAGCCGGGCGTGCCGCGGGCCAGGGTCTTGACGTCGACGTCGGCGGCCAGGGGCACGTTCTTCATGTGCACGCGGATGATCTTCTCGCGGCCCGAGACGTCCGGATTGGGCACCACGACCTGGCGGTCGAAGCGGCCCGGACGCAGCAGGGCCGGGTCCAGCACGTCGGGACGGTTGGTGGCGGCGATCAGGATGATGCCTTCGTTGGCCTCAAAGCCGTCCATCTCGACCAGCAGCTGGTTGAGGGTCTGTTCGCGCTCGTCGTTGCCGCCGCCCAGGCCGGCGCCGCGATGGCGGCCGACGGCGTCGATCTCGTCGATGAAGATGATGCAGGGGGCGTTCTTCTTGGCCTGCTCGAACATGTCGCGCACGCGGCTGGCGCCGACGCCGACGAACATCTCGACGAAGTCCGAACCCGAGATGGTGAAGAACGGCACGCCGGCTTCACCCGCGACGGCGCGGGCGATCAGGGTCTTGCCGGTGCCGGGCGGGCCGACCAGCAGGGCGCCCTTGGGGATCTTGCCGCCCAGGCGCTGGAACTTGGCCGGGTCCTTCAGGAACTCGACCACTTCCTGCAGCTCTTCCTTGGCCTCGTCGACGCCGGCGACGTCGTCGAACAGCACGCGGTTCTTGTTCTCGGTCAGCAGCCGGGCCTTGGACTTGCCAAAGCCCATGGCGCCCTTGGTGCCGCCCTGCATCTGGCGCATGAAGAAGATCCAGACCCCGATCAGCAGCAGGATCGGCAGCATCTGGAACAGGACGCTGACCAGGATGTTGCCGCCCCTCTGGTAGACGATCTCGGAGCCGCGAGCCTCCAGGCGCTTGACCAGGTCCTCGGAATTGGCCGGGATGTTGACGCTGTAGGGCTTGCCGGCCTTCGGCTCGACCTTGACCACGTCGCCGTTGATGTTGGCCTTCTTGACCTCGCCGCTGTCGATGTTCTTGAGCAGCTGCGAATAGCTGGTCTCGCTGGCGGCGCCCGCGCGACCGCCCTGGCTGAAGACGCCATAGGCGGCCACCACCACCAGAACGATCACGGCCCAGATGCCCAGGGTCTTGAAATTCATACGCGTTGTCTTCCCAACGATAGTCTCTGACCTTCCAAGATAGGACGGTCCGGGCGGTTTCGCCACGCGGGGGATATCATGTCGCGGGTTCTTGATCGACACGGCCCGTCGCCGCTTCGAAACGATCCACCACAAGACAACGCGCGCGCGTCGTTTCCGTCCCTGCAAGGATCGGGCAACTGACGCCGCCTTCGGGGTCGAGGACGGCGGGAAGGCCGGGGCGGGCGGCGGGCGGCAAGGCCTTCAGCGCCTGGCGCTGATCCGGAGGCAGGCGGGCGGCCAGGCCTTGCAGGGGGCGGGCGGCCAGACCGGGCTCGGCCGCGACCAGCTCGTAGCGGCCGTCCCAGACGATGGGCTGGTCGACGGGCAGCCTTAGATCGCCCCTCCCCCCATGGGGGAGGCGACCCGAAGGGTCGGAGGGGGGAGGACCTGAACGGCGGGTCTCGCCGGGTTCGCGGAAGAACGACACTCCCTCCCCCGCCTCGATCCGCGCTCCGGCCAGGGTGGCGGTGAAGACCTCGCCGGCCCGGATCCGGTCCACCAACCGTTGGAGGCGCTCGCCGCGCGGCGGTCGCGACGTTCCGGCGGCGCACAGGCAGGCGGCGGCGACGTGGGCGGCGGGGGCGTCGCGAGGCAGGACGAGATAGCCGGCCGCCGCGCTTCGCCTTGTCGTCCCGGACGACGCGAGGCGAAGATCCGGGACCGCTGGAAGCGCGCTGGTCCGGGATGCCCCCCCGTTCGCCTGCTGAAGATCACGTCGCGCCCGGGCCCGGGCCGACTTCGGATCCGCGTTGGCCGGATCGTCCAGCCAGGTCTCGCCGCGCGACCGCAGCCAGTCCCGGATCTCGCCGCGCCGGATCGCCAGCAGCGGTCGCAGCACGAAGACGCAACGTCCCTCCGGCCAGGCGGGCGACGGCGCCCAGTCGCGCGGATCGGACACCGTCGAGCCCTCGGCCCGCATCAGGGCGGCCTCGGCCAGGTCGTCGGCGGTGTGGCCCAACAGCAGGACCCTGGCTCCCGCCTGGCGGGCGGCGTCGGCCAGCAGGGCGTGGCGGGCGGCGCGGGCGGCGGCCGACAGGCCCGAGGCCGGCTTGGGGCCCGTCCAGGCCAGGGCGCGGGCGTCGGCGCCCAGGGCGGCGGCCCTGGCGACCGCCTCGGCCGTCCAGGCGGGGCTGGCGGGGTTGAGCTGGTGGTCGACGGTCAGGCTGACCACCGGCCGGCCATGGGCGCGGGCCCAGTCCAGGACCAGGATCAGCAGGGCCAGGCTGTCGCCGCCGCCCGAAAACCCGACCGCCAGGGGCGCGGTCGCGCCGGCCCGCAGGCGGCGGTCGAGGGCGGCGGTGAAGGCTGTAATCATGCGGCTGCCGCCCTCCCCCTCCGGCCCTTCGGGCCACCTCCCCCAGAGGGGGAGGATCTACGCCGAGCCGATGCTCCCCCCTTGGGGGAGCTGTCGCGAAGCGACTGAGGGGGTCTTGCGCCCTAGGCCGCGCACTTGGCCTGGACCCGCGTGCTGGCGGCCTTGGAGGTGATCGCCGCCGGGGCCTTGGGGTAGCGCCTGGCCAGCTCGTCCAGGGTCTTGCAGGCGTCGGCGGGCTTCTTCAGGGCCACCAGCGAGCGCGACAGCTTCAGCACCGCGTCGGGCGCCCAGCTGGTCTGCGGCCAGCCGCGCACCGCGCCCAGATAATTGCCGGCGGCGTCGCCATAGGCCTCGCGCACGAACTGGGTCTCGGCCAGCCAGTAGCGCGCTTCCGGGGCCTTGGCGCTGTCCGGGAACGCCTCGACATAGCCGGCGAAGGCCTGTTCGGCGCCGCCGTAGTCGCCGTCCAGCAGCATCTGGCGGGCCGACTTGAAGGCCGCGGCGGGATCGGTCGGGGCCGGGGCAGGCGCAGCGGCGACCGGAGCAGCGGCCGCCGCAGCGGCCGTGGCGGCGGCCTCCTGGTCGGCGATGCGCTTTTCCAGGGCGGCCAGGCGCTGGTCCAGGGCGTCGGCCCGGGCCTTCTCGGCCTCGTTGGCGCGCCGCGCCTCGTCCAGGTCGTGGGTCAGGCCCTCGTTCTGGCCGTTCAGCTTGGTCAGGGTCTGTTCCAGGTCGCGCATCCGGTCGGACATCGCCGCGATCTGGGCGTCGGTCTCGGCCGCCTGGACGACCACCGGCTTGCCGGTGTCGCGGCCCTGGAAGACAATCGCCCGCAGCTCGCGGACCACCTTCTCCATCTTGTCCAGCCGCTTGACCGAGCGGTCGTCCAGCGGGTCGGGCATGGCGGTTTGGGCCACGCCGAGGGCGGGGATGGCGGTCAGGGCCAGGACGGAGGCGAGCAGCGCGGCTTTCAGCTTCATGTCGGCGATTATGCCCCGGTTGCGGACAAAAGTGCGGCCAAAGGCCGGAACGTCATGATGGAACGGAGTCGCGTCCAGCGGTGTCAAAAACGGTTGTCATCCCGGAAAGCGCGGAGCGCTTGTCCGGGACCCGGGGCAACCGCGAGGCATAAGCCCGGCCCCCTGGGTCCCGGACAGCCTCTGCGAGGCTTCCGGGATGACAACCTGGTAGCGTCCCTTCCCCGACGGGAAGGAGAAGATCGACTACCGCGCCCCGTCGGTGATGGCGGTGCGGGCGTTGCGGTTCTTGGCCCAGGCGTCTTCGTTGGTGCCCGGGTCGATCGGGCGTTCCTTGCCGTAGGACAGGGTCTCGATGCGCGAGGCGGCGACGCCCTGGCCGGTCAGGAATTCGCGCACGGCGTTGGCGCGGCGGGCGCCCAGGGCCAGGTTGTACTCGCGGGTGCCGCGTTCGTCGGCGTTGCCCTCGATGCGCACGCGCACGGCCGGGTAGCGGTTCAGCCACTGGGCCTGGGCGGCCAGGGTCGGCTGGGCGTCGCTGCGGATGTCGTAGCTGTCGGTGTCGAAATAGACCCGCTCGCCGATGTTGATCACGAAGTCCTGCACCGTGCCGGGCAGCGGACCCTGGTTGACCGGCGACTCCGGCGTGGCCGGCGCCTGGTAGGGGGGAGCCGTGGGCTGCGACGGCGTCGGCGTCGGCGCCGCGGGGCCCGCCGGCTTCGGCCGCGAAGCACAGGCGGCGAGCGAGGCGGCCGCCAGACCGATCATCGCCAGTCTAGCGACGCGTTGGGTGTCGAAGCTCATCCAGTTTCTCCTCAAGTCCACGGCCAAGGTTGATAGTTCTAACGCGTGTAGCCTTCGTGGCGCCGCGCGAAATCGTACCTTGCACCTCACAATGGCGTCAGAATGTCGCACCACCACCTGGTTTCACCCGCCGCCTGAACACCGGATGAACGACAGCACGGCAACGCGCCGTCATGGCGAAGGTTGCCTGAAACAGGTGTGGATGAACGGCCAGAAGCGCTTTTGCTCACCCTTTCCCGGCCTTTCACCTGTCGTTCAGAACGTGACCACACTCGGGGCAGGTCCTGAAAACAGGGAGTGGAAACCGTCTCAATCCGCCGGGCGCGCGCTTCAGATGTTCAACGGTGTAGAGCTTGGCGCGACAATCCCCGCAGCGCCTGGACAACAGATACAGCGTCGCCGGAATGAAGAGGAACGGGATCGGCGCCAGCGCCACCCATGCCGGCGCCCCGCTAGACGCCAGCGCTATGGCCGCGAAAGGATACAGGGGCGTGATGCACATCACCCCATAGCTCAACCCGAACAGGGCCTTGCGCATCATCGGACGTCAATCCAGCAGCGGCGACCAGGCCGGGTCGGACGCGGCGCCCTGGTAGGCGGCGGGACGCAGGATGCGGCCGGTGATGTCCACCGTCCACAGCCGCGAATTGCCGTTGGCGCTTTCGCGCGAGAACATCAGCACCCGGCCGTTGGGCGCCCAGGTGGGGCCCTCGTCCAGGTAGCTGGTGGTCAGCAGCCGCTCGTCGCCGCCGTCGGCCCGCATGACGCCGATGTGGAACTCGCCGCCGGTCTGCTTGGTGAAGGCGATGAAGTCGCCGCGCGGACTCCACACCGGGGTGGTGTAGCGGCCGCCGCCGTACGAGATGCGGCGCACGCCGCTGCCGTCGACGTTCATCACATAGAGCTGGGCCTGGCCGCCACGGTCGGAGTTGAACACGATCTTGCTGCCGTCCGGCGAGAACGACGGCGAGGTGTCGATGGCCGGGTCGGTGGTGACCCGCGTCGACTGGCGGCTGCGCAGGTCCATCACATAGATGTCGCTGTTGCCGCCCTTCTCGACCGAGAACGCCACCTTGCTGCCGTCCGGCGAGAAGCGCGGGGCGAACACCATGCCGGGGAACTTGCCGATGGTCTCGGTGCGGGCGGTCTCCAGGTTGGTCAGGTAGATGCTCGACCCCGTGGGCCGCAGCGCCATGTAGGTGATCTCCTGGCTGGTCGAGGAGAAGCGCGGGGTCATGACGATGTAGGAGCCGTCGGTCAGGTACTGCGGGTTGGCGCCGTCCTGGTCCATGATCGCCAGCTTCTTGACCCGCGCCAGCTTGGAGCCGCTCTCGGCGACAAACACCACGCGGGTGTCGAAATAGCCCTTCTCGCCGGTCAGCCGCTCATAGACCGCGTCGCTGATCTTGTGGGCCACGCGCCGCCAGTTCTCGGCGGTCGAGGTGAACTGCAGGCCCAGCAGCTGCTGCTGGCTGAAGGTGTCCCACAGGCGGAAGTCGACGCGCAGCGTGCCGTCGGCGCCGACCGTGACCTGGCCGTTGATCAGGGCCTGGGCCCCGGTCGCCTGCCAGTCGGGGAAGCGCGGCTGAACGTTCACGTCGGTCAGCTTGTCGGCGACGTTGGCCACGTTCAGCGGCTGGAACAGCCCCGAGCGCTCCAGATTGCCGCTGATGACCTGCGAGATGTCGGCCCCGCGCCCGCCGCCCGAAAAGGCGGGAATGGCCACCGGCAGCGGCTTGACCGCGCCCTTGTCGATGTCGACCTCGATCTGGGCGCGGGCGACGGCGGGCGCGAAGGCGGCCAGGGACAGGGCCAGGACGGCGGCGCCGGCCAGGCTCGAGAAGACGGACTTGAGGTTCATGCTGGGCATCCTCCCTATCGCGCCGCGCAAGCGTCGCGCGCCTTGAAGTTCAAATTGAGTTGCTGGCCGTAATAGTCCGGCGGCAGGCCCTCGAAGGGCGCCGACTGGTAGACGGCGCGGATGGCGCGGTCGGCGGCCGCCTTGACCACGGGATCGGGCGAGCGCTCGGCGTCGGCGGCCGTCACCTGGCCGACGATGCGACCGCCGGTGGCCAGCTTGAAGCTGACCTTGACCTGCACGGCCGCGCCGCCCTCGACCTCGCAGTTGGGGTTCCAGCGGCGCTGGATCTCGTCCTTCATGCCGTTGATCGCCGCGGCCTGCAGGCCGGTCATGGCCCCGGCGCCGGGACGGGCCTGGGTGGCGGTCTCCGGACGGGTCGGGCCCTTGGCGGCGTTGGCCACCGGCTTGCCGGCGGCCTTGGGCGTCTTGGCCAGGGTCTTTTCCAGCGAGGCGAAGAAATCGGGCTCGGGCTTGGCCGGCTTGGGCGGCGGCGGTTTCGGCGTCGGCGGCTTGGGCGTCGGGGTCGGGGCGGGCGCGGTCTTCGGCGGGGCCGGGGCGGGCGTCGGCACGGGCGCGGGAACCGGGGCCGGCGGCTGCGGGTCGGCCTCGGGCGTCGGCTCTTCGGTCTGGGCCGTCTGGTCCTGCACGTCCTCGATCGCCGGCCGCACGTTGGTGGGCCCCTCGGTGACGATGGTCACCGGCACGCTCTCGCCGATGATCACCGGCTTGGACGGCTTCCACGGCCCGATCAGGATCGCGGCCACCACCAGCACGTGCAGGCCGATCGACCCGACCAGGGCGGGGGAGAAGTTGGTGCGGTCGTCGCGACGGCTCATGCGAACGCATCCCAAATCCGCTCATCCCGGCGAATGCCGGGACCCAGATGGAATGGCTCTGAAGCCGACGCCAAATGGCGCAGCGCTCTTCCAATCATCCACCCCGCCTTGGGATCTGGGTCCCGGCGTTCGCCGGGATGAGCGGAGCTAAGGAAACCAGTCACGACCGCCTCACTGCGCCGGACGCAGGGCGCCCGCGTCCGAGGCCCCCGCGGCCTTCGCCGGCGCGCCCGAGGACGGGCCGCCGGTGTCGGTCAGCAGGTTGATCTTGGCGAAGCCGGCGTTCGACAGCGCCGCCATCACCTGGGCGACGGTGGCGTAGTTGGCCTTGCCGTCGGCGCGCACGAAGATCGGCTTGTCGTAGCCGTCGCCGGCGATCGACGAGATGCGCGGGGCCAGCTCGTTGAAGGGAACCTCGCCCTCGCCGATGAACACCGCGCCGTCGGCCTTGATCGAGACGGTGATCGGCTCCTGCTGGTTCTGCAGAGCGGCGGCCTCGGTCTTGGGCAGCTCCAGCGGCACGCCAGCGGTCAGCAGCGGGGCGCTGATCATGAAGATGATCAGCAGCACCAGCATGACGTCGACCAGCGGGGTGACGTTGATCTCGGACAGGGCGCCCTTGCCCCGGCGTCGACCGCGACGACGGCCGCGACGGCCGCCGGTGGCGAAGGCGTCGTTGGCGGACATGGCCATGGGGTCAGACCCGCTCGCTGAGGCGGCGCTGGATGGCCGTCGACAGGTCGTCGGCGAAGTTCTCCAGCCGGCCGGCGTACTTGCCCGCGTCGGTCGAGAACTTGTTGTAGGCGATATAGGCCGGGATGGCGGCGATCAGGCCGATAGCGGTGGCGAACAGCGCCTCGGCGATCGACGGGGCCACGACGGCCAGGGAGGTGTTCTTCGACAGGGCGATGTTCTGGAAGGCGTGCATGATGCCCCAGACCGTGCCGAACAGGCCGATGAACGGGCTGGCGGTGGCGACGATGGCCAGGCTGCCCAGGCCATCCTCGGCCTTGCTGCTCTCGCGGGCGATCAGGGTGTCCATCATCCGGTCGATGCGCTGGATCAGGAAGGCGGCCTGGGCCTCGCCCACCGGCCCCTTGGCCTTGGCGTCGCGCCATTCCTTCAGGGCCAGCTGCAGCATGCGCGGCAGCGGGTGGCGCGGATTGCTCCCCGCCTGGGCCGCCACCTCCTCCAGCCCCTGGCCCGAACCGACCTGGTCCTCGAATCGGTTGGCGGCGCCGTTCATCGCCGCAAAGCGGAACAGCTTGTCGATGATCACCGCCCACGAGCCCAGCGAGGCCAGGATCAGCCCGATCATCACCGCCTTGACCACCCAGTCGGCCTGGAGGAACAGCGAAATGAAGGAAAAGCTCTGAGGGCCTGCGGCGGCGTCCATGCGGGGGTCCTGCTCCGTTGGGGCGTCAGTATCGTGGAAGGTGAATAGCGCACCTCCCGGGGTTCCGTTGCGCCTTAGTGGCATGAAGCGGGGCAATGGTGAAACTATGACGATCGGCGCGGGCGCGGGTTTTTTGACGATGAGGGGTTGAGCGTCACTCAAGCTTGCGGGGACGGGCCATGCGCCTGCCCCCGCAAGCTTACCCCTCCAGCCACGGCGCCATCTGGGCCAGCATCTCCGCCGTCGGCTTGCGCGGCCGGCCGTCCAGGGTGATGCAGACCGCCTCGCCGGCCGCCTGGACGATCAGGTCGTCGCCGCGGGTGATCCGCTGGCTGACATAGAGGCGCGGGCCCTTCACGCGGTCGTAGGTGGTGCGCACCAGAAGGGCGTCGTCGATCCGGGCCGAGCGCTTGAAGTCCAGCGCCATGCGGATGATCGCGAAGGCGGTGTCGGCCTTGTGCAACTCCGTATGCGAGATGCCGATCATCCGGAAGAAGTCGCTGCGCCCCCGCTCGAAATAGCGCAGGTAGTTGGCGTGGTAGACGATGCCGGAAAAGTCGGTGTCCTCGTAATAGATGCGCACGGGCAGCTGGTGCTCGCGGCCGTCGAAGACGCCGGCGGTGGGTTGGGGAAGATCGCTCATGGCCCCGTTGTAGCCGCCTGGTTTCCGAAGGGGGAGTAGGCTCCGCTCCTGGGCTCTTCTCGCCCTTCGCGAACGGGTCCCGCCTCGAGCACGCGGGCGACGTGGGCCACCAGGAAGGCGCGGTCGCGCTCCTGCATGGCGCGCATGAACCTGAAAAGACCGTAGCCGACCGCCATCATCACGAGCGGGTCGATCAGGTGCGAGATGGGCGTGCCGCGCCGGAAGCCTTCGACACGATCGGCGTGCGTGACGAGCGCCACCAGGGCGCCCGGGACCGCGCCCAGCGACGCCATGGCGAAGACCATCCAGACGCCGATGAAAAGCACGATCTCGATGGGCAGGCGCGTGCGGCAGGTCACGAGGCTCCCCTCCGCCTGCGCCGTCCAGCTCAGGGTCAGCGGAAACTTGGGACTCTTGCGACTGGTGGGCCGGCGATGAAGCTCCGCGCCGGTCGGCGTGACAACGCCCACGACGGGCTCGGAGTCGACATCCGCGCCGATCGTCGGGGCCAAGCGCGCCTCGACCTGTTCGGGTGGAACGGCGGTGTGGAAGGTCCAGACATTCGGCCGCCTGGGCGTGACCATAGGATCGGGCGGCCGATTGCCCCTCGGAACCTCGATGACGTCGCCACGGCCCATGAGCGCCTCCCTCGAACCCTCATAACCTCGGGTTGAGGCCACGCAAAGCCGCCGCGTCATGCTTTCTCGAACAGAGTGTCCAGAAAATCCGCCAGGAATTTGGTGTCCTTGCGAAGGTAGTGACGCCCCAGCAACGGCAGGGAAAAAGCGAAGGCCAGCATCGCGCTCGGCGGCAAGACGGCCACGACCAGTGGCGTCCCCGGAGTGGGCGTGGCCACGCCCGTCAGGAGAAGATAAATGGCCCCGGCGCTGATCAGGAAGGTCGCCCCACCCCATACGGCGCCGAAGATGAGCGTGGACCAACTCAGTCGCGCACGGCACGCAAGGCTCGTGATCTCGCCCTGGGGATAGACGACGACGCTGACGACCGCCTGGAACGGGTTTCGATATCGGACCCGCTTTCGCAGGGTCGCGGCCTGCGATCCAACCCGCCCCATCACCGGCTTCGAGCCGGAGAACGCGAATTCGCCGTCGATCGCGGACCGCAGGCGATCCACGCATTCCGCCGGCCCCAGTCGCGTCGTCAAGCGCCAGGCGCGCCCTCCCAGCATCACTCTTCCCCGAACAACCCGCCCTGCACGATCTTCGGGGCCGACACCGGCTCCGTCAAACCCAGGTGCAGATAGGCCTTCCCACACGCCATCCGCCCGCGCGGCGTGCGCTGGATGAAGCCCTGCTGCATCAGGTAGGGCTCGATGACGTCCTCGACCGCGTCGCGGGCCTCGGCGATGGCGTAGGCGATGGTCTCCACGCCCACCGGGCCACCGCCGTAGTTGTCGATCATGGCCCGCAGGTAGCGGCGGTCCAGGCTGTCCAGCCCGCTTTCGTCGACCTCCAGCCGCGCCAGGGCCAGGCCGGCGGCCTTGCGGTCGATGATCGGCGCCCCGTCGGCGGCGGCGAAGTCGCGGACCCGGCGCAGCAGGCGGCCGGCGACCCGCGGCGTGCCCCGGGCCCGCTTGGCGATCTCGTCGGCCCCGTCGTCCGACAGCGGGGCGCCCATCTTGCGGGCGGCGTGCAGCAGCACGTGGCGCAGCTCGGCCGGGGTGTAGAACTCCAGGCGGATCGGGATGCCGAAGCGGTCGCGCAGGGGCGTGGCCAGCATCCCCGCCCGGGTCGTGGCCGCCACCAGGGTGAAGGGCGCCAGGTCGATGCGGATCGAGCGCGCCGAGGGCCCCTCGCCGATCACCAGGTCCAGCACGTGGTCCTCCATGGCCGGATAGAGGATCTCCTCCACGGTCGAGGGCAGGCGGTGGATCTCGTCGATGAACAGGACGTCGTTGGCTTCCAGATTGGTCAGGATCGCCGCCAGGTCGCCGGCCTTGTTGAGCACCGGGCCGGAGGTGGCGCGGAAATTGACGCCCAGCTCGCGGGCGACGATCTGGGCCAGGGTGGTCTTGCCCAGGCCCGGCGGGCCGAACAGCAGCACGTGGTCCAGGGCCTCGCCCCGGCCCTTTGCCGCCTCGATGAAGATCCGCAGGTTGCCCTTGGCCTGCTCCTGGCCGACGAACTCCGCCAGGGTCTGGGGGCGCAGGGCGCGGTCGGAGGCGGTGGGGATGGCCTCATGGGGCTGGGCCTCGCCGGAGATGATGCGGGTCATGGGCGCAAGACCCCCTCAGTCGCTTCGCGACAGCTCCCCCAGGGGGGGAGCATCTCGGCGGGCTCGGCGCAGATCCTCCCCTCTTGGGGGAGGTGGCCCGGAGGGCCGGAGGGGGTCCGAGCCGCCATCACCGCCCCAGCTCCTGCAAACCCGCCTTGATCAGCGCCTGCACCGTCGCCTCGTCGCCCAGCTTGGCCGCCGCCGCCTCGACCACGCGCCGCGCGTTGACCTCGGCCACGCCCAGGCCCATCAGCGCCGCCACCGCGTCGCCGGTCGGAGCCGGCTTGGCGGGCGCGGCCGCGGCGGCCGTCGCCGGCGCGCCCAGGAACACCGGGCCGTCGGTGATCGGCTTGTCCTTCAGCTCGGTGACGATCCGCAGGGCCAGCTTGGGCCCGACGCCCGAGGCGCGGCCCACCGCCGCCTTGTCCTCGCGCGCCACGGCCGAGGCCAGCTCGGCCGGCGACAGCACGTCCAGCACCGCCATGGCCGCCTTGGGGCCCACGCCCTGGATGGCCTGCAGCAGCACGAACGCCTTGCGGTCCTCCCGCGTACCGAAGCCGTACAGGCGCAGGCCGGCGCTCTCGCTCCACTGGCTCTCGATGTGCAGCAGGGCCTCCTCGCCCAGGGCCGGCAGGCGCTGCAGGGTGCGCGAGCCGCAGCGCACGACATAGCCCACGCCCATCACGTCGATCAGGGCCTCTTCCTCGCCGACCTCGGCGACCGCCCCTCTCAGGCGCCCGATCATGCCACTCTCCGGTTAGCGACGCGCAGGTTGGCGTGGGTGATGGCGACGGCCAGGGCGTCGGCGCAGTCGGCCGTGGTCTTGCCGGCCGTCGGCAGCAGGCGGGCGATCATGAAGCCGATCTGGGCCTTGTCGGCCGCCCCGGTGCCGACCACGGCCTTCTTGACCAGACGGGTCGAATATTCGGCGACCACCAGGCCGGCGCGAGCCGGGGCGATCAGGGCGGCGGCGCGGGCGTGGCCCAGCTTCAGGGTCGACTGGGCGTTGGTGTTGAGGAACACCTCCTCGACCGCCGCCTCGTCGGGGCGATGCGTTTCGATCACCGCGCTGATGCCCTCGAACAGGGCCAGCAGGCGCTCGGCGAAGTCGGCCTTGTCGTCGGGCGCGATCACCCCGTGGGCGACATGGCTCATGCGCGAGCCCTCGACGCTGAGCACGCCCCAGCCGGTGCGGCGCAGGCCGGGGTCGAGCCCCAGGATCCGGATCGGGATGCGATTCGCGTTCATCATGTGTTCTCGCACCATCGCCCGGTTTCCCCTCGAAGAAAAGGCGCTGGACGAGGTTCAGCAGAACACGCGACTTGCCTAACGAAAGCTTAAGGCGCGGTCGCTCCCGGGAAGGCGGCCGCCGACGCTCGCATGTCGGATCGGAGCGGCATGGGTTGAGCCGTCCCTCCGAGCTGATTTCCCATCACTCCCTACAGCACGTAGTTCACCGCGATCACCGGGGTCACCGAGGCGGTGGTGTTGCGGCCGGCCGGGATGATGCGGGCGCCGGCGATCACGCCCAGGACGGGGCTGAAATTGTACTCGACGGCGGGAGCCAGGATCAGGGCCTGGCTGACCGGCGCGCGGCGGGCGTAGGCCGCCCCCGCCCCGTCGACGCCCGACACCGTGGTCGCCGCGTCGCGCTGGTAGGCCAGGTCGATCGCCGCCACCCACCGGCGGGTCACGCTGTACTCGAAGGCCAGGTCGACATTGAACGAATCGCCCGGCTTGGCGCGGCCCGCGAAGCCCGCCGGCGTGCCGTAGACGCTCACGCCCTCGACCTCGGCATGGCCCGAGACCGTGTAGGCGACGTTCAGGCGGGTGCGCAGGATGCGGCCGTTCGGCGTCCAGAAATAGGTCTGGGAATTGAGGCCCACCGTCGTGGCGTAGGCCCCGCTTCCGAAGCCGTCGTTGGGGCGGGCGTCGAGCCGGTCGTGGCGGCCCGTGGGCAGGGTCTCCTGCAGCATCAGCGAGATCGTCGGCGTGCGGCCGCCGTCCTTCCACTGGGTCAGGCGGTACTGGCCCTGGACGGTCAGGTCGCCCAGTTGCACGCCCGAGCTGGAACCGGCCTTGGTGCGGCGATAGCCGAAGCGGGGGATCAGGCCGGCCGTGAAGGTGTCGGTGACGCCGTACAGCAGGTAGGTCTGCGAGCCGAAGCTGTCGGCGTCGGGCGCGGGGTGGCGCCGGCCCTCGCCGTCGATCACGCCATAGGGCTTGGCGTCGTAGAGATAGGGCTCGATCAGGGCCCGGCCCCTGGGCAGGGTCGCGGCGCCGGTGGCCAGGATCGGCCCGGTCCACCAGGCGTCGTCCAGCGACTGTCGGACGGGCGCGGCGTCCTGGGCGAAGGCGGGCGCGGCCAGGGCGGCGCCGGCCAGCAGCGAGACCAGGCCCAGGCGGGCCCGCGGCGTGTTCGAGATCATGGGCTTCTCCCCCGGGGCGTCGTGGCCTTGAGCGGCCGCGAGTCGTCGTTAGGCGGTCGCGCGCGCGACCGCCGCCCGAAACTTGCGCCTTGGCGTGTCAGGACGTGTCAGCAGCATGCGTCGTCGCCCGCTCTTCCGCCCCCGGTCTCCAGGGAAAAGGGATCGCCTTGGCCCAAAACCGGGACGCCGGACCGGCCGCTCGCGCTTGCACGGGACCGCCGGGCCGGGGCATTCTGCGGCGCATGAACATCCAGATTCGCCCCCTCGAAGGCCGCTACGTGCGGCTGGAACCGATCACGCCGGAACTCCGCGCCGAGCTGAAAGGCGCGATCGACTGCGATCCCGAGAGCTGGGAGATCATGTCGACCAACGGCTGCGGCGAGGGCTTCGCCGACTGGTGGGGCGCGCTGAAGGGCGAGACCGAGCGCGGCGAGCGGATCGGCTTCGCCATCCGCCGGCTGAAGGACAACAAGGTGGTCGGCACGTCCAGCTACCTGAACATCCGCAAGCTGCACCGCGGCCTGGAGGTCGGCTCGACCTTCCTGCATCCCGAGGCCCGCTCGGGCCCGGTCAATCCGGAATCCAAGCTGCTGCTGCTCAAGCACGCCTTCGACTCCGGGGCGATCCGGGTCGAGTTCATGGTCGACGTGCGCAACGCCCGCAGCCAGGCCGCCGTCGAGAAGCTGGGCGCCGACAAGGACGGCGTGCTGCGCAACCACAAGATCACCTGGACCGGCCACGTGCGCGACACCGCCGTGTTCTCGATCACCGACGCCGACTGGCCGGGCGTCCGGCAGCGGCTGGATTTCCGGCTGCAGGAAACGTTCGCCTAGGGGAGCGGATCAGTGGCGTCGCGCTCGAGGGCGTCGTCCTGAAGCGTGCGGCGCTTATCCAGTTCGGTAGGGCCGCCGACAATTGTTACACATTTGCGAAGAACGCCGATCTTCGAGGTAAAGATGGCGTTAGTCATGTCCTTGTAAAGATTTCGCCAAGCTTTCGCACGTAATTTCCGACCTCATGACGGCTATTGCGTGCTTGAGAATTCTGGTCGCCGGGACCGCCGAGGCGGGTCGGAGCCTCCCGGCCGCCCAGGTGCAGGCCGCTGCGGACCTGTATCTCAAGCATCGCTGGAAGCCTCCGCGCCGCTACGGCGCCGTCGCGCCCCTGGCCTTCGTGCTGGCCGACACCAAGGCCGAACGCCTGGATCCGGTCGAGATGCAGACCCTGGCGGTCGAGCTGGAGGCCGGCCTGTTTCCGGGGCGCGAGGCCGGCCAGGTCTGCCTGCTGACCTTCGAGGGCGACGAGACCGCCGTCCTGCAGTTCGCCAGCCTGTCCCAGGCGTCGCTGGCCAGCCTGATCGCCGGCCGCGGCTATGCCGGTCCGCCCGGCCATGTGCAGGTGATCACCGCCGCGGAAATCCGCGCCGTGCCCAGCGCGCCCAGCGAGGCCGTGGTCGACGAGGCGCTGCGTAACGCCCTGAGCCAGACCGCGCCCGTCGAGCCGGCGCCCGCCGCGTCCGCGCCGGAGCCCGCCGCCCAGGCCCGGACTCCGCCCCCTGCCGCCGCGGCCCGGCCGCCCGCCGCCAGGCCCGCGCCGGTCGCCGACAAGCCCAAGCCGCCGCCCCCCCCCGCCACCGGCTGGTGGGGCCTCTATCATCCGCCCTCGGAATCGTTCGTCGGCGCGGCGATCGGCCTGAGGTCCGATCTGGCCGCCCCGCGTCCCACCGAGGACGCCGCCCTGCTGACCCGCGACCTGATCTGCCTGAACGACGCCCAGGTCGCGTTCGCACATCCTTCCTTCCAGAAGGGGGCCGGCGACGCCGGCATGCTGTTCGTGCCGTTCAGCTTCTGGAACCTGACCAATCCGGCCTCGCAGGAGGCCTACAAGCGCCGGCTGTCGCGCTACCCGCTGGACATGCAGGCGCGCCTGGGCGCGACCGTCTACGACACCCCGCGCGAGCCTTCGCTGGGCCTGCTGGGCCAGATCCGGACGTTCCTGCAGCCGCACTTCGCCTTCATCGACCTGAACATCACCGAGCCGAACTTCCCGGTCGGCACCCTGCCCGGCGACCTGGCCACCAGCATCACCCTGTCGCTGCCCGAGGGCGACCTGCGGGCCCGCGTCGAGGCGATCGGCCAGTTCGCCGCGGCCCAGGGCGCCTATCGCGCGAAAGGCGTCCGGCAGGGCGTGGCCGGCCTGCGCGATCCGCGGGAGCTGGAAGCCTGCCGCGCCGCGGGCCTGCGCTTCGTCTCGGGCCCGGCGATCAGCGACCTTATGGCCAGCCCAATCGGCGCCGCCCCGGCCCTGGGCCTGCCGCTTAAGGTTGCCTGACACCGGTGGGCGGACAGCGCCGCGACAGTGGGTCGCGGGAAATTTCTCGCGTTTGAGTCGATTCCGCTAACCTTCCACGCGTAGAGTGGCGGCATGACTGCAATCGCGTGCTTGAAGGTCTTCGTGGGCGACGAACTGCGGTTCGCCGACAACGACACCATGGCCGGCCTGGTCGGCAAGGTGGCGGGCGCCTATCTGGAGACCACCTGGCTGTGGCCCCGCCGTTACGGCCTGGTCGCGCCGTTCTCGTTCGTCCTGGCCGACCCGCGCGCCACCGCGCTGGACGCCCGCGAACTGCAGGCCCTGGCCCGCGACCTGCAGTTCAAGCTGTTCGGCGACAAGGGCGACGGCGACATCGCCCTGCTGATGTTCGAGGGCGACCAGACCGACGTCATGCGCTTCGCCGGCATCAACGGCGCCCAGCTGAAGGCCTTGCTGGACGGCGAGGGCGAGAGCCCGTTCGCCGGACGCGTCTGCCGGATCACCCCGACCGAGGTCAGCTCGGTGGTGCCCAAGGGCGGCCCGGTCTGCGGCGCGCCGACCATGGAGGAGTTGGCGGCCCTGGCGGCCGCGGACGACGCCGAACAGGCCGGCCCCCCGGCCCGCGTCGGCTATCGCGGCGTCTATCACGGCCCCCGCCAGACGTTCATCGGCAGCGTCGCGGTCTGGCGCCAGGCCCAGGTGGCCTCCGCCTTCGGCCTGACGCCGCCGCATGTCGAGATCAACCGCCCCGAGGAAGACATCCTGATCCTGGGCGGCGCGGCCGCGGCCCTGGCCGCCGTGCCGGTGGGGGTGATGTTCTTCCCGATCAGCTTCTCGACCCTGGTCAAGCCGCGAGCCCGGGCCGAGCTGCTGCCGCACCTGGAAGCGCTGCCGCGCGCGGCGCGGCTGCGCCTGGCGGTCGGTGTCTATGACACGCCCCGCGCCCCGTCGTTCTCGGCCCTGTCGCAAATCAAGCGGTTCCTGGAACCGTTCTTTGGCCGGGTCGACCTGCGGGTCACCGACCCGGCCTTCCAGATCGACGAGCTGCCGCCGGGCCTGGCCAGCAGCGTCACCCTGGCCCTGCCGCCGGGCGACGAGCCGACCCGGCTGGCGGCGATCAGCCGTTTCGTGCGCGAGGGCCCCGCCTATCGCCGCAAGCAGGTCTGGCAGGGGGTGGCCGACGTCCGCACCCGCCGCGAGCTGAACCACTGTATCGAGCTGGGCCTGCCGTTCATGACCGGCGAGGCGGTGACCGACCTGCTGGAGCAGCCGGTCGGCGCCAGCCCGCTGCCCTGGCTGAACCTGCCGCTGCACGACTGGTCGGTGACGCCCGAGGCCGGATCGGTATCGTCCGTCGCCTGATCGGCGCTTCGCTCCGGTGATCCGGACCGTGGTCATTCTTTCGCCGCGATAACCGTCAAGCTTGTCGCGTCGAGATGGTGGGCGATCTCGTGACGCCCTTGGCGCGGCTTCGGGCTGTTCCGGGCGCTGGCCGGCGGCCCGACGGGATCACCTCTTGCACAGCTCGGCCGCCTCTCGATGACGTCTCGGCGCTTGGACCGCCGCCGGGCGGGGTTGATCGCGGCCTCGGCGATGCTGCTGTCCGCGGCATGGCCGCCGGACGCGAAGGCCGGCGCCTTGAAGGCCAGCACCTTGAAGGAACGCCTGGAGGCCCGGATCGGCCTGCGGTCCCGGTCGGCCTTCGCCCCCAGCGGACGCTTCCAGAGCGAGGGCGGGGACGTCTTCGTGCTGGACCGGACGGGGCCCAAGGCCCTGCTCAGGTTCCAGAACCGCGACGAGGTCTGGGCGCTCGAGGGACATCCCGCGCCGCGGGGCGACACGGTGTTCAAGACCGATGTCGGGGAAACCATGCTCAGGGCCAGCAAGCTGGGCGGCCTCACCCTGTTCACGCGCCGGGCGCCGAACGGCCAGGCCGTGATGCTGGTCGGGCCCGGCGAATCGCTGTCGGCCCGCCGTCCCCTGTCGTTCGTGGCCCTTCTCCGCGCCCTGGTAGTGTCGGGTCACCGCGCCACTCGGGCCGCCCAGCACCCGATGAACGTCAGCTCGGTGGACGAGGCCACGGCGGACACGGCCGCGTCGATCGCCGATGCGGCCGCGGTCCTCGCCGAGGCGTTCGAGGATCTCGACCGCTCGGGGCGGCGAGACCTGCTGGCCCGGTGGTCCCGCGTGGTCCTGGCCCTGGGCGACAAGGCGGACGTCAAGGCGCAGGGCGACGTCCTGGTGATCGTGCTGGATCCGAGGAAGGGCGCCGCCGGCCGGCCGTCGTCCGCCAGGATCGCCCGGGCGTTGAAGCGCGGGCGATGAGCCCGGCGCTCCGCGCTGAGCACGCTTTGGGGCTGGATTCGACGGGCGACGCAACGCACCCTGGCGCCAGCGGGAAGCATGGGCGGGGCGAGATGATGAGCGGCATGAAACGATGGGCGGGCGCGGCCCTGGGCGTCCTGCTGCTGGCTGGAACGGCGCAGGCCGCGTCGCCCGCCCGATCCCCGTCCCCCGAGGCGCGCACGGCCGCCCGCTTCGCCGCCGTCGCCGGCAATCGCGCCCAGCTGCGGCTGTTCCTGCGGGCCATGCCCAAGGGCGGCGACCTGCACAACCACCTGTCCGGTGCGGCCTATGCCGAGGACTTCCTGGCCTGGGCCGACGCCGACGGCCTGTGCGTGACCACCGGCCCCCTGCCGGCCATCGCCGCCGCCCCCTGCGACGCGCCGGGCAAGGTCCCGGCCCGGGGCCTGGCCAAGGCCAACCCGGCCCTCTACGGCCGGGCGATCAATTCGCTGTCGATGCGCAACTACCATCCCGGCGCCGACGGGGCCCTGGCGTCCGGCCACGACCAGTTCTTCTCGACCTTCGCCCGGTTCGGAACCGTGACCGACGGCAACCTGCCGGGCCTGCTGGCCGTGGCCCGCGACTACGCGGCTGGCGACCATGTCTCTTATGTCGAGACCTCGGTGAACCCGTCGGCGATGTACGACCTGGTCGACCGGGTCCGGGGCGCGCCGTGGGACGGCGACGTGGCCAAGGCCCTGGCCGCCCTGGAGCCGGCCATCCCGGCCATGACCGCCAAGGCCCGCCAGGAGTTCGACGCGGCCGAGGCCGAGGCCGACCGCCGCCAGGGCTGCCTGGCCCAGAAGCCGCGCACCGGCCCCTGCGCCGTGATGCTGGGCTACCAGGCGTTCGCCGTGCGCATCCAGTCGCCCTCGGTAGTGTTCGCCCAGCTGACGGCGGCCTTCGCCCTGGCCCAGGCCGACCCGCGCTTCGTCGGCGTCAACATCGTCGCGCCCGAGGACGACCCGACCTCGCTGGCCGACTACGCCCTGCACATGCGGATGCTGCGGTTCCTGCACGAGCGCTATCCGGACGTGAAGCTGTCGCTGCACGCCGGCGAGCTGGCCCTGGGCCTGGTCACGCCGCGCGACCTGCGCTTCCACATCCGCGAGGCGGTCGAGGTGGCGGGCGCCCGCCGCATCGGCCACGGGGTCGACATCGCCTACGAGGACGACGCCCAGGCCCTGCTGACCCGAATGGCGCGCGACAAGGTGGCCGTCGAGATCAACCTGACCAGCAACGACGTCATCCTGGGCGTCAAGGGCGCCGACCACCCGCTGGCCCTCTACCGCCAGGCCGGGGTGCCGTTCGTGCTGTCCACCGACGACGAGGGCGTCTCGCGCATCGACCTAACCAACGAATACCTGCGCGCCGTCACCGAACAGGGGCTGGGCTATGGCGACCTGAAGGCCGCGGCCCGCGCCAGCCTGGAGTACAGCTTCCTGCCCGGCCCCAGCCTGTGGACCGCGCCGGGCCGGCCGGTCGCCGCCTGCGCCAAGGCCGGCCCGACCTGCGACGGCTTCCTGTCGACCAGCCGCAAGGCTGCGGCGCAATGGCGGCTGGAACGCGAGTTCGAGGCGTTCGAGGCGGGGCGGTAGGGACGCACTTTCGGCTGTCATCCCGGACAAGCTCGGCGGAGCCGGGCGCCGATCCGGGACCGCCGCAAACGCTGAGTTCACGCCCCGGTCCCGGATCCTTGCGCTGCGCGCTCGTCCGGGATGACAACGCTTGAGGTCGGTCGGTTCACCGGCTTCACGCTTTAACCCCGCCGCACCAGCTCGCCGATGTACTGCTCCAGCGTCACGCTGCCGCGTCGCGGGGCTTCGGGCTCGAAGGGCGCCTCGGCGGTGGCCTCGGTCATGCGGGTGTAGGACTCGGCGGCGGGTTCGGAGAAGCCCAGGGCGCGGTAGGCCGCCGCCCACTGGTCGCGCGGCGTGACCCGGGGCTCGACCGGCCGTCCCAGCGCCTGGGCGAAGGCGGCGGCCACGTCGGCGGGGGAATAGCGCGCCGGGCCTTCCACATAGTGGATCCCCTCCTGGCCGACCGGCTCGCGCAGGAAATCGGCGGCGGCGCGGCCCAGGTCGACCGGGGCGACCATCGGCAGCTTCAACTCGGCCGGCAGCAGGGTCGGCAGCACGCCTTGCCGGGCCTGGTCCAGCGCCGCGTCCCAGTTGCTCATATAATAGGCCGCCCGCTGCACGGTGGCCGGGATCGGCTGGGCGGCCAGGGCCTGCTCGAAGTCGTACAGCACGTTGAGGTCGCCACACCGCCGGCCCGGCTGGGCGCCGTAGGTGGATTCGACCACCACCTTCTCCAGGCCCGAGCCCTCCAGCGCCGCGACGATCCCGGCGACGGTGCGGTGCTCCTCGACCTCGGTGTCGGTCGACGGCGCGGCGGGCGGGTTCAGCAGGAAGGCGCGCCGACCGCGGCGGAACACCGCCCGCAGGCCGTCGGGATCCAGAACGTCGGCCACGGCGGTTTGCGCCCCCCGGGCCCGCCAGGCCGCCGCCTTCTCGGCCGCGTGGACGACGACGGTGACCGGCTCGCCGGCCTCCAGCAGGGTCTCGGCCACGGCCGAGCCGACATGGCCCGTGGCCCCCAGGACGACGAACATGGCGCTACCCCTTCGGCCCGTCGTCCCAGGTGATCACCACGCTGTCGGCCGAGCGCTCGGCCGGACCGTGATAGACCGCCTCGATGTTGTTGCCGTCGGGGTCGTAGGCGAAGGCGGCGTAGTAGCCGGGGTGGTAGTCGCGCGGGCCTGGCCCGCCGTTGTCGCGCCCGCCGTTGGCCAGGGCGGCGGCGTGGAAGCGCCGGACGGTCGCCTCGTCGGCGGCCTGGAAGGCCAGGTGCACGTGGCTGGCCGGCTCGCCGACGTCGATCCACAGCTCGTCCGCGTAGAAATGGTCGCCGGCCCCGGGGATGTCGCCCTCGACGACGGGCACGCCGACCGCCTCGAGCACGGCCTTGTAGAACCGCTTCATGGCTGGCAGGTCCCGGGTGCGCAGGTGGACGTGGTCGATCAGGCGGCCGCGATGGAGTTGCATGGCTGGGGCTCCGAGGACGGGGTCGCGGGATCAACGTGGACGTGCGCGGCGCAGTTTCGTCTCGTCATCCTCGACAAATGAAGCGGGGACGACGAGACGTTCGGATGGCCTGGGACCGACCCGCCCCTACCCGGCCGGATGCCTGACGCTCGGCCGTTCGGCCACCTTCGCCCGCCAGGCCACGAGCGCGGTGCACGCCTCGGGTATCGCGATCTGGGCGAAATCGGCGAAGGCCAGGCCGCCCCAGACGGTGATGTCAGCCATCGAGAACGCCTCACCGGCCACGTAGGGCTGGTCGCGCAACACCTTGTCGAAATAGCGCATGCCGGCCACGGCCCGGTCGCGCGAGCGTTCGCCCCAGGTTTGGCGGCCGTCCCAGTCCGGGCTCTTGTAGGGCTGCATCTTGGGACCGAGGCCCGGCGTGGCGTGGTGGAAATAGATGCCCACCGCGTCGATCAGTTCGGACTCGGCCCGCTTCTGCATCATGTGGATCACCGCCTTCTCGCGCGGCGTGCGGCCGGTCAGCACCGGGTTTCCGTCGAGGTTGTCCAGGTACTCGGTGATCGCCGTGCATTCGGAGATGAACAGGCCGTCCTCCAGTTCCAGCACCGGCACGGTGCCCGTCGGGTTCTTCTCCAAGAAGGCCGGCTGCTTGTGCTCGGCGCCCGGCAGGTCGACCGGCACGAAGGTGACGTCGGCGCCGAGGCCCTTCTCGGCCAGGGCGATGCGAACGCGGGCGGGATTGGGCCCGATGGCGAAGTCGTGGATTTTCATGGCGGCGCCTCTGCGGTGATTCTACCTATCAGTAGATAGACAAAATCCGTAAAACCCTTTCGCGTCGCGCCGTCAACAATTATCTACCGGTAGATAGGCAAAGGAATCGGCCGTGACCCCCGAGACGAAGCTCGATACGCGACAGGCGATCCTCGACGCCGGACAGGCCGTGGTGCAAGCGCGCGGCTACAACGCCCTGAGCTTCCGCGAGCTGGCCAAGACGGTGGGGATCAAGAGCGCCAGCATCCACTACCACTTCCCGACCAAGGGCGACCTGGGGGCGGCGCTGGCCCGGCGCTACACCGAGACGGCGGCCAAGGCCTTCGATCAGTTCCTGGCCGCCGCGCCCGACGCCGCGGGGCGAATGCGGCTCTATACCGGGGTGTTCCGCGCCGCCCTGGTCAACGACAACCGCATGTGCCTGTGCGGGATCCTGGCGGCCGAGAAAGCCGACCTGCCCGGCGAGGTTATGGTCGAGGTCGACAAGTTCATCGCCCTGAACGTCGACTGGCTGGCGCGGGCGCTGGACCTGTCCGGCCCCGACGCGGCCCAGAAGGCCCTGGCGGTGCTGTCGGCCGTCAACGGCGCCCAACTGATGGCGCGCGGCGGCGGCGACGTGGCGATCTACGACCGCACGATCGCCGCCTATCGGACGGCGGGGCTGTTTCCGTAGCGCGTCCCCAGGGCTAGCGGCCGGCCTGTTCGGCCAGCCAGTCTCGAAACGCCGCCAGGGCCGGCGTGACCGCCCGCGACTTCAGCCAGGTCAGCCAGTACATGCCCGTCCCCACCTCCAGGGCGAACGGCCGCACCAGCCGGCCCTGCTCCAGGTCGCGGGCGAACATCATCGACGGGGCCAGGGCCACGCCCGCGCCCTGCATCGCCGCCTCGACCATCACCCAGGAGCTGTCGAACACCGGCCCGCGGATGGGCGGCGGGACCAGGCCGGCGGCGGCGAACCAGTCGGGCCAGTCGTCGGCCCGGTAGCTGCGCAGCAGGACCTCGGCGCCCAGCGCCTCGGGCGACTTCAGCCGTTCGGCCACCAGGGGCGCGCACAGCGGGGTCATGGGCGCGGCGAACAGGGGGACGGCCTGGGTCCCGTGCCACGCCCCGTCGCCGAAGCGCACGGCGCAGTCCAGCCCCTCGCCGGCGATGTCGATGCGGTTGTTGTTGGTGAACAGGCGCAGGTCGACGAACGGATGGGCCTCGCGGAAGGCCGGCAGGCGCGGCAGCAGCCAGCCGACGGCGAAGGTGCCGACCACCCCGACGCTGAGCACCTCCATCACTCGCCCGGCCGTGAACCGCTCGAGGACGTCGCCCATCCGGTCGAAGCTGTCGCGCACCGGCGGCAGCAGGGCCAGCCCCTCGTCGGTCAGGGCCAGGCCGCGCGGCAGGCGACGGAACAGGCTGGCGCCCAGGCGCTGCTCCAGGCCTTTGACCTGGTGGCTGACGGCCGCCTGGGTCACGCACAGCTCGATGGCCGCCCGCGTGAAGGAAAGGTGTCGGGCCGAGGCCTCGAAGGCCCGCAGGGCGTTCAGGGGAAGCTGCGCGCGACTCATCTAGACACCCAAAATATTCTAGGGGTTGAGCCGAAGTATCATCATTTGATCCCAGGGTCTCGCCTCGCCCATCTTGCCGGCCACGGAGGACCCGATGATCGACAGGCGCCAAGTATTGACGGCCATCTCGACGCTTTCCCTGGCCTCGCCGGCCGGCGCGGTCGCAACCGCGCGGCTGACCAGCGGCATTAGCCGGAGTATCGTCGCCCTGGAGGCTCGCAGCGGCGGCCGGCTGGGCGTGGCCGTGCTGGACACCGCCAATGGCAAGACCTTCACCTATCGCGGCGACGAACGCTTCGCGATGTGCAGCACCTTCAAGGCCCTGGTCGCGGGACTGGTGCTCAAGCGGGGCGACCAGGGCCAGGAGCGGCTGGATCGCCGGATCCCCTACGGTCCGGGCGTGCTGCTGGCCCACTCGCCGGCGACCGAGAAGCACGTGGGCCAGGGCATGACCGTCGGCGCCCTGTGCGAGGCGACGGTCACGCTCAGCGACAACGCCGCCGCCAACCTGCTGCTCCACACCTTCGGCGGCCCGCCGGCCCTGACCGCCTTCCTGCGCGGCCTCGGCGACACGGTGACCCGCCTGGACGGTTACGAGCCGGGCCTGAACGTGGTGCGGCCGGGCGAGATCCACGACACCACCTCGCCCAGCGCCATGCTGGCCACCCTGCGCGCCCTGACCCTGGGCCCGGTCCTGTCGGCGGCCTCGCGCCAGCAGCTGGTCGCCTGGCTGGTCGCCAACCAGACCGGCGACAAGCGCCTGCGGGCCGGCCTGCCCGCCGGCTGGAAGGTCGGCGACAAGACCGGCAGCTGGAGCGACGACAAGGTCGGGACCACCAACGACATCGCCGTGACCTGGCCTCCCCGCCGTCCGCCGCTGCTGATCACCGCCTATCTGAGCCGCTCCACCCTGGACGACGACGGCCGCAACGCCGTGATCGCCGAGGTCGCCCGGCTGGTCGCCGCCGCGGGATTCGGGTCGTAAGGGAGAGGTGACGCTCCAAGCCACTGTTCTTTAAGGCCTTCGGCCTAAGCGTGCTTCACGGGCGTTCCGCCACGAGCCAAGTTCGGGCCGCCCGCGAAAGCAGGGTGATGACAGAGACGACCTCCCCCGCCTCGACCGGACCGATCTGGAGCTGGACGGGCGGCGACATTCTGAAGACCCTGCTTCTGGCCGTGGGCGCGGCGGTCGGCTACGCCCTGCTGGCCTATCTCTGCGTCGAATTCCCGCGAAGCTACGGCCAGGTGGCGCCGATCTGGCTGTCCAACGGCTTCGGCGTGGCCTGCCTGCTGTCATGCCGCGGCCGCCACTGGCCGGCCGTGCTGCTGGGATGCCTGGCCGGCGGACTGGCGGCCGGCGCCCATGTCCACGACCTGCTCGCGGTCAACATCGTGCTGGTCAGCTGCAACATCATCCAGGTCTTCGTCTGCGCCTGGGGCGTGCGCCGCGTGGTCGGCGAGACGATCGACCTGGGCCGGGCCCGGGACATGATCGCCTTCGCCCTGATCTGCGGCCTGGCCGCCCCCCTGGCCACCGGCGTGGTGACCGCCTCGATCCACACGGCGATGCGCGGCGGCGTGCTGCTGGCCAATATCAGCGTGTGGGCGCTGGGCGACATCCTGGGCCTGATGACCATCACGCCCTGCCTGCTGGCCCTGGTCCGCATGCGCCACTATCTGCGCGAGCGCCCCCTGTCGGCCAGCGGCGCGGCCAGCCTGCTGCTGTTGCTGGTCGTGACGATCGGCGTCTTCGCCCAGGGCCGGCCACTGCTGTTCGTGATCCCGCCGGTCATGCTGCTGGTCGCCTGGCGACTGGAGGTGCTGGGCGCGGCGCTCAGCGCGACCCTGGTGGCCGTGGTGGCGGTGATCTTCACCATGGCCGGCCTCGGCCCGATCACCCTCCTGCGGGCGGGGTCGGCGGACCAGGCGATCGTGCTGCAGCTGTTCCTGGCCGTGGCGATCTTCATCAGCCTGCCGGTGGCCTCGATCCAGCGCCACCGGCGGCAGATGCTGCAGAAGATGACCGAAGCCAACGCCGCGGTGTTGCGCAGCGAGGCGCGCTTCCGCCAGCTGGCCGAGGACGCCCAGGACATGATCGTCCACAGCAACCTGCGGGGCGTCATCCAGTACGTCTCGCCGGCCTGCGTCGCCATGCTGGGCTACGCGCCGGACGAGCTGGTCGGCCGCGAAGGCATGACCACCGTGCACGAGGAGGACCGGGAGGCCGTTCGCGCCGTCGTCATCGAGCACATCGCCCGCATGGCCGCTCACCACGACAACGGCCCCACCCGGGTCGAGTATCGCGCGACGCGCAAGGACGGTCGGATGATCTGGCTGGAATCCCGCCCCAGCCTGCAGCGCGACCCGCTGACCGGGACGGTCATCGGCATCACCGATATCGTCCGCGACGTCACCGAGCAGAAGGCCATGGAGCGGCAGCTGCGCGAGGCCCGCAACGCGGCCGAGGCCGCCGCCGCGGCGAAGGGCGAGTTCCTGGCCAATATGAGCCACGAGCTGCGCACGCCCCTGACCTCGGTGCTGGGCTTTGCCCGACTGGTCGACAACGAGCCCGACCTGTCGCCCGACGCGCGCCGCTTCATCGGCCGGGTGCTGAGCGGCGGCAAGGCGCTGCTGGCCACCATCAACGACATCCTGGACTTCTCGAAGCTGGAGGCCGGCCAGCTGGAGCTGAAGCTGGAGCCCGTCGCCCCCGCGCCGCTGATCGAGGAGGCCCTGGACCTGTTCTCGCTGGAGACCGACGCCCGGGGCGTGGTCCTGGGCGCCGAAGGACTGGACGCGCTGCCCGCCGACCTGCTGATCGACGGCGGTCGCCTGCGCCAGGTCCTGTTGAACCTGATCGGCAACGCGGTGAAGTTCACCGAGGTCGGGTCGATCACCGTCACGGTCGCCTATGACGCCGCCGCCGAGCGGTTGAACGTCTCGGTGCGCGACACCGGACCCGGCATCGCGCCCGACGACATCGACCTGCTGTTCCGTCGCTTCTCCCAGGTGGACGCCGGCCTGACCCGCAAGCACGGCGGCACGGGCCTGGGCCTGGCCATCTGCAAGGGCCTGGTCGAGGCGATGGGCGGCCGGATCGGCGTCGTCAGCGATCCGGGCCGTGGCGCCTGCTTCAGCTTCGACGTCGCCGCCCCGTCGACCGCGGGCGCCGAAGGCCTCTCCGCGCAGGAAGCCGCCATCCCGGCGCTGCGCCCCGCCTGCCGCGTGCTGGTCGTCGACGACAACCCGGCCAACCGCGAGCTGGTCAGCGCCATCCTGACCGCCCTGGGCGCCGCGGTGTCCGAGGCCGTGGACGGCGAGGACGGCGTGGCCGCCGCCGCGGTCCGCCCGTTCGACGCCATTCTGATGGACCTGCGCATGCCGCGGCTGGACGGCGCCCAGGCGGCCCTGCGCATCCGCGGCGGAGGCGGCCCCAACGCCGGCGCGCCGATCATCGCCTTCTCGGCCGACGCCCGTCCCGGCGACCTTGGCGGCGTCTTCGACGGCTCGGTGTCCAAGCCGATGACCGCCGCCAGCCTGGTCGACGCGCTCAACGCCGCCATGGCCAAGCGGCCGGCCAAGGCGTTGGCGGCCTCGGCCTGACCGCAATCTGACAGAACGTCGGTTTGCAAGATTGCGCACGGAGCCGCGCTCGCTAGGATTGCACCTCCTTCAGGAGGGCCGACCCATGAGCGACGAACTTGTCTTCTACACCAACCCGATGTCGCGCGGCCGCATCGTCCGCTGGATGCTGGAGGAGGTCGGCGCCCCCTATCGCACCGTCGTGCTCGACTACGCCTCGTCGATGAAGGCTCCGGAGTACCTGGCGGTCAATCCGATGGGCAAGGTGCCGGCGATCACCCATCGCGGGGTGACCGTCACCGAGGGCGCGGCGATCTGCGCCTATCTGGCCGACGCCTTCCCCGAGGCCGGCCTGGCCCCGCCGACCACCTCGCCCGCGCGCGGGACCTATTATCGCTGGCTGATGTTCGGCTGCGGGCCGGTGGAGGCGGCGGTGACCAACAAGGCCCTGGGCGTGGAGGTGCCGCCCGAACGCCGCGCCACGGCCGGCTACGGCTGCCTGGACGACACCCTGAACGCGCTGGAGACGGCGGTGAGCGGCCGGCGGTTCATTGTCGGCGACGCCTTCTCGGCCGCCGACGTCTATGTGGGCTCGCAGATCGGCTGGGGGATGATGTTCGGCACGATCGAGAAGCGCCCGGCCTTCGAGGCCTATTGGGCCGGGATCAGCCAGCGCCCGGCCGCCAGGCGGGCCTCCCAGATCGACGACGCCCTGATCGCCAAGGCGCGGGAAGCGGCTGAGGCCTGCGCCCCGCCGCAATAGGGAGCAAAAGGGGACAGGCGCATGCGCCTGTCCCCGGGTCTTGCTTTAGGCCAGGACCTGGATCACCACGCGGCGGTTCTGAGCGCGGCCGTCGGGGTTGTCGTTCGGGGCCACCGGATCTTCCTCGCCGTACGAGATCGTCGCCATGCGGTTCAGCGGCACGCCCTGCTTGCTGAGGAACTTGCGCACCGTCTCGGCCCGCTCGTTGCCCAGGGTCTCGTTGTACTGCGGGTCGCCGGTGGCGTCGGTGAAGCCCTGGATCTCCAGATAGACGTTCTTGTTGTCGCCCTTCAGCTTCGAGGCGAAGTCGGCCAGACGCTGCTCGGCTTCCGGCGACAGTTCATGCCGGTTCAGCGGGAACTTCACCGAGTCGTCGCTCAGCACCACCGAGTACAGGAACTTGCCCTCGGCCAGCTTGCCGGCGTCGGTCGCGCGCTTCAGCGCTTCCTGGCTGGTCCGATCGACCTCGGCCAGCTTGGTCTCGGTCCCGTCGACCCGCGTGTTCACCACGCCGACCTGATCGTTGACATAGCCCTTGGTCGCGCAGCCGCTGACCGACAGTCCGCCGGCCACCAGAGCGCCCACCACAATCATCTTATAGTTCATGCTAATCATGGCACACCCTTCCGCCTTTTGTTTCAACACCGAACGCCAAGCTGAGCCGTCCCACACCCCAGCGGCGGCGCTTCGTCAGGTCAAAATCGACATTCGAAAGAGGCGAATTCTGGGCCTGTTCTGGACAGACTTGGCCATTGCAACAACGACGTTCGGCGCACTCTTAAATAGCGCGCGCGTACGCGGAACCCGGGCAAAGGTTCCCAATAAATATTTGCAATGTTCTGGAGGTGAGACGCCATCCTGAACCCGTTTTTCCGTCTCCGCCAGACGGAAAACGGGCGCGCCCATCGGACGCGCCCGCCAGGATCCGTTGAAGCTGCGCCTTACTGCAGCGTCGCCTTGCCGATCGCCAGGCCGTCCGCCCCGGCCCCGACGGCGATCACCCCGCCGTCCTCCAGGTCGCCGGCCAGCAGCTTCTTGGCGATCGGGTCGATCAGGTCCTTCTGGATCACGCGCTTGAGCGGCCGCGCGCCATAGACCGGATCATAGCCCTTGTCGGCCAGCCACTGCAAAGCCTCGGCGTCCAGGGAGAGGGTCATGCGGCGCTCGGCCAGCATCTTGTCGACCCGCTGCAGCTGGATGCGGACGATGTCGCCCATGTTCGCGCGCGACAGGCGCTTGAACAGGATGATCTCGTCGATCCGGTTGAGGAACTCGGGGCGGAAATGGCCGCGCACCGTGTTCATCACCAGCGGACGGACCTCTTCGACGTCGGAGCCGTCCTCCTGGTTGGCCAGGAACTCGGCGCCGAGGTTGGAGGTCATGATGATCAGGGTGTTCCTGAAATCGACCGTCCGGCCTTGCCCGTCGGTGAGACGGCCGTCGTCCAGCACTTGCAGCAGCACGTTGAAGACGTCCGGGTGGGCCTTTTCGATCTCGTCGAACAGCACGACCTGGTAGGGCCGCCGGCGCACGGCTTCCGTCAGCGCCCCGCCCTCGTCGTAGCCGACATAGCCAGGGGGCGCGCCGATCAGACGGCTGACCGAGTGCTTCTCCATGTATTCCGACATGTCCATGCGGGTGATCGCATGCTCGTCGGCGAACATGAACTCGGCCAGGGCCTTGGTCAGCTCGGTCTTGCCCACGCCCGTCGGGCCCAGGAACAGGAAGCTGCCGATCGGCTTGGACGGGTCGTGCAGGCCGGCCCGGGCGCGTCGGACGGCGTCGGACACCGCCTCCAGCGCCTCGTCCTGGCCGACGACACGGCCGCGCAAGGCGTCCTCCATCTTCAGCAGCTTCTCGCGCTCGCCTTCCAGCATCTTCTCGACCGGCACCCCGGTCCAGCGGCTGACCACGGCGGCGATCTGCTCGGCGTCGACCACTTCCGGCGTCAGGGCCTTCTGGGACCCGCCGCCGGTCTCGCCGGCCTCGGCCTCGGCCAGGCGGCGCTCCAGGGCCGGGATCTCGCCGTACTGGATCTGGCCGGCGCGGGCGAAGTCGCCGGCCCGCTGGGCGGCGGCCAGGTCGGCGCGCAGCCGGTCCAGGGCCTCGCGGGCCTGGGCGGCGCCGCCCACCTTGTCCTTCTCGGCCTTCCAGCGGGCGGTCATCTCGTCGGAGCGGAACTGCAGGTCGTCGATCTCGACCTCCAGATTGTCCAGCCGCTGCTTGGAGGCCGCGTCGGTCTCCTTGGACAGGGCCTCGCGCTCGATCTTCAGCTGCACCAGGCGGCGGTCGATCTCGTCCAGCTCCTCGGGCTTGGAGTCGATCTGCATCCGCACCCGGCTGGCGGCCTCGTCGACCAGGTCGATGGCCTTGTCGGGCAGGAAGCGGTCGGCGATGTAGCGGTTGCTGAGCGTGGCGGCGGCGACGATGGCGCTGTCGCTGATCCGCACGCCGTGGTGCACCTCGTACTTCTCCTTCAGGCCGCGCAGGATCGAGACGGTGTCCTCCACCGTCGGCTCGCTGACGAACACGGGCTGGAAGCGACGGGCCAGGGCCGCGTCCTTCTCGACGTGCTTGCGGTACTCGTCCAGCGTCGTGGCGCCCACGCAGTGCAGCTCGCCGCGCGCCAGGGCGGGTTTCAGCAGGTTGGAGGCGTCCATCGCCCCGTCGCTCTTGCCGGCCCCGACCAGGGTGTGCATCTCGTCGATGAACAGGATGATCGAGCCCTCGGCGGCCGTGACCTCGCCGAGCACGGCCTTCAGCCGCTCCTCGAACTCGCCGCGGTACTTCGCGCCGGCGATCAGGCTGCCCATGTCCAGCGACAGCAGCTTCTTGTCCTTCAGGCTCTCGGGCACGTCGCCGTTGACGATGCGCTGGGCCAGGCCCTCGACGATGGCGGTCTTGCCGACCCCCGGCTCGCCGATCAGGACGGGATTGTTCTTGGTGCGGCGCGACAGCACCTGGATGGTGCGGCGGATCTCCTCGTCGCGGCCGATCACCGGGTCGATCTTGCCGTCGCGGGCGGCCTGGGTCAGGTCGCGGGCGTAGCGCTTGAGGGCGTCATAGCCTTCCTCGGCGCTGGCGCTGTCGGCCGTGCGGCCCTTGCGGACCGCCGCGGCGGCGGTCTCCAGGCCCTGGGCCGTGGCCCCGGCGTCCTTGAGGATCTTGGCCGCGTCGCCGCCCTCCTTGGCGATGGCGATCAGCAGGCGCTCGGTGGTGACGAAGGCGTCGCCGGCCTTCTTCGCCCCGGTCTCGGCCGCGTCGAAGACGCGAGCCGTGTCGGGCTTCATGTAGAGCTGGCCGCCGGCGCCGTCGACGCGCGGGGTCTTGGCCAGCAGGGCGTCGGTCGCCGCGTCGGCCGCGTCGGGCCGGCCGCCGGCGCTCTGGATCAGGGCGCGGGAGAGGCCGTCCTTCTCCTCGAGCAGGACCTTGAGCAGGTGTTCGGGCCCCAGCTGCTGGTGCCCCTTGGCCAGGGCCAGGCTCTGGGCCGACTGGACCGCGGACTTGGCGCGGTCGGAATAGAGATCGATCTTCATGGTATCCCCAGTTCAGGCGGATTGAGCCGGGTCGCCTTGATCAAGCGCAACTCGGTCCACGGGGATGTAGTGTGGCCGATCCGCCACACAAGACCTACCAGCCCCGACTGGCGATGTAGCTCTCCAGCGCCTGGATCCGGGCGGCGTCCGACGGGTGGGTCGAGGCGAACTGCGGGGTGTTGGGGCCGCCGTTGGCCTGCATGTGCAGCCACAGGATCACCGCTTCGCGCGGGCGATAGCCGGCCCGCTGCATGAAGTCGACGCCCAGGCGGTCGGCCTCCAGCTCCTGCTTGCGCGAGAACGGCAGCAGGAAGCCGTACTTGGCCCCCGCGCCGCCGTAGCTGGAGATCGCCCGGGCCGCGTCGGACGAACCGGCCGCGGCGCCCAGCACGCCCAGCACCAGGCTGGAGGTCAGGTTCTGCGACTGGCGTTCGGCGGCGTGGCGGGCGACGACGTGGCCGGCCTCGTGGCCGATCACGGCGGCCAGTTGGTCGTCGTTGTCGACCAGGTTCAGCAGGCCCGTGGTGACGCCGACGTGGCCGCCGGGCAGGACGAAGGCGTTGGGGGCCTTGTCCTCGAACACCGCATAGTCCCAGGGCCGCTGGCCCAGGCCAGCGGCGTTGACCACCCGCTGGCCGACGGCGCGCACCCGGGCGTTGGCGGCGCGGTCGTGGCTGACGGTGCTCTTGGCCAGGGCCTGGCTCCACGCCTGCTCGCCGGCCCGGGCCAGGCTGGCGTCGTCGACGATGGTCATCTGCTGGCGGCCCAGTTCGGGATTGTAGGCGCAGGCGGAAAGGGCCAGGGCGGCGAGGATCGGGAGAACGCGGCGCAAGTCGAAACTCCGGCGGACGAACGACGAGGCCTACTAGTGCAAGATGCAGGGCCCGATTGTCTATCGTCGGGCGAGCCTGATCCGCCCCGGCTCAGGTCCGTTCGACGGCCTCGATCACGCCCGCCAGCTGTCGCGGGTCGATGGGCTTGGACAGGACGGGGGCCTCGCGCAGGTCCGGCCGCACCCCCTGCTCGCCATAGCCGGTGACGAAGGCGAAGGGGATCTGGCGGTCGCGCAAGGCGTCTGCGGCGGCGAACGAGGTCTCGCCGTCCAGATTGACGTCCAGCAGCGCGAAGTCGATCTGCGCCGTCCGGGCGGCCCGCTCGGCCTCGGCCGCCGAGGCGGCGGACCCGACGATGTCGCACCCCAGGTCGCCAAGCATGTCCTCGACCAGCATGGCGACGAACAGTTCGTCCTCGACGACCAGGACCCGGAGCGGCTCAGGCCGGGCTCTGGCTGAAGCGGCTGGGGCCGCCTGACTTCGCGAGCGCGGCGCTGATCGTGCAGACGACGCCGGTCGACGGATATTCGAGCCGAACGTCGCCGCCCAGTTCCCGCGCCAGGCCGCCGGTGATGAGGCGACTGCCAAAGCCCTGGCGGCTCGGCGTTGTGACCGAAGGTCCATCGAATTCCTCCCATCGCAGGTCCAGGCGTTCCGTTTCAGCGGTCTTCATGCGCGCCCAGGAGAGGGCCACGCGCCCCGCGTCGTTGGACAGGGCGCCGTATTTCGTGGCGTTGGTCATCAGCTCGTGCAGGGCCATCGACAGCGCCAGCGCCGCCTTGGGCGCCAGGCGGAACGCGGGCCCCTGCACCGCGAACCGCTCGGCGTCCCCGTGCGAGGCGATCAGCGAGGCGACCACGTCCCGCAGCTCGGCGCCGTCCCAGCTTTCGCGGGTCAAAAGGTCGTGGGCGCGGGCCAGGGCCAGCAGCCGCGTGGTCAAGGAGTTCCGCGCGCCATCCAGGTCGGCGGCGTTGCGCAGCGTCTGGCCCGCCACGGACTGCACCGTGGCCAGGGTGTTCTTGACCCGGTGATTGAGCTCGTTGACCAGCAGGCGCTGCAGTTCCTCGGCGCGCCTGCGCTCGGTGATGTCGCGCATCACGCCGGTGAAGAAGCGTCGCCCGCCCTCGCGCCATTCGGCGATCGACAGTTCCAGGGGAAAGGTCGAGCCGTCGCGCCTCAGGCCCGCGACCTCCCGGCCGATGCCGATGATTCGCCGCTCGCCGGTCTGGCGGTAGCGCGCCAGGTAGCCGTCATGCTCGCCGTGATAGGGCTCGGGCATCAGGACGCGGACATTGCGTCCGATGATCTCCTGGGCCGCATAGCCGAACAGGCGCTCGGCGGCGGGATTGAAGGCCTCGACGTTTCCGACCTCGTCGATCACCACGATCGCGTCGACCGCGGTGTCGACGATGGCGCGATATCGCGCCTCGACGCCGCCCTCGCCGGCTCGAGCCCTCCTGGGCCGACGCGCCTTTTCCCCGATTGCGACCATGGCCGACTTCGCCCCCTGCGACGCCGGCGAGACTATCTCTATAGTTGCGACCGATCCAGGGGCTTGTCTTTCGCGACAGTCGCGACTTCGCCGTCCTTATCGCGCGTCGGCGTACAGCTTGACGACCTCGTAGAGGAACTGGCGGCCGTTCATCAGCGCCTTGACCTGGATGCGCTCGTTCAGGCCGTGGATGTGGTCGCCGTCGACGCCGGCCATCAGGCCCGACAGGCCGTAGGTCGGCACACCGGCGGCGTTGGTGAAGCGGCCGTCGGTGGCGCCGGTCAGCATGGCCGGGATGAACGGCACGCCCGGCCAGATCCTGGCCGCCACCTTGGTGGCCGGGGCCATGATCCTGGGCGTCAGCGGCGGCGGCGGGCTGACCGGGTCGGGGTCGGCCGCCAGGGTGATCTTGATGGCCGGGTCGGCGACGATCTGTTCCAGCTGGTCGCGGACGGCCTTAGGGTCGTTGCCCGGCAGGATGCGGCAGTTGACGTTGGCCTTGGCCCGCTGCGGCAGGGCGTTGGGCGCGTGGCCGGCCTCGACCATGGTGGCCACGCAGGTGGTGCGCATCATGCTGTTGCGTCCCGGCTCGCGGGCCAGGATCGCGGCGGCGGCCGCGTCGTTCGGGTCCTTGACCATGGCCCGCATGGCGTTCGCCACCTCGGGATCGGGCTCGATCTTGGCGTTCTGCTCGTAATAGCCCTTGGTGGCGTCGTTCAGGGCGATCGGGAAGTCGTAGGCGCCCAGCCGCGCCAGGCCATTGGCCAGGTGGTAGATCGCGTTGTCCTTGACCGGGCGCGAGGAGTGGCCGCCGGCGTTGGTCACTTCGAGATTGTAGTCCATGTAGACCTTCTCGCCGACCTGGATGCCCAGGAGGCGAGGCTGGCCCTTCTCGTCCAGCTGGCTGTCGTCGCCCTCGTTCAGCGCGAAATCGGCCTTCATGGCCTCGGGGTGCTTCTCCAGCAGCCAGGGCACGCTGTTGAACTGGCCGCCCTCCTCGCCGCAGGTCAGGGCCAGCTTGAGGTCGCGCCGGGGCTTGAAGCCCTCCTGCTTGTAGCGGACCAGGCTGTCGGTGAAGATCGCGGCCATGGCTTTGTCGTCGCTGGCCCCGCGGGCGTAGAAGTAGCCGTCCTCCTCGACCAGCTTGAACGGATCGCGCTCCCAGTCCTCGCGCTTGGCCTCGACCACGTCGATATGGGCCAGCAGCAGGATCGCGCCGGCCTTTGGGTCCTTGCCGTGCAGGGTGGCCAGCAGGGCGCCGGCCTTGGGGTGCTCGTCGGGGAACACCACGCGCACGTCGCTGTCGGGAAAGCCGGCCGCCTTCAGCCGCGCGCCCATGGCCTGGGCCGCCGCCGTGCAGCTGCCGACCGAAGCCGTGGTGTTGATCTCGACCAGTTCCTTGTAGAGGCCGCGGAAGGCGGCTTCGCTGGGATCCTGGGCCAGGGCCGAAGTGGCGACCAGGGCGGACAAGGCGGCCGCCGTCATGAGGATGGTTCTGGTCCCGCCGTGCATGCTCGCCCCCTGTTGCGCTGACGCGAGGCTAGGCGGGGTTTGGCGGTGAGCGCAATGGGCCAGGCCCTTCGCGCTCCAAATAGGCTGTCGTCCCGGAGGACGCTTCGCCTTCCCGGAATGACAGCGTCAAGAGGTGGTCGACTGGAGGGCTGCTTAGGTCCGGACTCAATTGGATCGTTGGTTTTCAGTTGTCATCCCGGACAAGCGCTACGCGCTTTCCGGGATGACAACCGATTAGAGCGCTGATTTCGCTTGGATATCACCGACACGCAATTGAGGAAGGATCCTAGGCGGCGGCCCGCATCGACTTTCCTGTCCGCGCGCCGGCCTTATCAAGGCGCTGTCGCGGGCCTCGCGCCTCAACGTCACGCCAGCCCCGCGACGTCCGCGAGCGGGATGAGCTCAGCCGGGATGCGCCGCCGCCCAGCGGCCGTTCTGCGTACGGCCGCCATAGCCATAGGCGTCGCCGTCCACGGCGTGCACCAGCACATAGCTCTCCTCGTGCAGGGGCCCGAGCAGATCCTGCATGCCCGCGAAGGCGGCGGCCACGAAGGCCGTCGTGTCGGCCTTCACGTTTGCGCCGGCGGTGATCTTGATATCGAGCCAGAAGGCCGAAAGGCCGGCCTCCGTCGGACGCCGCCCCCCGACGAACCAGCTGTCCGGGTCGGCCGCCTCGACCAGGACGGCCGTGATGTCCGGATCCTTGCCAAGACGCTCGGCGCCAAGACGGGCGGCCAGGGTCGCGACCTGGCCGCGAAGCTCCGGCCTGGGCCGCGGCGTGACATAGCGGACAGTGATCATGGGCATGACGTGTCTCCCGTGTTTCGACAGCCCGAATTTGACACCGGGACGAAACATGGAAAACTCTATGGCGCCGTATATCTATCATAGCGAAACGCGATGATGCTCGATCTCGAATCCGTGCGGCTGTTCGTTCTCAGCGCCGAGTTGGGCAACCTGACCCGCGCCGCCGAAGCCGCCGGCACCGTGCAGCCGGTCGTGAGCCAGAGGCTGAAAGGGCTGGAGGCCGGGCTTGGGCGAAAGCTGCTCGAGCGCACGCCGCGCTTCGTCCGCCTGACCCAGGACGGCGCGGCCTTCCTGCCCCGCGCCAGGGCGCTGCTGACGGCGCATGACGAAGCCGCGCAGTTTGGCGACGCGCCCGTCCTGCGCTTCGCGATCGGGGTCAGCGATCACGCCGTGGGCCTCGGCGCGGAGCGGATGCTGCGGAAGATCCGGGCGTCGTTGCCCCTCGGCGCCCTGATCGAGGTGCGCATGGGGATGTCGCAAGCGATTCAAAAGCTGTTCGAGGCGGGCGAGCTCGACGTGGCCGTCGTCCGCCGCGAACGCGGCGGGGCCGGAAGCGAGGTTCTGGGCGCGGACCCGCTGGGCTGGCGCGCCGCGGACGGCTGGACCCTGTCGCCAGGCCAGCCCGTGCCGCTGGCGACCCTGGGCCCGCCGTGCGGCGTCCGAGCCGCCGCGATCCAGCAGCTGGACAGCGCCAAGATCGATTGGCGCGAAGCGTTCGTGGCCGGAAGCTGCGCGGCGCTGCTGGCCGGCGTGCGGGCCGGCGTGGGGGTCGCCCCGATGGGACGGATAGCCTCCGGCGGCTTGGCCGATGTCGGCCTGACCCACGGACTGCCGCCGATGCCGGCTTCCGAGATCGTTCTGCTGGCGCGCACGACATCTCCGGAGGCCGCGCCGGCGATCCGCGCGCTGGCCGCGGCGATGCGGTCAAGTCTGGGATGAACGACCGCGCGGCGGCGGCCGATCCGGCCAGAACCGGGATCGACAACAAGCCTGTCTTCAAGCTGACCAACGGCGAGACCTACGAGCCTCCCTTTTTGAGAGATCGGCCCAAGGCGAACCGCCCTCCAGATTAGGGCCAGGCGCCGCCAATGACGGTCAAATGTAAAACATTGTTTGGTTCCAGCCGTACGCACAACAAACGGCGGCGTTAACTATTGGCTTCCCGCAACGAGTGTGGCCACCTGAGGCTGCAGATAATTGGAAACATCTTTGGAGATCTTTAGTGTGGTCCGGACGAGTGGCGGACGCGGCGGAATTTATCCGCACGCCCGAAAGCGCTGCCGTATTCTTCAAGCTCGCCGTAGAGGATAGGGACTTCGGCTTTCTTCTTCGCGCCTTGGAGGTATTGGCCAACTCCAAGGGCATGGCGGACGCCCTGGCCTGGGCGGGGCTGCCGTCCGATCTGCCTCGCCAGATCACCCAATCCCACGGACTGTCGAGCCTGCAATTCATGAGCGAGCTCGCGCGCTGCCTGAGCGCACGGCTCGACGCGCCGACAGCCGTCGAATAGCTCCATTGGCCGCCCATCTAGTCGCCCGGGCGGCCAATGGGCGCGGCCGCGTCAGAAGCGGTACTGCACAATCGCCATCAGGAAATCACCGTCGCGGCCGCCGGCTGCTTTCACCGCCGCGTCGGCGTCCTGGCGAACCGCCTGAACCTGCAGCTTGATGTTCCGCGTCGCCTGCCAACTGGCGTCGGCCTGCAGCGCGTGGCCCACCGCCCTGGCCCGCGAGGCCATGGAGTTCGGCAGCACGGCGGCGGGCTGCAGGTAGACAGCGTCACCTCCGGTCCGGCGAGCGCGATCCAGGTAGCTGACCTCCAGGGAGATCGCCTTGGTGGGCGACAGTCCCAGGCTCGGCCGGACCGCCACGAGATTGGACCAACTGGTCAGGCTGGTTTCGTTGAAATAGGCGCCCTTTGGGAAGAGCGGGTTGAAGGTCTGCAGCCGGCCGTCATTGGGGTTGCTGTCGCCCGAGCCGGTGTCGAGGCGCAGGCCGATCCGAGGTTTCCAGGGCGCGGCCAGGGTATAGCCGCCGCCGACGGAGCCGCCCCAGGCGCGGATTTTCTGGCCGGCGAAGGATCCGCGCTGGAGCATCCCCTCGGCCTCGAAATCGATGGCGCCGATCTGGCCGGCCAGGCGGGCGCCCAGACTCCTGCGCCGCTCCTCGCCCGTGACCGTTCCGAACCTCGCGGCGTCGCGGTCCAGTTCCAGCGCATAGACATCGAGGTTGAGGCCCTTGGCCAGGCGGCTCGCGGCATAGACCCCGTAGAAGTGCTGCGCGCGATTGCTGGAATCGTTGAACGCGCCCTGAGCGATCGTGACCGGCGTGACGTAGAACGCATCCAGGCGCAGTCCTTTGGTCTGGCGAGTCACCCGCAGGCCGTCGAAGCTCTGGCGGATGTTGGGCCCCTCACGCACCGCGACGAAGCGCTGGGTCGGGCTGAACGCCAGCTCCTGGCGACCGAGCCGCAGGCGCCAGCGCCGGGCGGCGTCGGGGGTCACGTCGACAAAGGCCACCTGGGCGTCCAGCGCGTCGCGATCGGTCAGCGCCGGCGCGTCGGTCTTGTCGATGTCGCGATGCCAGCCCAGCTCGCCATAGATCCTGACCCGATCGCCCAGGTGGAGATCGGCGCTGACGAGGCCGCGCACCAGGGCGTAGGTGTCGGCCTGCTCGCCGGCGACGCCGAACCGCGGAGCGTCGAAGGCGTCGGTCCGGACGCGGGCCTCGCCGCCCAGGGTCAGGTAGGCGTCGGCGCCGACCGGGATGTAGCGGAGGGTGTCCAGACCGGCGCGGTCGGCCTTGGCCAGGTAGCTGTAGTCCTCGTCCGACCGCACCGGCTTGAAGGCCGGCGCCTCCGCCGCTTGCACCGCTCCGGCGCCGGCCATGGCGGCCACAAGGATCATCGCCCCCGCCTTCATGATCGCTCTCCTCTAAACGCGTGCAGGACCGTCAGCGCCGCCACCACGGCGACGGCCAGGGCCAGGCTCCAGGCGCCCGCGAACAGCACGCCGACCGCGCCGCCCACGGCGCCGAGCGCGAACGCGACAACGGGCGGCCAGGTCTTGCGGATCCGCGCCTTCAGCGCCTCGTCCGGACGGCCGCGGGCGATCATCAGGTCGACGATGTCGATCGCCACCTGGGTCACATTGCCGGTCATCATGGTCGTGGGCGCCAGGTGCGTGAACACGACGCGCGCCCCGACGTTCTGCACCGCCATGGCGACCACGCCGACCAGGCCGGCCAGCATGACGGGCGGCGCGTTGGGGCTGGCGGCGGGCAGCGCCCGCACCGTCAGCAGCATGAAGACAAGCAGCAGGACCGCCTGCAAGGCCAGCACCAGCACCTCGCAGGGCTGGCCGCGGTTGTTGCGCCAGCGGATCAGGGCGTAGGTGGCGGCGACCGCGGCGACGAACACCGGCAAGGCCAGGAGCTTGGTGGCCAGGCCGCCGGCGTCGCCGGCCAGGCCCACGCCCAGCATGACGATGTTGCCGGTGGCGTGGGCGACGAACAGGCCGAACAGCAGCACGAATCCGATGACGTCGACATAGCCGCCGACGAAGGCCATGCCCATGCCGGTCACGCCGGCCAGACGGGTTTCCTTGGGCAGGATCGGGCGCGGGCTCACGCGGCGCGCTCCCGGCGCTCGACAAGCGCCGCCAGCCAGAAGCCGCCGATCAGACCCAGGTGCTCGAAGAAGGCGTTGGTCGCCATGAAGCGATCGTGGCCGGCCGGCAGGGTCCAGAAGGCGTTGGCGGTGATCGCCGCCAGCAGGGTGAAGACGCCCAGCATGCCCGCCCCCAGCCATAGCCAGCGACGCGTCAGGATCAGCAGGGGCCCGACGACTTCCACGGCGATGGTCAGCGCGGCCCAGAAGGCGGGCGGGCTCATGCCGAAGTGGGCCTGTTCGGCGACGGCGCCGGGAAAATCGCTCGCCTTGACGACCGCGCCCAGCAGGTAGGCGCTGACCAGGGCCAGTCGGGCGACATGGGCGGCGGGTCGCCAGTCGAGGACGGCCGCGATGAAGCGCGGGGTTTCTGTCGATCGGATCATGATCACACCGCCCAGCAGCCGCAGCCCATCGCGCCCCAGAACGAGCGCGCGTCGGACGTTGGAGCTTCCCGGGTATAGGCGGCCGCGTGGTCGTGGCCGTGGACGTTGCAGCCGCTGGCGCAGCCGCACGCGCTGGCCAGGGCGCGGGCGTGGCCGCGCGAGCGGTCCTGGTAACCGCCGAAGGTGCGCACCGGCGACCAGTCGGGCATCGGCGGCGGCAGCACCGGCGCCAGCTTGTCGTAGTCGCCTTGGCCGTGGACGACCTTGCCGCCCAGCAGGGTCAGCACCGCCGACAGGTGCGGGATCTCGTCCTCAGGCACGGTCATGTAGTCGTCGGAGAGCACGGCCAGGTCGGCCAGCTGGCCGACAGCGATCTGGCCCTTCTTGCCCTCCTCGTTCGAGAACCAGGTATTGGCCGTGGTCCACAGGCGTAGGGCCTCCTCGCGGTCGACGCGGTTGGCGGGCGGATAGAGCCGCGTGCCGCCCACCGTCTTACCGGTCACCAGCCAGTTCAGCGAGACCCACGGATTGTAGCTGGCCACGCGAGTCGCATCCGTGCCGGCGCCGACCGGGATGCCGGCCTTCAGCATCTTGCCGATCGGCGGCGTGGCCTCGGCGGCCTTGGCCCCGTAGCGCTCCATGAAGTACTCGCCCTGGAACGCCATCCGGTGCTGGACGGCGATGCCGCCGCCCAGGGCCGCGATGCGGTCGATGTTGCGCTCGCTGATCGTCTCGGCGTGGTCGAAGAACCAGTGCAGGCCGTCGAACGGCATGTCGCGGTTGACCTTCTCGTAGACGTCCAGCGCCCGCGAGATGGTCTCGTCATAGGTGGCGTGCAGCCGCCAGGGCCAGCGGTTCTCGACCAGGTGGCGGATCACCGGCTCCAGATCGCTTTCCATATTGGCCGGCATCTCCGGACGCTCGACGCGGAAGTCCTCGAAGTCGGCGGCGCTGTAGACCAGCATCTCGCCGGCGCCGTTGTGGCGATACTTGTCGTCGCCCTGGCCTGGCTTGACCTGCTTGGACCAGGACTGGAAATCGGACAGCTCGGCCTTCGGTTTCTGGGTGAAGAGGTTGTAGCTGATGCGCAGGGTCAGCTGATCGTCGGCGTGCAGCTTCTCGATGATCTCGTAGTCGTCGGGATAGTTCTGGAAACCGCCGCCGGCGTCGATCACGCCCGTCACGCCCAGGCGGTTCATCTCGCGCATGAAGTGGCGGGTGGAGTTCAGCTGGTACTCGGGCGGCAGCTTGGGACCCTTGGCCAGGGTCGAATAGAGGATCGTGGCGTTCGGCTGGGCCAGCAGCAGGCCCGTGGGATTGCCGGCCGCGTCGCGGACGATCTCGCCGCCAGGCGGGTTGGGCGTGTCCTTGGTGTAGCCGACGACGCGCAGGGCCGCGGCGTTGAGCAACGCGCGATCGTAGAGATGGAGAATGAACACCGGCGTGTCGGGCGCGGCGGCGTTGATCTCGTCCAGGGTCGGCAGGCGCTTCTCGACGAACTGGTGCTCGGTGAAGCCGCCGACCACGCGCACCCATTGCGGCGGCGGGGTGTTGGCGGCCTGCTTCTTCAGCATGGCCATGGCGTCGGCCAGGGTCGGCACGCCGTCCCAGCGCAGCTCCATATTGTAGTTCAGGCCGCCGCGGATGATGTGCATGTGGCTGTCGATGAGCCCGGGGATCACGCGGCGGCCGTTCAGGTCGATGATCGTCGGGTTCGGGCCGGCGGCGGCGCGGACCTCGCCCTCCTCGCCGACGGCGGCGAACTTGCCGTCGCGAACCAGGGCGGCGTCGGCGCGCGGGTTGCTCCGATCGAGGGTCGTGAACTTGCCGTTGATGAGCAGCAGGTCGGTCATGGGACTGGCCCTCCGGGATTGGGCGAAAGCGGAACTGGACAGGAAGGCCGCGCCGAGGGCGACGGCTTGGCGACGATTGGGGGGGCGACGGCCGAGCGGGGTCATGCCTGGTCCTTCAGCGACGGCGGCTCGGAACCCTCTCCTGCGAGGGCTTGAGGACCCAGGACCTGGCCAGCGCATTCGGGGGCTTTCAGGTAGGCCACGACCGGAGCCTTGGTCATCAGGCGCTTGGCGATCGGGATCGCCTGTTCGCCCAGCAGCATGCCGAGCAGGCCCAATAGCGCGATGGCCGGCGGCGCGGGCGAGCGAACATTGAGCAGGGAATAGATCACGCCCACGAGCAGCCCGGCGCCGAGCGAGAGAAGGTAGGGTTTCATGATGTCGCTCCGAAAGAGAGGCGGCGGCCTGACGCCGCCCCTCTCCGCTATGGGGTCAGGCGGCGACAGCGTCTTGTTCAGAAGCGCCGAACATCGACTTGGCGTAGGTGATGCCGAGGCCGTAAGCGCCGCCCAGTTCGCGGGCGATCCCGGTGGTCAGGTCGTAGGTTTCCCCGCGCGCCCAGTCGCGCTGCAGCTCCAGCAGATATTGCAGCGACGTGATCGGCTGGGCCCCGGCCTGGATCATGCGCGACACCGCGCGCTCGTGCGCTTCGTCAGAGACATCGCCGCTTGCGTCGGTAATCACATAGACTTCGAAACCCTGGTCGAGCGCCGACAGGGCCGGGCCGACGATGCAGACCGAGGTCCACAGACCGGCCAGGACGATGCGTCCCTTGCCGATGGCGTTGACCTCGGCGATCACGGCCTCGTCTTCCCAGGTGTTCATCGACGTGCGGTCCAGCAGGGCCTTGCCTGGGAACGGCGCGGTGACTTCCGAGAACATCGGCCCGGAGAAGCTCTTCTCGGCGACGGTGGTCAGGATGGTCGAGACCCCAAAACCGGCGGCGGCGCTGGCGACCAGGCCAGCGTTGTTGCGCAGTTCGGTCGCCGAGATCGACTTGGTCGCGAAGGCCATCTGCGACTGGTAGTCGATCATGATCAGGGTGTGGTCGCCGGCGTTCAGCAGGCGGGCGCCGGGCGTTGCGATGGCTTGGGTCATGATGGGTCCTTTGGTGGCTTGGAGGACCGCTGAGGGCCGCCCCGTTGTTCTGACAAGGGGCAGTTTGACCGCGACGCATCACCACATAAATGGAAATTATCGAAATGTTTTGTTTCCGATATTGCACCCTTGAATGTGATTGAACGGGTCCGATCGAAGACAGGCCCGGGCGAGGTTGGTCGGCGCTCGGCCCGCCAGTGATGAGCGGTTGTGATCGGCGCGGCCCCCGACCCGAGCGCTCCTGGTGCGCCGCACGAGCCGCCAGCCGTTGATCGGCGGCGTGGCGATGGCCGGCAACCGAGCGCGCCCGCCTCCCTAGATTCTAGACGGCGGAGGGGTGGCGTCGGCCCGCCATCAAGCGCTCGGCGCCCGGGCGACAGATCTTCCCGCCACCCAGACCTCGGCGATGTTGGCGCGGGACGCCGAGTAGAGGATCTTTTCCAGAAGGGCCTCTGAATCGACGGGATCGTCGAACAGGCGGATGGCGCCGCCGGGCGCCTCCAGGTCGATCAGTTGGGCGTCGAAGGCCTGGCCGGGGTCGAAGGTTCCGACGTTGAGGCCCAGGGCCGCGCCGCCGCCGGCGGTGGCGAGGTGAAAGGCCACGCGCCAATCCTGGCGGGCGCCCGCGCGACCCCGCCGATCCGGCGCGAGCGCGGGGTCCACCCCGTCGTCGAGCATCCGCGAGGCGCTTACGGTCATGCGGATGGCGTCCAGCATCGAGAGGCTTGGCCCGCCGGCGATGTCTGTTCCGAGCCCGACACGAAGCCCCTTCTCCAGCGCGGCCCGCAAGGGAAAGACGGCGGCCGCGAAATAGACGTTGGACAGGGGGCAATGGGCGACAGCCGATTGACGCGCGCGGATCAGGTCCATGTCCGAGCCAGAGAGCAGAACGCCGTGCGCGAGAACGGTGCGCGAGGTCATCAAGCCGCAATCGTCGAGATATTCCGCGTCCCGCCGGCCGGTGCGAAACTGGACGTAACCCTCCTCCCAATCGCTTTCCGAACAGTGGGTCTGGACGTGGCAACCACAGCGGCGCGCCAGGTCTCCAAGGCCCCGTAACAGGGGATCGGTACAACTGGGCGCGAACCGCGGGGTCACCACGGGCCGCACCAGCCCCGCCCGGTTCTCCGGATGGCCCTGGATGTACTCGATCAGCGCCTCGGTTCCCTCGAGCGCCGCGCCGGCCGAGCGGTCGCGGTAGAAATCCGGACAGGCGGCGGGGTCGTCCATCGCCGTCTTGCCCACCAGCGCGCGCAGGCCCTTCTCGAGGCTGATGTCGGCCAGCATCTGCGTGGCCTCGAGGTGGATGGTGGCGAACATCAGCGCGGTGGTCGTGCCATGGGCCAGCAGGTCCTCGACCAGGGCCGTATAGACCCGGCCGGCGAACGCCAGGTCGGAGAAGCGCGCTTCGAGCGGAAAGGTGTATTGCTGCAGCCAGTCCTCGAGCGGCCGGTCCAGCGCGGTTCCGAGCTGAGGATACTGCGGCGCGTGGATGTGCAGGTCGACGAAGCCGGGCAGGAAATAGCCCTTGTCCGGGGCGCGAACGAGAACGCCCGCGCGTTCGGCCCGGTCGACCTCCTCGGAGAAGGCCGGGTCGGTCCGCAGCAGGCGCGCCTCGATAACGCCGTCGGCTCCGATCTTCAGCAGCGCCAGATCGAGCATTTCGACGCCGCCGCAGCTCGGCGCGTGAAAAAAGCGTCCGATCAGGCTCTTGCCCCGCAAGTCTGGCATCTTGGCCTCCGCCTCATTGGCAATCGTTTGCCGAAATTATGCTCGAAAGTTCACGATGGTGGATGTTCAGCGTCGCCGCCCTGGCCGAGCCTTCAGGAAACCTTGCGCGGTCGAGGCCCCGGGGACCGCGCCTTGCGCGCCGCGACTGGCTCCGCCCGCCCCTCCGCGGGGGCTGTCGTGCTCTCGCGCTCCACATAGGTGCTCTTCACGACCGTCCGCATCGGCAGTTCCGCGTCGGGATCGGCCAGGGCGCGGAGCAGAAGCCGGGCGCTGACGGCGCCCATGCGCACCAGGTGCTGCTGCAGGGTTGAAAGCGCAGGTTCGACATAGGCGCCCACCGCGATGCCGTCGAAGCCGACCACGCATGCGTCTTGCGGCAGCCGCACACCCGCCCGCTGCACCCGCTTCATGAAGCCGATGGCGATGTCGTCGCTGCTGCAGACGACGGCGTCGGGGCGCTCCTTGGCGTCAAGAAAGGCGCCGCCGGCTTCCCATCCCGCCGCGAAGGTGTAGTCGCCGTCGAACCTCAGAACCTCTCGCGCCGCTTGTCCCGCCTTGGCGAGGGCGTCGGTAAAACCGCCGTAGCGCTCGGCGTCATGGTAGTTGGGCGGCCCCGAGACGTACATGAACCGCTGGCGGCCGTTCGCCAAAAGCCGGCCGACGACGTCATGGACCGCGCGCCGGTCATTGCTGATCACGCTCGGCACGCCGTGCTCGGCAAGGTCGATCATCAGGCCCACGATGGGCCTCTCGGCCGCCAGGATCGGCAACCCGCCGGACCGCGGGGGATCGTTGGCGACGGCGATCGCCCCGTCGATCATCCCGCCGCGCGCCATTTCGAGGACGCGCGGATCGGGCAGGCTCGCCTCGTTCAACTGCCCGACGATCATGGTGTAGCCATGCTTGGAGAGTTCCTCGTCGATGCCGCGCAGGACATCGTTCAGCACGCTGGACTCACGCCAGGGGGGCATGATGACCATGACCATCCGCGACGATCCCATCCGCAGGCTTCGAGCCGCCATGTTCGTGGCGTAGCCGAGATGCGCGGCGACCGATTCCACGCGGCTCCGCGTCTTTGGATTCACCCGCGACGGATTGTTCAGCGCTCGGCTGGCCGTCGAGACGGCGACATTCGCCGCCCGCGCGACATCGATCAGCTTGACCACTCAACCTCCGAACAGACGCGACCGCCGTTGACCGCGCAACCCAACGCAGCAGATCCGCCCAGGCCGCGCCTAAACGCAACCGAGTATTGGAAGCGCTTTGCACCCGACCAGTCTACGGACGCGGCCGAGGCGCGACAAACGTTTTCCAAAACGACCGGCGCCTGAATTCGTGCGCCGGCGACTTGCAGGCCAAGCTTCGCGACCCGCCCAGGCGGCCCCCTTCCTCCATGGCGAGGTTCACGCCGCGCCGCTGGCCAGTCGGCGCATCGCCGCCACGCTCACCCGGGCGAACCGACGCCAGTCGGACGGTGCGTCATGCTCGGCGACCATCAGCTCGGCGCCGGCCTCGACCGCCGCCTGCCAGTAGCGGCGCCAGTCCATCACCCCCTCGCCAAGATCGGCGAAGTTCATCTCGTCCAGCTTCTCGCCCGGCGCCGCGACGTCCTTGACGTGAATGGCCGGAACTCGCCCGGCGTATCGCGCCAGCCAGCCGACCGGGTCCTGCCCCGCCTTGAACACCCAGCCCATGTCCATCTCCCAGAGAACCTCCTCGCCGAGCGCATGCTCGATGCCGAAGGACCCGTCAGGCAGCTGCGCGAACTCAAACTCGTGATTGTGCCAGGCGAACTTCAGGCCCTCGCCGGCCAGCCGCCTGGAGACGCTCGCCAACCGCGCCCCGAGCGCCTCCCATCCGGCCCGATCGACGGGACGCTCCTCCTCGGCGAGCCAGTCGGCGGCGACCAGGGTCATGCCCAGTGTTCGGGCGGCCGCGACCACCCGATCGAAATCGGTCTCGAACATCTTGAACATGAAGTGGCCGCTTCGCGCGGTCAGCCCCCGCTCGTCCAGCATCGCCTTGAGGGCCGCCGGGTCGGCATAGAGATCCTTATAGGGCTGGACGTCTGTATAGCCGCAGCCGGCCAGGTACTCGAGCTGCTCGGCCAGGGACCCCGCGGCCCGGGTGGACCATAGCTGGATCGAAAGCACGTCGTTGGGTCGCATGATGCCTCGCTAGGGACGGCCAAGGGGCGCGCCGCGGCCAAAATCAAAACGTTTGCCAATCGCCCGCCCAACTGGCTCGCGCCCGCTGTCCGATAGATTGACGTAGGGGGCTAGGCCGTGGCGGGGACACGCGCGTCGCTCGGCCACAAGCGCAGGGTCAGGATCGCCAGGCCTATGGCGATGCATGGCACGCCGATAAATCCCGCCTTCAGCCAGAAGATCAGGTCAGGCCCGGCGATCCGCAGATCCGGCGCATAGCGCCCCCAGGCCAGCAGGGTGGCGATGATGAAGCCGGTCACGCCGACCGCCACCTTGGTGACCAGCGAGTTGAGCGAATAGGCCAGACCGGTCGCCGCGACGCCGGTCCTGGCCTCGCCATCGTCGATCGCCTCGGCCAGCATCGCGTAGCAGAGCGGCGACAGCACCCCGACGCAAATATACTGCAGTGTGAAGGCGGTGACGAACGGGACGAAGGCGCCGCCGGCGGCCAGCATCGCCATCAGGCCGACCAGCTCGCACGCCAGCATCAGCCCGTAGGTTCGGCGAATGCCCAGGCGCTTGGTCAGCATCGGCGCCGCCACGGCCCCGATCACCGCGCCCAGGGTCGCGATCGTCAGCAGCAACCCGGCCGTGAGCGCCGGCCGATGCAGGATGAACCGCGTATAGTGGATGGTAAGCGCGGATTCCGAACAGAAGACGAGGAAGTTCAGAAACATCAGCGCGTTGCACAGGTGCCAAAGCCTGTTGCGCCCCAGCGCCGAGAGCAGGTCCCGCAGGCGATGGGTCGTGACCGCCAGCGGCTTGCGGATCTTGGCGCTGCGCCAAGTCAGAAACCACAGTCCCGTTCCGGTGATCGCCAGCAGCAGCGAGAAGATCGTGACCCCTCGTTGTTGATGGGGGACATCGCCGCCGCCGCCGAGGAACGCGATGGCCGGCAGGGTCAGCGCGGCGATCGCCAACTGGCCGATCTGACACCCGGCCATGCGAAACGCGTTCAGGGTGACCCGCTCCTGAGGCGCGGTCGTCATCATGTTGCCGAGGGCCCCGTAGGGCGTGTTGATGGCCGAGTACATGGCGCCGAAGGCCAGGTAGGAGACCCAGGCCCAGACCACCTTGCCGCTGGGCGACAGGGGAAGCGGCAGGAAGCAGAGGAAGGCCACGACCCCGAAAGGCAGGGCGAGCAGCCCGATCATGCTCTTCACGTGCCGGCCCGACGTACGGTCGATGATGTATCCGAACAGCGGATCGCAGAAGGCGTCGAATATCCGAGGCACCAGGAGCAGCCAGGCCACGGCCGCCGCGGGGATGAGATAGATGTCGGTGTAGTAGTACATGAGGTACGACATCGTCATGCCCCAGGTCAGATTGGAGGACAGGTCGCCGCACCCGTAGCCAAGCTTCTCCGAAAGACTGAGGCGTTCGGGCGTCGCGCCGGTCGCGGCGATTGGACCGGCCGGGTCGCCGGCGCCCCAGATCGCGGCCTTGCTGGTGTCCGTCATAGCCGTCCCGCCTTCAATTCTTGCGCCAGATGGGCGCAGGCCCGCGTGGTGAGCGCCATGACCGTCAGGGTCGTGCCCATCGAACCGCCCGAAGGGAAGGCGCTGGCGTCGGTGACGAACAGGTTCGGCGCGTCCCAGGCCTGATTGAAGCGGTTCAGCACCGAGGTGGCGGGGTCGGCGCCCATTCGCGCGCCGCCGCTTTCATGGATCGCCGCCCCCATCACCATGCTGCTTGGCAGCATCTTGCGGACGATCCAGCGGGCGAGCGGATTCAGTCTTGGATACAGCCCCTCGCCGCGCTCCGTCAGACCCAATGGCGACACCCAGGCCCTGACCGAGCCACCGGCGACTTCAATCATCTCCACGACCTCCGCGATCTGTTTGGTGAGCATCCGACGTTCATTGTCGTGAAGCGCGCATCGAATGACCGGCAGCGGCACGCCCCATCGGTCCCGGCGTCGCGGATCAAGGGTTATGGCGTTGTCGCGATAGGGCAGCATTTCGCCGTAGCCCATGAAGACGACGTCGGCGCCCTCGTCCGGCCCGAGGGCGGGATCGCGCCCCGCCGAGCCCTGGAAGCTGTAGCCGCCTTGGAACCCATCGCCGCCTGCCCCGTCCAGGTTGGCGTAGCGCGGGATGATGATCCCGCCGATCGCGCCATAGAGCGGATGCGTCGGCAGCTCCGGGCTGGACGCCTGAACCGCGGACGGCGGAAAGGCGCCGAACACCAGACTGGCGGCCTGGTCCATGAAGTACCGGCCAAGCAGTCCCGAGCTGTTGCCGATTCCGCCCGGATGGCGCGCGGAGCGGGAATTCAACAGCAGCCGAACCGACTCCACGGGCGAGGCGCAGACCATCACCGCCGCGCCGACGGCTTGGCGCCGCTGGCCCGTTCGCCGGTCCACATAGCTGACGCCGGTCGCCCGCCCCGTGGCTGGATCGGCGAGGATTTCGGTGGCGATCGCGTCGGGCCGCAAGGTCATTCGCCCGGACGCCCGGGCGGCGACCAGAGCCGCCGGCAGCGGCTCGCGGTCAGGCGGCGCGAAGCGCCAGCAGATCGCCTTTCGATCCGGCCAGCGGCGCTCTGCGGCCTGCTTGAAGGCGGTTTCGTAGGGGGTCAGCGTCGCCGGCCCGGCCATGACCCCGTCGGGCGCGGTCTCCACCCCGTCGCGGTTTCCGTGCAGCTCCAGAAAACGTTCCACCCCTTCGTACCAGGGCGCCAGGTCGTCATAGCCGATCGGCCAGGGGGCCGCGCGGCCCTTGAACTCGTGATCGGACCAGCGGAACAGGACCCGCCCGAACACGTGCAGCCGTCCGCCGACCTGCCGCCCCCGCACCCACAGGAACGGGGCGTCCTTCGGCGTGCGGTAGGGATGCAGCCAATCCTTGACCAGGAACCGCTTCATCGCCGCGTTGAAGAAGGCGACCCGCGCCTGCAGGGGTTGCCCCGTCACCGTCGCCAGCATCCGGGCCCGCAACTGCACGCCGCGGGCCCGGGCCTCGCGCTTGAGGACCTTGAAGTCCGCCGGACCGACCTCGCGGCCGGCGTCGAGCACCAGGACGGTCAGCCCCTGCTCGGTCAGTTCCTTGGCGGCGAAGCTGCCGGCTGCGCCCGAGCCGACGACGACGACGTCATAGCGGTCGTTTTCCATGGATCTGTCCTGCCTCACGACCCGCGCCTGGCGGCCGCGCGCGACGGCGGCCGGGGCTGGCGCCGCCCCATCGCGCCAGGCGACGGGGCGGCTTGGTCATGTTTCGATTTCGGGGCCAAGCGGGCGGCGTCCTCGCGTCGCCTCACCACGAGTATTCAAGCCGAACGCCATAGGTCCTCGGCGGGAAGAACTCATAGCCATAGGCCCCCGCGTACTGGCTTTCCTCCGCGTCCTTGAACACCACCTTGTCCGTGAGATTGCGGACATAGGCCGAGACCTTCCAGTGATCGGCGGCCGGCTGGTAGGTCAGGAAGGCGTCGGACATGGCGTAGGCCTTCTGACGCGTGTCCGCGAAGTTGTAGAACGAGAAGTAGGAGGCGCTTTGGGCCTTGGACTGGATGCGGCCGGTCAGGGTCCCGCCCGGAACCTCCCAGCCATGCTCCAGGCCCATGCCGAAGCTCCAGGTCGGCGCCTGTGGCGGCCGGTTGCCGGCCAGTTGCACATTGCCGCTCGCCTTGGGATCGCTGGGCGAGGCGATCGACAGGAAGTCGGTGTAGCGGGCGTGCAGGTAGCTGGCGCTGAGGTCCAGCGTGCCGATCGCCGGCAGCTTGTAGGTGAGGTCGGCTTCGGCCCCGTAGATCCGGCTGGCCCCGGCGTTCTGGGTCAGCTGGACGGGCTGGCCCGTGGAAAGGGTGGCGTAGTTGGCGACCTGCTGCTTGGTGTAGTCGTAGTCGAAGGCGGCGAGGTTGAGCTGAAGGGTGTTGTCGAGGAACCGGTTTTTGGAGCCGATCTCGTACCCCTTGACGGTCTCGGGGTCATAGGCGCTGCCGCCGAGATTGAAGCCGCCGGCCTTATAGCCGGTGTCGTACTTGGCGTAGAGCATGTTCCACGGCGTCAGCGCATAGTCGGCCGCCAAATGGATGGTGGCCTTGGACGACGCGTCCGAGCCCTCCCCTCGACCATAGACCACGCCCCCGGTGAGGTCGCCGAAATAGCCGGCCTCGTGCTTGTAGTCGTGGGTGTAGCGCACACCGCCTGTCAGCTTCAGCTTGGGCGTCAGTTGATAGGAGGCCTGGGCGTAGCCGGCCTTCGATCGCTGTTTGGTGCCGTAGACGAAGCCGAAATATTCGTTGTAGCCCCCGCCCGGCAACGCCGCGACGTCGCCGGAAACCAGGTTGGCTTTTTCGCTGAAGTAGAAGCCGCCGACTTGCCACTGGAACGGCGCGGACGTCTTCGACGCGATCCGGATCTCGCCGTTATAGGTGTCCGGCTTCTGCGTCGGTTGCCACTGGTAGGCCGTTGTCGTGACGCCGGCGAGCGTCTGATCGACGCCCTGGGCGTAGTTGGTGTGGTCATAGCCGGTGATGGCCGTGACTTCGACGCCGCCGAAGTCATAGGCCAGTTGAGCCCGAACCTGGACGCTGTTCATCCGCATGAAGGGCTGGGTGCCCAGCGGGAATTTCCGGCTGTTGATCCCCGGCGGCAGGTCGTGATCGAGGGCGCCCGTCGCGGTGTAGATGAAGGGGATGTATTGCAGGATGTCCCCTGTGCCCCGCTGGTTGGTGTATTGCGCCGTGATCAGGCCCGTCAGATGGGTGACCGGCTGAAAGGCGATCTGGACACGCGCCGACTTGTCGTCCTGGCGGTCGCCCCGCGCCTGGGGCGTGTTGTCCAGATAACCGTTGTTCGACGCGGACAGGAAGGCGGTGCGGACCTGCACCTGGTCGCTGAGCGGCACGTTGACCATGCCCCGCAGTTCCAGGCTCGAATAGTTGCCGTACTGCAGGCTCGTCTCGGCGGTGAAGTGGTCCACCGGCTTGGCCGTGACGATATTGATCGCGCCGCCGACCGAGTTGCGGCCGTTGAGCGTTCCCTGGGGCCCGCGCAGCACCTCGATACGGTCGATGTCGTAGAGGTTGGCGCTCAGGCCATAGGCGCGGTTCATGTAGAAGCCGTCGACATTGACGGTGACCGCCGGGTCGCCGTTCTCGGTGGTGTCCCGGCTGGAGATGCCGCGGATGGTGATGACCGACTGGCCTTCCGAGGTGGTCAGGCTGACGTCCGGCGCCACGACCGCCAAGGCCGCGATGTTGGTCACCCCGGCCCGGCTCAAGGCGTCACCGCCGTATACGCTCATGGCGATGGGCGTGGTCTGGGCGTTTTCCTTCCTGTGCTGGGCGGTGACGACCACCTCCTCCAGCGTGGTCGCGCCCGGGTTCGCCGCCTGGGCCCAGGCCTGGCCGGGAAGCGACATCAGCGGCAGGGCGCACAGCAGCGCGCCGCCTGACAGCAGATGGCCGCGCAGGCCCGCCACGAGATCCGCCTTCGCCGTCCCCGAACGGCCGCGCGAGCGCGCCGCCACGGCCTTGGTGTCTTCGAACATCAAACCATCCCCTGTTTGCATTTCGCGCGTCCGGGAAGCCGCCGGATCGGCAATGGCAAACGTTTGCCTTTTCAACCCCAGAAAAAGCCGCGCCCGGAAGTCGGTAGCGGCTTGGCAAACGTTTGCTGTCAACGTCACGATAACGGCGTCCAAGCGGCGCGAGCGCAAGCATGGGCGGGTTTGGCGGTGGCGCTTGTCGGTTTCTGCGCAACGAACCGGCAATGATGATCCGCAATCGGGCAGAAAGGGCTTGCCGGGCGTTCGCTGCGTCGCCGGGATCAACCCGGATCCAGATGGGCGTCGAAGAAGCGGCTGATGACCCCATAGGCCTCTCGAGATTCGGGAAGCTCCGAATCCAGCAGGAAGGCGTGCGGAAGACCGTCAAATATATACAGCACCGCATTCACCCCGGCGGCCCGCAGCCGCCGGTGCATGATGGTGAGCGGACTGGCGGCGAAGTCCCGGCTGCCCGCCAGGAGAATGCTCCATCGCCGATAGCAAACGATTGCCAAATGAACTTGGTTGGATGCGGATCACCCCGTCCGGCGACCAAGCGACAATCGACGAGGGGCCAGGACGGCCTCGTCCTTGCACATTCAGCGGGCATTTCCGCCAGGAGATTGCAATTGTTTCGCCGCTGCGGACCCGGGCGGGATACGCTTCGCCGACTGCTTGGCAACCGTTTGCAGTCGTCCGATAGCTTGGCGGACAGATGGAGGCGGATCAGGAGAAACCATGGCCGATCTTCCCGTCATCGATATTTCCGGACTTGGATCGACGCATCTCGACACGCGGCGGACCGTCGCCCAGCAACTGGGTCAGGCCGCGCGCGAGGTCGGCTTTTTCTATGTCACGGGCCATGGCGTGTCCCCGGACATGCTGGCGCAGGTGTTCGCGGCCGCGAAAACCTATTTCGCCCAGCCCCTTGCCGCCAAGCTCGCCCATTCGATCAAGCGCTCCGACAACGACGTGGGTTATGTCGGCCTCGACGACGAGCAACTGGACCCGACCGGCGACGCCGACCACAAGGAAGCCTTCAACATCGGCCTGGAGCTGCCGCCCGACCATCCGGCCATCGTCGAGGGGCGCCCGTTTCGCGGGATCAACTTCTGGCCTGACCTGCCGGCCTGGCGCGAGCTGATGCTGGACTATTATAGCCGGTGCTGGTCGGCGGGACGCCTGATCCACCGGGGCTTCTGTCTCGATCTCGGCATCGACGAGGCCTTTTTCGAAACCCGGCTCGACGAGCCGGTCGGCATTCTCAGGCTGCTGCACTATCCGCCGCCGAGCAGGCCGCAGGCGAACCGGCTCGCGGCGGGCGCCCACTGCGACTACGGCAACCTCACCCTGCTGGCCACCGACGGCGTGGCGGGCCTGCAGGTGCGCCGTCGCGGCGGCGGCTGGATGGACGCGCCGACCATCCCCGGAGCGCTGATCTGCAACATTGGCGACTGCCTGATGCGCTGGACGGGGGACAGCTATGTCTCGACCCCGCATCGGGTGGTCGCCCCGACGGCCGAGCGGTACTCCATCGCCTTCTTCCTCGACGCCAATCCCGAAGCCGTCGTCGAGACCCTGCCGGGCATGAGCGCCAAATATCCGCCGATCACGGCGGGCGAATATCTGAGGCAGAAGCTCCACGCCACCTATGCGCATCAGCCTTGAGCCGGCGCCGATCGCCTTGGAAGCCGCCTCATCCACGACACTCCAATCCTATCGGTTAGCGTCCAGGCGCTGAAGGCGGCGGCCAGCGTCTAGGTCGTCTTATCCCGATGCGCTCCGCAAAACGCCAGGCCAGGGCTTTTCGGGACGGGTTGCTCGCGGAGCTGGTTGCTTGCCCGGCCGAGCCGGCTCACCAGATCCGAACCCGCCGTTCAGGCGACAAGTACAGCCGCTGGTCGGGCGTCACGCCGAAGGCTTCGTACCAGGCGTCGAGATTGCGCACCGTCCAGACCCGCTGGGGCGCGGGGGCGTGGGGATTGGTCAGCAGGCGCTGGCGCAGCTCGGCCTCGCGATAGTTGAGCCGCCAGATCTGGGCCCAGCCCAGGAAGAACCGCTGATCGCCCGTCAAGCCGTCCAGCACCGGGGCGGGCTGGCCATGCAGGGACAGGCGCCAGGCGTCGTGGGCGATCGCCAGTCCGCCGAGGTCGGCGATATTCTCGCCCAGGGTCAGGGCGCCGTTCACCTTCAGATCCGGCAGCGGCGCATAGGCGTCATATTGCCGGACCAGGGCCTGGGTCCGGGCCTCGAACCGGGCCTGGTCGGCGGGCGTCCACCAGCGCGCCAGGCGCCCCTGCTCGTCGTACTTCGCCCCCTGATCGTCGAACTGGTGGCTGATCTCATGGGCGATCGAGGCGCCGATCGCGCCATAGTTTATCGCCGGATCGGCCGCCGGGTCGAAGAACGGCGGCTGCAGGATGGCGGCGGGAACCACGATCTCGACGGCGGTGAAGTTGGCGAAGGCGTCGACCGTCATCGGCGTCACCCGCCATTCGTCGCGGTCGAACGGCTTGCCCAGCTTGGCGATGTCCCGCTCGAAGGCGAAGGTTCGCGCCCGCTGCTGATCGCCGAAGGCGTCGTCGGGGCGGATCCTCAGCCCGGCATAGTCCCGCCAGCGATCCGGATAGCCGATCTTGGGGCGGAACGCGGCGAGCTTGGCCCGGGCCCTCAGCTTGGTCTCCGGCGCCATCCAGTCCAGCGCCTGGATGCGCTGGTCCATGGCGGCGATCAGATCGCGCACCAGGGCCTCGGCCGCGACCTTGTGGCTGGCGGGGAAATAGCGCTCGACATAGGCCTTGCCGACCTCGTCGGGCGCGACGTCGACGGCGAAGGCCGTCGCGCGGCGCCAGCGCGGTTCCGGCGCCTCGGCCCCGCTGAGCAGGCGGCCGTGGAAGGCGAAGCGCTCCTGCTCGAACGCGTTCGGCAGCACGTCGCCGTAGGCGTCGAGAACCGCCACGCGCAGGGCGTCCTTCAGGACCGGCAACGGCGCCGCGCCGGTCAAGCGGGCTATGGCGCCGATCGCATCGGGCTGCACCAGCACCAGCGCCTCCGTCCGAGCGCCGAGCGCGTCGAGATAGGCCGCGGCGTCGAAACCCTTCATCTGCGCGACGGCCTCGCCCCGTGCGCGCCGGTTGTAGGTCTTGGCCGCGTCGCGGCTGTCCACGCGGTTCCAGCTGACCTTGGCGATTTCGGTCTCGAAGGCCAGCAAGGCGTCCGCGCGGCGCCGAGCCTCCTGCTCGCCGACGCCCGAGAGCCCGAGCAGGCGCGCCAGGTGGTCGCGATAGGCCGATCGCGTCCGGGCCATGGCCACGTCCTGGCGAAGATAGTAGTCGCGATCCGGCAGGCCCAGACCCGCCTGGGCCAGTTTCAGCACATAGGCGTCCGGATGATGATCGTCCTGGACGACCACGACCTCGAACGGCCCGGCGACGCCCTCGCGGGCGGCTTGCGCGACCAGGCGAGCATAGGCCGCTGGGGAGGCGACGGCGTCGATACGATCGAGCCACGGGCGGGCCGGCTCCAGGCCCTTGGCCTCGATGGCGGCCTCGTCGAGAAAGGCGGCATAGGCGGCGCCCGCCCGGCTGCCTGGCGCCTTGCGCCCGGCCTCCAGGATGCCCCTGACCCGTTCCCGGTTGAGATCGTCCAGGCGCGTGAACATGCCAAGGTTTGACCGGTCCGGCGGTATCGGCGTCGCCTTGGCCCAGCCGCCATTGGCGAAGGCGTAGAAGTCGTCGCCGGGCGCGACGGCGCGGTCCATACCGGCGCTGTCGAAGCCGAAGGTCCCCACGGCGGGCGCCGTCGTCGGCTGGGCCTTTGACGGCGGCGACAGGCTCGCCAGCATCAGCGTCGCGACCATCAGCAACCCGGCGTGAGACATCACGCGATACTCCAGACAAGACCAACGCGACCAACCCAACCTCGCCGCGCTCCGAAATCTCGGGCAATTCGACTCCGCTGTCGACGCCGACCGCCGTCCTTCCGACGCAGGACAGCGCGACGATTTCGAAAAGCCTGGTCCGCTGGAAGCGGCTTCACCCGCGCCGGCGCGCATAGGTGAGCCGGACCGCTCCGGTGTCCATCCGCCGGACATCCTCGAGCGCCAGGGCGATCGGCGCGTGGGGCTGCTTGAAGACCGAATGGCCCGCGCCGAACAGATGCGGCATCACCAGCAGCCTGTATTCGTCGACAAGATCCTGGGCCAACAGCGTCGCGGCCAGGGTGACGCCGCCGACCGCGTTGATGTCGCCTGCAAAGCTCTGCTTCAGCCCCGCGACCGTCGCCTCCAGGCTGTCGGCGGAGACCGTCGCGTTCCATCCGGGGTTCCGCAGCGTGCGAGAGACGACGACCTTGGGCAGCGCGTTCATCGCGCGAGCCAGGGCGCGAAAGGCGGCGGGGTTGCGCTCATCCTGGGCCATAGCCGGCCAGAGCGGCGCGTTCTGTTCGAACGCCCGACGCCCGTAGAGCAGCAGGCTGCCCGGTTCGACGTTCGGCGCCGACCAGTGCTGCTCCATGTCGTCGGACCAGTCGGGCTGGATCAGCGCGCCATCCGTCCCCTCGACGAAGCCGTCGAGGGTCATGAACATGCTAAGGATCAGTTTGGACATCTGGCTTCCCTTGAGCGTCAGAGGCGTAGCCCGCACAGCCCCGCCGTGATCGCCGCCGACAGCGTCGCCGCGCCGGCCAGGCCCGCGCCCCACAGGCGATCGGCGACCGCCTTGCGCATGCCGTGCGCGATCAGCACCTGGCGCAGGCCGCAGACCAGGTGCGCGACGACGAAGAAGACGCCCAGGGCGTAGTGCGGCGCGAGGCGGATGTTCCAGGCGTCGAGCAGCAGGCCCTCGGGCGCCCCCGTCGCCCAGGCCCAGTTGGTCTGGATCTTGTGGACCGCCCGCGCCGACACGAACGCCGAGTTCATGTGGGTGACGATGAAGGCCGCCAGATAGGCGCCCGACCCGACCTGGATGGCGCGCGCCAGATCCGCCGGGCGAGCGCTCCAGCGCCAGGCCATGGCGACGCCGCCGACCACCTGGAACAGCAGGAGGGTCACGAGCACGGGCTCGACGAAGCGTGACCGGTAGACCAGGCGGCCGACGGCCATCACCCGCCCGTGGGTTTCGGGACCGAGAAGCCCTGTCAGGTGGTTGAAGAGGTGAAACGTCACGAACAGCAGGATCAGGGCGGCCGCGACGCCATGGGCGATGCGCAGGCCGGCCGGAGGTCCCGCCGCGTCTTCGACCTGGCCAGGCCTGCCGAACGACGCCGCCACGCCAAGGCCGATCCATAGGACGGACCAGATCCAGACGTCCTTCACGGGCGAATGCAGCAGCCCCGCCAGGACCCCGATCAGGACGAACAAGGGCGGCGCGGCCAGTCCCGCCAGGGCCACGCGCCGCGCCGGAACGCCGACCTTCGCGAGGTCGACCCGCGTCAGGGCCAGGCAGGAGAGCGGCAGGGCGAAGGCGACGACGAGCCAGACGCAGGCGACCGGCGAGAGGCCGCCGGCCTTGGCGGCGGCGCCATGGAACGCCCTCAGCGCCCACGGATAGAGCATCGCCGCCGCGACCGGCAGCCACGGCGCGGCCCTGGCCGCACGGCCCGCCATCGCCAAGTCCAGCCCCGAACGGGTCGAAATGTTCGTCGGCACGCCCTCTGTCCTCGTGGATCGCCCATCGAGGGCGACGGTCGGACTAGAAGCGACCGATGGCCCATTGCACAGAGCCATTTTCGGTGAAACCTACTACGCCATGAGCCTCGCGCCCCGCCTCGACGCCTTCGCCATCGACCGCGCTTCGGAGCGCGCCCTCCATGATCAGCTCTACGAACGGATCCATGGCGCGATCCACGATGGACGGTTGGCGCCGGGCGCGCGAATGCCCTCGACGCGCAGCCTTTGCACCCAGTTGGGCGTCGCGCGCGGGACCGTCGACGGGGTCTATGCGCGCCTGGCCGGCGAGGGCTGCCTGATCGCCCGTCGGCCTGGGGGAACGATCGTCAGCCCCAGCTTTCGTCCGCCGCCCGACAAGCCGGCCGCGCCGAAGCCCCCGCCGTCCGCCCCCTGGCTCCCGCTGCAACTTGGCCTGCCCGCCCTGGATCTCTTTCCGCGCAAGACCTGGACCCGGATCCTCGCCCGGCAGGCGCGGCAGCTGCCGGTCGACGACATGGTGGCCCCCGATCCGATGGGCCTGCCGGCGCTGCGCGAGGCGATCGCGGCCTACCTGGCCGTATCGCGCGGGATCGCCTGCGGCCCGCACCAGATCCTCGTGACCCACGGCTATCAGGACGCCCTCAACCTGACCGTCGACCTGGTGCTGGCCATGGGCGACACGGTCTGGATCGAGGATCCGGGCTATGGCTTCGTTCAGCGAACGCTTCGCGCCAGGCGCATGACGGTCGTCGCGGCGCCGGTGGACGAGGAAGGCCTGGATGTCGACCGGGCCCGGGCCAGGGCGCCCCAGGCCAGGCTGGCCATCGTCACGCCCGCGCACCAGTTCCCGCTGGGCGTCACGCTGTCGCCCGCGCGGCGACGCGCCTTGCTGGCCTGGGCCGCCGAGGCCGACCGCTGGATCCTGGAGGACGACTACGATTGCGAATTCCACTACAGCGGCCACAAGCCGGCGGCCCTGAAGGCGATGGATGTCGACCAGCGGGTCTTCTACGCCGGCAGTTTCAGCAAGTCGCTGCTGCCGTCCCTGCGACTCGGCTATCTGGTCGTTCCACCTCCGCTTCTGGACGCCGCCAGGAGCGCCCAACAGCTGCGCCATCGCGGCGTGGCGATGTTCGAGCAGCTGGCCGTGGCCGAGTTCATGCGCCAAGGCCATTTCGCCCGGCACCTGCGTCGCATGGCGGTCCGCTACAAGGCCCGCCGTAACGCCCTGGTCGCCGCGCTGGAGCGTCGGTTCGGCGATCGGATCGCCCTCGCCCATCGCGCCGGCGGCCTTCACGTCCTGGGTCGGTTTGCGGACCTGGGCGACGACGTCGAACTGGCCCGGCGGGCGGCGCGGGTCGGCCTCGGACCCGCCCCGCTGTCGGGCCAATATCTGGCGCCGAGCGCGGACCAGGGCCTGCTGTTGAGCTTCACGAACGTCCCGGAAAGTCGGGCCGAGCAGATCGTCGAGTCATTGGCGCGCGCCATCGCGTGAGACCAAGGAAGACGCCGGCGACAACCTCGAAAATTCGACAACCAAGCGCTTCGCGGACTCTGGGATCGGCCTGGAAACACGACCTTCAGAGCCCAGCCCACGGATAGGGATAGGCTCCCCTACCCCGCGAAAAACCGCGCGAAGCCCTTGTCCGTGACCCGCGCCAGGGTCGCGCGATAGTCCTCATAATGAGCGCCGCCGCCGGCGATCCGCCCGAATGCGGGATCGACGACGCGGCGCAGGGGGATAAAGGCGATGGGAGCGGCGGCGGGGGTGAGGTGGCTTCCCTGCCCCGCCTGCAAGGTGGTCAGCATGCCGTACATCTCGCCGCCCATCACCGGCCGGCCCAGGATAACGAGCCGGAACTGCCCCTGCTCGTTGGTGATCAGATAGGTATGGCCCGACTGGTTGGACAACGACACCGCGCCCTTCTGGGTGAAGTCGGCGTCCTGGCGCGCGGCCTCGCGGAAGGCCAAGCTGGACGAGGCTTCGTCCCAGGCGATCTCGGTGCGATAGGCGTAGACCGCCTTGGGATCCTCGAACGACGGCCGCAGGGTCAGGTACTCTCCCTCCAGCCAGGCCACCGCCGTGCGGGAATAGGAGCCCAGGGCTTCGGGCGCCAGGCCCGGCGGCAAGGCCGGGCCGACCGCAAGCACGGGCGCGCGCAGCGAAACGCCCAGCGCTTCCTCCAGACGGATGGTCGTGGCCAGGGTGAAGGGCCGCCGACCGGCCAGCGCCTTCTCCAGGGTCGAGATGCTGATCTTGGCCAGGTCCGCCAAGGCCTGACGCGACAGGCGCCGGCGCGCCAGCTCCTCGCGCACCCGCGCGGCGATCGCCTGGCTCAGTTCGGTCGAGAGATCGGCTTCCGCTTGGGCCAAGGTCAAAGCATCAAGTCCTGACGAATCCGCACATTTCCGCACACTGCGGCACGCCCTCCGTCCCTGCAAGGCTTCGCCCGGACGATCTGCACGGGTTCCTCATGAACAATGCAGATCATGAGGCTCGCGACCGGCGCCCGGTGTGAAGACAACAGAGATCTCTCGCTTTCGAGATGAGGAGATCTTCCGATGCCCGTTCCCGACGCCGGCGCGCCCGGTGGTTTGTCCCGGCCCCGCGTCACCGCCCTGATCGCTCTCGCGCTGCATCGCGGCGCGGCCGGATTGATGATGGTCCTGGCCGTGCTGGCGGCCCTGGTGTTCTGCCAGAAGAGCTTCGCCGCCGAGCCCGGCGACGTCACCTCCGGCGCCCTGATGATGCGAGCCCGGGGCGGCGACGAGGTCGTCGAGGCCGTGCGCCTGGGAACCGACATCGACATGACCGTTAGCGGCCTGACGGTGCGCACCCGCGTCACCCAGGCCTTTCGCAACGACACCGACCACTGGGTCGAGGCGGTCTATGTCTATCCGCTCCCCGACGACGGCGGGGTCGACACCCTGAAGATGGTGGTCGGAAACAAGGTCGTCGTTGGCGAGATCAAGAAGAAGGCCGAGGCCCAGGCGATCTACGACGCCGCCAAGGCCCAGGGGAAGAAGGCCGCGCTGGTCGAGCAGGGCCGACCCAACATGTTCACCAACTCGGTCGCCAATGTCGCTCCCGGCGAGACGGTCTTGGTGCAGATCGAATACCAGGCTCCCGTCACGGTCTCGGCCGGCGACTATTCGCTGCGCGTGCCGCTGGTCGTGGCTCCCCGCTACACCTCGCCCGGCGCGGCGCCCGCCCCAGACGCCAAGGCGCCGATCGTCGATCCCCGCGTCCCCGGCGCGATCAACCCGGTGACCATCACCGTCCACCTGCGCGCCGGCTTCCCCCTGGCCGAGGTCGCCAGCGCCACCCACGGCCTGGACGTTCGGGATGAGCGCGGCGGCAAGAAGATCACCCTGGCCAAGGGCAAGGTCGCGGCCGATCGCGACTTCGTCCTGACCTGGCGCGCCGCGCCCCTGGCCGCCCCGGCCGTCGGCCTGTTCCATGAGAAGGTGGCCGGCGACCACTACGTACTGGCCCAGCTGACGCCGCCAATCGCCGCCCCCACGGCGCCGCCGGCTCCGCGCGACATGGTGTTCGTGATCGACAATTCCGGCTCCATGGGCGGCGAGTCCATTCGGCAGGCCAAGGCGAGCCTGGCCTATGGCCTGGCCCATCTGAGGAACGGCGACCGCTTCAACGTCGTGCGCTTCGACGATAGCCTGACGGTGCTGTTCCCCGGCGTGGTCGCCGCCGACGCCGCCCACATCGCCAAGGCCCAGAAGTTCGTCGCGAGTCTCGACGCCGACGGCGGCACCGAAATGATCCCAGCCATGGCCGCCGCCCTCGAGGACGAGCACGCCGGCGAGAGCGACCGGGTGCGCCAGGTGGTGTTCCTGACCGACGGCGAAATCAGCGACGAGCAGGGCCTGTTCGACACGATCAGCGCCGGCCGCGGCCGCTCGCGGGTGTTCATGGTCGGTATCGGCTCGGCCCCCAACACCTACCTGATGAGCCGCGCCGCCGAACTGGGCCGGGGCAGCTTCACCCACATCGGCTCCACTGACGGCGTCGAGGAGGCCATGCGCCGGCTGTTCGACAAGCTGGAAAGCCCGGTCGCCACCAACCTGACGGCCGTGTTCGAGGGGACCGACGCCGACCTCGCGCCCAGCATCCTGCCCGACCTCTATCGCGGCGAGCCGATCACCGTGGCGGCCAAGGTCGGCGCGATGAAGGGGACCCTGCGGATCAGCGGCGTGATCGACGGCAAGCCCTGGGAGACGCGGATTTCGCTGAAGGACGCCGAGGACGGCAAGGGCGTTTCCAAGCTCTGGGCGCGGCGCAAGGTGACCGACGCGGAGGTCGCCCGCAGCCTGGCCCAGATCAGCGAGGAAGAGGCTGACGCCCGGGTTCTGAAACTGGGCCTGGACCACCAGCTGGTGACCAGCCAGACCAGCCTGGTGGCGGTCGACAAGACTCCTTCGCGCCCCGCCGACGCACCGCTGACCCGCGCCGACCTGCCGCTGAACCTGCCGGCCGGCTGGGACTTCGACGTCCTGTTCGGCGGGGCGCGCCACCCGGGCGCGGACGGCTCGGCCGAGGCCGACGCCGACCAGCAATCCGCGGGCCTGGACCTGCCGCAAACCGCAACCGACGGTCCGATGTTGATCATGATCGGCCTGTGCCTGCTGGCCCTGGGCGGCGCGCTGGGGGCCGGCGGCTGGATCCTGTCGGACCGGAGGAAGGCGGCGTGAGCCGGATCACCATCCGCCTGGGAGCCGCCTGTCGGCGGCTCCCGTTCCTGGCCCCGGCGGTCGGGGTCATGGCCCTGGGGCTGGTGCTCTGCAGCCAGGGCCTGTGGATCCCCGCCAAGGCCATGCTGGCCCAGGTCCTGCTGGAGAGGGCCTTCGACCGCTCGCTCGCCACCGGCCAGCCCGTCAAGCCCTGGCCCTGGGCCGACACCTGGCCAGTGGCCCGGATCACCTTCCCGCGCCTGCACCGCAGCGTGATCGTACTGGACGGCGCCAGCGGCCAGGCCCTGGCCTTCGGTCCCGGCCATGTGGCCGGTACGCCTGACGCCGGCGACCGGGGCACGGCGGTCTACGCCGCCCATCGCGACACCCATTTCGCCCTGCTGGGCCAGGTGAGACGCGGCGACGAGATCGAGGTGACCCGCATCGACGGTCGCCACGTCCGCTTCCGAATGATCGCCGCCCAGGTCGTGCGCTGGGACGCCTCGGGCCTGGATCCTCACGCCCCCGGCCGCGCCCTGGCCCTGGCCACCTGCTGGCCGCTCAGCGCCAAAACCCACGGCCCCCTGCGTTACCTCGTCTGGGCCACCCCGTCGAAGCCGCCAGAAGTGGAAGGATTAAACCCTGACGATCGCACGCAACTGGAGGCACAAGCCGCCCGCCGGCCGCTGCGGTGGCGAGGCTTGCAAAAGCTCGCCCGATATTCCCCGCGCCAATCGTACCGATACGCATTGCAACACCTACAGTTACTTGTGCGGTACAGGTGGTGATGGCCAACATCAAGGCCAAGCTCGGCGGCGTCCTGAGAACGCGCGACCTGGAGTCCGCGGCCCTCGTCGCCCGGAACTTGATGACGTCCGCCAACCGGACCTCTCACCGGATGCGTAAACACGACCTTGGACCCGCTCGTCTGAACTGACCTGCCGAGGATCGTGAAACGCTCATTAAGATCGAGGCTGAGCCCAGAGATGGCGAGAGATGGCTAGGGCCGGTTGATTGCGCTCCGTGACCGCGGACCCACGACAGCGCATCGGTCGAAGCCTCTACTCGCCATCCTGCTCTGCCCCGAACCTAGCCGCAGCCCAGTCGATGAACAGCCGCAGCCGCGGCGAGAGCTGGCGGGTCGGGGCGTAGAGAATGTGCACTGGCAGGGCCGAGGGGGGGTGGTCGGGCAAAACCTCAACCAGAACGCCGCGGTCGACTTCGCCCTTCGTGCGATACCGCGGCGTCTGGATCAGCCCCAGGCCCAGGCAGGCGGAGGCGACATTGGTCTCCGCGCCGGTCACGGTGATCACCGCCGGCAGCGTCATTCGCCGAGGCTTGCCGTCGGTGCAGAAGACGAGCGGCGCGATCTGGCTGGTGTCCGGCGAGAGCAGTCCCACCATCCGGTGCCCGCCCAGATCGTCCGGCGTCCTCGGCGTCCCGAACCGCTCCAGATAGGCCGGGCTGGCGAAGGTGCCGCGCTCGAGGGTCGCGATCCGTTTGGCGACCAGCGAACTGTCGGCCAGATCACCCGCGCGCAGGATGCAGTCGAAGCCGTCTCGGATCATGTCCAGCGGCTGGTGGGCCTCGGCGATGTGCAGCCGGATGCCGGGATAGGTCTCCAGAAACGCGGGCAGTCCGGGCAGCAGGAAGTGGCGCGCCTGGGTGCCGTGCACATCCACCCGGATCAGTCCTGAGGGTTTAGCCCCGGCGAAAGCGCCTTCCGCCTCCTCGAGGTCGGCGATCAGGCTCAGACAGCGCTGATAATAGGCTTCGCCATCGAGAGTGGGACTGACGACGCGCGTGGTCCGCTGCAGCAGCCGCACGCCCAGCCGCGCTTCCAGGCCCTTGACCGCGTCGGTTACCGAAGATCGCGGAAGGCCAAGATCCTCCGCCGCCTGGGTGAAGCTTCGCCGCTCCACGATGCGGGTGAAGACGCGCATGGCGTCGAACCGGTCCATTATTCGCACTTTCGAACAGTGATGACGGATCGTGATGGATTATACGCCCATGGGAAAGGGGCAATCTGTCTTCATCAGCCGCCGATCACCGGTGGTCACCAGAAGGAAGACAGCCATGACCACCCCCACGAACAGGGTCGCGATCGTTACCGGCGCCGCCGGTGGCATCGGCGCCGCGGTTTCCGAGCGCTTGGCGCGCGATGGCTTCACCGTCGTCATTAACTACGCCGGCAACGCCGCACCTGCCGAAGCCCTGGTCGCCAGGATTGAAACCGCCGGCGGCCGGGCCATTACCGCCCAGGCCGACATCTCCGACGCCGCCCAGGTGGCGCGGATGTTCGCCTCAGCCGAAACCGCCTTCGGCGGAGTGGACGTCCTGGTCAACAACGCCGGCATCATGCAGTTGGCCACGATCGCCGAGAGTGACGACGCCCTGTTCGACCGCCAAATCGCGGTAAACCTGAAGGGCACGTTCAACACCCTGCGCGAAGCCTCTAACCGCCTGCGCGACGGCGGCCGGATCATCAACTTCTCATCCAGCGTCGTGGGCATGCTGCAGCCGACCTACGGCGTCTATGCCGCCACCAAGGCCGCTGTCGAAGCCATGACCAGCGTCCTCGCCAAGGAGCTTCGCGGCCGCAACATCACCGTCAACGGCATCGCGCCCGGCCCGACGGCGACCAAGCTGTTCCTGGACGGCAAGCCCCAGGACGTCGTCGATCGTCTGTCCAGGCTGGCGCCGCTGGAACGCCTGGGCCAGCCCGAGGACATCGCCGACGCGGTCGCCTTCCTGGCCGGCCCGGACGGCGCCTGGATCAACGGCCAGACCCTGCGCGCCAACGGCGGGATCATCTGAGCCCTGTCCGCCTCCTAGAAAATCGGCTGAACCCAACCCACGCTCATCAAAGGAACGTCGTCATGTCCAAGCAAGTCATCCTCGTCACCGGCGCCTCCTCGGGCTTTGGCCTGATGACCGCGCGCCTGCTGGCCCAGGCCGGCCACACCGTCTACGCCTCGATGCGCGAGACGATGGGCCGCAACGCCCCTCAGGTCGCGGCCGTCGCCGCCTGGGCCACCGAGCGGACGGTCGATCTGCGCACCGTCGAGCTGGACGTGCAGTCCGACGCCTCGGCCGAAGCCGGGATCGCGGTCATCCTGCGGGACGCCGGCCGGCTCGACGTCATCGTCCACAATGCCGGGCACATGATGTTCGGTCCCGCCGAGGCCTTCACGCCGGACCAGTTCATCCAGCAGTATGACGTCAACGTCCTGGGCGCCCAGCGGGTCAACCGCGCCGCCCTGCCGCATCTGCGCGGCCAGGGCAAGGGCTTGCTGGTTTGGGTCGGCTCGTCCTCGACGCGCGGTGGAACCCCGCCTTTCCTGGCGCCCTATTTCGCGGCCAAGGCGGCGATGGACGCTCTTGCGGTCTCCTATTCGACCGAGCTGGCGCTCTGGGGTATCGAGACCACCATCATGGTTCCTGGCGCCTTCACCAAGGGCACCAACCACTTCGCCCATTCCGGCTCCCCCTCGGACACGGCGCGCGTCGCCGAATACGAGGCCGGCCCCTACGCCGGGATCGCCGACAAGGCGCTGAAGGGGCTCGCCGCCCAGGAGCCCGCCGACGCGGATCCCGTCGAAGTGGCCCGCGAGATCGTTCGGGTCGTCGATGCGCCCTTCGGCGCGCGCCCGTTCCGCGTCCATGTCGACCCGTCGCAGGACGGCGCCGAGATCGTCAACGGCGTCGCCGACCGGATGCGCCGGGAGATGTACCGCAACATTGGCCTGGAGAACCTGCTCGCCCCGGCCGTCATCGGCTAACGAAGGGAGTCCAGATCAATCGTCACCGCCTGGCGCACTGGCGTCAGGCGGTTATCCTGCGTCCGACGCTGCTAGGCTGATATGCGCCAATAGCCGACATCAGACCCACTCCGGAAATTGGACATTCAGCGCTTAGCCGGAGAACCACGCATGCTGGCTGCCGATGCTATTGATCAGCCTATGCCCGCGCGAATCTGCTCGACGATCCCGGGGTCGGCCACCTTGTCATCGCGCACCAACATCAGCGCCTTCGACAAGATGATCGACAGCATCCGATCCCCCTCGAACGGCAGGTAGACATCGTCGCCGGCCGCGGCGCCCGCCGGCACGATGCAGAGGTAGCGGTCCGAAGGCTCCATCATGACGTTGGCAGAACCGAGATGGATCCGGTAGGCCGACAGCTTGCCCTGGACGCGCAGGACGTGACCATCGAGGGCGAAGCGGTCGGCGAAGGCCAGGGACGGGAGAATCTGCGCCAACACCTCGGCCCGCACCCTGGCGCTGACATCCAGCGGCGCGTTGGCGTGGGCGGTCCAGTACGCGTCGGCGTGTCGTCGCCAGTCGTTAGGCGCAGCCGCGTCACGCCCCCCGTCGACCCAGGCCGGATCGTTGCCGATCGAGGCCACGGCTACGCAGAGGTCCACTTCGCGCATGATCTCAGAGAACACCAGCGGATCGACGTCGTCCAAGGCCATGGCGGCTTCGCGGCGGCCCTCCTCGGAAAGCCGCCCAAACAAGACACGATCGCTGTGGACGTAGACAAACGCCTGGCTCTCGGTGACCGCCGGCGCGTCGTCCTGGGGTGAAGCTAGCCACCACTGAGCATAAACGCCGTGGGCGGGAAGAAGCTTGTAGGTGGGGTCGCCATTGGGCGCGTCGGCCCAGATCTTATGGCGCGCGCTCCAGCCACGCGACTTGGCCAGCATCATATACTGGTGCTGGCGCAGGATATGGCCGGCGAAGCGGTTCGAATAGCGCTCGGTGTCCCGCTCGGCCGGGGTCAGGGGATAGAGCTGGCGATGGGCCTGAGCGAAGGGCTGGACGATCCGCCGCTCCATCAGGAAAGCGCGCCAATCCGCGATTTCGTCGTCCTGGCTCATCAGGGGATGCCAGAGGCGCACGCGCACGCCAGGCGTCTCTTCAACGTCGCTTCCGTGACGATCCCGCAGCCGTACGCCGTCCCAGGCGCATTGGCGCGTCCCGTCGGCGTCCTGCAACCGCCAAATGAGTCGCCGGGCCAGGGCGCCCGCCAGCGGATGGTCCAGCCAGCGCGAGCGCCAGTCGTCCCATGACCAGTCGCGCCCGGAAAGATAGCTGTCCTCGAGCCGTTGCTTGATCAGCGGCAGGGTCTTGTCGATCTCTACGGCGGCCTGCTTGAGGGCCTTGATCTCCTCGGCCGCCGCCTCGTCACCCTTCAGCGCCGCCGGCGAAGCCTTCAGCGCCTTTCCAGCCACGGTGGCGTAGCTCAGACGCGCCCGGCCACTCTCGATCGCCAGGGTCACGACGTAGTCGCCCAGCAACCGCTCGACGCGCCCAACCTCTTCAAGACCGCAGACCGGGGTGGCGATCTCCTCCAGGTCAACGACAGGCACGCCGGCGAGTTGAGCGGCCTCGGCCATCGCCTTGTCGATCAGGCTGGCCAAGCGTTCGTCACGCGCGGCCCGCTTGATGCGGCCCAAGGCCGTCACAGCCTTAACCGAGCCGATCTGGCCCATGGCCCAGACGCAGGCGTTCACCGTCGATAGCGAGCGGTACTGGGGCCCGTGATACTCGCCAGCGATCTTGGTCAGCATGCTCAGGGCGACACGCTCGAGCGCATCGACCGTCTCATCGTCGGGATAGGCCGCCAACATCCAGGCTGCGCCCTTGGCGAAGGCGACGTCCGACTCCGCGGGCCGCAAGGGCGGAGGCGGCAGGCCGATCTGATTCAGTTCGGTGCGTCCGTCCACCAGCCAGAACATGTAGTCCTCGTAGTAGGACAGGCGGCTGAGCACAGAGGCCGGGTGCGAGCGGATCGCCGGCGGAACGCGCCGCAGCAGGAACTCGTACTCGCTGGGCGCCCGCCAACCCGCCAACGCCTTGCGTAGGTGCTGCGGCGTACGAAGCCCCCCCAGGGCCTCGATCAGCAGGGTCCGCGCCTGTTCGCGGCCGATATCGCGTATCAGGGCGTCGGCGGACTTCAGCCACTTGGCGCTCGGCCGTGCGCCCTGCGCGCTGCTGGCCGCCTCCCACAGGCGCTCCAGGCTGGAGCCCGGCGCCGGCGCGGCCAGTTCCGGTTCTCCGGCCTTCAACGGATAGTCCGTCCTCCAGGCGCGCCAAGCCGCCGCGCGGGTCTGGAACCAATCGTCGGTGATGAAGCGATAGCGTGCGTCGGTGAAAAAGCGCTGGAATCGCCACTGCACCTCGGTCTCCGGCGGAAGCGGCGCGGGTGGAGGGTACTTGTAGGTCGCGGTCATCACGGTCTCGATCCCTTCCGGAGGATCAAGCGATCGGATTTGCGCCGCGGTGGGCCGCCAGAACTGGATCGGCGGGGTCCCGTCTGGCGTCGAGGCCAGCAGCCGATCGCGCCAGGCTTCGAACTCCCGAACCCAGTCCAGCGATCGAGACATGACCGCGTCGAAGGTCGCCACATCCTCGGCCAGGGTCGGTGGCGAGCCGCCGGCGACCCGAGCCAGATGCGCCCGAGCCGTCTTGTACTGCTCCATCCTCAGCGGTCGAAGCGCGAGCTGGGCTTCGAAGTCCTCAATCAGATCCTGATCGGCCGGATCGTCGAGCACGACACCCGCCTCGGCCATCTGTTCCACCACCCATTCAGGGCTGATGTCGTTGTAGTCGCCGCCGACGAAGATGCCACGCACGGCGCATCGCATGAACAGCCGGGCGCGCTCTGGCGAGGTCCAGGCCAGCTCCTGGAGCGCGTGGATCAGCTGCCGCAGCAGGTTCTCCGGCGCGTTGAAGGGGCCTTCGCCTTCATGGGTCAAGGCGAAGGCTCGCGCTTCGTCCCACCAGGTCTCCAAAAAGTCGTAGAGGGCGGCCTTTTCTTCGGCCGACAGGGCGTCGATTTCCGCCTTCATCAAGGCGAAGCGCGGCAGCTTGAGGCCGGGGCGATAGGCCTGAGTGATCATCGCCTTGACGCGCGCGACGGCGTCCGGCGACTTGGCGCCAAGACCGAACAGGGCCTTGAACATGTGCTCAGCCTCCGCGCAATGGGGTCAGGCGCAGGAACGTCACCTTGGCGCCGGCGGCGAAGGCGATCACCTCGTCCAGGGCCTCGATCTGGCGATTGTCGGCCAGCAAAAGGAAACGTCCCCGCTCGAACGCCTCCAGCGCGCGGGCGACGACCGCGTCCCGGCCGTCGGTCAGGGCCACGCCCAGGACGGATCTCGACTGCTCGTTCGCTCCGGCCCTGTTTTCCCAAGCCAGGATCGCACGTTCAGCGATCAGGTCCGAGGCCCGGATCTCGACACGATCGGCCCACGGCAAGGCGCCGACCGGCGTCGGGGCGTTCAAGTCCTCTTGGTCAAACAAGGCAATGGTCTGCACGCAATTCTCCGACGGCTGTCACGCTCAACCTTAGCTTTGTCGGCGGGTCGCGCAATTCCTCCATGATATGTCGCCTCGACGGCAACGGGGTCGCGCCATCACCGGACATTGGCACCCGTCCAGAAAGGCGACGTCCGCGCGTGATCGACGCGCGGCGTTATGGGGGTGCTCATAACTAGGCGGGGCTTTGACGGCGCTTTCCCCCGGTTGCGTTCACCAAGTATTTCGCCATTCTGGCGCCGTACTGATGGGCGGGGATGCGATGCTCTTGGGCAAGATGCGGCTGCAGCACATTGGCCCGTTTCAAGGCCTGGGGACGGTCGCGCGCAAGCTGCGCATCCCGCTAACTTTGTTCGGAGGCACTGCCTCGCGAGCTGCGATTCGCCTCGTACAACGCCCCCGCGCGCCACTGGATCTCTTCGACCTGGCTCCTTTCAGCTCGGATATCGACTTGGAGTATGACGCGGACCCAGATCGTCAGCCGGAGGTCATGGAGGCGATTCAAGAGTACGTTCCGTTCGCCAGTTGGTTTCGGTGGTCATTGGTCGATAGAGAGCGGGCGGCGAAGGCCGCCGCGCAGCGCGAGGTCAGCACAATCGTGCCACTCCGCCAGATCCGCTACTCGACCGATCGAGCGCCGAACATCAGCGAGGAGGCGCTGATGGACCTCCATACCGGCAACGTGAGCGTCTGGCGCAATCCACTCTTTCAGCCGGGGGGCGGACCGAAACGCGACGTCGAAATCTTCGGCCTAATGATGGCTCTGAACGCAGAAGCAGACTTCAGGGTGGTCGATGCAAATGCGCCCGGCCTCAACGAAGAAGCTGCGTTCGCATGGCTCGCGAGTGACGCCTGGGATGACCTTGCCCGGATCGTAGACGACGAGCAGTTTCGGGGACGGTTCTGGGCGCTGTTTGCGACACGCTGGTCGCTTGCAGGACCTCGCGGACGGGTCTTTGAGACCCTGACGAAGATGGCGGACGACGTAGGGATTTTCGGGCGCCTAGGCTTCGATCCCACCGACCTGGACGCGCCGATCGGCCTCTCAAAGCTCGGCACCCATGGCGAGTTCCGCGCCCCTCAGCTCCGGCCTGGCGTGTTGGTGGGCGATGAGGGTGCCTCGGCCTTCGTCTCTGTGATGAACGACTTGGTCGGCGGGATGGGCCTTTCGCGGCGGATCGGCATCCCCGAGGAGGCGATCGATCCCGCGCTGGAGTTCGTCGCTGTGGCGCCCAGGATCACGATCGCTAAGCTGTCTAAGGACACCGACGACCCGCCAGACGCCTTCGAAAGCGGCATCGATGATGAGTTCATCCAGGTGTCCTGGCCGCACAAAGGGAAAGTCAACAAGAGCGGCTTCACTGCCCAGCTCCTACCGTACAGGCAGCGGAGAAGTAGCGCAGCCTTCTCGTCGGTCCCAGCCGTAGGGGGCGTGCAAGGCGAACGCGCGTGGATCCGCGTCCGGCTCGACGACCTGACAGATCCAGAGGCCGAGGAGTCTTTGACCGAAGCGGCGTTAGTGATTCTGCAGGCGCGACATGGCTGAGCCAGCTCCTTCTTACGGCCTCCACGAGGTGCGGCCCGGGTCTCCCGACTATGCCGTCGTCGTACTGCACGGCATCCGGCAAACGGAGCAGGACCTGCGGCCCTTCGCAGAGGCGCTGGCCAGATCTCTGCCCGGCCCCCGGATCTTCATCTACGGCTACGACCACACGCGGGGACTAGCCCACAACGGCGCCGTTCTGAACAACCTCCTGGGGGCCCAGTTGCCCCAGGGGCGCGTCGACTTGGTGGGCTACAGCATGGGAGGGCTCGTCGCCCGCCTCGCGGCGAGCCAACACGAAGACTCGAACGTCCACACGGTTGTCACCCTGGCGACGCCGAACCGGGGCTCGCTATCGAACACAGAGCTGACCATGCTGGGTCAACTCGGCCGACGGGCCTTGGAGGTCCTCTCGCCGATCCTGCCGCGCAGTGAAGGCGTGAAAGACCTGACCCGGGCCCGTAAGATTATGCGCCAGCGTCGGAAGAGCCTGATGAACGGCAATGACGCCTTCGTCTTGGACGGCGACAAACGGCGGTATGTGAGCATACCCGCGCTTTGGTACAGCGACGACAAGGCCGAATTCGAGTTCGGCCCGTCGGTGAGCATGTCGGGCGTCGTGGCAGGGTTCAAACTGGTCGGCCTGAAGGTCAAGCTGGAAGCGATGAAGAAATCGCACGACGGCATAGTCACCGAGGCCTCAAACAACCTGGTGCTGGATGACGGCAACGATTGGGCGGAGTTTCATCTCGCAAAGCCCGGCGCATCCAACGCCCCAGCGCGTTGCCACGCCGTCCTTGAGGTCTGCGACAGTCACGACCATATGTCGGTGGTGCGTTTTGACGAGAACGACCCTGCGGGCCTTGCGCGCAGCGAGGCAATCGTCAAGCTGATCGCTGCGCTCCTCGACACGTTGGATTGGCGGAACCTGAAGACCAAGCACCCACAGTTCGTTCACGCCCGCCTACACCCCTTCGCAGTTTAGGCACCGCGGAGGCCTCGCGAGCGCCATGAGCTGACCTTGGCACACCTCCAGCAAACGGACATTCAGCCCGCTAGGCGCAGCGGCGAGGTCAACCCATTGCGAGCTTCGCTAAGTCTGGCCGAAGCCGGGTGCGGCACGGTTTGAAGTCTCAGAAGAGGATTTTTATGCTCTCGCCTGCGCTGACTGATTTCGTATCGACCAGAGCCGCCTTCGTGTAGGCCGCCAGCCAACCGGTCGAGTCCCCGGATTTTCACATCAGCAACCGGCGGGGCGGCGAGGCCTGGGTCGAGGCGGTCACCGCAAACCCGCCGGTCGCCTATGACCACGTCAATGCGGCGCCGCTTCATGCCCCCGACGACAAGGAAGAGCTGTTCTTTGGGGCCGCCGCCGAACGGTTCGCCAAGACGATCGGCAGCAAGCTTCAACGGCGGTATGCCGACCTGGAACATGTCACAGGAAAACCATTTGCGATCGCCCTAGCGGATTTCCAGGGCGGGGCGTCGATGGTGTGGAGCCGTTCGAGCCTAGTCGGTTATCTGTATGGCGAAGGTGCCCGCCTGGATCGCCCCCACGCACAACCGATCCCTGAACGGCTCACAGCCGCGACACTGAAAGGCCCGGGTGCCTTTCCTGCGGGTCTGTTTCGAGACGACCGCGCTTCGGAGCTGTCCGCGCTCATCTTCACAAATGCCTGCTCCGTGGCCAAGCTCAACCGCTACATGATCACGCGGGGCGCACCGACACCAGGGGCTCGGGTCGTACGGTTCGGGGAACTCTTCGACCGTAGGCCTGGGGCCTACGAGGGCAAGCCGTTCCGGCTCGATATCACGAGCAAAGAGTATCGGAGCCTTTGGCCGCAGGGTGCCGAACCTCTGGCAGCTGAGCTGGAGGTATTCCACAACCCCTTCGCCCGCCATCCGCTATCGTTCGACCTGATCCCGGAGGCTACCCACTGGTTCGATGACGGGGGCGAGATCATGTGCGTCTCGCATTATGAGACCTCGATCCTCCATTCTCTAACTTTCATAGAGGATGCGTCAAAGCCCATGATGTCCTGGGAGGACTATCTCGAGCGCATTAGCCGAGCCACCGCCTGAGCTTACTCGGCGGCACTTTTACATGTGTGTAGGTCCGCCAAGTAAGAATTGCGGACATTGGCTCACGTTGTAGGATTGAACCGCCAACCCTTTCAAAGCGCCTGACCTCAATGTCATTGACTGGGCTCCGCCTTCCTCCCAACTTGGGTGCCGAGACGCGCCATAATCGGACTCTCGGGTCACTCCGAAAAGCAGACCTTCAGTTTGCATGAACTACCCCCGCCCGCCCTTCCGCCGGCCTGGCCCGATGGCGGAACTCGCGCCAAGAACGGACTCCAGTCTCATGGTGGAAGGCAGACCGAGGGCGCAACGCCGGGCGCCGCAAAATGAGATTGGCGCCGCAATATGAGATTGGACTGAAGCCCATCGATTGACCGGATCGTCCTGGGGCGGCCCCTGGCGTCGCAAGACTTTGTGCGCACCCCAACAAGTCAGGCGCCGCCTCCCATGCGAAAAAAGCGCGGCCGCCAGGCCGTTGCAACCGGAGCCATGGGTTGAACAGGACCATCCGATTCTGGGGCGTCTTCCTTGCGGCCATGACCTGGCACGCGAGCGCCCTCGCCGGCCCCATCGTGGCGACCAAGAGCGGCGCCATCGAGGGTGTGAACAAGGCTGGGGTTTCGGCTTTCCTCGGCGTGCCGTTCGCCGCGCCGCCTGTTCAGGACCTGCGATGGCGCCCGCCCGCGCCCGTCGCCAAATGGACCGGCGCGCGGCCGGCCAAGAGCTTCGGGGCTGACTGCATCCAGGAGCCGATGTCATCGCCGCCGGGGCCTGGCTTCGTCAATCCGACGAACGAGGACTGCCTCTATCTCAATATCTGGCGGCCGCGAGCATCAGGCCACCGATTGCCGGTGATGGTGTGGATTCACGGCGGCGCGTTCATCATGGGCGCCGGGTCTTTTCCCAGTTACGACGGCGCGGCCTTCGCCCGCAAGGGCGTCATCCTGGTGACCCTGAACTACCGGCTGGGCCGTTTCGGCACGTTCGCCCATCCGGCCCTGCGTCGGGAACAAGCCGCCAGGCCGATCGCGGACTTCGGCCTGCTCGACCAGATCGCCGCCCTGGAATGGGTGCGGGACAATATCGCCAGCTTCGGCGGCGACGCCTCGAACGTCACCGTCTTCGGGGAATCGGCCGGCGCCTCCTCGGTGAATTTCCTACTGGCCTCGCCCCTGGCCAAGGGCCTTTTCGCCAAGGCCATCTCGCAATCGGGAGGCTCGAGCGGCGACCTCAAGACCTTCGCCGCCGCCGAAGCGGAGGGCGTGGCCTGGGCGAGGACGACTGGTGTCGCCGACGACGACCTCTACGCCTTGCGCGCCCTGCCGGCCGCCACGGTCTGGGGCGGCCCCGTCAAGACCGTGGCCTCCCCAGTGATCGACGGAACGGTCATCCTCCAATCCACCGACGACGCCTTCCACGCTGGCGCCTTCGCCCAGGTTCCGTATCTCGTCGGCGCCAACAGCCAGGAGGAAAGCCTGCTGCGCTGGCTGCCGGGCCTCGACGAGGCGTTCCTCAAGACCTTGGGCGAACGCGGCGATGCGGCCCTCCGACTCTACGCAGCCGAGGGCCTGGATCGAAAGACCGCCGTGGCCAAGCTGTGGGGCGAAGCGGCGATGGTCGAACCGGCGCGTTTCCGCGCCCGCCAGGCGGCGCGGCGGGGCCTCGCGACCTGGCTCTATCACTATGGCTATGTGCCGGATGCGGCGGCCGGGATCGCGACCGGCGCCGGTCACGAGGCCGAAATCGAGATGGTCTTCAACAATCCAGACCAGAAATGGCCCAAGCCTTGGTCGACCCACGACGCGACGATGGCCCGGACGATCCAGGCCTATTGGATCAACTTCGCACGAACCGGAAATCCCAATGGTCCGGGCCTGCCGACCTGGCCGGCTTACACGCTGAAGGTCGACACCCTGATGACGTTTTCCAAGGCCGGCGCGGTCGCCACCGAGGGCTTCGCCAAGAGCCGCCTCGATCTGCTGGAGGCCGCCTACGCCGCCCGCAAATCCTGGACGCCGGAACCCTAGCTGGCGAACATCCCCTTACGGATGACGGCATGGACGCCCCAGTTGCCGTTCGCCACCTGAGTGACCCCGAAATCGACGCCCACCGACAGCAGCGAGATCGCCTCGTCCTCACTGAGATTGCGCGTGGTCATCAGGAACCGCCGCGCCTTCCTGAACGCGTCGCGCATGGCCAGGTCGAGCGAGGATTTCTTATAGACTTCGCTCTGAGCCGACGGTCCCATTTCCTTCAGATATTCAGGGTGGCTGAAGCCGAAGATCACCCATTCGTCCTTGGTCTCGAGCAGCGGATAATCCAGGTCCCGGAGCGGCTCGCGCGCGGTCTTGGCCGGGTGGAGGATGACCTGGATTACTGCGGTCATTGAGCATTCGATGGCCGTGCCGCACAGTTCGGAGTCGCCCTGCGAGGCATGCGGGTCGCCCAGCGAAAGCAGGCCGCCCGGCACGCCGACGGGCAGGAAGAGGCTGGCGCCGGCCCCCAGACGCCAGTTGTCGATATTGCCGCCGAAGTTGGACGGCGGGACGGAGTCGACGGGATCGGCGTGGTTGGGCGCCATGGCGACCACGCCGAAATGCGGCCGGACAGGCACCTCGATATCGCGCAACACGTCGAAATTCCGCACGACGGTGTCGAAGTCCACCGGCACGCCGGGATAGTCGATCCGATCGTGCGTCACGCCGAAGGGATCGGTCTGCGGCGTCCAGCGATAGTTGTAGACGGCGTGCGCGCAGGTCCGACCGTGCTGATGTTCCACCTCGTAGATGGTCACCACCTCGCGCGGCTTGGGCTCGGTGAGCAGGTCGTTGTAGTGGAATCCCCAATAGGCAGCGGCGTTGCTGCCGAACGTGCGGCCCAGAAAGCGGTTGTTCTGGCTGGGGCGCGGTGTGATCTCAAGGATCTTGACCTCGACCACGTCGCCAGGCTTGGCGCCGGTGATCGCGATCGGTCCGGTGCAGATGTGCACGCCGAACCCTTCCCCCGCCCCGCGTCCGAGCGCCGAGCCGTCCACGGGCCCCGCCCCGCGCCGGTCGACCGCCTTGCCTTCCGCCGTCCAACGAAAGACGCTTTCGGCGCCGGGATCGCCTTCGATCATTCGCTCGTAATCGTCATAGGCGTGATGCGTCAGCGTCTCGACCGTGACGTAATCGCCGGACTCGATCTCGATCACGGGTTTGAGCGCGCGACTGAAATAGCCCCAATGGATGGTTTCGGGCGACGCCCGCAGCAGGTGGTGGCGAACGCCGCTTCCGATGGGCCGTGGCGGGATGGTTTCTTCGACCGGAATGGCGTCCGGGGCCTCGGCGTCCTCGTCCTCGATCGGCGTCAGACTCGGCAAGTCGCGCTTGGGCTTCCTGATTGAGGCCGGCAAGCCGCGAAGCAACACTCGCCCGTTTTCGTCATTGGCCGGCGGTGCCTTGCGATACTGGCGCGGACTGACGCCGTACTGCTCGCGGAAAGCCCGACTGAAGGACGCGGAGTCGTTGAACCCCCACTGAAAGAGAATCTCGGAGATCGATTTCTGCGCGTGCAGCGGGCTTCCCAGGTCAAGGCGACAACGCTCCAGTCGCCGCGCTTTCAGGAAGTGGCCAAAGCTCTCGTCGATGGAGGCGAACAGCTTCTGCAGATAGCGCGACGATATGCCGTGCTCCTTGGCGACCTGCTGCAGATTCAGGTCAGGATCGCTGAGGCGCATCTCGATGGTCTGGAACACGCGGTCCAGCAGCGAGGCCCGTCCGCCGGCGGAGCCGCCCCTGTCCTTGTCGGGCGCGGCGTCCAGCAGCAGGGCGGCGATGAATTCCGGCAAGGCGGCCTCGACGGGCCGCATCTGGTCGGCGCCGACGTCATCCAGGGTCTCCGCCACCGAGAGCAGCAAACCCGAAAGCATGCTCCCCAGGCCGGACGCGCCGTCCAGGCCGGCTATCGCGGCCGGAGCCGGCGTCCGGGATTTCAGCGCCGGCAAGGACTGCGGAACACGGGTGATCAAGAGCCGGCTGTCGCCGTGCAGGTCCAGACGCGCCCCGACCAGATCGCTCCCGCACACCATGCCGCCCTCGGCGATCGCCTGCACGGTCTGTCCACTGGTCACGGTCAGCTCGCCGTCGAGCAGCAGGACGAGCCAGATGCAGGGCGTGCTCTGACTGAAGTCAACGGCCAGCGACTGTCGCGTGCCGGCGATGCGGATGAACTGCATGTCCAGCGCCGTGCGGAAGGTGACCAGCTCGCCGTAGATCTCGGCCTGATTGTCTAGCAGCTCGATCGACAGTCGCTGTAGCGCGAAGCGCCAGGCTTCCTGGCGCTGTTCTTTCGGATAGGCGTTGGTCGTCAACCGCACGGCGCATGATCTCGAAGCAGATTTCCCGCCTGTGACGGGACTGACCGCCGGCCGGACTTGGATCGAAGTGTCCCTCTCAAATCCGGGCGCCGCGACGACAGGACAATCGCAAAGTCGGATGGCGGCGCATTTGCCGACGATTGGTGCGCGCGGGTCTGCGAGGGGCCCCTTTCGAGGCAGATGTTCCGTCTGGCTTGAGCCTCGACGCCCTGTGGTCTTGCACGATCGCGCATCGCTACGGGGACCGAGCGTCCGCCGTGGGATCCAAGGTAGGCCCGCCGTCCGATCCGCGGGTCCGCGACGGCGGCAAGGGCCTGCCAAGCGGCGCACGGGCAAGAAATGGGACGCCGGAGGTCAAGATGGATCGCCATTCGGGCTCCAGTCTGGCCGGGCTGGAGCTCGTCCGTCGGCGCGGGGCCAAACGGGTTCAGCCTAGTCCACAGGGGGCATGCTGATGCGTTTCCAATATTCCGGAATGGCGACCACCAGGGTCGCGTTGCTGCTGTCGGCCTCGATGGCCGCGCTCGCGGCCCTGGCGACACCCGCCTTCGCGGCGGATCCGGTCGTCGACGACCAACAGGCCAGCCAGTTGGAAGAAGTGGTGGTGACGGCCGAACGGCGGCCCGTCGACCTGCAGAAGAGCGCCCTGTCGGTGTCGGCGGTGACGGCCGAGACCCTGACCCAGGGCAATATCACCGACATCACCGGACTGAACGGCCTGGTCCCCGGCCTGGTCGTCGCCCGCAGCGGCGGCGGCGAACGCGTGATCTCGATCCGCGGCATTGGCTCGGAAACCCCCGAAAACACCAACACCCAGCCCGGCGTCTCCTACCACGTCGACGGCGTCTACATCTTCAACTCGATCGCCGCCAACGCCGCCTTCATCGACGTGGCCCAGGTCGAGGTGCTGCGCGGTCCGCAGGGCACCATGTTCGGCCAGGGCTCGACCGGCGGCACCATCAACGTGGTCAGCAACAAGCCCGTGCTGGGCGAGTATGCTGGGACTGTCAACCTGGGCGGCGGCGACCACGGGCTGTTCAAGGGCGACGCGGCGCTGAGCATTCCCTTGGGCGACAAGTTCGCGATCCGCGGCGCGGTCCAGCGCTACGAGCATGACGGCTACGCCAAGGCGACCGGGGTTGCGGGGCAGCCGGACTATCCGCTGGACGAGGCCGACGAGACCGGCTGGAAGCTGTCGGGCCTCTGGGCGCCCACCGACGATCTCTCGGTGACCCTCAGCACGATCCAGTACAAGAGCGACACCAACGGCCCGGCTCAGAAGAACATCCTGGATCCCAACCCCAATCCCCGCGAACTGACCCAGGACTATCCAGGCCACTCGCTCGTGGACACCAAGCTGTACTCGGCGGTCGTCAAGTACAACCTGCCCTGGGCGACCCTGACCTCGATCAGCAGCTACCAGAAGCTGCTCAGCAAGCAGGCCTGGGACGCCGACGCCCTGACGGCCGACCTGTTCTACGCGCAAACCTACAGCCCGCTGACTTTCGGCGGCTATCGCTATGACCACGTTCCTCTGTGGCGCAGCCGGGGCAAGTCCTACACCCAGGAATTCAACCTCACCTCCAAGACCGAGGGGCCGTTCCAGTGGATCGCCGGCGCCGTCTATCTGAAGTCGACCAACTCGCAGTACATCGTCGAGTACAACGCCGACGACGACAACCTGGTCACCCCGCCGCTGCCCGAGGACACCCCCTGGGACGATCCCCGCGTGGCGGCCCTCTCCTACGCCGAATTGTCGGCGATCACGCGCAAGTCCTGGGCGGCCTATTTCCAGGGAACCTACCAGATCACCGACAAGCTCAGCCTCACCGCGGGCCTGCGCTACAACGACGACAAGTACAGCGGCGAAGCCGCCAGCAACGGTTCCGCCACGTCCGGCGCCTATCTCCAGCCCGCGCCGACCGAAGGCCTGGGCACCGAGGAAACCACCGGAAAGCTGGCCCTGAACTACCAGTACACGCCGGCCAACATGCTCTATGCCAGCTATACGCGCGGCTATAAGCCGGGCGGGATCAACAGCTCGGCCGCGTCCGGCAATTCCTATTCGATCAAGCCGACCTTCAAACCCGAAATCGTCGACTCCCTGGAGATCGGTTCGAAGAACCGCTTCATGGGCAATACGCTGCAGCTGAACCTCTCGGCCTTCGTCTACGACTACAAGGACATGCAGTTCCTGGAGGAGGACCCGATCCTCTATGGCGAAGGGGCCAGCAACGCCCCCAGCGCCCGGATCTACGGCCTCGAGGCCGAAACCTCGTGGCTGGCCTCCAGGCATTGGCGCATTGAGGGCTCGGTCTCGCTGCTGAAGGGCGAGTTCGACAAGGACTATTACGCGCTGGACCAGGCCAAGGCCCAGGCGGCGCAGGACGCCGCCGGCTATCCGGGCTATCTGTTCTGGACCAACTTCTTCCCCGCCGTCCTGGCGCGCGACGCCGCCCGCCAGAACATCAACGGCAACGACGTGCCCAAGCTGCCCGACGTGCAGGGCTCGCTGAGCGCGACCTACACCAACCAGGTGGGCCCGGGGTTCCTCACGGCCAAGGCCGAGTACACCTATCGCGGCCAATACCAGTACCGGCTGTTCAACGAAGGCGCGATCGACACCGTGCCCTCCTACGACGTCGTCAATCTGTTCTTCAAATACGAGCCGGACGACAGCAAGTTCAGCCTGTCGCTGTCGGTGACCAACCTGTTCGACGCCGACGGCCTGAACTCCCGGTTCAGCGACCCCTACGGCAGCGCCCAGGTGACCGACACCTACATCCCGCCACGGCAGTGGATCGCCTCGGTCGGCTACAAGTTCTGATTGGCTGACCGAGCGGGGGGCGGCTCTTACCGGTCGCCCCCTGCCCGGTCGCGTTGGGGTCGCCGCCATGACCGAAACCGCGCCTCCGCCGCGCCAAGCCGTCGATACGCTGATCTCGGGCGCCTTGATGGTCACCCTGGACGCCCAACGCCGAGTGATCGGCGACGGAGCCGTCGCCATCCGCGGCGACCGTATCGTCGCCGTCGGCAAGCGCGAGACGGTCGCGCCCCAGGTGGAGGCCCGCCAGACGGTGGACGGGCGCGGCTTCGTCGTCACGCCCGGCTTGATCAACACCCACGTCCACGTGACCGGCGACCCGCTCATCCGCGGCTTCATTCCCGAGGACCTCGATTTCATGGAGGTGGTGTTCGGCTGGGCGACCCGGCTGCACCAGGCCCAGACGCCGGACGACCAACGCCTGGCCGCCCAGCTGGCGGCGGTGGAGATGTTGCGCAGCGGGACGACCTGTTTCTTGGAGGCGGGCACCATCCTGGCTCTCGACGAGGTCGCCGACAGCCTGAGCCAGGTCGGCATCCGCGGCCTGATCTCGGAATGGGTGATGGACCGCGCCTTCGATCCGGCCGACGACCAGACCATCCTGACCGACCGGGCGCTGCGCACCCTGGAGGACGAGATCGCGCGCCACCCGCTGCGTGACGACAGCCTGATCGCCGCCTGGCCCAGCCTGGTCGGCCATCAGACCAACACCGACACCGCCTGGCGCTTCGCCAAGCAGTTGGCCGACCGGCATGGCCTGGGCGTGTCGGCCCATATGAGTCCCTCGACCCTGGACGCCGAATGGTTCCTGGCCAACACCGGACGCCGCCCGGTCGAGCACCTGGCCGAACTGGGCGTGCTGGGGCCCAATGTCAGCCTGACCCACGCGGCGCACCTCAATGCGCGAGAAGTCGCGCTGCTGGCGGCGAACCGCGCCAATGTCGCGCACTGTCCGATGGCCGCGCTCAAGGGCGGCTATGGCGTGACGGCCATCGGCCTGTTTCCCGAGATGGCGGCCAGCGGGGTCAACCTGACCCTGGGCACGGACGCCGGAGTCAGCGGCGACCTGATGCGCTGCATGAGCCTGGCGACCGGCCTGTTTCGCGACACGCGCCAGGACAATCGGCTGTTTCCGCCCGCCTCGATCCTGGAGATGGCCACCGTCAACGCCGCCCGCACCTTGCAAATGAGCGACCGGATCGGTTCGCTGGAGGTGGGCAAGAAGGCCGACCTGGTCATGCACGACACCGACCGGCCCGAATGGCGACCGCTGCTCAACGTCGTCGCCCAACTGGTGTGGTCGGCCGACGGGCGCGGCGTGCACAGCGTCTGGGTCGACGGCCGCAGGGTGGTCGAGGACTATCGCATCACCACCGTGGACGAGCGCCGCCTCTATGCCGAGGCCCAGGCCGCCTCCAGGGCCCTGATCGCCCGCACCGGTCTCCCGGACCGACAGGTCTGGCCGGTGCTCTGACGACCGTTCGAAGCCGCGAACGGCTTCACCGATCGTCAAGTCTTGAGGCGCGACGCGTCAAGCCTGCGCGTCGGGACGAGCGCACCCTGGGAACGCCGGAAAAGCCGCGCCTTATCGCGTCCGCCCCCTCCCATGCCGTCAGGCGGCCAAGCGGAGGCGTCGGACCGGACGCGCTTGCGGCGATGACAGGGAGTCTAGGCATGTCGCGCAGCATCTTGATCATGATCGTGGTGTCGCTGGGGTTCTTCTTCGTGACGGCGACCACGTTCACGTCCCTGGGCTACGTGCTCTACACCATGGTGGCTGATCTGGGCTGGTCGCAGGCCGCCGCCGGCATGAGCTTCTCGTTCCTGGGCCTGGCTTGCGGACTAAGCAGTCCCCTGGCTCCGATGATGATGAAATGGATCGGCACGCGCCTGACGATGTTCTTCGGCGGCGTCGTGCTGGGCGCGGGCTTCCTGCTGGCGGCCACGGTGCACGGCATTCCGGTGTTCTTCGTCGCCACGACCTTCATGGGCGTCGGCTTTTCGCTCATCGCCCCCTCCCCGGCGGTCTATCTGCTGGCCACCTGGTTTCCGAAGACCTCGTCGCGAATGATCGGCTTCTATTTCATGGCTGGCGCTTTTGGCGGCGTTGTCGGCCCCCTGGTGGTCGGCGCCATCGTCTCGACCACCGGCAGTTGGCGGGCGCACTGGATGGCGATGTCGGTCGCCGCCTTCGTGGTCGGCCTCATCAGCCTGGTAACGATCAAGGACGCTGTCCCCGTCACCGCCGTTTCGGATGTGAAGAACGCGGGCATGGCCGAGAAGACCGGCGCCGCCGAGGCGGCCCTCTGGACCGTGCGCCAGGCCCTCATGAGCCGATCCTTCCTCCTGCTGGCCCTGGCGATGATGATCGTCCAGACCGTCGTCACCACCATGCACTCCTCGCTCGTCGCCCATGTCGCCAGCCTCGGCCACGGCCCGACGCCCGGCGCCCTGGCCATGAGCCTGCTGGCCTTGACGGGCACCTTGACCAAGGGCGTGACCGGCGCCTTGAGCGAGAAGGTCAACCCGAAGCTGCTCCTGGTCTGGGGCTTGGCCTTGCAGGGCGCGGCCATGGTCCTGCTCTCGGTTGGCGGCGTTCCGGGCTGGGCCTATGTCGCGGCCCTGGCGTTTGGCGTCGGCTGGGGCCTGTCCTGGCTCAGCGCCCACGTGCTGCTGCTGCGCTATTTCGGCGGGGCCATCGCCGGCGACATGGTCGCGATGGCCACGATGGCCACGACCTTCGCCGTCGTCGGTCCGCTGGTGGCCGGCTGGAGCGCCGACAACACCGGCAGCTTCGTTCCGGTGTTCCTGATCTTGGCGGGCCTGCTGGCTCTGACGGTCGTGGTCACCGCCTTCTTCCTGCGGCCGCCGACGCCCCGCGCCGCCACTCCGCCGACGAATAACGCCAAGCGCCGGCCGGTCGGCGCGCCGTCGCTGAGCGCCGCCGAATGACGGCGCCCTGCGCGGCTCCGCCCCTGATCTAGAGGCCCACCTTGGTCTGACGACGCACCTGGCGCGGAGAAGCGCCGAAGCGCTTGCTGAAGGCGCGGCTGAACTGGGTCGCCCCCTTGAACCCCCAGCGGTTGTAGATGTCGGAGATCGAGCATTCGGCGTGCTGGGGGCTCGCCAGGTCCTGGCGGCAGCGCTCAAGCCGTCGCGCGCGCAAATAGCCGCTGAAGGTCTCGCCGTTCGCCCCGAACAGTTTTTGAACATAGCGCGGCGTGACCCCTTCGCTGTCGGCCAGTCGGCGCAGCGAAAGACCATGATCGGGCATCTGACTTTCAATCGCCTGACGCAGCTGTCGCAGATGAGCGCGGCTCTCCAGGCCGTCACCTTCGCGCTCGAGGGTCCAGAGCGTGAAAAACTCGATCAACGCCCGTTCAACGGGCCGCAATTGCGGGACAGTCAGATCGCGCAGGACATTGCCGGTCGCCCGCAACAGGCCCGAAAGGATGCGCACACTGGCGCCCGCCGCGGCGAGGTGACTGACGCGCGCGCCGGATGTTCCGTCCTCTTGGAGATCGGTGACGACCTGCGGCGCCCGAACAAACAACAATCGGCAAGCCGCTTCCAGCTTGATCGCGACGGCTTGATCGCCCGTTCCGTAGGCAATGTCACCCGGCGACATGACGTCGCCCCTCTGCTCGGCGACCAGACTTGCCCGGCCGCTCAACAAGGTGGCTATCCACATGGCGTGCGGCTCCCGGCCGCCCCCATCGCAGACGAATTGGTTCGCCGCGTCGATAAGGACAAATTCGACACCCAGCGGCGAGGTCAGGCACAGGACGGAAGCGCCCAGGGGTTCGACGCCGGGGGGGCCGCTCACCGAGAAGCCCAGTCGCGCCATCGTGTCACGCCATTGGCGCGCGGTCTTCTGGCCATCGACGCTGAACGACCACGCCGTCATGGACGCCGCGCCACGGTTCGAGGCCTCTCCCGGGCCCGGGTCAGCAGGCCGGGCCTTGAGCCGCCTGGGCCGTTGGACGGATGCCATCTTCCACCGCGCTCCCGATGATCTGATCCACGCTAGGAGCAGCGGTCACCGGCTTCTTGCCCAGGCACGTCCAATAAGTTGTCGCGTCCAGAGCCGGCGGGGGCAGGGCCGCGCCATAAGCTGACGTTGGCAGCCCTCCAGGAACACGACGTTCAGTGGAGGCGCGCTGTGTACTCAGCCTTTGTCAAAGCTGATGCCCCTCATCGAGCTGGGCGCCGCACCCAGAGCCGGTCTAGTAGTCGCCTTGCCAGAAGCGATCGAAAGGAAAGGGATGCCGACTCGTTCATCCTCCGGACGACGAGATTTGCTCGAGCTGTTGGCGAACGACATTGATGGTCTCGATCAACTCGACCAGGCTAGGTGCCTCTCCTGAGGGCCGGCGGTCTGAAGCTGTTGCGGGCGATCCAGTCGCACGGACCGGTGCGATGAAGCGATAGCCTCTACCGACGACGGTCGCGATAAACCGCGGCAAGCAAGGATCGTCCTCCAGGGCTCGCCGCAGGCCGGCCACATTCACCTTGAGGTTGGTTTCCTCGACATAGGTGTTCGGCCAAACCCGTGAGATGAGCGAGCGCTTGTCCACCAGTTCGCCCGGTTTCTCGACCAGAGCCGTGAGGATGTCGAGTGCGCGTCCCCCGATTCTCACCGGTGCCTCGCGCTTTAGCAGTAACTGCTGTTCCGGCCTCAGGAGGAAGCAGCCGAACGCAAAGCAGCGTTGGCCCGGCGCCGCTTGGTCAATATCGGATCCGTGCTCTGGTGAACGAGTCGCCCCAAGAAGAGGTTCGGAAGCGGCGGCAGTCGGCATTTCGACATTCCTCCAGGCTTGGCGCATAGCCTTACCAGTCGGCATCTGGCCCATCACTGGAGTGGGTTCGACAGTGTCGCCCTATCCGACGACGGCAGCATAAGCTTCAGCTCCGACCTCGGTCCATGGCCCCAAACCGGGGAAGTCAGGATACCCGTTTCAGTGACAACACATGTCTAGAGCATGAGGTCAGCGACCGGACGGAAATCGCTTCCGGTCGATCAAACCGTTGACGGAACGGCTACAGTTCGATGATCCCTCGCTTGGCGGCGACCGTCACCGCGTGCGTCCGGTCCGCGACCCCGAGCTTGGCGAAGATGCGCTTGAGATGCGCCTTCACCGTGTCCTCCGAGATGCCTAGCCTCCGGGCGATCTGCTTGTTCGGATTGCCGGCGGCCACCAGCGACAGAATCTCGATTTCGCGCTCGGTCGGGGCCTCGCCGATCGCGTGCACCGCGATCTGTGTTGCGACCTCCGGAGGGATATGGCGTCCGCCGCCATGCACTGCGCGGATCGCGTCGATGAGATCGGTTCGCATCGCGCTCTTGAGCAGATAGCCGTTGGCGCCCGCCTTAAGCGCTCGCAACGCTTTCGCGTCGCCGAAGTAGGTTGTGAGCACCAGGATACGCACCTGCGGGTGTTTTCTGCTGATCGTCTGGATCGCCTCGACCCCGTCGATGCCGGGCATTTGGAGATCCATCAGCACGACGTCTGGATTGGCCGCATCGATAGCGGCGATCGCCGCGGCGCCATCGCCAGCCTCCGCGGCCACGACCATATCGGGCTGCCGCTTGATCGACCCCACGACCCCGTCGCGCAGCATCGGGTGGTCGTCCACGATCATCACGCGGATCGGATTGGCGGTTACTGAGTCATCCATCGCTACGTTCCATTGCGAACCAACGCCGCCAGGCTAGCCAGATCGGGCGCGATCTGTCGGCGTAGGCGATGTCGGCCCCAATCACCACTTCGACTTGCGTGCCACGAGCGGGGCCGGGGGTGATCGCCAGTTGTCCGCCAATCTTCGCCGCCCGCTCGCGCATGCCGACAAGGCCAAAGTGACCAGGGACGCCGCCCTGCGCGACGATCGCCGGCGCGATGCCGATGCCGTCATCGATTATCCGTAGACTCAATACCCTGGCGCCGAAGATGATCGCGATCGTAACGCTACGCGCCTGCGCGTGGCGTGCAATGTTGAACAACGCCTCGTCGGTGATCCGCAGCAACTCGTCGGCGACCGCCGGATAGATGTCGCGCCGTGAGCCCTCGACCACCACACGTGTTTCGACCTTCTCGGGCCGCAGCAGCCGTTCGGCAGTACGCCCGACGAGGTCGGACAGGCTGCGCGTGTCGCTCCATTGGCGCAGCGCGTGGACGCGATCGCGTCCCTCGATAACGATCGCGTCCGCGCTGTCGAGCGCGTCGATCATCTCGCGATGCGCGGGCGGTATGGTGGCGATGTCCTGGGCGATGTTGCTGAATCGCATGATCAGCCCCTGCACGCTTTGCAGCAGTGTGTCGTGCAACTCGCGCGCAATGCGCTCGCGCTCGTCCAGCCGCTCGTTCATCCGCGCCCGGATGTGATTGGCGACGGCGCGTAGCCGCAGCGAATAGGCGAGCCACAGCAACGTCAGCGCCAACGCCGCGCAAAGCAGGTAGAACGGCCAGCTCTGGAAGAAGGTCGGCGGAATTCCGAACTCCAGTGTCGCACCGGTGTTATTCCAGACGCCGTCCCGGTTCGCGGCACGCACCTGGAACCGGTATTTTCCCGGGCCAAGGTTGGTGTAGGACGCCGACCGGCGATTGCCCGGGTCGATCCAGTCCTCGTCGACACCCTCGAGCCGATAGCGAAACTGTACCTGCTTCGATGCGATCATGGTCATCGCGGAGAATGTGATATCGAGCGACCGGGTACCGGCCGGGAGCGTGAGATTCGTCGGGTCGAGCTGAACATTTCCTCCACTGGCGAGCGAGCGTATCACCACGGGCGGCGGCCGGGTATTGCGGGTGATCCGGCCGGGATCGATGAACGATGGGCCGTTGTTGTTCAGCAGCCAGATCTTGCCATCGCTGGCGACCGCGCCCTGTTCGCCCGGGTAGGGACTGCCCTGCGGCGCGCTCGTGCCGTCCTCCGGCGCGTAGATGTCGCGCCTGAGGGGCGCGCTCGGGTCGTCGAAGGCGCGATCGAGGTCGGCCGTGTCGACCCTGGAAAGTATTCGTCCTTTCCTCAGCCAGGTATCGCCGCGAGGGGTTTGCAGCACCATCCGGAGTTGCGCGATCCACGGGAACCGTCGCCAATCAAGCCGCGAAACGCGGGTTCCACGTATGCGCAGCAAGGCGTCGCTCCCGCCGACAAAGATGTCGCGGGGCCCGGCTTGGATCTTTGTAATGGTCCCTGGCTTGAAGGGGGCGAGGTTTATCGTCGTCGCTCTCACCCCGTTCAATCGGACGAGTTCGCTTCCGGTCACATAGGCAACCTCCCCCCATGGAAGAAACAGCAAATTCGCGCTGCGGGGCGTGGGCAGCGTGCGCTCCGGCGAATGCCAACCGCTGGCGTCGTGCCACATCACTTGCCGATCGGCGGTGATGATCCACAATCGGCCGGAACTATCCTCGCCGCAGGCTCCCGACAGAGGCTTGCCCGGCGGGGGCGAAAATGATTGGCGAGTACCGTTGATGAAGCGGGAATAGCCGGACAATTCGACGGTCCAGACACCGCCGCTTCGACCGGCGCAAATGCCGCCGACGCCAGCGGGGGTGACTCGGCGCGCTGGACCGGGCGAGATCTGGAAAACTCCGAAGCTGTTGGAGAGATAAACTTCCTGTCCGTTTCGCTTGACGCTGTAGCCGTCGTCGGGATTGCCCGCCAAAGCCGGCTCTCTGAAGACGGAGGCGGCGCGGAACTGGTCCAGCCCCGCATTGCTTCCCACCCAGACGGTGTTTTCGCGATCGACGAACACGCTGAAGGTGTCGTCCGCCGTCAAGCCTTCGGCCGCCGAAAAGCGTCGCATCTCGTCGTCGGCGGTACGTGGCAGGCGGCCGGCGTCGGGGGTGTAGTATACCCCGTTGCTGGTGCTGGCCTGCCACAGTCCGCCGCTGCGATCGAACGCCACCGGCGTCGAACTGACGCCCGGCGCGGCCGCGAGGACGATCGGGCGCTCGATCTTTTTTCCGTCCACGCCGACGACGAGCCGGACCCCCAACTCGTCCGTGAGCCAGAGTCGCCCCAGCCGATCACCGGCGCATGCCCCAATCGTGCCCATGGGATGGGGACTGGTTCGAAAGCGCGAAGTTCCGGGTGGGAGATAGGCCAGCAAACCGACCCCGGCGGGTCTCATCACCGCCGCCCAGCGCGTTCCGTCAGCCGTAGAGCAAAAGGATCCGACGAAGCCATCCGGCAGGCCGAAATTGTCCGGCGACGATGCCCAGCGCCGGTTGTCCCATCGAAACACCCGCCTCTCGTTATAGCCGCCGTCCCAAGTGGCCAGGATCGCGCCATCCGTGGTCTGCGTCATCGACGTGATCATCGCCGGAGGCTCCGGCATGGACATGTCGCGCAACTCGCCGTTCCGGAAAACGCCGACACCGCCATTCTGGGCGAACCCGACCCACAATTCGCCTGACCGGGTGACGAGCAGCGACAACACACCGGAACGCTCCATCGGCGATCCGACCGGCGGCGCAATGCGCTCAAATGTTATCCCGTCGAACCGATACAGTCCGTCGGCGGCTCCCAACCAGAGCCAGCCATCGGCGGTCTGCGCGATCGCTCCGATGCCGGTCGGCGCACCGTCGTCTGCAGTCCACCGGCTATGTGTGAACTGCCCGAAGCCGAGCCGGGCATATTGAGCAGCGGCGGACGACGCTGAGAATGTTGCAGAAAGAAACAGCAGCGCGATCGAGATGCACTTACCTAGAGATAAATTTCGCACCGATCTATTCATTTGAGATTTTCATGACCGTTGCCTCGGTCGAATGGAGCGCATCGCAAGAAGCGTCAAGCTTAGTCGCCATGACTAGCCTCCCGCTTCACGCACGTCGACAGCCATCCCTCGCCTAATGTCGTCGCGATACCGGAATTAACCCCGCTTCACCGAGATGAACGACTGCACGCCGCGTCGGGGCGCCCTGTGCGCGGAGCGACCATGACAGCGAATACTGTGTCAGCTACCGTTGCGCTTCACCGCGATGCGACGCCACAAGGCCAGCCATATCGGCCGCGGCCTGTCGGCATAGGCGATCTCGGCCGCGACCTTCACTTCTACTTGCGTGCCGCCGGCCGCGACCGTGGTGATGGTCAGTTGTCCACTGATCTTCCCCGCCCGCTCGCGCATGCCGACCAGGCCGAAGTGACCCGCGACACCGCCCTGGGCGACAATCTCCGGCGCAATGCCGGTTCCATCGTCGATGATGCGCAAGACAAGTGCTTCCGCGCCATAAGCAATGGTGATCGAGACTTTGCGCGCGTGCGCGTGACGGGAGACGTTGAACAACGCCTCGTCCGTGATACGCAGCAGTTCATCGGCAATAGCGGGGTAGATCTCCCGTTGCAGCCCCTCGACGCCTACTCGAACCTCGATCTTGTCAGGCAGCAGGAGCCGCTCGGCAGTGCGGGTGACGACCTCGAACAGGCTCCGCGCTGCGCTCCATCGGCGCAACTCGTGAATACGGTCGCGCCCTTCCACCACGACGGCGTCCGCGCTGTCCAGCGCGTCCAGCATATCGCGGTGCGCCGGCTGAATCGTAATCATATCCTGGGCGATGTTGCTGAATCGCATGATCAACCCCTGCACGCTCTGCAGCAGGGTATCGTGCAGCTCGCGCGCGATGCGTTCGCGCTCGTCCAGCCGCTCGTTCATCCGCGCCCGGATGCGCTCGGCGACGGCGCGTAGCCGCAGCGAATAGCCGACCCACAGCAGCGCCAGCGCCAGCGCCGCACAGAGGAGGTAGAACGGCCAGCTCTGGAAGAAGGTCGGCGGGATTTCGAACTCCAGTGTCGAACCGGTGTTGTTCCAGACGCCGTCATCGTTCGCCGCCATAAGGCGGAACCTGTAGCTGCCCGGCTTAAGCCCTGTGTAAAAGGCTTCGCGGCGGAGACCCGGGTCGACCCAACCCTCGTCGACGCCTTCCAACTGGTAGCGGAACCGCACGCGCGAAGGCACGGAAAGGCTTGGCGCAGTATACTCGATCTGGAGATTGGACGTGCCCTTCGGCAGCTGGATCGGCGTAGCGGCCATATAGGTGCGGCCGCCGGAAACTAAGGACTTGATGATCACTGGCGGTGGGAGCGAATTGAAGGAAAGCCGCTTGGGGTCGATCCAGGCGATGCCAAGCCTCGTCACGAACCAGAGACGCCCGTCGGAGGCCTCCATCGCCGTTTGCGACCGGGAGTCCTGCTGCGCCACGCCGGGCATCCCGTCGTCGCGATCGAACACCCGCGCCTTCACCGAGCGACCGGCATGCGCGAATGCATCGCCCAAGTCGGCGCTCTCGATCTTGACCACGCCGGCCACAGTGTTGAGCCACAGATCGCCTTCGGAGGTTTCGACGATCCCGGCCGTCCGGCTCAAAAACGGGTGCAAGTCCGACCTGAGGGTGACGAAGCGCCGGCCATCGAACCGCGCCAACCCGAAGTCCCCGCCCGCGTAAACATGCCGTCCCCGGACGGCCATCACCACGACGGTTCCCAGCGCAAGATCGTTGCGCGCGGAAAACACCCGGCGTGTCGGTCCATCGACCATCTCGATGCGGACGCCTTCCGCGATCCATACGCGCCCGGCTCCGTCTCGGAGCATCTGCATCGGCAGGATGCCTGGGGTCGCGAGGCGTGGCTCGGGCGTCCATCCACGCCCCTTCCGGCAAAAGGCGCCTTCCACGGACGAGACGCAGATTCGACCCGCGGCTTCCTCGACGAGAGCAAATGGCCTGCTTCTCGCCCACGGCAGCGGTACGTCCTGAACCGTGGCGCCGGACAGAATGCCCAGCGTACGGTCCGTGCCGATCCAGGTGCGTGACAGCGCATCCGTGTGCAGTATCAATGGCCGCCGCGGAAGTCGGACCACCTTCCGGGCGACATGCTCCGGGTCCGCTCTATAGAGAGCGTCGTTTGACGTCACATACATCGAGCCCGCAGGACCCGGCGCGATCCGGAAACCATTCCGCGAATCCGTAGGCAGGCCGGTCGCCACCACCACGCTCGTCTCGCGAAACTGGTCGAGACCAAGATTCGTCCCTACCCAGACGTTGCCTTCACGATCCTCCAGGATAGGGTTGGCGAGGTTGGACGTAAGGCCGCGCTCCACGCCGAACCGCTCTCTCGCGCCATCGGCGACGGGCGCGCCGCCTCCCAAACCGACGCCGCCGAGACGAAAGACGCCGCCACTCCCGTAGGTTCCCCAGAGACTGCCGTGTCGGTCGAACAGGATGCTCTCCGCTCGCGGATTGGCCGTCATCGGCGGCACGACCCATGTCGGCGTGGCTTGGGCAGGCGACGCCGCGATGCGCTGAAGACCCGGGCGTGCGCCGGTGGTTAGCCATATCGCTCCATCCGGCGATTGCTTCAGCTTTGGTCTGTCCGAAGCCGAGGCGGCGACGCGCGAAAAGCGATCGGCGCCTGGACGCAGCACCTCGAGTTGGCCGCCGGCCGCTATCCAGACCGATCCGTCGGCCGCGCCAAGTACGCTGGTCGCCGCGCCTGCGGCTACCCCGCGCGAACGATCGAAAATCTCCCATCCCCCCTGGCGGAAGCGCGCGACTCCGCCTCTGCCATCCCCGCCTAGGGCCGCCCAGATCCCGCCTGCGCGGTCCTCAGCCAGCTCCAGCACGGGGACTGGCGGGAGACCTAAGTCGAACGTGGTCAGGTGGCCGGCGCGAAGTCTCGCCAAGGCGCCTGATGCAAACCCAATCCAAAGGTCACCAGAGCGGGTGGCAAGCAGTGAATTGACGTTGAGCGTGGGAAGGCTCTCGCCCTCGACTGGTCGGAACTTCTCGAAACTCGCTCCGTCAAACCGGTAGAGTCCGCCTCCCGTGCCCAGCCAGAGGTAACCGTCGTCCGACTGGGCGAGGGCCCAGACCTCCGGCGGAGCTCCGTCTCTCGAAGTCCAGGCGGTGTGCCGAAGTTGCTGAAGACTCCGCTGCGCATCCGCCGCGCACGTGTCGCACAGGCTCGGCAGGAGCAGGGCAAGAATCCCCAGCAAAAGGAATTTCCCAGCGGACGACATGCCCCATCTTTTCATCCAAAGTGGACGAAGTGTCACGGTGGAGCATGGGGGCATGAGTCTCACGGAATACATGTTCCGCCTGCCGCTCTGTTACGCATCGGCAGTCTGCCACATGTCGCTAAGCTATTCGGTCCGACTGGAGCTTCCGTCGGCATCGCTTTAGGCGGTGTGGACAAAATCCACACGCCATGGTTGCCGTTCAAGCGCCCACTGGGGTCGGCAGGGAGCAAGGCGCAATGCCGGCGGTGGAGTGGACCTCCGTCAAGGCCGAGCAACGCTGCCAGGGCCGCCGCTTCGATGGGGGCCCGGGCCGACGAATTTTCGAGGAGGGTTCGGACTTCGTCACGACGACGAAGTCCGAACCCTCCTCGGTTTAGGCCCCCAAGCCTTCACCACAGGCGATGACCGGGGAGAGATGTCGTCAGGACTTGATGAACGCCAGCAGGTCGGGGTTGAGAACATCCGCATGCGTGGTCAACATGCCGTGGGGGTAGCCGGGATAGGTCTTCAGCGACCCGTTCTTGAGCACGTCGACCGCACGCGGCACGGAGCTGGCGAACGGGACGACTTGGTCAGCCTCGCCATGCATGATCAGCACCGGCACGGTGATCTTCTTGAGGTCGTCGGTATAGTCTTCGAGCCAGGAGGCGACCGTCTCGTAGTGCGCCAGGGCGCCGCCGGCCATACCTTGGCGCCACCAGTTGGCGATGATGGGCTCCGACGGCTTGGCCCCATCGAGGTTGTAGCCGTAGAACGGGTTCTCGGGGACGAAGCGGTAGAACTCCGCACGGTTGGCCAGCATGCCCGCGCGAATGGTCTCGAACCACTCCGGCGGCTGACCGGACGGATTTTCCGCGCTCTTGTACATGTTCGGCGTCAAGGAGGCGACCAGCACCGCCTTGGCGACACGCTCCTGGTGGCGAGCCACATAGCGAGCCACCTCACCGCCGCCCGTCGAGTGTCCGATATGGATCGCATCGCGCAGGTCGAGGTGTTCGGTCAGGGCCGCCAGGTCGGCGACCCAGGTGTCCATGTCGTTGCCGGTGCTAGGCTGGTCGGACCGGCCGTGGCCGCGCCGGTCGTGGGCGATCACACGATACCCGTGCTGGAGGAAGAACATCATCTGGGCGTCCCAGTCGTCCGCGCTCAGCGGCCAACCGTGGCTGAAGACGATCGGCTGACCCGAGCCCCAGTCCTTGTAGAAGATGTTGACGCCGTCGGGAGTGGTGATGGTGGACATTGTTCGGTTCCTTTCGATAATCTTCCTGCCCATCGTCTCGGATCTCCGTCTCTCCGCCTCAGGCAACCACGACCGCCTGGAGGCTCAAGGCCCGGCGGTCGGCCAGCGCGCCGACATTGGCGCGATAGTGCTGAAAATGCGGAGAGGCCCGATGCGCCGCGGCCGCGTCCTTGTCGACATAGAGTTCGTCGAGCACGAAGACGCCCGGCTGGGACGGATCGGTCCAGAGGTCGTAGCGCAGATTGCCCGGTTCCGACCGGCTGGAGCCGATCAACCCTTCGAGCAGGCTGCGCAGTTCGGTTTCCTTGCCCGGATGAGCCGTCAGGATGCCCACGGTCTTCACATTGCCGGTCATCTCAATTCTCGCGCTGCGTTGCGATGCGCCTTCTCCGCGGATTGCCACCCTAGGTCGGCGCGTCGCTTCGGCGAGTTAAACGCGGTAAAACTCGGTCAAGCTCGACCGGCCTCAGCGCTCATGGTGTCGCAGGACACGACAAGCCTGAGCTCGAAGGTGGTCCCGGTGTCGCGCGGCAGCATCAGGAAATCGATGCCCGCGCCACGCGCGAGTTCTTCGACGATGGCGGCTCCCGTCCGACGCTCGCGGCGCACGGCGCCGATCCCGACGCCATTGTCGCTGATCCTGCATAGGATGGCCCCGCCGCTCCTCGTCAGCTCGATCAGGACCTGGCCGCCTGGGTCCTCAAACGCATGGCGCGCTGCATTGGTGAGCAGCTCGGAGACGATCGCGAGCAACGCCCAGCCACGCTCGGCGTCGAGCACGACCTCGCAGGTCTGCAGCCGAATGAACGCGCCCTGTTCCGCGAAGCGCGCCTCGGCCTGGTAGTGGCAAAGCTCGCAAAGGCGATTGCCGAGATCGATCGAGGCTTCGCGCGGCGGCTGCAGGATCCGCTGGATCGACGCCAGGGCGTGCAACTGCGTTGCCGCCTGCGCCAACCGGTCTTGCACCGCCGAAGGCGTCGGCATTCTCGAGGCCACACGTATCTCCGCGCAGGCAGTGGCGAAATCGTTGGCGGTGCGATGGATATACTCCGCGAGCAGGAGCGCGGCCGCGGACGGGCCGGTCAGGCGCGCTTTCGCATTCTCGTCTGGTGCTCTTGCGACGGACACCGATGGCCTCCCGGGTAGATCGGCGGCATCGTTGCCGTGGATTCAAGGCCCAATCGTATCGCCAGTCGGCGGGCCCGGAGAGTTAAGCGGGGTCAATTCCGGGCAAAGTCTCATCCCCGGCCGAATGGTCCTGGGCGCCGTCAACCCCGTCGGTTTCTGGAACCAGGTTTTCGCTTAACCCAAACTAACCGCAATTCACGACCGAGACCTGAGGCGCGAGCGTATCAGAGGTGCGGCTGCTGCTTCGGCACATCACCGCAACGGAAGGACGCCATGAGCAAGGGAAAGGTCGTCGTCCTTGGTTCGAATGCGACGCGCATCGAGACCAGGGGCGGATATTGGGGCGCTACCGGCCAGTATCTCAACGAAACCGTCGTCCCGGCGATGGCGCTGATCGACGCCGGCTATGAAGTCGTGATGGCGACCCCCGACGGGACGCCGCCGACGATCGACAAGGCCTCGGACGCGCCCGCCCATTTCGGCGGTGATGTCGCGGCCTATCAGCGTGCCAAGGATTTCTACGCCAACGATCCCTCGATGAAGGGCCGCACGCTGGCTTCGATCCTGGAGGAAGGCGTGGCCGGCTATGCCGGCGTGTTCATCCCGGGCGGCCAAGCGCCGATCATCGATCTTATGCAAGACCAGCAGGTCGGTGAGATTCTGCGCCACTTCCACACCTATCAGAAGCCCACGGCGATGCTGTGCCACGGCCCGATCTCCGCGGTCGCGGCGATGCCCTATGCCCGTGAATTCCGCGCCGCGCTGATCGCCGGCGATCCGGAAAAGGCGAAGGAATGGGCCCGCGACTGGCAATATGCCGGCTATCGGATGACCGTCTTCCAGAAGAGCGAGGAGACGGTGATCGAGGATACGATCCTGCACGCCAAGATTTATTTCGACATGCCATTCGCGCTCGGCCTGGCCGACGCGGTTGTGGATACCGGGCCGGACTTCGAGCCCTATGTCGTTGAGGATCGCGAGCTGATCACCGGACAGAATCCGCGGTCCGATCATCCGATCGCCAGGGCGCTGATCGCGGCGCTGGATCGTCAGCTCGCCGGGGCCGCCCCCCAGCTCGCCACCGCGTGAACCCCAAGCAAGGAGCAAGATCCATGAAACGCGTCATTATCGGAGCATTGATGGCTATGACCAGCCTTTCCCCCGCCGCCGCGCACGCCGCGCCCAACAAGCCCGTCTCGATCGTCCTCGTGCATGGCGCCTTTGTCGACGCCTCGGGCTGGAAGTCGGTCTACGATATTCTGACCAAGGACGGCTATGAGGTGCTTGTCGTTCAGAACCCGACCGTCACGCTCGACGGCGATGTCGCCGCGACCCGTCAGGTGATCGCCAAGGCGACCAAGCCCGTCCTGCTGGTCGGCCACAGCTATGGCGGTGCCGTCATCACCGAAGCCGGCGCCGATCCCAAGGTGAAGAGCCTCGCCTATATTTCGGCGCTCGCGCCCGACGTCGGGGAATCCGTGTACGAACTGGCGACCCGGCCAGTGCCGGGCGAGTCCGGTCCGCCGCTGCTGCCGCCGGCCGACGGGTTCATCATCGTCGATCCAGTCAAGTTCCCGAGCGCCTTCGCCCAGGATGTCGATATCTCGGTCACCGGCTTTATGGCGGTGGCTCAGGTTCCTTGGGGCGTGAGCGCCGTGGAGACCAAGCTCTCCACTGCGGCGTGGAGGGACAAACCGGTCCGCTGGATGTTGACGACGCAGGACCACATGGTCTCGCCGACCACCCAGCGGTTTATGGCGACCCGCGCCAAGGCCAAGCTGACCGAAATCCACAGCAGCCACGCCGTGATGCTCTCCCACCCCAAGGAAGTCGCCACCTTCATCGAGGCTGCGGCCGCCGACGCCAAATAACCACGACGTCCCAGGCGGCGGCGCATGTGCGCCTACCGCCTGGAAACGCCGGGAGCAAACGAGGGCGGATGAATACCTCCCCCTGGCGCTCATGCTGCTGAGCCCGGTTTATGCGGTCAGGCCAGCGCCCAACGAACGCTCGTGCCGCGACCGACCACGCCCCCTGGTCGGATTATCGGTAGAGGGAAGAAGTTAGATGGCCAAGATTTCACGCACGCCAAACGCATTGACACGCCGCCAGGCAATCACCGTGGGTGGTGGCGCGCTGTTCGCCTCGGCGCTACTCGCCGCAAGGGGCGCGGCCAGCGCCGCTGCCGAGCGCTCTACGCGAAGCGCGAGCCTGACCCAGGTGCGGAATGCGACCTTGCGCATCGACTATGGCGGGGTCCGATTCCTTGTTGACCCCTTGCTGGCGGACAAGGAGGCCTACCCCGGCTTCGAGGGAACGGCGAACAGCCAGCGGCGCAACCCCCTAGTGCCATTGCCCATTCCGCTGGCCTCGATCGTAGATGTGGATGCAGTGATCGTGACGCACCTGCACCCCGACCACTGGGACGACGCGGCGAAGGCCAAGCTGAACAAGTCGCTTCCGATCTTCGCTCAGAATGCCGAGGACGCTGTCCAGCTCCGATCGACCGGGTTCTCAGACGTGCGATTGCTGACAGAGAACACTGAGTTTCAGGGCGTGCGCCTAAGCCGTACCGGCGGGCAGCATGGCACCGACGCGACGCTGAAGGCGCTACCGCAGATCCTCGGCCCCGTCAGCGGCTTCGTCATGCGCCATCCCGCCCACAAGACCGTGTACGTCGCCGGCGACACGATCTGGAATGCCGAAGTCGAGCGCGCCATTACCCGCTACTCCCCGGACGTGATCGTACTGAACGCCGGCATGGCGACGGTGATCGGACTCGATCCAATCATCATGGGGCCTGCCGACGTTCTCGCCGTGCACCGCGCCGCGCCGAACGCCATGCTGATCGCCAGCCACATGGAAGCCGTCAATCACTGCATCCTCAGCCGAGCCGACCTGCGCGCCTTCTCGAAACGGGAGGGATACGAACAGTGCCTGCTCATCCCCGCGGATGGGGAAACGGTGGCGATCTGAACGGGCGCCACGACATGCAGCGAGTACATGGAGCACGCCAGCCCCGCGAGGATTGACCGATCTTTACCCGGCTTTACGCGCGCCCCGCGCTCCCCTGCCTAGGATCATTCGCAAATACTTTCTCTCTGAGAAAAGCGAATGACCCAGCTTCAAATCGGCGACGGTCGAGGCTCGGACGCCTTAAGCCTCCCCGCCGCGTTCATTGGACACAAAGCGCCTGACTCTGGCTATTTGCGGTGGGAGGGTCCGGTCGTTGGCTGCAACGCATGGTGACACCTTGGCCATCGTGCAGTTGGACACCAAGCCCAAGCGCACGCGCGTACCGATTCACAAGCCCTACCAGAACACCGCCGCCGTCGGCGGCCTGGGCAAGCGCGCCGCCACCTCGACCCTCTACGACATCGAGCCTTTTGGGTCCCGCGAGCTTGGCTGGTACGGCTGGATCGGAAAATCCAACTTCGCAGGCGAACTGACGGACGACACCGTCGCCGGCGTGCGCTTTCGTGTTCGCAACATCCAGGTCGGTGATCAGCGGATCATTGAAGACATGACCGAGGACCTGACCCATTCTCGCACGGAGCGCCGACTCCAGCGCTGGGCGATGGGCGAGATCTTCATCACCAGCACCCAGGTGGTGCCCAACGCCCGCCGCGACGGGTTCGAAGACAGCCCCGCCTGGCGCGAGATCCGACGCGACATTCGCGACAAGGTCGCCACCCGAGTCATCAAGTTGATCCGCGACGCCTCCACCAGCCGCTCGACGCTCAAGGGCGTGGTTGAAGAGGCGGGTACCGACTTTTCGTCAACAGCCTTCGATCGCGCTACGGCCGTCGAACGGAGCGCCTCGCCTACTACAAGACCAGCCAACCCATCAGCCATCGGCATTCCCCCGAGCGGCGAATGGCTTCCGCCGCGCGGAAGAAGTGTGTCTCGCGCAGCGACTCGCGTCTAGACAAAGACGCGCTAAGTCGCGGAAGCCTCGCAACTTTAGCCGTGCTTGGGCAGGCATGAACCGGCATTGGGAACGTGCGCAAAGAAGCCGATTCACAAAATCGGCGCTACGAAACTTTACGGCCGCCCGGTACCCGGGCGGAGGGTCGGGCTCTAGGCATGCACTCATCCACTCATCGCACCTACCCAAAGCAGACTTTCCCAACGTCGCCTAAGAGTCAGCTCCGACCTTTCGCCTTAAACACACGCATGGCGGCCCGGAAGGGACTCGAACCCCTGACCTTCGCTTTAGGAAAGCGCTGCTCTATCCTGCTGAGCTACCGGGCCGCTTTGCGCGCACGCCAGGGTGCATAGCGCAAGTTTTCCGGCGTGCGAACCCCGGACGAAAGAGCGTCGCCATGGGCGTTGGCCTTGGCGAGGGCGGGCCCTGTCCGGAAGGCCCACTGGATCGCGACCGATTGTCGCGGTCGCTGGCCGGCCGCTCAGACCCGTGCGCCTTGAAGTTGTTGAGGATCTTGCCGTCGGCAGCGGCGCCGGGCGCGGCCGGAGCCTCGGCCATAGCCGCGTGCGACGAGCATTAAGCATATGCTCCACCTTGCCGCGACCCTCGCCGGTGCTAGGGTCGCGGGGGGACAAGGGCATGCGGGACAACCAAGAGTGCTAAACGTCGCGAACGCCGAGCGTTCGGAACAGGCGGACCACGCCGCCCTGATCACGCTGGTCGAGACGATCGAGGCGCTGTCGGCTACGCGCACGATCGAGGAGGTGGCCGCGGTCGTCCGCTCGGCCGCCCGGCGGATGTCCGGCGCCGACGGGGTCTGCTTCGTCCTGCGCGACGGCGACCAGTGCTGGTACCTGGACGAGGACGCCATCGGCCCGATGTGGAAGGGCCAGCGCTTCCCGATGACCGCCTGCATCTCCGGCTGGGCCATGCTGCACGGCCAGACGGTGGTGATCCCCGACATCTACGCCGACGACCGCATCCCGCACGACGCCTACCGCCCGACCTTCGTCAAGAGCCTGGTGATGACGCCGGTGCGTCCCAAGGACCCGATCGCCGCGATCGGGGCCTATTGGGCGCTGGGCCAGACCCCGTCGCCGGACACGGTGATCCGGCTGGAGACCATGGCCCGGGCCACGGCGGCGGCGATCGAGAACGCCAGGCTCTACGCCTCCCTGAACGAAGCCCTGGAGCGGCGCACCTTCCTGCTGCGCGAGCTGGACCACCGGGTGAAGAACACCCTGGCCTCGGTGCAGTCGATCGCCCGCCAGACCCTGCGCGCCGCCGCCTCGCCCGCCGATTTCGCCGACTCGTTCGAGTCGCGGCTGATGGGCCTGTCGCGGGCCCACGAGCTGCTGACCCGCCAGGCCTGGGGCCGCACCGACCTGCGCGACGTGCTGGAGACCGCGCTGCAGCCGTTCGGCGGCCTGGCCGACCCGCGCTTCACCGCCCGCGGTCCCGCCATCGCCCTGACCGCCGAGACGGCGGTGGCCCTGCACATGACCCTGCACGAGCTGATGGTCAACGCCGCCAAGCACGGGGCGCTGACCTCGGCCAGCGGCCAGGTCACCGTGGTCTGGCGGGTCGAAGAGGCGGGCGGAAACGGCGACGGGGGCTCGGTCCCCAGCCTGGTCTTCGAATGGGTCGAGCGCGGCGGGCCGCCGGTCTTCGTGCCCAAGCGCCAGGGCTTCGGCACCAAGCTGCTGGAGCGCGGCGTCGCCCGCGACCTGGGCGGCGAGGCCAAGCTGACCTACCAGCCCAAGGGCCTCAGCTACGCCCTGCGCGCGCCGCTGTCGGACCGGATCGCGGCGGTGGCGGCGCCCAGGGTGGTGGCATGACCGCGCCTCGCATCATGATCGTCGAGGACGAGGCCCTGGTGGCCCTGATGGTCGAGGACCTGCTGACCGACATCGGCTGCCGGATCTCCGGCTCGTTCGGCGCGGTCGACGAGGCCCTGGACTATCTGGAGGACGCGGCCACGCCGCCGCCGGCCCTGGACGGCGCGGTGCTGGACGTCAATGTCGGCGGGACCATGGTCTTTCCGGTCGCCGAACGGCTGCGGGCCGCCGGCATCCCCTTCGTGTTCGCCACCGGCTACGGCGCCCTGCCCCGCAAGGGTTTCGAGGACGTCCTGGTGCTGAACAAGCCGATCGATCCGGTGCTGCTGGAGGGCGCGGTCAAGGGGTTCGGCCAGGCGGCGTGAGCCTCAGTAGGCCTTGCCGTCGTTCTTGCGCACCGGCAGCTGGTCCCAGGCGAAGTCCACGAAGAGGCGGGCGTTGACGCTGATGCGCGGGTCGTCGAAGTCCGGCGCGCCGCTGTCGAAGCTGGGGAACTCCGAATAGGTCGGGCAGCCGCAGACGGCGCAGTGGTGGTGCTGGCCCAGATAGTGGCCCCACTGGTAGGTCGAGACCCGGTCGCGGGCCGTGGTCAGCCTGAACTGGGCCGGCCGGTAGTAGGCGTACAGCGCGCCGCGCCGCGAGCAGAACGAGCAGTTGCAGTCGGTCAGTTCGGTCGGCGCCTGAGTCACCTCGAACTGGGTGGCGCCGCAGTGGCAGCGGGCCTTGAGCGGCAGGTCGGTCATGACGGATCTCCATCCTTGGATCAAGGCCGACATGATGGCGCGGCTCTGCTGACAGCCTGCTGTCAACAAGCAACCTCGGATCGTCGTCCGAGGTCGCCCGGCGTCTCCAGTGTGCGAGCGCCGATGCTTTCAGCCGCCCTTCGCATATTTCCAGAACCGGCCCTTGCCTTCGGCGATCCAGGCGAGCGCTTCGTTGATCCGCTTGTCGCGCGTGGCTTCGGTCTTCGCCTCGGCGATCCAGACATTGTATTCTTTCTGGAACGACGCCGACTTGCTCTCGAACATGGCCTTGACGGATGGGGAAGCTGCAAGGCGCTCGACGAAAGCAGGGGGCGCAACGACAATCTTGGGCGCGGCGGATGTCTTGCGAGGCGCGACCTTCGCGCCTTGCTCGTTGAGCAGCATGGCCTCGCGGATCCAAGCGGTCAGCTCGGCGTCGACGGGGAGATCCGCGAGACTTCTCAGTTTCCCCATGAAGCGTTTGGACGCCGGCAGGTCGATGCTCGCCTTGAGCCGTGGGTCGCTCATCAGCGCGCTTTTCCAGAAGGAAAAGGCGCAATGCGACCTATAGGCGGCGAAAATGCACATCATCTCGCCTCGGTAGTCGAAATGGGGAATTCCCCATTTCAGGGTTTCGACAACCTCCGGGCAGGTCGCGCGGATGAGACCGCGCAGATGCGCCAGGATCGGCTTGGCGAACGCTTCGACGCCTTCGGCGTAGGCGTCGACCTCGGGTTCTGAACTCGGCAAGCTGACTTGGCCTCTCGATCGTGGTCTGTGGCGGGTTCGAGGATCAAGCGCGCGCCGCTCTCTTCCTCGAAGCTCGGCGCGCCGATCCAGGCGCCCAGGTTGGCATCGGCGCTTCGGTCCAAATCGATGGACCGCTCCGCCTCGGCGCACTTGCCGCTATTGCGTGGCGGAGGGGTCCATCCAAAGAAGCTCCCAAACGTTCCCGTCGGGGTCTTCGATGTGGCGGTTGAACATGAAACCGAGGTCCTGAGCTGGATTCGGATCGGCGCGACCGCCCGCGGCCACACCCTTTTCGATCATGGCGTCCACCTCGTCCCTGCTGTCGGCGGTGAGCGCAATGAGCATCTGACTTTCGCGCCTAGGGTCTCCGATCGGCCGCGCGGTGAACCGTCGATAGTGTTCGTGCGTCAGCAGCATGACGCCGATCGAGTCGGAGAACATCACCGAACTGGCGTCATCGTTCGAGAACTGCGGATTCAACACGCCCCCGATAGCGAGATAGAAGCGCGTCGCCGTCGGCAGATCGCGCACTGGCAGATTCACGAAAATCATCCTAGCCATTATCCGATATCGCTCCCCAGCTACAGTACTAGCCGGTCTAGTACTGTAGCTGGGCATATCACGCGCGGAACGGAACCGTCTAGTACCGAATTGGGAATGATATGAAAGTTGATGTCGAGACCCGATCGGCGCGCAAGGAGCGTGACATCATTCACGCGGCCACCGTGGCGTTCGTCCGCCAGGGCTATGACGGAACGAGCATGGAGGAGATCGCCACTACGGCCGGCGTGTCCAAACAGACGGTCTACAAACATTTCGTCGACAAGGAGACGCTCTTTGGCGAGGTCATCCGCGCGTCGGCCGCGCAGGCCACCGACGCCTTCGACGCGGTCGCCGCGTTACTCACCGAGACGGAATTCAAGACGGGCGGCCTGCGCAAGGTCGCCCGACGCTTCATGACGACGCTGATGGATGAGGATCGGTTGAAGCTCCGACGCCTGATCATCGCCAATGCCGATCGAATGCCTCAGCTCGGACGCGACTGGTACGAAAAAGGCTTCGAGCGCATGCTGACCTCGATGGCGACCTGCTTCCAGCAGCTGACCGACCGACGGCTTCTTCGGACGCCGGACCCCTATTTGGCCGCCAGCCACTTCTTTGGAATGTTGCTCTGGATCCCCATGAACGAGGCGATGTTCACGGGGAACAAGACTCCGCGTTCCCAGGCTGAACTGGAACGCCACGCGGACGCGACGGTCGAAACGTTCCTCGTCGCATATGGCGAACCGGCGAAGCCCTCCGCGTAGTCGCCCGCCATTCGTGACGGCTTTCGTTCATGTCGTGACGCGGTCCTGCTGACAGCTTGCCGTCAACAAGCGACCTCGAGCCGCCGCCCAAGGTCGCCTTGCCTCACGCCGCCCGGGACTGGATGGGATCCCTGTCCGGTTCGGCCGGACAGAGGAACCGGCCCGCCAGATCGCCGTTGCGAAGCCGCAGCTCCAGCAGGCAGGTCCGCCCCGCCCGGTTGAAGCGCTGGGCCAGCCATCGCGCGGCCGCCTCGGCCCGGGCGCCGCTCTTGAAGATCATCGGGTTTTCGAACTCCGGGCAGCGCACGGCCCAGGCGTCGCCCTCGGGGGCGACGGAAATCACGGTCGGCACGACCTTGTCTCCAAATCCAAACTGAAAAAACGGGCGGCCGGCCCACGGCAGGCCGGCCACAGATCCGGCCTAGGACGCGCTCGCGGCGTCCAGACGCCGCAGCGCGGCCAGCACCTCGCTCACCGGCACCGGGGCGCTGGTGCCCAGCAGCCAGCGGTGGGTGGGCCGGTCCTCGACGGCGCTGGCGTCCGAGGCCCAGGCCGCCAGGATCTCGCGCTTGGCGCGCGGGTCGAGATCGTCGTCCTTGACCACCTCCAGCGGGTGCAGGAAGCCGACGGCGGGGCGGCAGGGCCAGGGCGCGGCGCGCTTGGCCGGTTCGGAAGCGGCGAGCATGGTCACCTCCCGCCTCAGGCCGCCTTGCGGGGCTTGTCGGGCCCGGCCAGCCGCTGCTGGCGGGCCTGGCCGATCTCGATGCGCCGAGGCTTCAGCGCCTCGGGGATTTCGCGCTCCAGCTCGATCGTCAGCAGGCCGTCGGCATGGCTCGCCGAGCGGACCACCACGTGGTCGGCCAGCTCGAAGCGCCGCTCGAACCCGCGCATGGCCACGCCCCGGTGCAGGAAGTTGCGCTCGCCCTCCTCGGCCTTCGCCTTCTTGCCGGACACCACCAGTAGGTTCGGCTGGGCGGTCACCTCCAGCTCCGCCGACGAAAAGCCCGCGGCCGCGATCGTCACGCGATAGCTGTCCTGGCCCGTCTTCTCGACGTCGAACGGCGGATAGCTGGCGTCGGCGTTGCTGCGCAGCGCCGCCTCGGCGAGGTCGGCCATGCGGTCAACGCCGATCATCGAGCGATAAAGGGGAGAAAAGTCGAAAGCGGTGCTCATTTCCATCTCCTCGCAAGCAAGTTGGACATGAGGGACGCCCGAAGCGCTCGGCGCCCCAGAGCCGAACCCCTGAGGCGTTCGGCACGAGGCAAATTTAATACAACCCAAGCACCGGTCAAGCAGCGGCGTCCGGATTTTTCGTCTCCAATTTAATCGACCCGCATCGCGCGGCTGGATGCCGTATCCATTCAATGATCGTAGAGATAACTGGCAGTACATAATGACGCCAGATCAACGCTCCCTCTGGGTACGACGTCCATACGATCCATCCTGGAGCCGAAAACCTCGTCCTTCGACAAGCTCAGGATGAGGTTTTCTCACCGCCGCGCTTGAATGGTCCTCATCCTGAGCTTGTCGAAGGACGAGGACCACGCAGGACCCTCAAGTTCCGCCCCTAGGGTGAGACCTGATGCCGCCTGATCGTTGTCATCCCGGCCGCAGCGAAGCGGAGAGCCGGGATCCAGGGCCACCACGCTGCGCCGACCCCGGATCCCGGACAGCCTCTGCGAGGCTGCCGGGATGACAACCCGAGCACCGCCCCCTACGGCGCGACCACCGTCGTTGCCTGACCGGCGTAGCGCACCGTCCGGGCCGGCGGCGCCGACGCCAGACCGGCGCCGGTCTGGTCGCCGACCCAGACGATGTTGAAGACCCGCTCGCGCGGCATGCCGGGATAGCCGCCCTTCCGCGCGCCGATCGTCAGGGTCTTGCGGGCCTCGTTCCAGCGCAGGTCGATGGTCGCCCGCCGCCCCTGGCGGTAGCCCTGGCCGTCGCCCTCGTCGTCATAGAGGGTGAAGGCGCCGTCGGCCCCGCGATAGACGCGGATCTCCAGCGGCGCATTGGCCCCCGCCTCCGCATGCGAAACCACCGGCCCCAGCGGCAGGATCGCCCCCGCCCGCACGTGGATCGGCAGGACGTCCAGCGGCGCCGCGGCCGTCACCGTCGCCCCGCCGGCGTAGCGGCGGCCGGTCCAGAAGTCGTACCAGGGCGCCTGGCCGGGCAGGTAGACCGCCCGCGTCTGCGCCTTGGGCTGGGTCACCGGACTGATCAGCAGGTCGGGCCCGAACAGGTACTGGTCGGAGATCCCATGGGCCCGCGGGTCGGCGGCGAAGTCCATCTCCAGCGGCCGCATCATGGTGTAGCCCTGGTCGGTGACCCGCCAGGACGTGGCGTAGATGTAGGGCAGCAGGCGGTAGCGCAGCTCGACATAGCGCCGCAGGATCTGCTGGGCCGGCTCGTCGAACCGCCAGATCTCCTTGGCCGCCCCCGTGCCGTGCACCCGGAACATCGGGGTGAAGGCGCCGAACTGGAACCAGCGCACGAACAGGTCGCGATAGTCGGCGTCGGCCGGGTCGCCGCCGAAGAAGCCGCCGATGTCGGTGTTCCAGTAGGGGATGCCGCTGGCCACGAAGTTCAGCCCGGCCGGGATCTGCTTGCGGAACACCTCCCAGTCGCCGTGGATGTCGCCCGACCAGGTGACGGCCGCGTTGCGCTGCTGGCCCAGCCAGGCCGAGCGGGTCAGGATGAACGGCCGCTTGCCGGGCGCGTCCTTCAGCTGGCCGTCATAGACCCCCGTCGTGTGCATCAGCGGATAGGCGTTGTAGACCTCCGCCCCGGGGCCGGCCGCCGTGGTCAGGGCGCGCATCTCGCCCCAGGCGCCGCCCAGCTCCGCCTCGCTGGCGTCCAGCCAGTAGCCGTCGAAGCCGATCGGCGTCATCGATTTGGAGATCTGCGACCAGTAGAGATCCCGACCCTTCTTGCCGTAGGGGTCGTACCAGCGGCCGGAGCCTTCCGGATAGACGTTGCGGTAGGTCGGCGGATACAGCACGCCGGCCGCGTCCAGCGCCTTGGTGTTGTCCAGGCCCGCGTCCAGCCGCGGCCAGACCGAGATGATGGCGTGCACGTCCATCGCCTTCAGGTCGGCCAGCATCTTCTTGGGGTCGGGATAGCGGGTGGGATCGAACTGGTGCGAGCCCCACTGGCCCGGCGCCCAGTACTGCCAGTCCTGGATCACCGCATCGATCGGGATGTTCATCTCGCGGTAGCGGCGGGCGATCCCGACCAGTTCGTCCTGCGTGCTGTAGCGCTCGCGCGACTGCCAGAACCCCCAGGTCCAGCGGGCCATCATCGGCGCCGCGCCGGTCAGGCGGCGATAGCCGGCGACCACCGCGTCGGGCTTGGGGCCGGCGATGAAATAGTAGTCGATGTCGCGCCCGGCCTCCGACTGGAACGCCAGCTGGCCGGACGCCTTGGGCGCGCCGACCGCGACGGTCGTCACCGAGGCGTTGTCCCACAGGACGCCGTAGCCCTTGGTCGACCACAGCATCGGCACGGCGACGTCGGTGTTCTTCTGCTGCAGCAGCACGCTGTGGCCGGTGCGGTCCAGAGCGCCGTCCGCATGCTGGCCAAGGCCGAGGAATTCCTGCGGACCGGCGATCTCGAACGCCTGGCGGATCGAGAACAGGCCGGGCGCGCCGGCGGCCGGCGCCAGGCCGTCGTTCCCCGCCTCCAGCAGCTCGCGCGTGTAGGGCTTTCCGGCCGCGTCGCTGAACGACACCGCGCCGCTGTCGCGGGCGATGGTCACCTTGAGCGCGGCGGTGGTGATCTCGACGCCGGCGGCGGTGTTGGCGACGCTGAACCGCTGGGCCGGCCGCGGCAGGACCACCGCCAGGCTGGTCCGGTTCGGCGCCGCGCCACGGTAGCGGCGGACCCGGACGATGTTGTCGCCCCAGACCTGAACATTGACCGCGCCCTGGGCCGTGCGGACGGTGAGGCCGTCCGCGCCCTGCTGGACCATCGAGGCCGGCGGCTGGGCCCGGGCGTGCGCCGTCTCGGCCATCGGCCCGACGGCCAGGGCCAGGCCCGCGAGCAGGAGCCGCCAAGGCCGCTTGGCCCGGCCCTGGAACTTTGCGTCGATCATCGAAATCCTTCCTGCGCTTTCCTCGCCGGCGCGGATTCTATGTCCGCGGTCGGCCTCGTTCATGTCAGAGTAATTGACAATGGTAACGGTATCAATCGGCTCGCGAGCCGTCGCGCGTCCTTCGGCTCTCCAGCGCGATTCCAGGCGCCAAAACGCAAAACGCCCCCGGATCGAAATCCGGGGGCGTTCTGTTTAACTCTGACTATTGGCCTTTAGGCCGCGTTCTTGACCAGCGACTTGGTCAGGATGCCGATGGCGGCTTCGCGGTCGATGCGCTCGATGGCGGCGACTTCGCGGGCCATGCGGTCCAGGGCCGATTCATAGAGCTGGCGCTCGGAATAGGACTGTTCCGGCTGGTTCTCGGCGCGGTGCAGGTCGCGGACCACCTCGGCGATCGAGATCAGGTCGCCCGAGTTGATCTTGGCTTCGTATTCCTGGGCGCGGCGCGACCACATGGTGCGCTTCACGCGGGCGCGGCCCTTCAGGGTGGTCAGGGCCTGGCTGACGACATTGCCCTCGGCCAGCGGGCGCAGGCCCGCGGTCTTGGCCTTCTTGGTCGGCACGCGCAGGGTCATCTTCTCGTGGTCGAAGGTGATGATGTAGACCTCGAGCGACATTCCGGCCACTTCCTGGGTCTCGACGCCCTGGATGCTGCCCACGCCGTGCGCGGGATAAACGACGTGATCGCCGACCGAAAATTCCAGACCGCTCTTGCTCATTCGTTCGTCCTCAATAAGTTCGGGCCAAGCCCAAAACACCACGTCTCGAAACCATCCAAAGGGCGTCCCAAACGGCGACAAGGACCCATCCGCGAAATGCTTGCGGGGCCAGGACCGGTCAGGATTTGGAATAGTGCTTAAGTCACCCTTCGCCTTCGATCGGGCGCGCCGGTTTCCCGGCTGACATCGTCCACATGACGGCAGGCGCGAGCAATCGCGACCGTTACGTCGGAAGCGACAATATCATAAAATTCAGCTTGATGAAAGGCTTGCGACCTGTTTAGCCGCCCGATCCGAACGGATCAGGAGCCCTTGCCGGGCTTTTCGCTGAAATATTTCTCGAATTTACCGGTTTCCCGTTCGAACTGCTCGCGGTCGGCGGGGGGCGTGCCCTTGACCGTGATGTTCGGCCAGATCTTGGCGTATTCGGAATTGATCCGCAGCCACTTGCCGTCCGGCTCGTCCTCGGTGTCGGGCTTGATCGCGTCGATCGGGCATTCCGGCTCGCAGACGCCGCAGTCGATGCATTCGTCCGGATTGATGGCCAGGAAGTTCTCGCCCTCGTAGAAGCAGTCGACCGGGCACACCTCGACGCAGTCCATGAACTTACATTTGATGCAGGCGTCGGTAACGATGTAGGTCATCGAAGGCTCGGTGTATTCCGGGACTAGCGCGAGAGAGGCCGCGTTTTCGAAGCCAAGGGGCCGCTTGTCAATGCGGCTTGGCTGCGCGGAGGCCCAGGATTTCTCACACCGCCCCCGCCATCGACGCCCGGCGCCACCTTAAATAGGCGCGGATCCTTGGATACCGACGTTACGTTACCCTTTGTTATCGAAGCTCGGTCACAACCAAGCCGAGGAAAACAAACAAGAAGTCGACAACCCGACCCATGACGAGAGTCGCCGTGCGCACCCATGTCTCGACCACGCCTCCTGAGGCCAAGGCCGCGGGCGTCCAGATGGACGCCTTCGAGACGTTCGTGCGTCACGCCCCGTTCGCGGCGGCTTTGGTCGATGCGGGCTTTCGCCTGACGGCTGTCAGCCCCGACTGGGCCGACCACGGCCTCTCGCCGGGCCTGGTGATCGGCGACGACTTCCGCCGCGCCCTGGCCAGCCCCGAGGATGTCGACAGCCTGGAGCGCTGCGTGGCGTTCGGCGAGCCGTTCTCGCGCTACCGCTCCATCGCCCTCGACGGCGCCGAGCCGCGGATCTGGCGCACGGAGTTCGCCGCCACCCTCACGGAGACCGGCCGCACCCTGGCGGTGATCGTCACCGCCCGCGACGTCAGCGGCTACGCCGAGACCGCCCTGAAGGCCGAGCGCGACCAGCAGCGGCTGCGGATGGCGCTGGAGCTGGACGAGCTGATGGTCCGCGAATACGACCTGCGGACCGGCGAGATCTACTGCTCGGGCACCTCGCCGGAGCTGGAGAAGTGGTGCCTGTTCAAGAACGACCCGCTGGAGATCGTCCATCCCGACGACTATGAGCGGATCGCCGAAATGGTCCGGGCCCGCAAGGACGGCGAGGCCCAGGTCTTCGAATTCCGCCTCAACCGCGACGACGGCGTCGAGACCTGGGTGCGCTCGGTCGGGAAGAAGTTCCTGGGCGCCGACGGCAAGCCCGAGCGGCTGGTGAACCTGTTCAAGGACATCACCGACCGCCGCCGCCAGACCGAGGCCGTCGAGAACCTGGCCTTCCGGGACTCGCTGACCGGCCTGCCCAACCGCGCCTATTTCAATCGCAAGTTCCAGGAGGCCGTCGACGCCTCGGAGATGATGGGCGAGCTGTTCGGCCTGATCATGGTCGACGTCGACCACTTCAAGGACATCAACGACACCCTGGGCCATGACGCCGGCGACGCGTTGCTGAAACGGCTGGCCGAGATGCTGCACGCGGCGTTCCGGGCCGGCGACACCGTGGCCCGGCTGGGCGGCGACGAGTTCGCGGTGATCCTGCGCGGCCTGCATTCCGAGGCCGACATGATGCGGCCGGTCAACGCGCTGCAGGAGCTGCTGCGCCGGCCCATCGAGCACGGCGGCCGCAGCTTCTCGGTCAGCGCCAGCATCGGGGCGGCCCTGCACGGCGATCCCGACGCCGATCCCAGCCACATGATCAAGAACGCCGACATCGCGCTGTATCGGGCCAAGGACGAGGGCCGCAACCGCAGCGTCGTCTTCGATCCGTCGATGCGCTCGGCCCTGGAGCAGCGCATCGAGCTGCTGCGCGACGTGCGCGCGGCGATCACCGCCCGGGAGTTCGTGCTCTACTACCAGCCGGTGGTCGACCTGGCGTCCAACAGCGTCAGCGGCTTCGAGGCCCTGATGCGCTGGGACCACCCCGAGCAGGGCGTGCTGACGCCGGACCGCTTCATGGCCGCCTTCGAGGACCAGGACCTGTCGCTGAAGCTGGGCGACCTGGCGTTCGAGACCGCCCTGAAGCAGATGCGCGCCTGGCTGGACGACGGCGTCGAGTTCGGCCGCGTGGCGGTCAACATCTCGGCCGCCCAGTTCCGCAGCGGGCGCTTGGCGCAGGAAGTCCAGGATCGGCTCCACCGCTGGAACGTGCCGTGCGACCGGCTGACCATCGAGGTCACCGAGAACGTCTATATGGGCTGGGGCTCGGACATGGTCAGCGACACCGTCCGCCAGCTGCACCAGGCCGGGGTGATGATCGCCCTGGACGACTTCGGGACCGGCTACGCCAGCCTGGCCAACCTGCGCCAGTTCCCGATCGACCGGCTGAAGATCGACAAGTCCTTCGTCCAGAACGCCGAGGACGCCGCCATCGTCAAGGCGGTGATCACCCTGGGCAGCTCGATGGGCATGAAGGTGGTGGCCGAGGGCGTCGAGGACCAGGACCAGTTGGACGCCCTGGCCGACTACGGCTGCGACCAGATCCAGGGCTACCATTTCAGCCGGCCGATGCCGGCGGGCATGGTGCCGGGATACCTGGAGCGGTTCGGGCGGTAGCTCTCGCCACTTGCCCCCTACGGGTCGCTTCGCGACCGTCTTCCCCCAGAGGGGGAAGAGCCTTAGTGAAGGCGCTCCGCCCCCTATGGGGGCGGACCGACCGCGAAGCGGTCAGGTGGGGGCAAGCGGGTGCGCGACGGGCCCCGCGACCACGCGTCGCGCCCGGCTTTTACATCCTCTTCACCGCACCGCGCGAGCCTGCCGGTGCGATGAAGATAGTTCAGATCTCGACCGCGGCCGGCGGCGGACAGGCGGGCTTTTCCTTTCCGGGCGGCGTCGCGGCGGCGACCGCGGCGGTCAACGACGCCAGCGGCGCGACCCCGGTCGGCCGGCAGTTGGACGCCTATCACGCCCTGTCCGGCCGCTGGGCCGGGGCCGGCCACGGCGAGCGCGCCGCCCTGACCCACGCCCTGACCGAGTCGCCGTTCGCTAAAACCATCCAGACGGCCGTCAACACCTTCACCCGCGCCGCCTGGCCCGGCGCCG